>Ga0208034_1000223_pt1 | contig 53092 bp, 47 predicted proteins | sample June2015DPH_8_10_FD_184699 | JGI IMG/M metagenome (GOLD analysis project Ga0208034, IMG submission 184699) | Peatland microbial communities from SPRUCE experiment site at the Marcell Experimental Forest, Minnesota, USA - June2015DPH_8_100... | ecosystem: Environmental > Terrestrial > Soil >...
GCCCGAACTGAATCCGCAGGAACATGTCTGGGATGAACTGCGCGAGAAGGAATTCCCCAACCGGGTGTTTAATCATCTGGATGCCGTCATCCGCCAGTTGCACCAGGGATTGCCCCGGCTCGCTGCAGACCCGCAGCGCTTGCGCAGTCTCACGGCTTGGCCTTGGATTGTTAGTCTCAACTTGAACGCGCATTAGAATTAGTCTGAGGCCAAGTTGTGGAAGGATTGTCGGCTACTCGGAAACAATCCGATCGCTCACTCTGACCTGTAGTCGCCATAACTGGCCAATCATGATGCCCGCTTCGCACTTAACTCCAGCAGAATATTGAGGTTACAAGCGCGTGCACAGATTGGACCAGTTATGGCCACATTAACCGGCCAAACTGCTTGATTATAAAACGCTTACGCTAGATTTGGGTCCAAGCAGATTTGGACCGGTTAATTTTACCAAACAGTACTCGTGGTCTGCACGGGATCTCCGGTCTGACCGCACTACTTTGCGTACGGGAGCGGATAGCCACTGTCAGCGTTTCCTTGACGGTAGGGTTTCTCACGCCTGCTGAGAGGCCAATGCAAGCCACACGCCGACGCGGCAACAATTGAACGGGGAGACAGATCATGCAAACGAAGCCCACTCTTGAGGGTGCCGGCAGGATATTCCGGCCAGCGCCATCCCTGAGGTCACCGACGATGACGGCCCCCGCGCGCGCACCATTTGCGGAGAGTTCTGGGGTAAGAGGGGACCGATGGAAGGGGTGGCCGCTGACCCGAGTTACGTGGACATCTCGGTTGCCCCCGGGCGGCGAAAGCGCTTCAAGCTTGAGACTAGGGTTGGAAGCCGAAAAGCCCGGACTGGGCAATCCTTTCGGCATAAGCGCTTTGCGCCATCGTGAGGTAGGCGCCATCTACCTGAGTCCGCGAAGCTCGATAAGCCCTGGCGTGTTCTTCTGACCAGAAGAACAGGGTTTCCCTTCAATAATCGTTGATGATATTCGCGCCTTTGAAAGTGTTCCAATCGACGTCCGGCTCAAAAATTAACGGCTCGGCATCCTTTTCCCTTACCTGGGAATTCAATTCGCTGTCCACAGAGATGTGAAGCGCCTTCCCGCAATGGGCGCACGCGGATTCGATTTCAACGGAAAGCTTTTGTCCTCGGAGGCGCCCTTGCACGAAGGGCGTTGCGAAAGCATCTTCTGCTCAGGCGCCATGTGCGCGTTCTCCCGTGCTGAACTGCAAGCGATGCGGCGTGCGATCGGTGGTGACCGGAAATGCCCAACTGATTTCTCCGGCCTCATTCCGAACCAGGAAAAAGAGATGGCGTTCGAGGTCTTCCACAATCGCTCGGACCTTGGGAAGAGGTAGCCCAAGCGTGGCTGCGAGCCGATTCACCTTTATTGGCCGCCCACTTTCATAAGGTATTTCCCGAACAGCAAAATTGCGGACGGAGTGATGTTCCGGCGTCATAAATGCGAGCCTTGCCGCGAGGGATTCCGGGATTTTTGCGAGCGCAGCCTTGAAGCTAACATCGGGGACTCGACTTATGGTTTTTCCACTTCCCACTAAGAGCGTGTTGGCATCCGATTTTTCTATAATCATCTTCAGGGTTCCTTCCTAAGGCGGACGACCGCGCGCCCCGTCTTCCCACCGCGCTGGTGAGAAAACCAGGCTACCTCGTCACGATTTGCAGAACGCTATCGTTCGGGTCCGGGGCGGAGGCAGGCGCCCGGATGATCAACCTATCGTTTACCTGTCGGAACCTCAGCTTCCTCTTGTCACCCAGCACGGTGATCTCCGCAATGCGCCCTTCGAACCCTGGCACTTCCACTTGGCCGGCGAAAGGCCAATCGAACACGTGAAGGTACACAATCTTTCCCTTGGCCGTGGTTTTGCCGAACGGAAGGTTTTGCAGCGGGCCGTAGGTGGTTCCGTAGATGGAGTCACCGTAGACGTCCAACCATTTCCCCATGGCGTCGAGCCGCTCCACGAATTCAGGCTGAATGGTCCCTTCCGGAGTCGGGCCCACGTCCAATAGCATGTTCCCACCCTTGCTCGCCACGTTTGCCAAGTCCTGAATCAGCTCTTTTACCGATTTGTACTTCGTATCGTTCTTGTTGTAGGCCCAGGTATCGTTGATCGTCATGCACGTTTCCCAGAGCTGGAAATCGTCCGGCTCCGGCACGGAGGGTGGCGTTGTCTCTGGCGTTTTCGTGATACCTTGCAGTTTGAGCGCGGCGCTTTTGGTGGGAATCCGGTCAGGAATGAATTGCTCCGGCGTGGCAAAATCGCCCGGCACACCGAGCCGATTGTTCACTAGCGCTGCGGGCTGGATATGGTGCACGATGTCCAGAACCTGCTCGCCTTGGTACTTCTCCTGATGATCGAGCCCATCAAACCAGATCACGGCCACGGGCCCGTAACCGGTGAGGAGTTCCCGCAGTTGAGCTTCCATGTAGTCGAGGTATGTCGCCCACTGCGGCTTGGTGGGGTCGCCGTGCCACGTATCCTTGACGGGTTTGGAAGTGTCACGATAGCCCGCATGATGCATATCGGGAGGGGAGTAATAAAATCCCAAAGGAATTTCCGCGTTGTGCGCGGCTCGGGCAAGCATGGCCGTAACATCCTGGCCGTATGGGGTTTTGGTGATCTTGTAGTCCGTCAGGGCGGTGTCGAACATGCAGAATCCGTCATGGTGTTTGGCGGTGAACACCATGTAGCGCATTCCGGCATCCTTGGCCAAACTCACCCAGGCTTGGGGATCGTAATGAACGGGATTGAATTGCTTGTAGAGCGCCACATACTCCGCTTCAGTGATGTTCCAGTGCGCTTCGGGCTCCATGATGGGCCATGAAGCCTCCACACTGGCCAGCGAGTACGGACCCCAGTGAATGAACATGCCGAATTTCGCTTGCTGGAACCAGGCAGTGCGTTGCGAAACCTCGCCTCCGTTCGAGGGTGTGGAGGCGGCGGGCTGGGCGTTGCCGACGGAGGGTCGGCCCAACAGAAGAGTGAACACGCTCACGGCAAGAAAACCAACGAACCTTCCGCGCTGCCTGTCGATCATACGTCCGCTCCTTATGGCGCCGCGCCAATCTTGCATGTCCAAACGCCGCCGCGATCTGTTGTCCAAGAAAGCTGGCGTTTCCGGCACCGCGAAATACGGAAGTATAAGCGCGGTCTGAATTTGATGTTACGGAGAATTTTCGATGGCGACGGAATGTCCGTGCGCTACGCCCGCCGGGCGCGCGTGAAAACCAAGCGGTCGCTGGCCAGGAAATTCAGGATGGAGCAACACGAAATGGACACAATGTCGGCAAGGGTGTCGTCCAGGCCGCACCTACCAACCAGCAACAGCATCACAGCCAAGTTTCCGCCCACGGATAGCGCTCCATTCGCAATTTGAAAACGCAGAAGCCTTTTCCACCAGCTCGACTTGTCCAGGCCCGCGCGGTCTCGCCAAGTCCAACGCTCATGCCAGATGAAGTTGTGGAGCAGGGCAACCTCAACGGCCAGCCCGGTGGCGAGCAAATAGTGCAGTCCCGCCACCACGGTGAGCGCCGCCAAAGTGGCGAGCTGGACCAGGATCCCTAGCCCACCCACCACATTGAAGGCGAGCCAGCGCCGCAACTGCGCAGGTTCTTCTCCGCCACCGGACCTCTGCCGCTGCACCGAAGGAGTCATCATCGCGGCAGCCTTTCCGCCAGATAGAGAGCGTGCGTATTGACGGTGGCGGAGACCACAAGTTTCAGCGCCAAGCCGGCAATCGCCACCACGCCGCCCGCGTCGAACAGTCGAAACACCCCCAGGCTTCCCAAGTGAACCCAAGGGTTATAGAGAAGGTAGAGTGTTCCGGCAGCCAGGATAATCCGCAGTTCCGTGGGGCCAAATCCGAGGAAGGAAAGATGAAACACTCGTCGGACGTGCGTCGAGAGAAACTCCTCGGCCGCCACGGTCATGTAGGCGGCCAGCATTCCCAGCGCGAGGAGCGGATTCATATATCCCGATAAAGCCAGCCCGCCCAGAAGAGAGAAAGTGCCCACCATATCGAGCACATGATCGACGTAGAAGCCATATCGCGGCCTCTGCTGGTCGCGAACGCGCGCCAGGGTGCCGTCCAAACTGTCGCCAAACCAGTTGACAGCGAGTGCAAAAACGACAAAGAGCAATGCCCAACGGTAGCGGTTCGCCATCCCGTAGGCAACTCCCGCCGAGAGCATCGCCGCGAATCCCAGCAGGGTCAAGTGGTCGGAATTGATCCAACGCGGAAGCCGTTGGGCCATCCAGACTAAGGCCGATTTTTCCGCCCCCGCCAGGATGCTTCCGTGCTCTCGGACGTGGGTTGATTTGAGGTCAGTCATCATGGGAATCTCTTTTCCAAAATGCCTTTTACTAAAGGCTTTGAGAAGGCAGCGTGCATCTGCGTCACCAAATTTGTGATCTTGCCTAAACGCCTGCGTGGAAAGAGAATTGTCTGCCGCGCACGGAAGGAGGCACGCCGCTCGGGCCGAGGGTTTTCCCGACAGTGGAGTGTGGTTGCGGCAGTCTGACGCGCTTAGTGCAACTGACCCGTCTGATACAGAAGCACCGCAGACTGAATCTGGAAATCGTACTTGCCGCTGGTGTCGTCGATTTGGGCCGATGTCAGATTCAGTTGTGCCTGGGAGAGTTCGACGATCGAGCTGAGTCCAAGTTTGTAGCGACCCTGGGCGAGGTCGAGCGCCAGGGTGGCCTCTTTCAGCAACTCGGCGGTGACGGCGAGGCGCTGATAGGCGGTGCCGGTGTTAAGCCAAGCGGTGCGCACGTCGCGCGAGATGCGGTCGGCAAGGTCGCGCATAGCCTGGTCCGCTGCTTTGGCGCGGAGGTTCGCTTCCTGGTGGCGGGCAGAATAGAGGAACCCGTTAAAGATCGGAATACTCACATTGATGCCCGCCGCGGCGTAGCGGTCGGTGAGCGGAACCTGGTAAGCCGGGGTGAGACCCGCTTCGCCCGTGGCACTGATGGTGGGCATCCACAAATCGCGCTCGGCGCGGGCATAACGCAGCGCCGCCTCGTGGCTGAAGCGCGCGCTCGAGAGGTCCGGACGATCTTGCAGAGCCTGCACGATCAAGTCGGTGGGGTCAGCGAGTGGCGCCGCGGGCATGGGCTCCTCGGCGAGGTCGAACGGTTGAGGATTGCCGAGCCCCAGTGCGGTGGCCAAATCCGCGAATGAGGCCTTCTCGTTATTTTGCGCTTGCACCAGCAGCAACTTCGCCTGTGCCAAGTCCACCTCGGCGAAGCTCACGTCCAACATGGATTTCAGTTTGTTCTTCTCCAGCGCCGTGACCTGGTCGGTAAGAACCTGGCGCTCTTTCACCGTTTCCTCGGCAACCTTGAGTACGGCCTCCGCGCGCAAGACATTGAAATAGGCGCGGTTGACGGCGAGCAGCACGTCCTGCGCGGTTTGCTGCGCGCTTTCGGAAGCGGCCTTGGCTCCCAGCCGCGCCGAGCCCACCAGGTTGGACGTGCGTCCGAAGTCCGTTATGAGCTGTTGGACCTCCAGGCCGTTCGATTCGCGGTTGTATATGATCGGGTTGTTGAGGTAACCCGCGGCGATGCGGCTGCCGGGCAACGCCCCTGCCCCCGTGACAGCTCCCCTGGCAGTGGGGTAATAAGCCGATTTCTCTTCACGGGTGATCTGGTTGGCCGCTTCCGCATCGTAGTTCGCAGCCTGCAACAGGGGATGGTTGCGCAACGCCATCGCCTCGGCGTCTTTCAACGAGAGGGTGGGGGCCGGAGCTTGCTGTGGTGCGGCCCATTGTGGATAAAGGGCCAATAACCACAAAATGGAGCAACTTGGCGCCAGAACGGCGATGCGTCGAAGGACAAAATGTCTCATGCACCAATCTCCTTAGGGCCGCTCGCCGGGCTTACCTGCTTCCGACCGTATACCAGCAGATACGCGGCGGGAACGATGAAAATGGTCAAAATGACCGAAGACGTGAGCCCTCCGATAATGGCGCGAGCCATGGGCGTGTACTGTTCGGCCCCCGTCCCCAGTTTCATCGCCATGGGAATCATGCCGATGATGGTGGCGAGCGAAGTCATCAGGATAGGCCGCAGGCGCACGCGGCAGGCGGTAATCACGGCGTCGGCGGGTGACATCCCTTGCGTCTCCAGGTTATGCGCGAAGTCGACAATCAGGATGCTGTTGGAATCAGCGATGCCCACCAGCATCAGCACCCCCATGAGCGACATCACGTTCATGGTGCTGTGAGTGAGCGGCAGGATGATGAGCACCCCCACAAACCCCATGGGGATGGCCAGCATGATCAGGAAGGGATCGACGAACGAACGAAACTGCGCCACCAGGATGAGGTACAGCAGCATAAACGAGAGCATGAACCCCAGCCCGAAGCTCTTGAAGGATTCTTCCATGCCATTCACCATGCCGCGTAAATCGACCCGCACATTGTCGGGAATATTGCTGTTAGCCAGAATGCCGCGTATGTCATGGGTGAGTTTCCCCAGGTCCTCTCCCTTCGGAGTCACATACACATCCGAGACACGCTGAATCTGGTAATGGTCTACTTCCGTGGGTGATTGCAGCCGGGTGAGTTTTACCACGGTGTCGAGTGTGGTGGGATCCTTTAAGTTCGGCGCCCGCAGGGGTATATTCCGCAGGTCCATGGAGTCGTGAATCGCCGGAGAACCATTCTCGAAATACTGGACGGTCAGGAAATAGTCGTTCCCTGTTTTCCGGTCCACCCAGTAGTTCGGCGCAATCATCAAATTCGAATTCAGGGCGGTGATAACGTTGTCCACCACGTCTTTCTGACTTAGCCCCAACTCTCCGGCGTGTACGCGGTCCACATCCAACCGCAGCGCCGGGTAGTTCATATCTTGCGGAATGTAGACCTGTCCGACGCCGTGCAACCCCCTGATTTGCCTGGCCAAGTCCTCCGCGATCCCGTAGCCCTGTTCCAGATTACTGCTGCTCACCTGCACGTCGATGGGCGCGGGCATCCCCATGTTCAAGATCGCGTCCACCATCGAACCGCTGGAGAAGAACGTCCGAAGCTGCGGGTATTGCTTGCTGATTCCATCCTGCACCTCCCGCATGTAATCGAAACTGGTGCGCGCGTGGTCATCCTGCAACTGCACCTGCACCGTGGCGGTGTATTCCCCGGAATTGGTGGTGTAGAGAGATGAAAAATCCGGCACCATCCCAATGTTTGAGACCACCAACCTGAAATCCTTGGGAGCAATGGTTTGCCGAATCAGGTTTTCCACCTTGGCGACGTAATCATTGGTCAATTCAATGCGCGTACCGGTGGGCGCCTTGAGGTTAATGGTGAATTGCCCGGCGTCGGTCCGAGGAAAGAACGCCAATCCCAGAAACGGGTATATCGCCAGGCTGACCAAAAACAGCCCCGCCAAGGCCGCGACGGTGAGTCCCGGCCGTACCACCGCTCGCCGCACCCAGCGCTCGTAGAAATCCAGGAACTTGTTAAAGTGCCGGTTGAACGCGGCATTAAACCTGTCCATCCAGGAGCGGCCGGCTGCTTTTTCCGGCTCCACGTCATACTCGCCTTTATTCAGTTCGTGTCCTTCGGCATGCTGCACCTGCTTCAAGAAACGCGAACAGAACAGCGGAATGACGGTCATCGCCACCACAAAAGACGCCAGGAGGGAGAGGCAGAAAGCCATGGCCAGCGCGGAGAAAAGGAATTTGCTCACGCCATAGAGAAACACCACGGGGAGAAAGTCCACCACGTCCACCAGGGTCGCAGCGAGAACCGCCAGATTCACCTCCGCCCCACCCACCTCTGCTGCGACCATGGGGGCGGCGCCCATCTCCAAATGGCGATAGATGTTTTCGAGGGAGATTACCGAGTTGTCGATCACCCGCGAGAAGGCCAGCGCCAGGCCCCCAAGAATCATGGTGTTCACGGTGCCGCCCATCACATTCAGCGCCACAAACATGGTCAGGGCGGAAATCGGGATGGAAAGCAGAACCGCCGTGGTGGCGCGAAAACTGCCGAGAAAAACCAGAATCATGATGCTGGTAAGCAGCAGCCCGAGGAGGCCCTCGTGCAGCACCGTGTGGATTGCCTCCTTGACGAACACCGATTGATCGAACACCAGAGTGGCCGTCATCTGCTTGGGAATGTCAAACAGGTGGCCGATCATGTCCCGCACTCCGTTCACCACTTCAATCGTGTTGGTATCGCCGCCCTGCTTCATGATGGGGATGTAACACGATTTCTGGCCGTCAACTCGCACGATGTTGTACTGGATCTGATTGGCGTCCTCGGCCTTTCCCACGTCTCCCACTGTGACCCACGAGGTCCCCACCGTCTTGATGGGGATATCGTTCAAATCGGATACCTTGTTCACCAGGCTATTGGAATAGACGTAGTAGTCGCTCGGGCCGATCTTCACATCCCCGGCGGGGAGAATCAGATTTGATTCGTTTACCGCGTCCACCACATCCATGGGAGTCATCTGGCGGGAAAAGAGCTTATAGGGGTCCACGTAAACCATGGCCTGCCGGTACTTCCCCCCAAACGGCGGCGGTATCTCCGCCCCCTTCACCACCGCAATCTGGTTGCGAATGGCGAACTGGGCATTGTCGTGAAGTTGCGTTTCGGTGAGGCCCGCGCCCTTCACTGTCACGAGGCAAACCGGCAGGCTTGAGGCATCAAACTTCAACACCACCGGCGGTAAGGTGCCAGGTGGCAAGCGCTTCAGGTCGGCGAGGGCGAGGTTCGAGATTTCCGTTACATCGGCGTCAGCGCTGGTTCCCGGTTGGAAGTAGATCTTAATCATGCTGACTCCCAACATCGAACGCGACTCCATGTGATCGATGCCGCTGGCCAGGGTGAAAAAGCGTTCGAGCGGGTTGGTGATGTCAATTTCAATGTCCTGCGGCGGCATACCGGAGTAAAACGTGGCCACCACGACTTCCGGCAAATTGATGGGAGGGAACAGGTCCACCGGCATGCGCACCACGCTGGTCACACCCAGGAGCAGCAGCACCAGGCAGCAGACGACAATGAAGTACGGATTGCGGATTGAAAAACGTGGCATGTGATTTCCCTCTCCCGTTTATTGCCCGATGTAGGGGGGCGGCTTGCCGTCCCCTCCGCAGCACTAATAGCCAACTTCTCCGAGTGTGGCGAAGAAAAGATGCACCACAGATTGCGATGAGCCTGCCGCTCGCCGCGATGGATGAAAATGGGCGAAGCGCTTTGGCACAGTCATTTTCATAGCCGCCGAACAAGAGGGTAGGGCAAGTCCTACCCCTACGCTCCCCCGTGGTATTGCAGCATCTGGACGCCTTGCGGGCTCACTTCTTCGCCCGCCTTAAGGCCGCTGCGGTCGCTGACAATCACCGCATCGCCCTCCGCCAAGCCGGAGATGACTTGCGCATCGGTGGAGGTTTCGAGGCCCACCGCTACCACGCGAAGTTCGACCTTGTTGGTGGGGCTCACGACATCCACGGTGGTCTGGTCGCCCTCGCGGGATACAGCCTCCAAAGGCACCGTCAGCACGTTCTCTCTTGCTTCCAGGGTCAGCGTGGTCTCCGCATACATTCCCGGCATCAATAGCCGCCCGGGATTGGGAACGTCCACCTCGGTGTGCATGGTGCGCGTGCCCTCCTGCACGTCCAGGGAAGAGCGCGCCACCTTGCCGGGAAAAGACCGGCTCAGAGCCGGCACGCGCACCTCGACGGGCTCGCCAAGCCGGATGTAGCGCACCGACGATTCCGGAACCGGGATTACCAGCCGATACAGATCGTCCTGGGATAACTTGACGATCGGCATAGCCTGGGTGCTGGAACTCGTACCTGCCTGCACCAACGTTCCCAGGTTGGCGTAGCGCTGGGTCACAACGCCGGCGAACGGCGCGGTGATGCGAGCGTAGGCGAACAGCGCCTGGTCGTGAACAAGTCTGGCATTACTGACCAGGAGCTCGCTCCGCGCGGCATCGAGCGCTGACTCACCCGCATCCACCTGCGAGGCTGCCGCCATGTCTTTGCCCTGGGAGTCATCGACTTCTTGCTGGGCCACCAAGCCGGGCTGGCTTTCAAAGACGCCATTCAAGCGGGTATATTCCAGGTGCAGAGCCTTGTACTGTGCCTGATATCGTTTCAGTTGGTTATCGGCGCGGGAAACTTCGTTGGCCGCGTTCTTGATGGAGGCTTCGTCCTCTTGCATCTGTGCTTCAAGCTCCGGAATTTCCAGGGTGGCCATGAGCTGGCCGGCTTGTACGTGGCTGCCATAGTCGACGTACAGTTTTTTGACAAAGCCCGACTCTTTCGCGTAGACGTCGATTTCCTGAAAGGGAACGAGTTCGGAGGAAAGTGTGATTTGCCGTTGCAGGGATTTGCGGATGACTTTCGTGACCCCCACCGTTACCGCCGCCGCAGGGTCGCTTTTGGCTCGAACCTTGCCGCAGGAAGGGAGCAGCGCGAGCACGATGACCCCGAGGCCCATGAACGCCGCGGAGCGGCGATAGCCAGTGAAAGCCGCGGAGCGGCGGCAGATAATAGCCCACGGCGTAAGCCGTGGGTCCAAAGGCCCGCCCGAGGATTTTCTAGCCCCGGAGGGGCGACAGACATTACCCCGCAGCGTAATCCCCGGCCGATTCTGTGTCGCCGCTCTGCGGCTCGCAGACCCGTCTGTGGTGTCTTGATCCCACGGCTCACGCCGTGGGCTATTTTCTGCCGCCCCTTCGGGGCTAAGATTCGCTGTACGCTTGTTCATCGTTTCCACTGATTTGCTCCATCACGAATGGAATCCGCGTTAAAGTCGAGTAAATCCTTGAGCCCCCGGCTGAACTCCTCATGGGTGATTCCGGGTTTTCTAGATAGGTCAATCAACTGCTGTTTCTTTTCCCGAATCACGCTCGCCACCGCAGGCAGTTTCGGCGCCAGTTCTTGCGGAACGGTCAGGGCGCCATGCCGGTCTCCGTGAATCAAATCGCCGGGCCGAATCGTCAGGTTCCCCACCTCCACCGGTCCGCCATACTCCACCACATGGATATAGGCCCGCGAGATGGCAAGACGCCCTGCGAAAACCTGAAAGCCGGCGGCTTCGATTCCATGCAGTTCTCGCGCCGCTCCGTTGGTGATGGCTCCCACACATCCCATTGCCATCAAGACATTCGCATGGACCTTCCCGAAGAAGGCTCCGGTTCCGGGTGGGTCATCAATGTCTTGCATCACCACCACGCGCGGAGCCGGAGTGCTACTGATGTGTTTCCACCAGTCGGTGCGCTCCTCGTAGCGGCTGCCCACGATCGGGGGATCTGCCGAGCGGACCTTGCAAGTGGCCGCGTAGCCCACTATGGGAGGAAGGTTCTTGAAGAGACAGCGAAACCCCGCGGTGGCAAATCCTTCATTGCGTAAGCGGATGCCGAAACTCTCGATGGCATCGGCAACGAGACACGTCTCGAAGGCTCCGAGTTGCTGGATCTGCTCGGCGGTCAAGGGACTCGGCATGGCCTCACCTCAATGGGAATTTCAGAGGCACTTCTCTGCGTCTCAGCGCCTCTGCGGTAAAAGGTGGAAGTTAGCCGAGCGTAGGTGGGGATCGGAAGTGGCGAATTTGAATGACGATGGAATTAGCGAGAGGTATTGTTTCTTCGTGCGGCAAATAGATAGATGGGGGCGAGGTTAGTGATTCTTCCGGAGCAGCTTGCGACGTTTGGGCCACAGTGGCCATGCGCAGCTTGCAGGCTTCCTGGCCCTCCGTCTTGGTCATGTGACCAGCTTTCCAGACGTGCCACGGCCCGGTGCACACGTGGAGGCAGGGCTTTCGCGTGGCCGCCGAAAGGACGACCACACCAGCCAGTAATAGCAAAATACTGACCGCCAGAAGGCGTCGAGAGCGCAAGAGAATCCGCGTCATTCTTCCGAGGAAAAGCGCCAAGTGTGCCCTAAGAACTACCAACAGTTATAATGCCACTGAACTTGTCGCCCGGCAACACCATTCAGTTGTCCGACACCGAGGTGAGCGTAGCAATGAGCTTCGTCTGGTCCTCGTTGAAAATTTGGACAAGATTGTGCTCCGCTCCTGAATCAAGCATTAGAAATGCATACTTGCCAGGCGCCAGCACCGTCCCCGAGAGCTTCATCGGTTCGCTAATCGTCACAACCATCCTGTCGGAAAGCTCGCCCGGCCAAGGACTCGGACGCGGTGGGCCGGATGTCGTGGTCTGTCGCTCCCAAAGATCGGTCAAACGTCGTTTCAAGCTATCCATTTCTTCTCCTCCTCTCAAGCATCCCCTGGCGAGCCTTGAGGTTCGTAGGTGCGCCCAATCTCTGATCCTACGACTCGGCAAGCCGATTCTCGGCAGTTGCCTTTAGTGGTGACATTCTGTCATCCCTTAATAATAGATGCCCCCGGAGGCACTTTGGTGCGCCCCGTTTCCGATGAAATATGCGTTGCACTCCAGACCGCTTACGCCGCGGATCGAAACGACTTTGCTTCGCATGTTGAGCATCAGTTCCCAATTGACGGCGGGCAGTTGCATCTGGGGTAGGGGGCATGAGGAAGTCCAACAGTTAGCAAATCACCGACTTTGGCTACCCGCCCACCGCTTTGAGGTCGCGCAATAAGCGCTCGAAGGACTTCTGATATTGGTCGTGATCTTTCCAGGTGCGGAAGTCGCCGATGTGGCGAGTGCGGCGAAGGCTGGCGGCCCAGGCTTGATCGGTGTCCATCACCGCGTCATCCAGCCGAATGGGGAAGAGGACCAGCTTGTTCTGCTTGTGCTCCTTCTCCAGCGCCGCTGCAACTTCGTCTTCTCAGTCAGTGAGGGGCAGCGGGCGCAGCCTGATCCGTGTGTCTTCAAAGACCGCGATGCATCCGCGGTCGAGGTCTACAGAAAAGTCGGTGAGATTTGCCAGCAGTAGCCGTATCTGACGATCGGGATGATGTTGTGTCGAGAGCCGGAACAGGATAACGGAAGGCTTCGGGGTTTTTCGCAGGGCGAGGATCGTGCCAAAATCGGTGTCGGCGGATACCAAGATGCGGTCTTCCTGAGCGGCGCGTTCGAAAATTACCTCGTCGTCCTCCGCCGCCATGCCGTAGTCACGTACGTGCGCCGCGTCATGTCCGGCCTGCCGCAGACCTTCTGCCACCGCCGGCGACAGAGCATTGTCGACCAGAAACCTCAAGGCATCGTCACCAAGGGGATTTCGCGCTCACGAACCGCTTCGGCGGCGTATCGCAGGGCCTCGCGGATGTCGTCGCCAGTAAGGTCGGGATAGGCTTTTAGAATTCGCTCGTCGCTCACTCCATCAGCAACCATCCCCACCACCGTAGCCACGGGGATTCTCAGCCCCCGCAAGCAGGGCACCCCGCCCATCTGATGGGGATTTACCGTGATTCGTTGGAAGGTCATAGGACTCACCTTTCGCACATACCATTCTACCAAATGTCACGTGGCTTCGTGCTTCCCACTTGTCACTCGCCACTTGTCACTGCTGTTCCGGGTTGGTCATGGTTTGAACCTCCCTAATGGCGGTTGATGGGGAATACTCGCATGGGCGGATAGAATTGTGAAGAGTAAATGGTGAAAGGTGAGTTATGAATTCTGGATGATGACCAGAAATCGGGCGGTGGTTGCGCAGACCTGTTTTGGAGGTCTGCGGTTCGTCCCCAATCGACAACAAAAAGCCGCAGACCCGCAAAACAGGTGCGCGCTACGCTGGCTTTGGACAAGGCAGCGGTGGCGGTGTGTCCCATCCAGATTGATCATGTGCGATTGCCATTGCGGTATCGCGCATGAGAAAAGCCCACTCCCGGTCCCCGTTTATACACGCATCCTGCCAACCCCTGCTGAAAAAACCTGTGGGAAACTAGAACTTTACCCGTGACAGACCATATCCCCAAGGTATATTATGGGTGTGATCAATGTTCTCATGAGCACAGTTCAAAGAACCCCGCCGACACAACCCCAATTAGATGAGATGTTTCACGAACACTTGAGCTTTGAGATCAACAGATTTCGACTCGCCGTTTCGATGTGGGGCCAGCAAAACCACGATGGCCGAGTTGATGCGATGATCCGAGAAGCCTGCTTGATCCATATGCGGCTGCTACTCGATTTCTTCTACCCGCGCATTGACCCGAAGAAGAGCAAGTTTGAAGATGTGTTTGTAAGCGACTACCTCCCGAATAAGACACAATTGCCTAAGCCGCTGCAAAAGCTCCTCACGGCCCCGTCATGGCTTCAAGATTATCGTGACCAGCTAGACTGGCGGCTTGCGCACATGACCATGATGAGAATGGAGTTCAAAAAGAAACGTCGGGTGTGGGAGCCACAAAAACAGTTCGTGCATCTCGAAAGCCTTATTTCCGGGTTCATTGCGGCCCTTCCGGATAAAACCCGGGCGCTGTTCAACCCAAACCAACAATAAAAGACCTTTAGCCCGGCTGCCGGGTCGCAATGCTGATAACCTGCGACGGCCCGACCTGCGCGGGATGCAAGAAACCGGAAGGGCGAAAAGGACCCATTCTGAAACATGGTGGGGGGGCGGCGAATGCGGCAGCGGGTAGCCACGGATAGTGCCTTTCTATCCGGGGGCTTTTCTCATACCCGATGCTCCAGCAGCAGGTCGTCAATCTGGATGGAACACGCCGCTACCGTTGCCCTGTCCAAAGTAAGTTTGCTGTAACTCGACCACCGCCCGTCTTCGGCCACCACACCCGCCGCTAGCGCGCGGGATTGAACTATTCCTGTCTGCTATGCCTTCGTCCTCAAGGGAAGAACCCACGGTCAGAAAAACGCTGACCCTGGCTACCCGCTTCTGTTAAGATACATGCGAAAAGAGCGAAAGCACTACACGGCGGAAGAGAAGGTTTCCATCCTATGAGCGCAGATGCCATCCAACGTGTGAAAAAAGCCGCTGGAGAAATAAGCGATAGGAATTTCACCGACGGCGAAGTTGGGGAAGCAATCCGAAAATTCTTTGACCCGAATGGACCGCCACCGAACCTCACTCAAAAGCAGATCGACGACGTCGTGCGGTACCTACTGCCCGAAGAACCAAACTGAGACACTACCCATTGTGCGAGGACGGTAGCGATGGCAGTTCATTTGTTTCCCGTGGAATCGCTTTCCGAAAACGAAAAACACTTTTCCATTAAGGAAGCTTATTGCATGGTTCGAGCATGCTTGAGCCTACATAATCAATTGGGCGAAACTACCGACGAACACATGCACTGCGCCAATCTGGCTGCATTGAACGATGCTATCGACAAGTTCGTCGCTTGGTCGGGGAAGCATCCGCAAGATGATCCGAAGTTGCTGTGGTTGTCTCTACACGGCGAAAAACCCATGAACGACCTGCACGTAGGCACGTATGGTGTATCAAGTCAAAGCGAGATCGTCGATTGGTGGGAGGCGTTCTCTCGCGTTTGTGGGAAGTTCCCTCGCAATGTTGTTGTCTTAATGGACGTATGTAGTGGGGCATCACCCGCAGCGCCACCAATGTTGACAAAAAGAACAGGAAACCCATCGCTGTTCTTTGGGCCGGTCCGGGCAGCAACCCGACTTGAATTGGATATCGCCACAGGGCATGTCGTCTGTGCACTCGCTCGCGGCGCCGTTCCGGCGGTTCGTGAGGCAAAGCGTGTGGTGGATACTCTCAATACAGTGTTTCCGTCCGACCCCAAGAACAACAAGCCATTTTACCGAGTTTGGTGGTGGACTAAGCGCAGTGCCCGGCCAAATTGCTACACGGCACCCCAGAGTAAAAGATTAACTCGTGTTTGCCCGTGAAACGCTGGCTTCTTTCTGAGCATCCTTGACCTGATTTGGGTGCGGGGCTGGAGCCTGTATGTTTCGCCGCACATCACGGACGAAGTAGTGGGTAGCCACGGTCAGGGTTTTTCTGACCGTGGGTTTTCTTATGCCCGATGCTCCAGCGGCAGGTCGTCAATCGGGAGGGAACACGCCGCTACCGTTGCCCTGTCCAAAGTAAGTTTGCTGTAACTCGACCACCGCCAGAACAACTCACGGTCAGGACTGCACTGACCGTGGCTACCCCCGCCTCACCCGCCGCTTGCGCGCGGGATTGAACTATTCCTGCCTGCTATGCCTTCGTCATCAAGGGAAGAACCCACGGGCAGAACGGCACTGATTGTTGCTACCCGCTGTGATAGGATTCAGGCCGACGAATTTGCACTCAACCGTCGCCGACGCCAAATGGTTACATTCTTATACTGGAATACCAACCGCAAGTCATTGCACACGGAGATTCGGGCACTGGCTGAAGCCCATGATGTCGATGTCATTATACTGAGCGAATTTGCTGGCAATCCGGCGACCCTGATTGAGCATTTGAACTCGGGAAGGATAAAGGACTTTCAGTTTGCGCCTGGCCAATGCGAGCGTATCCAGATTTTCACTCGCTTCCCTTCGAGCTTCCTGACGCCCAAGGCTGAGGACGATTGGGTTTCCATTCGTCTCCTGAAGATGCCAGCCAGAGTGGAGATCCTCCTCGTCGCAGCGCATCTTCCAAGCAAGCGCTTTCGGGATGAACATGACCAAGAACACCTATCCACCACGGTTGCGCGAACCATCATGGAGCAAGAGAAAAATGTCGGTCATCAAAGAACAGTTTTGGTGGGAGACCTCAATATGAACCCTTTCGAAAAGGGAGTGGTCAACGCTGACGGAATGAATGCCGTGATGAGCCGTCAGGTTGCTTCCCGAAAGAGCAGGACGGTCATGTCGCAAGCCTACCCTTTTTTCTTCAATCCCATGTGGGCGCACTTCGGAGACCGCCAAGAGGGCCCGCCTGGTACGTACTACTATAATCGGCCGGGTCTCGTGAATTACTATTGGAACATATTCGATCAGGTAATGGTCCGACCGGAACTCATCGATCGTTTCGACAGCGAAAGGGTTAGAATACCGACGAAGATCGGAGAAACCTCCCTTTTGTTTGGGGACGGCAGGCCCAACAAGCGAGACTTCTCGGACCACCTCCCCCTGTTATTTGAGGTAGAATTGTGACAGGAGCGTGAACAATGGCAAACGCTATCCCCGACCTCTGGCCGGATATTGAGCAATCCAAGGATGTACTTCCGGTGGCAATCCTCCGGGAGCAGGCTGCGGCGCTCGGGAAAAAGACCGGCCACCTCTTGGAAGGCCGCGTTAATACGAGAACCGATGAAGATGGAAACTTCAACCATTCGTTCTACGTGGTAGCCCCCACACTGGACAATTACTCGTACCGACTCATCTCGATAACACATGGCGCCGAGCCGTACCCGATTACCGTGCCAGATCCTCAAATAATTGACCCTGGCGCCCGCAGTTTTCGTATTCCTTCTGTTCATGGGACTCTAAGAATCAGTTCCGAGAAGGAACTATTGGACTACCTCCGGGAGGTTTTGAACTCGGAAAAGACGATGAGGATTGTGGGCAGCCTCCTCGCTCAAGTAAAGGCCGCAACGTAGCACGATCTACTGACTCGCCGGGCGGTCGCTGCACGGCGTCCCTACCTCCACATGCTCGGCAACCGCCTCAGCGAATTCTTCGATAGCGGTCAGCCACGGTCAGCGTTTATCTGACTGTGGGCTTTTCTCATGCCCGATGCTCCAGCGGCAAGTCGTCTATCTGGATGGAACACAGGGCTACCCTTGCCCTGTCCAAAGTAAGTTTGCTGTAACTCGACCACCGCCAGAAGAACCCACGGTCAGGACTGCACTGACCGTGGCTACCCCCGCCTCACCCGCCGCTTCCGCGCGGGATTGAACTGTTCCTGCCTGCTATGCCTTCGTCATCAAGGGAAGAACCCACAGTCAGAACTGCACTGACTGTGGCTACCCGCTCATAAGAACAGTGGCTAGTGGTTAGTGGCGGGTGACAAGAAACAGCCAATTCCTCTGGCTGGCGGCGCTAAAAACCGGCCGTCTGCGCCAGCCCGGATCAAGTTGACCCCTTACCAAACCTCTCCCAGATTTCGTTAAACAGCTTGATGGAGCCCGGGGCAAAACCGGCGTAATGATTGTTGAAAAAACCCATCACTTGAATGCGCCGCTGGAGAAGCTGGCGGATGACGGGAATCCACATTCGCATGCCATCTTCCCGGTCGATGATGACATGGTCCCAGCGCTGGGTCTTTTCCTCGATGCCTTTGCGGTCGCCGATCCAGCGGATGTAGGAGAAGTTTGCCGTGACGGGATCGCCGACCTCAAAGTATTCCTGCGGCCGCGGCATCCAGGCGTGGTCCACCAAGGCCAGCGCGACGCCATGCTGCCGCAACACCGAGTAGAGCTTCTCCGACAACCAGGTTTTGTTCCTGATTTCCACCGCCCACTGGTACTGCTTCGGCAGACTTTCGAGGAAGGGCCGCAGCCTCTCCAGGAAGAAGCTCAGTCCTCGGAACTTGTGCTTGTTGAAGTACGGGAACTGGAGCAGCAGAGGTCCTAGGCGGTCACCCAGCAGGTCCATGACGCCCAGAAAGTCTTTCAGATCACGCTCGGCATCAACCAGGACTTTCTCATGCGTAATAACTTGTGGCACCTTGGCGGCGAAAATGAATCCCTTTGGCACGCGTTCCCGCCACTGCTTGACCGTGCTGGCGGCGGGAATTCTATAGAACGTGCTGTCAACTTCTACCGTCTTGAAGTGCCGGGCATAAAATGGAAGAAAATCAGCAGGCTTCGAACCCGCCGGATAGAAGCTCCCGACCCACCCCTCCCCCGTCCAACTGGACGTGCCGAGAAGTAGGGGGTTATCGCCCGGAGAAGCTTCGCCTGCGAAAAGGCTCAATTGAGGTTGGATTTCTGACATGCCCTCTCAGCCCTCGATCATCTGTATCATAATCCAGCCAGCAAGCGCAGCGTGGACTTCGTAACAAAGACTGTCCGATGTCCGGGGTCCGAGGTCGGGAAACCAGTGACGAGGGACAGGTGACGAGTGACGAGCAAGACAGTCCAGGGTCGCAAAAGCAGGGATTAGGGATTAGGGGCTCGGGGTTAGGGGCTCGGCGCGCGGAATTGGAGATTCCAGATTCAAGATTCAAAACTGGCGGGGTAAACCCGCCGCTACACTTGCTTTCTGCCAGTACGGAGTTGACTCCCTTCAGCCCGCGCCTTATTCTGAACAGAGTTGCGGCAATAGAGCGAGGGACGCGAAATGACGATTCAGCTTATGCCCGAGCAGGAGCAAGTGATTGGCCGGGCAATCCAAGCGGGCCTGATTAAGAACCCTGACGACGTGGTGGGTGTGGGAGTTGAAACCATCCAGCGGCGTTTGGAAGAAGGGCTGGCACCGGTGAACTCAACGAGTGCGGAACAACGGCTTGAGGAATTTCATGCATGGGTTCACAGCCACCCGACAACAACTCCCCTGCTCTCTGATGAGGCCCTCGATCGCGAGTCGATCTACGGGATACGCGGCCAGTAAATGGCAATTCTAATTGACACAAACATCCTGCTGCGGCTGCTCCAACCCCACCATCCCCATTGTGCCCTCGCCGAGCGTGCGGTGGGCACACTTTAACGTCCAGGACTTCGCGCGTTACTCAAACATCTCTGCAGTTCACCCCGCAAGTGTCACCTGAACCTTTCTCTCTTCCAATGCAGGAGTAGCACGAACATTTGCGGCGTCGACGTCCGCGGCATCTCGAACTGCGGGCATAAGAGCAGTGACGAGTGAAGAGTGACAAGTGACGAGCAGGCGGGTCGGGAGAACAGTGGTTAGTGGATAGTGCCGAGTGGGAAACCACGGACATTGCCTTTTTGCGTTGGCCTTTGGCCTGTGCGAAAAAAGACCACTTAGAGACGGGTTTTCCAGTAGCCGGGGTGCCGATGGCAATGAGCAACGGCCAGGATCTGGATTGCGGAGGGCAGGAACTCGACGGATTTAGCGGCCATGGGTAAGTTTGGATGAAATCCGCTGACGGACCTCTTCCCAGGGAATGGTTTTCGCTTTGCCGGAATCGAGGTCCTGGATGCGGCGGGCAATTTCTTCGCTCCAGGCGGCTTCCACGGCTGCGGGATCGTCATCGGCGCCATCCAGACTCTCCAGGAGAGAGCCCGCCAGTTCGGCGCGTTCTTCCGAGGTGAGGGCAAGGGCGCGCTTCAATAATTCCGTGGCGTCGTGCGTCATGGGATCATTATACGCCGAGAGTCAGGATACAGGCCAGAGGTTACCGGAAAAATTAGAGAGCCAGAGCTAACCAACCCTCACGAGAAGGACCGGGGTGGGCCCTTTGGGTGAGACAACCAATTAAGGGCACTGGCCAGCGTCCGATGATATACACCATTAGCAGGTTTGTAGCCAGCAATAGGTAATGGGGTGGTGTGTCGAAACGATTCAGACTACGGTGTCTCGAAGATTCTATAAACCCACCTTTTCGGTCTAACACCCCATTCCCTGGCTGCTCCTGAAAACAAAAAGGAGCCTGCGAGTTGTTTCCCCCTCGGGCGCCCAGGAGATGCAGGTCGGTCTAAATCATTATCTCTAGTGGGGCAATCTGCTTCCCGGCCAGCTTCCGACAAGGTTGAAAGCGTTGACGCTCCCGATACCAGTGGCATAGTCGTACCCTTTGGTGGTCACGTACACCGGTTTGTAGAACCAGTTCCAAGTGGAGAGCACGCCGTTGGTGGCTCCGTCGTAGAAGCAGTTGAACGATCCAATCGTGACGCCACTGACGATCAGCGGCAGGCAGTTCACGTCCATGTCGCCCAGCGTCACATCGTAGAAAATGCAATCCGGATTGACCTGATTGCCCAGAGTCGAGTCGCACGAGCTGTTTCCCTTGGATCCATACGCGGAAGCGGCCAGTTGATAGTAGGTGGGGTTGGGATTCCCCTGGTAACTTTCCGACGTCTGATTGATCATCGCCTGGATGCCGGCCATGGTCGGGGCGCCGAACGACGTTCCGCCGGCGCCGGACCAGTTGACGGGGGCCCCGACACAAGGCGCTCCATAGTAGCCCGGGGTCGGATCGGAATAACATATCACATAGTGGTGACCCCAAATTCCGTTGCTTGCAAACAGGCTGACGTCCGGCAAATCGCGCACGCCGTCTTTCGGATTTCCGCTCACCAGGCTCTGAGAGGAGGGCTTCGGGTAGCCCGAGCAAGTACCACCGACCACGCCCGGTATGGCCGGGGTTCCAAACGCGCAGGCGCTGGGGCCGCCACTTCCCGCCACCACTCCCAGGAACTCTTCGCCTAGGGTGCTGTTGCAAGAACCGGTTGGACCATAGGATTGCGTGAAGCCCAAGGCAAGCGTGATCAACTGGCTTGCACAGGAGTCGTTCCACGGAATCTCCGGGACTTACGACAGGGCTGAGCTGTAGTAAGGACCATTCGTGGCACTCCAATAGGTGGAGTTGATGCCGAAGAAGCTGTCCGCGAAGTCCGTGCCCCCCACCGCAACATTGTACGGCGTGCTAGCAAAACCGCTGACGTTGATACCGCTCACCGCCGCGGGTGCGAAAATGTCTGATACGTCTGCGCCACCATCACCCGCCGCTACGAATACGCTAACACCCTCCTGAACGGCAAGCTGCTAAAGCTGGTTGATATAGGCATTGAAGGTCGAACCCAGATAGCTTTCCGATTCCAAGTAACTGATGCTGATGATCGCCGGCGGCCGGCCAGGGCCGGTCAGGAGGTTTTGGACCGCAATCAATTCGCCGAAGTTTGTGTTTGTATCCGCGCAAGAGGCGAGGACGATCACCGCACTGGGCGCTCGCTGGAGTTCGTTGCACACGCTGGGAGGAACGAAGACTCGCCCGTAGAGCGCTGGCAACACATTAATTTCGCCAATCAAAATCAGGTAGTTGACGCCACCCCGTGAGTGTAGGTGCTACCCGAGCGCTACCCGAGTTCATCCCCCGGATCGAGAGGAATTTTGGGGAGCGTTCTTCAAAAACCTCATTCGGATGAACCGCGCGTGGCTCGTATGCCTGGCCTGCGAAAGACTAGAACAGACCGCCAAGGCGCTCCGCGAAATTCCAGACGTCCAGCGTGCCCAGTCCGGCGGCGGGATTGTAGCCGTTTGTGCCGTAGTAGAACCAGTTGTCGCCATAGGCGATCGCGTGCAACGGCGCACCCGTGTTTCCGTAAGCCTTACCGCTGAGCGCGAGACCGTAGAGCGGGGAGTTCAGCAATCCGATCCGGCTGCCGTGCAAATATTCGCCCAGCAGGGCCGAGACGCCGTTCAGTTGCGGCGCGACAAAGCTCGTGCCGCCGTAGAACGGATCAATGCCAAATCCGGACACGGACGAGGTGTAGTAAATCACGTAGCCGGTTTCCGGATCGGCGTTGAACGAGACGTCCGGGACATTGCGGCCCGGGTAGTACGCTGGTAGGGCGTAGAACAATCCGACCTCATACTCTGACCCGATGCCCGCGCCGGCTTCCCAAATCTGGCCGGGTTGGCTGCGCTGAATGCCAGGAAGGGAAAACTGGTACGAGGGTTCCTCAAAGAGAACGCTAACGCCTCCGCCGCTTCCACCGGGGAAGATTCCGCACGTGATGGGACTGTTGTACCCAAGAACCGTGCACAACCCCTTCAGGTAATCCCATCCCCACACTCGCTCGTGCGGGATGTCGATGACGTAGTAGGGGGGGGTACATTTGGCATTTAGGCAATCCTCTTGGATGCCGGCTAGCGTCGTACCACCCGCAGCGGTAATTGCTGTGTCACTCGCCGGGTAACCCACGCTCAGCGTCAGGCTACAGCTGTATGGCTGCGCGAGTGAATAGGGGCCGAAGCAACCAACATCGTTATTCGCCTCGTAGGCGCCGGCGTCCCCCGACGCCGCGTAAAGCGTCTGTCCCTGGATCGCCGCGCGAACGAGAAGTTCGTGGGTTGCTTGTGTAATGCCCACGGTCTTCCCGGTAATCGGATCGGTCACCGGGGAGTTCTCGAGGTTGGCGAACCACTCCCAGAAACCCCAACTGATCGAGAGGGTCTCCGCCGAATTGGCATCGACAGCCGCAGCAAAGACGTCGACGAAGCCCTGGTTGGTATTGGGTGCCTGGTAGACGATGATATTTGCTCCCGGAGCGATTCCACCAGACTGCTCGACATCGAGGGTGGTCTCGATCGAGCCGGACGCGTCGCCGGGCGCTCCGGGCCCGCCATCGACGTTGACGGTGTGGATGCGTTTCGCATGGACCGAAAGCCCGAGCGCGCTCCAATAGGCAAAGGCATCGCTCGGCGTAAAGCTCGCGAACGTGATGATGCCCAGCGTGCGGCCGCTCCCCGTCACGCCTCGGTTGTACAGCGGTTTCACGTCGTAATAATTGGCAAAGTCAATCACTGTCAAATACCCGAAGGGATTGCCCGCCGACGGCTTGGCCGATTGCGGCTTGGGTAACGTCTGCGGAACAACATCATGGAGTGGACGTAGGCTGGGGCGGCTATCGAGGCCAACTACGGCTGCGACCGAGGCCGAGATTTCGGCGGGAATTGTGGGGGAAGTGAGGGGGGCATGAAAAGTGTAGCCCGAGACGTTCCCGTGCGCGGGAACTTCATAGCTATGCAGGCTCACGGAGAAGGCGCGCTCCATGTCAGTTGGCAGGCCTGTCACTTTGAGCGTCGTCGCGGTGGTCTGTTGGGCCGTCAGCCCGTATTTCGCCAAGGCCGCAATCACCTTCGCGACGTCGGCGTTCGCAGGGGCAAAGCGCGCCACGAACTGGTCCGCGGTGAGAAACTGGTGAAACTGCGGATCCCCGGGCGTGTAGAGCGACTTCAGCAGGCTCTCCGCCGCGGGCAGATCCGGCAAACTCAGGGCGATGGTGATCGAAATCGGCGTCGTGTCTGACTCCGTGAACCCGCCGCGATCGATTGCCGCGGGCGTTGCGGCGTTGGGATAGGGCAATGCGGGGGCTTCGGTCTGAGCCATGGCGCTCGGAAGCATTCCCAGCACCAAGAAAAACGTCAGAAATCCAGTCTTCGCAGTTCTCATGGATTCTCCTCCTTATCGCTGATTTGGTAATAACGAAACCCCTCTGCTTTACTTACACGAACACGGGCCGCCTGTTTCGCGGTCTTCTTTCCTGCACAGGCCATCATCGTGAACTAACCGCGCCTACCAGGGCGCTTGTGAGGAAGGGCATCAAGTCACGCCGTGCGACCGTTCTCCCCCCTGTCGTGTAGCACCGTGTTCGTTGGATCGTTGGAGGTCTATTTGAGGTAGTTCTGTACTGGGTTTTGCTAAGGGGCTTCCAGCAGGTCCATTCGCGAGCAAACCACCGCTCAGCACACGTTCGGAGCTTGAGCAGTGTGCGCAACGCCAGACGGGAGTGAACGCGCTGTTCCATTGCGCTCTCCCTCTTAGCCTCGCTCATATGTTTGGCTAATGCAGCAAATTGTGCTCGCCTCGAAGGTGTCTGTCAACAGAAAAACGATAAGAAAAATAATGAGAAAAGTAACGATGAATCAGCCATCAACATTTTTTCGCAGTGGAAGGCTAATGCGGGCTGGCAAGATGCCCCGCAGTCTGATGCGGTGGTTAGTGGTTAGTGGCGAGAAAGACAGTCCGGAGTCCGAAGTCCGAAGTCCGGAGTCTAAAGAGCAGAGGCTCGGGGTTGGGGACGGAAGTGCGTGACCCCCTCACCCCGTCTCCGCCGTCGGCCACCCTCTCCCCCAAGGGGGGCGAGGGCTGTAAGTTCAATTCACCACCCCCTGCCCTCCCTCCTTATCAAGGAGGGAAATCATTCGGGACATCATCCTGTCGATCCCTGATTGGGCAGATTGATGTAGAGGCGGGTTTATCCTGCCACCTTGCACGCGCTCGCGTGGCATAAAATGGCGGCGTAAAGCCGCCTCTACATCAAGCCAGAGTGGCGCTACAAGGACCCATACCTGCGACACGACGCTAGGAGTTCCGAGTTCAGTCGAGCGGCAATCACTTCAGTGTGGGCCGAAGCCCACACCGAAGCGAGAGGAATACGCGTGCAAGGACATTAGACGAGCTTACTTTCCCATGGTGGGAGCAGAGCCGGGCAGCGTGTAGCGAAGGTTGAAGAACACCATGTTGTTATTGGCATTCGCCGGCTGGCCGGTGGCAAAATTCACGTACCAGGGGTCGCGCAGGAGGTAGGAATACTGGCCCATGAAATTGACGGCGCCCCACTTGGTATCCTTCCAGATCGTCTGGTTGAAGCCAAAAGTGATTTCCTGGATATCGCGATTTTGGCCGCTCGATGAACCGCTGTATCCATAGCCGACGAGCTTGCCGTTGGTGTCGACCGCAGTGTTGCGCATAATGTATATGCCGCCGTAGTAGCCATAGATCATCGTTTTCTTCTGGGTGAACTCGAACCCCGTCACCGTTGAGCCGCTATGAACCGGGGAGATGGAGCCGTTGGCGTGCGCGATGAGGTCGGGGGCTTGGCCAAAGATGTAACGGCCGCCGCCGTCACTCCAAAAGTTGTTTGTCATCAGGCGAAAGCCTTTGGCCACTTCGACATTGAGGTTCACAAACCCGCCGCCGCCCTCCGTCGAGAAAGTGTTGGCAGGGATGGCAGCGACCGCAGGGGTGGTACCGGTGGCAGCGACCGCAGCGACACCTGGATAATAGACTTTGAAGTTCCGCTCCACTCCCCCGATTTCGAAGTGAATGTGCTTGTTGGGATCAAATGCCAGTTTCGCGATGATGTCGGGAGCGACGTTGGGAGTAGCGATACCGCCCGAGCTTGCGCCAAAGTCCAATTCGCCTGCATACGGTGTGGCAAGCCCGGTAGGAAGGACGATGGAGCCGCCTCCCGACGAGCCGCCCGCATACTGATCAGGACTGTCGAGTGCCACGGCGAAGGCCACTTGCTTCGAGGGGTGGTAAACGAAGCGGAGTTCGGGGATACGCCCCCAAAACAAGCCCGCTTGGTAGTTCACGTCTATATCTTGCGAGTAAAAGATGTCGGCGGGGATCGGCGAAATGCCTACGCGGCCGGGAGTGAGCAAACTCCACGTCTGGCCGCCGAGGATTTCCCACGAGCCTCTTCGCACGTCGACCCAATACAGCCGCGACCGCAGAAGGTTGCTATTGCTCGTCACCGCAATGTTGGTGCTGGCAGGTGTCCCCAGAAAGTCGGCTTCCATGTATCCGATCACGTGCGCGCCCTTCACGTCCGCGTCGGCGCGAAAGCCTATCCGGGAGTTCTGCATACTCAGGCGAAACTCCGAGAGATTGGTCTGATAGGGGGTGAGGCCGGAAGAGACCGAAGCGTAGGGAATACTTCCGAAGCTGGTACCGATGTTCCCACCCGCTGTCTTAGTACGAAATACGCTGGTGAAATCCATAAACCCAACGGGGGTAAGAGTCGCATCGCCGATGTGGATCTGAAGCGGCGACGTTTCCGCGTCGCCGGCAGCATTCCTGTTGGCGGTAATCGTGGGGGCGGCCGCCGGCATGGTTACGATAGCGTTATCCACCTTCTGTTGTGTCTGGGGGATCATCGGGGTGGTGGATGCCACCTCACCAAGACTGGAAGCGTGCGGTTGAGCGGCTTGCTGAGTGGCCGCGGCCGGTTTGGCCGGTTGCGCCGGCTGCGCCGGTTGTGCCGCTTGCTCCGTGGCCGGAGCCGCCTTGGAGAGTTTCTCCAGAAGCTGTTTCTGCTGCTCCAAAGCCTTCTGCATTTGCTCGATCTGCTTCTGCTGAAGCGCCATTTGTTGCTTTAGAGCCGTAATTTGCTCGGCGGCATTGGCGCCGGGTTTCGCCGCGCTCGCCGCGGGAGGCGTGGTGGCGTCGCCAGCGGTCGAATTGCCGTCGCTGGCTAGAATGCCCAATGTCCACGTGCACATCAGAAGAATCGCCATGCCCACAACTCTGGGGGTGAGAAGCCTGCGTTTGTGCATCATTTGCTCCTTAATTGTTTGCTTTTGAGACTTCCCGAGAGAAGTTGCGCACTCCTCGTGCGGGATCAACCCTAACTTAGATTGAGAATCACAATTATGCTGGAAGAAGGTGATTAAAGCAGTATGAGAAGTATGTGACAGGAGCGTTACATCGCGAAGTGAAGAAAATGTCGCACTATGAATAACATACGGTTTGCGTGCTTGGACAAGGCCGGTTGCTTCCATCCAGCGTCAGAGGTAAACCCTAGTGTTTCAATTAACTAGGATATGGATCGCCTTGCGAGTCGCAACCGCATGCAAGAGGCAAGACAAGTTGTCTTTGTTTGAACGGCGGTCCAAAGGTCAATCCTGAGGAAGGACGAACGAGGAAGCGCAGGGAGTGTGACATTTTGTCGTTCGCACCCGTTGGCGCCAAGCCACCTCCTCGTGCGGAATGAAATTACCTGCCGAGGGCGCCAAGCTATGTCTTGCCAAAGCGCACCGTGACGGACCGCGTCCCACTTTATTTCTGATAGTACTGCGCATTGATTTCGGTGAAACTCGCCCACTTTTCCGGCAGGTCATCCAAGGGGAAGATGGCGGAAACGGGGCAGACCGGGACGCACGCGCCGCAGTCAATGCACTCCACGGGATCGATGTAAAGTTGCGCCAATTCGGCGAAGTTCCCTTCGTCTTTGCGCGGGTGGATGCAGTCGACCGGGCAAACGTCCACGCAGGCGGTATCTTTGGTGTTGATACAGGGTTCAGCGATAATATACGCCATGAAGATTCCTCCGGAAGGCCCTTCGATTTCGCCGATCGCGGGTTGGCCCTCATTGTCTGGAGCATACGCGGGCGCACAGCGCGGCGCGATGACTTAAGTCGTGCCTTTCCGTGGAGCTTTTGATAAGCTGATTCTTCCGGGCTCCTGCTCATTCCAACGATCGAGGTTGAGTCGCGCGCCATGCCCGCCGAGCTAAAGATGATGACCATGTCCGCACTGGACGCGGTGGAAACTCTGCGCCGTGTCTCTTTTTTCGCCGTGCTGCCGCAGGAGGAATTAAAACTCCTCGCCACCCATTGTGTGGTCCGGCGGCTCTTGAAGGACGAAATCCTGGTGGGCGAGGGCGACCCGTGCGAAGGCCTGTTTGTGGTGCAGTCGGGGACCATTAAACTTTTCAAGATGGCGGAAAACGGCCGCGAGCAGGTCCTGGTTATCGAGCGCGCGGGCTCAACGGTGGGCGAGGTTTCGGTTTTCGATGGCGGAACTTTTCCGGCTTCCGCCCTGGCCGCAGAGGATTCCACTCTCCTGTTTCTCCCCAAGCGCGAATTTCTGGAGTTGTGCCAACGGAACTCGGAGGTTGCCTTCGCCGTCATTCGCTCCCTCGCTTGGCGCTTCCGCTACCTCACCAGCCTAGTGGAAGAGCTTTCCCTTCGAGAAGTGAGCCACCGTCTGGCGCGCTTCCTGCGTGACCGGGCGCTGAAGCTCGGCGTCCGCACCCGGCGCGGTATCGAATTTCCCCTGGAGGAGACCAACCAGGAAATCGGTGCGGAAATCGGCACCGTGCGCGACCTCGTTTCACGAAACTTGCGGCGCTTTGTGGACCGAGGCATCATCCGCCTGGAACGGCGGAAGGTCATTGTCCTCGACATCGCCGAGTTGGAAGCGCAGGTCTCCGGCGCCAAACGTGCCTCCGCCGGTTAGTCCCCTCAACTCCGCAGAATGATAGCGCCCGCTACCACGGACTTTCGGGTGCTTCGATGTCGTCCGCCGATAAACCTCATTGAGAGCTTCCCCCCACTTTGGGGCCGCATCGCCCGTTCTCCATGTCGCTGCGGATTTCATTCCGCGATACTGGTGAGTCCTACGCTTAATGGCAGGGTCGCCGGGACGTAAGAGGGCCTTCATGTGGACAATCCACGTTTCCCCACGCTTCCAGCGATTTCCCTCAACCTCCCCGCCAAAGGCTTTCTCCTTAATAATCCAGAATTCATAATCTCCGCCCAACAACTATCTCGTTTCCTTTCATTAATATTCTGGCCTCACGCGGATAGGTCGCTTATTTATCATGAACATTCTGGCCTCGGAGCAAATTTGATCCAAGTCAATTTTGTATCTCGTTTGGTTTCATAGACGTTCTGGGTAATGCCTTCATTTTTTACTCCCCCCTTTTTTGTTAGTTGGACCAGCAGGCCATGACTTAACTATTTTAATTTCAATGGAATACATTTTTTGAAATCGTTTTTGCGCACGGCGAACCCCTTTAGTTTCTAGCACATTCTGGCCATCAGCGGCCTTTTGAGAGCGCCGACCCTTAGGTCTCTTCTTAGTGACCATGCCGTGGCACTTATCGCGCTCCCCCGTCTTCCGTCTACTGTCTACGGCATACTGCTGTGTGCTGCGCGAATTCATCCTATAACCGCTCTCTTTATTATAGGCTAGCATGTTGCCGACCATTCTCGAGGATATACCTGCGAATTTGCTTAAGGTAGGAACATGATGTCTGATTTTTCTTTCCAAATTCCTACCGGTATGAAGCGGTGGGGGAGACCGCCAATTCCCGAGCGAGTTCGGAGCGGCGGTTCGCGAATCGCCCGTACGCGAACATGTAGCGGAAGGTCCGCTGTCCAGTCCGTCGGCCGACGGACAGTCCTTCCCACCGCGCCGCGGTTTGGGTGGCGCGGCGAGCGCCGGGGTGGTGCTGATAATCACCACCAAGCCGAACGGCGTTCGGCCTGGGGCAGGGCAAGCCCAGCCCCCACAAAACGTATTTGGCCCTAACACGCGGCGCGGCAAATGCCCATGCCGCGGGAAGAGCCGCAGGGCTGGAAAGCGGGCCCCGCGCTACAGGCGCCCGAGCCCCGCAGGGCGCTAAAGAAATCACGGCTGAAGGGAACGGCATCAATGCATTATTCATGGGCTGTGGCAAAGGGTGGCGACGTAAAATCGCCGTAAGGGCAGGATCTTTTGCCCCTCCCGGGCTCGGGGGACGTCGCTCAAACTCGTAACCCATTGCCGGGGGGCACTCTTTCTGCGATTTCCATGCCCCGGCTTGCAGATCCGCCAGCCTGCTTTTGTGCGAACCATTTTCCCGCATCGCTGCATCTAAGATGGTTTGGAGTAGAGCCGTTGAGTTTGCAGTTCAAAGCCCCTTCGCGCCTCGTCGCTGTAGACATCGTTCGGGTGTTCGCGATGGTCCTAATGGTACAGGGCCATACACTCGATGTTCTTCTCACCCCGGCCTACCAATCTACTTCCTGGTACAACTATTGGCTCTTCTGCCGCGGGTTTACCGCTCCCATGTTCATGACCCTGTCGGGCTTTGGTTTTGCGCTGGCTACGCTTCGCCATTGGGAACATCATTTGCAATTCGGCCCCGCTGTCGCAAAACGCCTTCGCCGCTTCGCCTTTTTCGTGCTTCTGGGGTATTCCATGCGGATCCCCGTGCACTCGTTGCGAGACCTTCGCTGGGCCGGCCCTGATGCCTGGCACGGATTTCTGCAAGTCGATGTTCTTCAGACGATCGGCTTCACCCTGATCGCTTTGCAGTTGCTGGTGTTGGTTCTGCGCACCCCACGACGCCTTGCCGCAGTCACGGGAACGCTTGCTCTCATTGTCGTGTTCGCAGCTCCGCTGGCTTGGCGCAATCCCTTCTTGAATTCCCTCCCGCTGGCGGTAAAGTCCGCTTTGATCGGAACCACAGGCTCGCTGTTCCCCCTGATGCCGTGGTCAGCGTATATCCTCCTCGGAGCGACGTTTGGTATTGGGTACGTGGGATTTGGACGGTCAGCTCCTTCTTTGTTACGCAAGGCAATTCCCATTGGATTGCTGCTGCTCGTGAGTGGAATCTGGCTCGAACGGGTGTCGGTGCATATCTACGGTCAGGCGAATTTCTGGCCAACCACGCCGCATCTGTTCATCGCCCGCATCGGATTCGTTACCGCTGCGCTCGGCCTTGCCACCTTCGTTGAGAGGTTTCTTCCCGTCTCGGCGCGAACCATGCAATCCTTGGCCGAAGAGTCGCTCCTCGTTTATTTTGTGCACGTCGTGCTTCTCTATGGCTCATGCTGGAATCCCGGCATCAGGCAGTACATCGGTGGCACGGTGGGCTTTTCACATGCCTATCTGTTGGTGATCGTGCTTATCAGCGTTATGCTGGTGATGGCCATGTACTGGAATCGCGCGAAGAAAAATTACCCACTCCCAAGCATGGTTCTGCGCGTGGCCGTGGTGGGAGCGGCCGCGCTCGCTGTCGCCTAAAGGGCATTGATCCGGCGACCAGCGGAATGCACGCCTGCGGGTCCCGCATCGGTAACCAGTAAGTCGCCAGGGGTTTAGAAACGCATTCTCAGGCCAAGGTCTCCCGACCTGGTGTTAGCGCCTAACCAGGCTTTTGGATCGTCGCCGAACTTCATGTCACAAGAACGGTAAGGCGACGGCCAAGTGACGGGGAATCGGTAAACCCTTCGCGTCAGGGAGGACCTATTAGGCGATTGGTTGTGGGAAGGGCTGTGCTCGCCAGCTATCACGCGCCCGAAGAACAAACATGGCACTATCCAGGATGGCTTCCCAGGCCGAATCCCTGGTAATGGCTAAACCTTCTGACCGGCATTAGGATGTAGCGAGAATGGCGAATAGATTTTACTGCGGCTACTTTAGAGTAGTCTCCGGGTGCACGACGATGCAGGAGTTGAGCGACTTCGCTCTGCCCTACGGCGATACACAGGGTCTGACCTGGCCAGTCGGCGCAAACCTTGGCCATGCCTGACCCACCCACCCCCCCGCAAATGCCTTGGGAGTGCGAGTACAATCGTCGTCGCCCGCCGGTCCGCGCCCCCACCCGTCTTCGGCGCCTGCGCGATTGAGCGAAGCCCAGACCATTCGGGCCGTTGACTTGACTCTGCTCGTCGATGGCCCGAGAATGCTGGACGGATGGCAGCGAAGCTGGATCGTCCACACTCGAAGCGAATGCCGGCGCATGTCAGGGCGACGAGGAGGGCGGATCGCTTGTCCGAACTGGCGCGGAGAATCCTGCGCCACGCAAACCGTGGGCTGCCGCGCGTTGATTTCCTTCGCGAAGTCTCAAAGATGTTGTTGGAATTCTCCGGATGCGACGCTCTGGAACTGCGGCTGAAGGATCCCAACGTCGAGTATCGTTGGGAGGGCTCAAGGCGTCCGAAGCAGGCGTTTCATTTCGTGATTCTGCGGGATGCCCGGACAAAGAGCCAGCGGGTCCCGGACCGGTCGCCGCAGAACGGGCCAGACCTGGAGCGCGTGTGCCAGGAAGTTTTGTGCGGCCGCTTCGAAGCGCGGGTGCCCTTCTTCTCCACACATCAGAGAAATTTCTGGACAAAAGACACGCACAAGCCGACACAGCTCCGCGGGGCTGAAAAGGCTGTCCTGGGAGGATTGTATCGCTCCCTCGCGCTGATCAGGTTCACGGTCGACGACCGCACGGTCGGGCTCCTGCAATTGAAGAGCCTTCGACCGAACCTGTTCACCCCGGAAGAGATTGAGTCATATGAAGGGGTCGCGCAAACCCTGGGGCCGGCCATCGCCAACCAGCGCGTGCAATGGGCTTTGCGAGAGCGGGTAAAAGAGCTGACCTGTCTCTACGGCATTGCCCAGGTGGCCCAAAGACCGGGCCTCGCCTTGGAAGAAATTCTGCAAGGTATTGTGGAGCTACTACCTCCCGCCTGGCAGCATCCCGAAATCTCCACGGCACGAATCTTGTTAGACAGGCGTGCGCACACTACGCCGAATTTTGTGGAGGGCCCGCATCGCCAGGCGGCAGACATCTTGGTGGGTGGGGTGCGGCGCGGCGTCGTAGAGGTGTTCTACGCCCGTGACAAGGCAGGGTTTGTGGAAGGGCCATTCTTGAAGGAAGAGCAGAGCCTCATCGACACGGTGGCAAGGGAAGTATCGCTGGTGGTGGAGCGTCGAGAAGCCGAGATCTACAAATCGAAATTGCAGGACCAGCTCAGGCACGCCGACCGCCTGGCCACTATCGGACAGCTTGCGGCGGGCGTGGCGCACGAACTGAATGAGCCGCTGGCGAACATCCTGGGCTTTGCGCAGTTGGCCAAGAAAGAGCCGCGACTGCCCACGACGGCAGCGGGCGACTTGGAAAAGATTATCAAAACCTCGCTGCACGCTCGAGAAATTATCCGTAAGCTGCTGGTTTTTTCCCGGCAGATGCCCTTGCAGAAGACGCAGGTGAATCTGAATCAGGTTGTTGAGGAGGGTCTGCACTTTCTCGAGTCCCGGTGCGCGAAAGCAGGGATCGAGATAGTGCGCTCGTTGGAACCGGATTTGCCGGAAATTAGCGCTGATCCATCGCAGTTGCAACAGGTTCTGGTGAACCTGGTGGTCAATGCGATTCAGGCGTCACCGAGCGGGGGCAACTTGACGATCGAGACCCATCGCGGCCGAGACTGTGTTTCTCTGGCCGTTACTGACACGGGTACCGGCATGACGGAGGAAGTCAAAAGCAAGATCTTCACACCTTTCTTTACGACCAAAGATGTAGACGAGGGAACGGGTCTGGGGCTGGCGGTCGTGCACGGGATCGTGACCTCGCATCGCGGGGTCATTCACGTTGACAGTGCGGTTGGACGCGGCTCGCGATTCGAAGTCCATTTGCCGGTGAACAATTCCGGGAAGGTAGAAACGAGTGGCAGAGATGGCCCCGACAGCTAATCAAGAACGGATCTTGGTTGTTGACGACTCAGTGGACACGCTGGAAGTCTTGCAGCGAAACCTACAGGCTAAGGGATATCAGGTCTTCACGGCTCCCGGAGTCGAGAGTGCCGTCGGGATTCTCGAGCACACGCCGGTGGACCTGGTCATCACGGACCTGAAGATGCCCAAAGTAAGCGGCCTGGATCTCGTACGGCACGTCCGGGAGAACCTGAAGAACACGGAAGTGATGATGATTACCGGTTATCCCTCGATCGGTGGCGCCGTAGATGCGGTCAAAACAGGCGCCGAGGATTACCTGGCAAAGCCTTTTACTGACGAAGAGCTGTTTTCAGCCGTGGGCCGGGCACTCGACAAATTGCGGAGTCGCCGCGCGGCGCAAGCACCCGCCTACCGGACGTCGGCCTCACCGTTCGGACTGGTTGGCGAGTCGCCGGCGATGCAGGAGGTATTTAGTGCGATTGCCAAGGTTGCGGCCACGCCGGCCACCGTGCTCATCACCGGCGAGAGTGGCACGGGCAAGGAACTTGTGGCCAGAGCAATCCACTACAGCAGCCCGCGCGCATCGGCCCCGATTGTACCCGTAAGCTGCGCCGCCATTCCCGAAGGACTCCTGGAGAGTGAACTCTTCGGACACGTGAAGGGTTCGTTCACCGGTGCTTCCGAAACGCGTGCCGGATTCCTGCAGACGGCCGAGGGCGGCACGATCTTTCTGGACGAGATCAGCTCGACTACACTTTCTACGCAAGTCAAACTTCTACGCGTGTTGCAGGAGAAGGAAGTGTGCATGGTGGGGTCGACGCGCGCTCGGCGTGTGGACATCAGAATTCTGGCGGCGACCAACAAGGATCTGCTGAGCTTGGTGAAACACGACGCTTTTCGAGAAGACCTGTACTTTCGCCTGAACGTACTCACGATCGACGTGCCGCCTTTGCGGGACCGGGGCGATGACGTCTTTATCCTGACGCGGCATTTTGCGGCCAGGTTCGCGCGGGAAATGGGAAAGGCTGCACCCCGTTTCTCTGACCAGGTGCTGCAGGTTCTCCGCAGCTATCATTGGCCGGGAAATGTCCGTGAACTTGAGAATGTGGTGCAGCGACTAGTGGTGATGAATGAGGGTGGCGTCGTCGAAGTTCCCGACCTGCCCTCGTTGATGCGATTTTCCGGATTGCGGAATGCCTCATTCAACCGGACGCTGGCAGAGGTCGAAGCCGAGTACATTCGCAACGTCCTGGCAAGCGTAAACGGCAACCGGACCCGGGCAGCGGAGATTCTCGGAATTGACCGCAAGACGCTGCGAGAAAAGCTAAAGTCCCCGGCGGTGCCCTCGTCCTGACGAGGCCGCACCGGGGAATTGCTCCCCACCGGTTCAAATCTCCCCAGGTTTGCTGGTCAGACTGTCTTGCCTCATGCTGACGAGTCCCAGTCCTGAATCCCAATCATTCTGCTAGAGTTTCGCCTCGTGAACAGAGGCTGGTCCTAACGCTTTCACGTTGGTAGCAAACGTGCCCTCGTTACTCGCGGGGGGTGCGAGAAAGTTTGCACCGTCCGCGAGGAGGAGAGCAATGGCAACACTGAACCAACAAGTGGTGACAAATCGCGGCATCTGTTCAGCCTGTGTGCACGAGGAAGAGTGTATATATCCGAGGAACCGGGACCAGATCGTCCTCAACTGCGGACAATTTGAGCTGTGTCCGCCTATTGCGCCGCTGCCACCCAGCAGGGATCAGGTGGAACTCGAGGAACTGTGGAAGAAGTCCTCAGGTGACAAACCCGGCACAGAGTTGAAGGGTTTGTGCAGCAATTGCGATGAGCGGGACACCTGCATCTATTCCAAGCCCGCGGGGGGCGTTTGGCACTGTGAGGAGTATCGGTAGTCTCGCGCAGCGGGCTGCTCCCGGTGTACCCGGAGGGCTTTATATGAGTCCGGAAAACGTCTCACGGATTGTCGAGGAATACGCCGGCAAATTTGGCGGACTTATCGGGATCCTTCAGCAAATCCAGGCGCGATACGGCTACCTTCCTCCCGATGCTCTCGCCGTCGTGGCAGATAAGACCGGACGGTCACTCACGGATGTCTACGGGGTGGCCACCTTCTTTCGCTCGTTCAGCCTGCAGCCCCGAGGCAAGCACGTTTGCTCGGTTTGCCTGGGTACAGCCTGCCACGTCAGAGGGGGCCCTGTGATCGCGGAAGAGTTCACGCGAGCCCTGGGCGTCGCCCCAGGAGGGACCACCCCCAGCCGCGATTTCACGCTGGAGACGGTGAATTGTCTGGGCGCGTGCGCACTGGGGCCGATTGTAGTTGTGGACGGCCACTATTTTTCGAACGTGAGCCCTGTGAAGGTCAAGGAGATTCTGGAACAGGCCCGAAACGGTCTGGACAAAGTAGATGTGAAGACTGATCCACGGGTCTTCCCAGTTGAGGTTAGCTGCCCGCGCTGTAACCACAGCCTGATGGACCCGGACCATCCGGTGGATGGCCACCCTTCCATCCGTGTGACGGTATCCTTCGCGCGGGAGCACTTCTCGTTACGCTTGTCGTGCCTGTACGGAAGTTACAACCAGCAATCAGACGGGGAGATCCCGAAAGAAGTGACGGTGGATTTCTTCTGCCCTCATTGTCATGCCCACCTGACTGGCGGTTCAAGCTGCCAGGAGTGCGGAGCACCGATGGTGCCGATGATCGTGCGCGGGGGCGGGGTTGTCCAAATCTGTTCACGGAGAGGTTGCCGAGGCCACATTCTCGATTTGAACGGGCCGACACTCTGAACGAGTGATTGGACCGTGCCAGATGTCGCATGGGGCGCGACGAGGCAACGAGAGACAGCTATGGAGAGGCTTGGGTCGTGTGAGGAATTCAAGGCGCTCCAGAAACGGATCATGGTCGACCGGGATCCGCAGACCCCGGTCATCGTCATCCCCGCAGGGACATGCGGGCAGGCGAGCGGCGCCAATGACCTGATCCGCATCGCCAAACGCGAAGTTCTGAGCAATGGACTAGCGGGGAAGATCCGAATCCGCATCACCGGCTGCCACGGCTTTTGCCAGGCGGAGCCCAGCGTGCTCATTGAGCCGGAAGGCACTTTCTACCTACGGCTCGGGATCAAGCAAATGATCTGGATTGTGGAGGCGGTGAGCCAGGGGCGGGTGGTCAAAGACCTTCTTTGGCGTGATCCCAAGACATACAAGAGGATTCAGAAGCAGAGCGATATTCCTTTCTTCCACGGCCAGAGACGCACCCTGCTGGCGCGGAACGAAAAGATCGACCCGATTCGAATCTACGACTACATCGAAAACGGCGGATATTCGGCCCTGGCAAGAGTTCTCGAGCAACGGAACCCGTGCTGGGTGGTGGAGGAGGTAAAAGCCTCTGGCCTGCGCGGCCGCGGCGGAGCCGGATTCCCCACGGGCCTCAAGTGGGAGTTGCTGGCGAAGGCGCGCGATGGTCACGGCAGATTTCTGGTGTGCAATGCCGACGAGGGTGATCCCGGCGCCTACATGGACCGCAGCGTTCTGGAAGGGAATCCGCAAAGCATCATCGAAGGCATGCTGATTGGGGCCTGCGGCACTGGTGCTACGCAGGGCATCATCTATGTGCGGACGGAGTATCCGCTGGCGATCAAACACCTGGTCATCGCACTGCGACAAGCAAGCGGACTGGGGCTCCTGGGCGAGAACATCCTGGGCACCGGCTTCTCGTTTGACATCCAGATTGTGAAAGGCGCGGGAGCCTTTGTGTGCGGCGAGGAGACGGCGCTCATCCGGTCGGTGGAAGGCGAACGGGGCGAACCGCGACAGCGGCCGCCTTATCCCATCGAAAAAGGGATCAGTGGAAAGCCCACCGCCATCAACAATGTTGAAACCTGGGCGAACATACCCATCATCATCAACGAGGGCGCCGCGAAATTCGCCAGGGTTGGCTCGCCGCAGAACACCGGGACGAAAATCTTCAGCCTGGTGGGAAAGGTGAAGAACACCGGGTTGGTTGAAGTGCCCATGGGCACCACCATCGGGGAGATTGTCCATGGCGCAGGCGGTGGACCCTCGGGAAGGGCGGAGATAAAAGCCGTGCAAACGGGCGGGCCAAGTGGCGGCTGCCTTCCCGCGTCGATGTTCGAGCTGCCCATCAACTACGAAAGCCTGACCGCGGCGGGCTCCATCATGGGGTCTGGCGGCATGATTGTGATGGATGAGAACACCTGCATGGTGGATGTGGCCAAGTACTTCATGAAATTCCTGAAGGACGAGTCCTGTGGCAAGTGCTTCATCTGTCGCAAGGGCACGCAGCGGATGTGGGAGATCCTGGACGACATCACCACCGGGAAAGGCTGGCTGGAGCAACTCGATCTCCTGGAGGAATTGGCACAGGTCGTGAAAGACACGTCGATGTGCGGGCTGGGACAAACCGCATCCAATCCCGTCCTGAGCACGCTGCGCTATTTCCGGGACGAATACGTGACGCACATCGAACGTAAGTTCTGCCCCGCCACGGTATGCCGGGACTTGTTTGTCTATCGAGTGATCACGGAAAAGTGCACAGGTTGCGCGTTGTGCGTAAAAGTTTGCCCGACGGGCGCGATCACCGGGCCAAGAAGAGAAGTTCACAACCTGGACCAATCTAAATGCATCAAGTGCCGGGCCTGCTTTGAGGTCTGTAAGTTCGACGCCATCGCGGGCGACGCGATCATCGCCGTACCGCCAGGATAAGTGAGCGCGAAGAGGGGCCATGATCACCTTAAGGATGAACGGATTGCCGGTGACAGTCGAGGAAGGGACGACGCTGCTTGAGGCGGCGCGCTTCCTCGGTTTCCCCATCCCGACGCTGTGCCATCTCGATGGGCTGACACCCTACGGCGCCTGTCGCCTTTGCGTGGTCGAGATCGGTCAGGGAGCCAAGTCGAAGCTGGTCACCTCTTGCACTTACCTGGCTGAGGAGGGGCTCACGGTCCGGACGGCCTCCTCGCGCGCGGTGCGGGCCCGCAAGATGATTCTGGAACTACTGCTGGCGTCCTGCCCGCAGTCGAAAATCATCCAGGATCTCGCCGCGGCGCACGAGGTGCGCCGGCAACGCTTCCGGCAGGAGTACGAGGACTGCATCCTGTGCGGTTTGTGCGTGCGCATGTGCGAGGAGCAGATGATGGCCAAAGCCATCGGGTTCCGGGGGCGCGGCGAAAGGCGGAGTGTTGGCACGCCCTTCGACGTGCGTTCGGAAGCGTGCCGGCTGTGCGGCGGCTGCATGTATGTTTGCCCTGCCTGCCAGCTCCGCTGCACTTACAACGAGCCGGAAAAAGCGATTTGCGGCAGTTGCGCGAACCTGAGCCCGCCGTGCCTGGAGAAGAAATTGTTCGATGACATGATGTGCTACATGGCGCCGTGCGTGGCGTGTGAGACCAGGAAGGACTAAGCGCAGCACTTCCTGAGCTCGGTGACGTGTCGGGACCCCTTCATCTGGCGCTGCGCGCCACCCTCTCCCCCCCTAGGGGGCGAGGGACTCTGACCCGTGATTCGCTCTCCCGTCACCCCCTGGAGAGGGGCCGGGGATGAAGGGGTCCCGCTAATTCGAGCTCGAACACATAACCGTTGCGGCGCAAGGGAGCAATAAGCCGCTTGCCCATCGCCCAGTGACGGGGTGTTTGTCCGGCATGTACGTTGAATCATCGGAGAGTCGTTCAAGGGAGGCACTACGATGTCGTTCTCAAGAGTCAATTCCTCGGCAGCAACTCTCACCAAGAACCGGACCGAAGGCTCGGTCGTTCCTGCTTCCGGCATGTGTGTAACGTGCGTAGACGGCTGCATCGGCATGTGTGAAATCGGCAAGTCGGCCTATCGGGGTCACGAGGTGATCTACCCGCAACCGTTCGGAGTGATCACGACGGCAGGGGAGAAAGCCTACCCGGTGGATTACTCCCACTTCAACATCATGGGTACCGCGGCGGGTGCGCACGGGATTGAAGCCGACAGCGACAAGGCCATCTTCCCCCGCGTCAAATTGGAAGTGGTGTTCGGCCACGAACACAAGCTGAAGTTCCGTTACCCGTGGATCATCCCTGGCCTCGGATCGACCAACATCGCCAAGAACAATTGGGAGGGGTTGGCCATCGGATCAGCGTTGGCGGGCACCGGCCTGACGATCGGGGAGAATGTCGCCGGCATGGATGCGGAGGCGGTTATCAAGGACGGCCGAGTCGTGAGCACGGTGGACCTGAAACGGCGCGTGCACCTTTACAAGAGTTACCAACGTGAGGGATACGGCGCCATCGTCGTCCAGGCGAACATCGAGGACACCCGCCTGGCCGTCCAGGAGTATGCAATTGAGAAACTCGGTGTGGAGTGCGTCGAACTGAAGTGGGGCCAGGGAGCGAAGGATATCGGCGGGGAGGTGAAGATCAGCTCGCTCACCAAGGCCCAGATGCTCCACGAGCGCGGGTACATCGTGCTTCCCGACCCTACAGATCCCGCCGTCATCCGTGCATTTGAGCATGGTGCGTTTAAGGAGTTCGAGCGCCACTCGCGCGTCGGCATGGTCACGGAAGAGTCTTTCGCACGGCGAGTGGAGGAGTTGCGTGTTGCTGGCGCCAAGAGCATTTTCCTCAAGACTGGCGCGTACCGGCCCGCCGACCTGGCCCGCGCTATTTCCTTTGCGTCAAAGTACAAGCTGGATCTTCTCACCGTGGATGGTGCGGGTGGCGGAACAGGCATGAGCCCCTGGCGGATGATGAACGAGTGGGGAGTTCCCCCGGTGGAACTCCACTCGCTCCTGTACGTATACGCCAGGCGACTGGCGGAGCAAGGACAATACGTGCCGGCGCTGGCCGTGGCTGGCGGGTTCACCTTTGAGGATCAGATTTTCAAAGGACTGGCGCTTGGTGCCCCCTTCGTTAAACTGGTCGGCATGGCGCGCTCTCCCATCGCCGCCGCCATGGTCGGAAAGACGATCGGGCGGGCGATCGAGGAAGGGCAGTTGCCGGTTTACATCGAGCGCTTCGGCCGATCACGGGATGAGATTTTTGTCACGGCAACGGAGCTACGCCAGCAACTCGGTGCGGAGGCTTTCGAAACGCTACCCCCCGGCGCCCTGGGTCTATATACCTACTACGAGCGGCTGGCCCAGGGTCTGCGCCAGCTCATGGCGGGAAGCCGGAAGTTCAGCGTTGAGCACATTAGCCGCGACGATCTCGCGGCGCTGACCCATGAAGCGTCGGAAATCAGTGGAATCCAGTACGTGATGGACGTTGACAAGGCGGAGGTGGACGAGATCCTGGGTGCGCCGCGTTGCACGCCAGCATTGTGAAGGCCTGTTGGGAAATCCAGTCCCCAGCGTCGCCTTTGAAGAAACCACCTTGGGGTGTGGGCGTGGTCGGATTGCAGTGCCACCCTGATATGCTACTTACCCATTGATGTCGAGGTGATCTCGTCCGCATTGCTCGAACGCGTAACGGACTACATGAAGGAGTGCCCCCCACGCTTGAAGTCACACTTCGGAAGGCCGTGTAAGCTGGAGCGATACATCGAGGAAACGTCCTTCCCGGAAAAGAAGACGACTCCGCACTGAAAGCAGATCAGACTCCCATTAGACTGGCATCAGTAACGAGTAGCCAAGGGTTTAGTAATCGTCGTGAGTCCCGCCACGCCGGGCACTTTGACGAGTAACTATTCGTTGAAGTGCAGCTTCCTGCCTCCCGGAAGTCCCCACCGGCGATCTGAACCCCGTATATCCAGAGCACGCGTTTCCTGCCACCGCTCGGCTGATCGCTTTTCATCCGACGCCCTCTGGTACAATACTCACCGTGCCGGACTCAACGCAAAAACTTGGGCAAACGCTGGCGAAGGTTCCCATCTTTTCCGGGCTGACGGAAAGCGAGTTGGGTTTCCTTGCCCAGCATACAGTTCCCCGCCGCTACTCAGCGGGGGAGATGGTATTTGGCGAAGGCGAACCCTGCTCAGGGCTTTATGTGGTTGAGTCCGGAAATGTCCGCATCTTCAAGAGCTCTCCCAACGGACGCGAACAAGTGCTCAGTATCGATGGTCCAGGCAGCTCCATCGCCGAGATTCCCGTCTTCGATGGAGGAAACTACCCGGCGTCGGGGGCTGCGGTGGACGATGTGACCCTGCTCTTTGTGAGCAAGCAGGATTTTCAGGCGCTCGGCATCGCGCATCCTCAAGTTCCTCTTAAGGTCTTGCGAATCGTAGGCGCGCGCCTTCGGCGCTTGGTGGGAATCATCGAAGAATTGTCATTCACCACCGTACGCCACCGGCTTGCATCCTATCTCTTGCGGCTCGCGCAAAAGTCCGGCAAGCGCGGCCCTGACGGTGTGGAAATCACTCTCCCCATCACCAACCAGGAATTGGCAGCACAAATCGGCACGGTCCGCGAGCTGGTTTCCCGGAATCTCTCCCGCCTGCAAGCCGAAGGAATGGTGAAGATCGATGGGCGCAAAGTCCTCATCTGCAACCTTAAGGCCCTCGAGGAGGAAAACGAATCGTCGGAATGACTCGCCCCCGTACCAGAGACTGGCATCGATAATCGAAACCCGAAATTCGAGACTCGAAACATGGCACCAGGTGGGCGGATTTCGAATTGCGAAGCTGGTCCCTTCCTGACACCTGACACCTGAAGCCTGCTTCTACCCGTGACAAAAGTCATCGGCAAGTCCCCGTTGCTCCCCTAATATCCATATATCAAGCGCGGCCATAAGGCATCGACCCTGGCGCGCGAGGAGGAAGCAATGAGCGTGACGATGGAAAGAACGGTACGTGAATTGGCCCTGGAAAAACCGGGCGCCGCGAGAGTGTTTGAAAAATTAGGCATCGACTACTGCTGCGGTGGCAAGCAAACGCTTGAACAAGCTTGCCGCTCGGCCGGTATTCCGGTGGACAACGTTCTGAACGCGCTGGAAGAGGCGCACCCCTCGGAGAGCGTGGTCACAAAAGACGGCGATTGGCAAACAGCGCCATTAGTGGACCTGATCTCCCATATCAAAAACACACACCACAAGTACACCCGCGAAGAGATCGCTCGCCTTGGCCCTCTCTTTGATAAGGTTTGCTCGGTCCATGGAGAGCGCCATCCCGAACTTATCGAGCTTCGCGAGACCTTCCGAGGCTTGGCTCAGGAACTGACCACCCACATGATGAAGGAAGAGATGATCTTGTTCCCGTATATGGAAAGGATGGAAGAGTCCGTTATCCAGAAAGAGCCCATCCTGCCGCCGCCCTTCGGCACCGTGCGAAATCCGGTGTCAATGATGGAGCATGAGCATGATTCCGCCGGCAACGCACTCCGCACCCTTCGGGCATCCAGCAATGGCTACCTCCCTCCGTCTGATGCTTGCGTCAGCTTTCAGACCCTCTACAAGACTTTGGCGGAATTTGAGGCTGATCTGCACCAGCACATCCATCTTGAAAACAATATTTTGTTTCCCCGGGCGATTGCGCTCGAGCTTGAAAGTGGATAAAGGGCAGATGCCCACTGAAGAGGGGCGTACGTAAGACGAGAAGCGATGGATCGCCTTAGCATTGGTACTTATTGTCCCCTTTGCAGTTCTGGGCGGCGTGGGACTAAAAGTCCTTCGGCCCCCCCCCCGCCCATCCCGAAAGCCCCGGCGCCGCCGTCGGAAGGGGAATACGATGACGAACTAAATGTCCGATGTACGAGGCGTCGAAAATGGAGTTTCTGGCTAACAATGAAATGGGGGCATGAAATGGCAGACACGTCCGGCAGTGTTACGGCTCTATCGCCGTGGTGGCGACACTCGGCGATTCTCGTCATGATCGGTGGTTTCTCGGTTCTAACTTTCGTAACCGTCTTGACCTATACGAACGCCCCTCCCATTCCCGAAAGGGCCGTCGATGCGGCGGGAAATGTGGTGTTTACGGGAGCCGACATCCAAAAGGGCCAGGAGGTCTTTTTTAAATACGGCCTCATGGAACACGGGAGCCTGTGGGGCCACGGTGCTTATCTCGGTCCTGACTACAGCGCCGAGTATCTGCACCGGCTCAGCGAGGTGACTCGGGATACGATCGCGGTGGAGAAATACGGCAGACCCTTCGCACAGCTCTCGCCGGATGACCAAATTGTCGCATCCGCGCAGGTGAGGAGGGTGCTTAAGGAGAACCGGTACGACCCGGCCTCACGAACGCTCCTCCTTGCGGCGGGCGAAGTAGCGGCATCCCGCAGCCAGACGGTCGAATGGAGCGATTACTTCACCAAGCAGGGCGCCGCCCCGGGACTGCCTGCCGGTTATATTAAGAATCCCGACGAGCTCCGAGCGCTGAGTGCCTTTTTTGCGTGGGCCGCCTGGGCGGCGTCGGCGAACCGGCCAGGCAAGGACTATTCCTACACAAACAACTGGCCTTATGAGCCCCTGGTGGGCAACCGGCCCTCGGCCGAGGCTTATGTCTGGAGCGCCTTGAGTCTCATCACCCTCCTGGGGGGGCTGGGCCTGATCCTCTTCATGGTCGGCAAGTTTGACTACCTAGGCTGGAAGGGTGAGGGTGAGACCGCCCACCTTGCACACCCCGCTCCCGCGGCTCTCGCCCTGACGCCCAGCCAGTGGGCCACCGGATGGTTCTTTGCCGTCGTGGCGCTCCTCTTCCTGGCGCAATCGTTCCTGGGAGGCGCGCTTGCCCACTACCGCGTGGAGCCAGGCGGCTTCTTCGGCTTCGACATCGCGCGGTTCCTGCCCTACACGCTGGTACGCACCTGGCACCTCCAACTCGCCATCTTCTGGATCGCCACGGCCTGGGTAGGTGGCGGCCTTTTCCTGGCGCCCTGGGTGGGTGGCGGGGAGCCGGATGGCCAAAGAGTCGGCGTTTATGCTCTCCTCGGAGCACTGGTAGTAGTGGTTTTCGGCAGCCTTTTCGGGGAGTACCTGGGCATCAACGACAAGCTAGGGCGCCTCTGGTTCTGGTTCGGGCATCAGGGTTCCGAATACCTGGATCTCGGGCGGTTCTGGCAGCTCCTGCTGGCAGCGGGCCTCCTCTTCTGGCTTTTTCTCATGTACCGGGCCTTGAAACCCGCCATCAAGAACCCTGGCAAGCGCGAGCTTTCCGCGCTCTTCCTTTACGCCGCCGTGGCCATTCCCGTCTTTTACCTACCCGCCCTTTTCTACGGCCCCCACAGCAACTTCGCGGTCATTGATAATTGGCGTTTCTGGATCATCCATCTTTGGGTGGAAGGATTCTTCGAGCTCTTCGCCACGGTCCTGGTGGCCATCATGTTCCACCAGATGGGAGTGGTCAGCACCAAGACCGCCACACGTCTGATTTATCTCGACGCCATCCTCTATCTCAGCGGCGGGATCATTGGTACGGGCCATCACTGGTATTTCACCGGTCAGGGGACGCTCAACATGGGCTTGGCGGCGTGCTTTTCCGCCTTGGAGGTTGTGCCCTTAACGCTTCTAACCCTGGACGCCTGGGACTTCATCAAGCTGAAGAACCAGCAGTGCTCCCTGTGCGGCCGCGAATTCGCCACCACCCAGAAGTGGGCCATCTACTTCCTGATGGCCGTCGGTGTATGGAACTTCGTCGGCGCTGGGGTTTTCGGCTTCCTTATCAATTTGCCGATTGTATCTTACTTCGAAGTGGGCACGACACTCACCCCCAACCACGGACACGCCGCCCTGTTTGGCGTCTTCGGGATGTTGGCGCTGGCGGTGGTGGTCTTTTGCTTGCGGGCCATGCAGTCCGACGCCGTCTGGAAGGGAACCGAGAAATTCATCAAGGTGGGCTTCTGGGGCGCCAATGTGGGCCTTGCCCTTATGATCCTCCTGGACCTGTTTCCCGGAGGCGTTCTCCAACTCTGGGACTCCATCGCCAATGGGTACTGGCACGCGCGTCGGCTGACCTTCCTGATGGGCGGCCTCTACCACAAGCTGGAATGGGTGCGCATGGCCGGGGACATGATCTTTATTCTCGTCGGCGCTGTACCGATCGCGCTCGGCGTGCTGCGCAGCATGTGGAAACGGGACGTGGTTCCTCCGGTGTAAGGCGGCAGTCGCTTAGCGGAATGACCACCGCGCTGAAGCCCTTTGAAATACATACAGCGTTACTCCAATCTTTTGTCAAATAACTTCGGGAGCTGGCTCCTCCATCGGTGGCGGCCGCTCCTGACTCCTGACTTGGGGTGCTTAATCCACCTGCAATCTGGATTTGGGGAGGGTACTTGACATGCTTACTGGCAATGTTGTATGTTAATTACAACACCATGAAGGGAGGTGCAAAGTGGCTTCAACATTTGGGTCCTATTTCAAGGAACTGAGGACGAGGAAGGGATGGAGCTTGCGCCGGTTCTGTGAGTCGAACGGGTATGACCCTGGGAACATCAGCCGGCTGGAGCGAGGCGTTTTTCCTCCTCCCGAGTCGCCGCAGAAGCTGCGGGAGTACGCCAAGGCTCTAGCCCTGAAGGAGGGTGGCGAAGAATGGCTCGAATTTCTTGACCGAGCTGCCGCATCTCGTGGGCAGCTCCCCGCTGACCTGCAAGCCGACGAAAAGCTTCTCGGGCGACTGCCGGTGCTTTTCCGCACCCTCCGGGGGAGAAAGGTTACGCCGGAGAACCTCGATCAACTCGCGGAACTGATACGAAGGGAGCACTAAACTCCGCGTTCGCCGCCTTTCCTACAACGAGATCCGCAGGATATCCGAGCAGTTCTTGCGCGAATTTCACGGATCGATTCCCACCCCGATCGAAGAAATTGCCGAAATCAAATGCGGCCTCGACATCATCCCCTTGCCCGGATTGCGCGATCTTCTTTAGGTTGATGGTTTCATTTCCAGCGACTTGTCTTCCATCACCGTGGACCAGTTCGTGCTTGAGAGGCGGCTAAACCGTTACCGGTTCACACTCGCGCATGAGCTCGGCCACCTTTACATGCACCGGGATATTTACACCGAGCTCAAGTTCGGCACCCTGAACGACTGGAAGCAATTCCAGAGGGAAGTGGACGACGCGGATTACAACTGGCTAGAATACCAGGCGTATGCCTTCGCCGGCCTCGTGCTGGTGCCCACGGGCCATCTGAAGGCGCAATTTCAATCGGCCGCCGAGGCTGCCGAGCGGATCGGATTCAGCCGGCAGGGCGAGCCCGAAGCCTTTCTTAAGTATGTAACCGAAGCCCTGCGCGAGGTCTTTCAAGTATCCGACGCGGTGATCGCGAAGAGATTACGCTACGAGAATTTGGATCGATAGGAGACTCGTCATGTCCCTCTGCCACAGAACGGGCGAGAGCTGGCGGGCGCGAAAAGCCGCGGACCTACAATACAGGTCCGCGCTACGCTTGCTGTTCCCGTGTCCAGAACCGGGAACCGGTGCGCACCCTTCGGCGTCGCTCCTCCAAACCGGGGCAGTGAGTTACATTTCCGATATGCCCAAGACGTGTGAGTTAGCAGCCGGACCGGATATAACTGGGACGTTAGGTGAGGTGTATGCGGCGTTTTCAGCGACGGGAGGTATTCGGTTGCACCCTGGGACGGAGAAAGGTCGGTGAGGCACAAATGCGGTGAGCTTGACTTGTGGGTTGGATGGGATTCTAATACGAGAGAAGTTACTGAATCGTCGGCGTCTGCTGCTACGGCTCGACTGCCGTAGTTCCGTCTTATGTCGACTGGGACGATCTTTTCTGCGCGTCAGTATGAACAAGAGCTAGGCTGGACGAAAATGATTAAAGACAGAAGGATCTATGCTCTGCCGCTGGACTGCTTTAAGGTCTTCAACTCTGCGCTCGCCGATGAATCCGATCGAGGGCGTCTGATAGCCGCAGCGGCTTGGATTGAAAAGTTCCTCGAAGTCAAGCTCCGTAACGAGTTCTCCAAAGGGAACGCCAAGGCCCGCGGAGCCCTATTCTCGGAGAACGGCCCCTTCTCAAGCTTCTCTGCCAAACTGAACGCCGCGTTCTGTGCTGGATGGATTGACGCCGACGTCTACCATGACGCAACGGTCATAAGGAAGCTCCGCAACGAATTCGCCCACACCGAGGATCCCGTTTCGTTGAATGATCACAAGGCTCGTGCCCTCTTGGAGACGCTTCGTGTTCCCCACCGACAGTTTTATGACTGGGGCAAGCTGCGGGCAGCAGCAACGCCAGACGGAGTGACCCTCTACACCGGCGACAAGCCCGCCGACGCTAAGGAAGATCTCTACATTCCGGGTGCCTTCACGTTCGGGCTCGCAATACCTCTTGTTGTTGCGGTTCTCGTAGCAAACCTCGGAGTTTTTTTCACAACCGACGAGGAGGGATGTCTGGCATACGTCAGGCTCCCCAAGCACATGGAGAACGGCCAACAAGCGATTGCAGGCGACGCGGACAATTCGCGCGCCTGAGTGGCCGCGTTAGGCGCGTCCAGACCAACCGATCTGCATTGTCCTGGAGGTGGGGGTTGCAGGGTGTAGAATTACAAGGCGACCTCAGTCGATGCGGCCGTCGCCGAACACTGGCGAAGTGATGCTATGGAAATCAAACAAGTTGCCGAAGTGCTTGCTCCCGCCGGCCCCGATGCGCCGACGCTCAACGCGTTGGTTCCGAACGAAAGCGCAGAGTTAGGCGCAGTTTGCCTTACTCTGCGGTTCTTAACACGATAACCTTACCGGGTTTATTAACGGCCAAAATCGAAAGCCGCGGAGTAATCCGGCTGGGGGCCGGATAACTCTGCGCTGCGTGCTTTCAAGTATCCGACGCAGTGATCGCGAGAAGGTTACGGTCCGAGAATTTGGATCGATAGGAGACTCGCCATCTGAAAAACTTCTTTATTGGGAGGGATTCCGGGGGGGGTTATGAGTACAGTCTCACTTGAAATAGAAAAATGGTTCGCTGAACGCCCCCTATGGCTCCAAGACGCGGCAAGGCGAGTAATCCTGAGTGGGGCGGTTAATCCTGAGGACTTAAAACAACTCATCATCGTGTGCAAGTCCGAGGCAGGCATTCCACTTCACGGCAAAAGTGCAACGCAGGCTGCTGGGATTCCAAAGGGAGCTCTTCAATCCTCCGAAACGCAGGCAGAACTCCGCCTAAATTCTATCTTCGACTTGAAGGGCGTCAACGCGCTTGCACCACGCAAGCCCCTCGAATTTGGAGATGCGCCTCTCACTGTTGTTTACGGGCCGAACAGGTCAGGGAAGTCTGGCTATGTCCGGGTTCTAAAACAAGCCTGCGGGGCGAGGAAGGCAGGTCCGCTGCATGGGAATGCGTTTAATAACGCCACCCAGGTGCCGACCTGCAAGTTCAGCTACACTTCGGGGACTGAAAGCAAAGTAGTTACGTGGTCCCTTTCAGCTGGTAGACTAGCCGAATTAACGCCGATTGAAATTTACGATGATGACTGCGCCCAAGTTTATCTCAACGAGGAGTGTGAGGCCACTTTCGAGCCGGGAATCTTGTTACTCTTCACTCGGCTGACTGATATTTGTGCCAGAGTGAGTGAGGCGCTAACCGAAGAGATAAACTCAATGGTATCGAAAAGGCCTGACTTGCCCATCGAATTTCAAGCAACGCAGGCCGGAGATTGGTATGGGAAGGTGAGCCATCTTACAAGCGTGGTGGAGATCGAGGGAAAATCTAAATGGAATCCTGAGCTCGAGGATGAGCTTTCCAAACTCAACCAACGCCTAGCAGAAAATAAACCGGCAGAAAGGGCGGCAAACCTACGCAAACAGAAACAACGTCTAATCAAACTCCACGGCGACATTCGAAAATTGCGAGAGGAGCTTTCCGATCAAAAATGCGCCGCATACTTTGGAACCTTGCGCGACGCCCAATCAAAAAGAAAGGTGGCGGATATTGATGCAAAGAAAGTGTTTGAAAACGCGCCACTGGAAGGCGTGGGGAGTGAAAGCTGGAAACTGCTTTGGCAGCAGGCACGACTGTACTCCGAAATCGAGGCCTACAAGGGAGTTCCTTTCCCAAATGTCGCTGATGATGCTAGGTGCGTACTGTGCCAACAGCCCCTCGACCCTGAAGCAAGGAATCGTTTCATATCGTTTGAGTCTTTCATAAAGGGTCAGCTCGAGCGGGAAGCAGCGACCGCAGAAAAAAGGCTAAAGGATATAGTCGATAGCCTCGTCGAAATCCCAAACGTGGATGAGCTAAGCCTGGTCTTGGACTCCGCAGGGATAACCGAGGAAGCGGAACGGCAGGATGTCGTTTCCTATTGCGGAGTCCTTGAGAAACGAAGAACCAGTCTGCTGACCGCTCCAAATGTGGCCGCAATGGCGCTCCTTCCAGATGACGACATCTTAACGCGACTTCAAGGTCGGGTGAGTTCCTTGGAACAACAGGCACAGAGTTTCGATAATGATGCAAAAGGCGAGAATCGCCCAGCCCTGCAAAAAGGGGCTAAAGAACTCGGAGCCCAAAAATGGCTACATCAACAAAGGGCAAGCAACCAAGCCGAAATTAGTAGGTTGAAAAGTATTAAAGAGCTAGAGCAGGCGCGTCAATCAACCAACACTCAGGCACTATCCAAGAAGAAGTCGGACTTGGCCGAGGAATTGATTACTGAAAAATACATCGAGAGGTTTCAGAAGGAACTCGAGATGCTTGGGGCGTCCAGCATCCGAGTCGAGCTTGTGAAAACTCGAGCCGGAAAAGGGCACGTCTACCACCAAATCAGATTGAAGAACGCCGTTAAGTCCATAAAACTTCCAGAAGTATTGAGCGAAGGTGAGTTTCGAATTGTCTCTCTGGCTGATTTCCTCGCAGACGTAGAAGGGCGAGGTAACAGAACACCTTTCATTTTTGACGACCCAATCTCATCTCTGGATCAGGACTTTGAGGAAGCGACTGTTAAGCGTCTGGTCGGGCTAAGCACAAAAAGGCAGGTGATTGTATTCACGCATCGCCTGTCGATGTTGGCTTTGCTCAAGGCTGAGACGGATAAACAGGGGGTCTCTTGTCATGTCGTTGGATTGAGCAACGAACAATGGGGAGCGGGAGAGCCTAGTGATGCGCCGCTGCACGCCCAGAAACCACGTGAAGCTGTCAACACACTTCTAAATGAACGCCTCATGCAGGCGCGCAAGGCCCTCAAGTCCGGATCTACCGAATACGAAGTACACGCGAAGTCCATTTGCAGTGAGTTTCGGAAGGTTTTGGAACGTACTGTCCAGGCCGTCTTGTTACACGACATTATCAATCCATACCGCAGAGATATACAAACCTTGAAAATTCGAGAGCTGTCCAAAATAGCCCCCGAGGATTGTACGTTGTTGGACGGCCTCGTAACAAAGTACTCTAAACACGAACATGCGCAGCCAGACGAGGCTCCTGTCCCGCTGCCCCAACCGGAGGAGTTGAAAGCAGACTTGGAGAAGCTAGGTTCTTGGCTGGATCAATTCAAAAAGCGACCAGTGCCTCTTTCCGGCTAACCGGATGGCTCACATGTCGTTTGTGATGAACGCAAAACGAGCGGGGAGAAAGGAGGAGGAATGGGACAACAACTCTCGCAGCTAATTCCCTTGGCGATTAGCGTGCTGCTTGGCGCCCTGCTCGGTGCTGGCGTCGTGTGGCTGCTTCTGCGGAAGCTCAGCGAGATGGCCCGCAGCCAGGCGAAGAGTGAGAGTCAGGCTGAAATTGTCCGGCTCAATGAACGAGTTTCCTCTATTACTGAAGATCTGAACCAGCACCGCGCGAGGCTCAACGAGTCCGAAGCCAAGGCCACGGAAGTGCGTGGCCAGCTTGACGTCATGCGCGACGAGCGCACCCGACTCCAAGAACGCGCGACTAGAGTGCCCGCACTCGAAGCCCAGGTCGTTGAGTATGCGTCTCAATTGAGTTCGCGCCAGGAGGAGAACACCCGCATTGGGACCCAGTTGGCTGAACGCAGCCACGCTCTGGAATCCCTAGAAGGACGACTGGCTGCGTTAGAGGCTGAACACAAGGCCGATCTCGGCGCGTTGGAAACACTCCGATCCCGGCTACAGGAAGAAACGAATCGATCGGCAACTCTGGCTGAGCAAAGCGCGCGTTTGCCCGAAATGGAGAAGGCGCTCAATGCAGCCACAGCGGAGAAACAGCAGCTCAACCAACAAGTAGCTGATTTACGCCAACAACTTGGAAGCGCAGAATCCACTTTAGCTGGCCAGCAGAGGCAAATTGCTCGCCTGGAAAGTGAATCGTCCGAGCTTGCGGCGAAGTGCGACCAATTGGTAGCAGAGCAACAGCGCCTCACGACCCAGCTCGCAGAGCTGACGACCACCCTTGAAGCTGAGCGCAAACAGGGTGCCGAAAAACTGGCCCTTCTCAGCGAAGCGGAGCAGAAGTTCTCCGCAAGCTTTGAGTCCCTTGCTAATAAGATCCTCGAAGAAAAGTCGCAGCGGTTTACCGAACAGAATAAGACTAATATCGGTCAGATCCTCGAGCCGCTAAGGACCAAAATCCACGAGTTTCAAGCGAAGGTTGAAGAGGTCTATGTGCAGGAAGGGAAAGACCGCACCGCCCTGGCCGAGCAAGTCAAGCAGCTCATGGGGCTCAATCAACAACTCTCGCAAGAGGCCAACAACCTTACTCTGGCCCTTAAAGGCTCAAGCAAGACTCAGGGCAATTGGGGCGAAATGGTCCTAGAGCGAGTGTTAGAGGACTTCGGCCTACGGAAGGATCTTGATTTCCTCATGCGGCCAACATATACCAAGGAAGATGGTTCCAGGGTGCAGCCCGACGCCGTCATTCATCTTCCTGAGAATAGAAACCTCGTTTCAGACGCGAAGGTCTCGCTAGTCGCCTATGACGAGTACACTAGTGCCGACAACGACGCTGCCCGGGCGATCGCAACCCAGCGACATGTGGCCTCCGTTCGTAACCACATAAACGCGCTCTCGGGCGCCAATTATCAGTCAATCGAGGAACTGAAATCGCTCGATTTCGTCATGATGTTTGTCCCAATCGAACCGGCGTTTATACTCGCCGTCGCGAACGACAGCCGGCTCTGGCAGGATGCTTGGCAGAAAAATGTTCTCCTGGTCAGTCCAAGCAGCCTGCTGTTCGTGGTTCGCATTGTCGCCAACCTGTGGAGGCAGGAGCTACAAAAGCGAAGTGTCCAAGAGATCGTGAAGCGCGGAGCTGACCTGTACGACAAGTTGGTGGGCTTTGTTGAAGACCTCAAAACGCTGGGCCAACGCCTAGCGCAAGCGAGAGACAGTTACGATAGCGCCTATTCGAAGCTTTACACGGGTAAGGGCAATGTCATCCGTCGAGCCGAAATGCTCAGAGAACTTGGGGTTAAGCCTCTGAAGACTTTGCCTGCTGAATTGGTTGAGGCTGCCCTCGAAGCACCGGCGCTTTCGGCGACACCAGAGGACGAAAGCGAAAAAGTGCAAGGCGGGGTTTAGCTGCCTGGCTCGGTCCATTGTAAATTGATGAGGGCGGGGCGTTTGCGGTCCTCGATCAGGATTCGGCCTGAAAAGTCGCCATCCCGAAGAGTATCCTGCCTAATGTGCGGTCGTGCGCGTTCCCCGGGGAATTCAGCTTGAACCTGAATTCCGAAGTTGGGCCTCGATCTTACCCTGCTGAGTGAGGTCTTCGGGTAGGGATTTACCCTCCCGCGAGCGGCTGAAATTCCAACTTCGGCGAAGTTGGAATTTCATACTGCAAGAGTTTC
>Ga0208034_1000226_pt1 | contig 52492 bp, 48 predicted proteins | sample June2015DPH_8_10_FD_184699 | JGI IMG/M metagenome (GOLD analysis project Ga0208034, IMG submission 184699) | Peatland microbial communities from SPRUCE experiment site at the Marcell Experimental Forest, Minnesota, USA - June2015DPH_8_100... | ecosystem: Environmental > Terrestrial > Soil >...
GTCGGGAATGCCGCACCAGACTTCACAGGCGAGGATGGAATTGGTGGGTTGTTTTGGATCGTATTTCACACTGGTCGTCTGGCCGGGAAGGAACGGCGCGGCAGCGGCGATTTCCGGCAGCGCGCTCAGATCCTGCGCCGCCTCGTAAGTGACCCCAGCCACCTCGTAGTCATAAAGGAGAATCGGCCCGGCGGGGCCACCCGTGACCGGCTCCGCCAATTCGACGATTCTTCCCAGAATAATGCGCCCGCAAGCATTCACTCCCAATCGACGCAAGCGTTCGATTTCGTCAGGGCTTTTGCGCCGCCAGCGCCGCACGGTCCTCCACGCCCACACGCCCGCGAGTGCGATCGCGGCCGTCCCCACCACGACAATACTCAAATCCTTCGAAAGCGCCACAGCCCTTACATTCCCAATATCGTTATTGGATTTTAGAACTCTAAAGTTTAAAGTATAAGGGATAAAGGCTGGTGACCCTCCTTCTTTAACCCTCAGCCTTTAGCACTTACACATCCTCCTTACTTCGTTTCCTCTGCTTTTTTCTGCGACCCCTTGCTCTCGTTGCCGGAAAGGTCAACGGCCGTAACATAGTAGGTGAGAGTCATTCCCGGTGGGGCGGTCGCATCGCGGAAGATCGGTGTATGCAAGAGTTCCTTATTCACCCGCTGGGCGGTTTGGTTGTCCAGCCGATAGACGTTATACCCCGCCAAATCGGCTTCTGTGTTGGCCGTCCAAACCAGCTCCACTGCCCCCCCCGAGTAGATGCTTGACAATCCCTGCGGCGGGGCGGGCGGGAAGACATCGCGTGGCGTGACCTTCACTGCCGGAGAAGCATCACTCATGGCGAGATGGCCGGGCATTCCAAATACCGCACTCACCTGGTAGTAGTAGGTCTGGCCGAATTCAAACTGGCTATCCCGGTAGGGGGGAGTGGGAATCTCTCCCAGAAGTTCAAAGGTGCCGGCCTGGCCGGTCGAACTGCGATAAATGCGGTATCCGGCCAGGTCATGGATGGCTTCACCGCTGAGCGCACGGGTGGGTGGAGGAAATTGAACTTCCACGGCTTTTTCTGTAACCACGCATTGGACGCTCCCCAAGGGCTCCGAGACGTCGTAGATCGGCACGTCGACGTAGTTGGAGGGATCGCTTTCGAGGGGCCGGTGCCGGTATCCCCGCGTCAGCGTGCGGACCCCGACCACCAGGGTCTGTCCGCGCCAATCGTGAAATTCCCGCTCGGTTAGATGCGCGGGGTAAGAAACACTGTTGTCCATTGCGTACGGTAACCACTCGGCGCGGATGAGGCGCGTCCAAATCTCGGGCTCTGGAAGCTTAGAGAGTCCTGTTCCCTGAGGGCCTACGGCGCGAAGAATCTCGACCTCCAACGGCTTCGTTAAACGCTCCCCCTCCGTCGTCTGCTGAGGAAGGCTGAAATGGACTTCCAAGCTTTGGCCAACTTGCACAACGGAGAGGTTTGTGATTTTCGCTGGCCGCTCCAGACGGGGAGGGTGGGGAGTCCCTTGTACGCCGCACCCAAACAGCCACCCGCCGGCGGAAGCAAGTACCAATATTTGCAGGACCCGTCTCGGCGCGCTGGTTCGGTGAAGGGAGAAGGTGGCGGCGGCCGCTCGCGGCGCTCGAAAATAAGGTTTCACAGGATATATCGGCTGAGGTCTTGATTCTTGACGATGTCCGTCAATTGCTTCTGTACGTAGGCAGCGTCAATGCGCACGATCTTCTTCTTCAGGTCCGGCCCTTCAAAGGAAATTTCATCCAGCAGCTTTTCCATGATGGTGTGAAGCCGCCGGGCTCCGATGTTTTCCGTGGCTTCATTCACCGCCGCCGCAAACTTGGCGATTTCCTGAAGCGATTCATCGCTGAAGCTCAGCTTGATGCCTTCCGTCTCGAGCAGCGCAATATACTGCTTCACCAGGGCGCTTTTGGGCTCCTTCAGGATGCGGATGAAATCCTCCGTGGTGAGCGAATGCAATTCCACTCGGATGGGAAACCGGCCCTGCAACTCGGGAATCAGGTCGGACGGCTTGGAGACGTGGAACGCACCCGCGGCGATGAACAGAACGTGGTCCGTGCGGACCATGCCGTAACGGGTATTAACCGTGGTGCCTTCGACGATCGGCAGGATATCGCGTTGCACGCCCTCGCGGCTCACGTCCGGCCCGCCACCCCCTCGCTCCCGCCCAGCAATCTTATCGATCTCATCCAGAAAAATAATGCCCGACTGCTCGGCGCGCTCCACCGCCGTGCGCGTAACCTGGTCCATGTCAATCAGCCGGTTCTCCTCTTCCTGGATCAGGTACTCCATGGCCTCGGTCACGTGCATCCGCCGCTTTTTGGTGCGCTGGCCGAAAAGTCCGGGAAGGACATCCTTGATATTGATATCCATTTCTTCCACGCCCTGCGAGGAAACGATTTCGAACGAGGGCATGCTGCGGTCGCGCATTTCCACTTCCACTTCCCGGTCATCCAGTTTGCCTTCGCGAAGCTGGGCGCGGAGTTTTTCGCGGGTGCGCTGAAATTGCTCGTGCGACGAGGCTACACGGCCATCGTCGAGGTCCCCCGGAGTTTTTTCCGGCTTCCTCATCACGGGGGGAGGCGGCAGGAGGAGATCGAGCAGTCGCTCCTCGGCATTCTGTTCGGCCTTCTCCGCAACCTCGTCCACTTTTTCTTCGCGCACCATATCAATGGACACTTCCACCAGATCGCGGATCATCGATTCCACGTCGCGCCCGACGTATCCGACTTCGGTGAAGCGTGAAGCTTCCACCTTGAGGAAGGGGGAATTCGTCAGGCGCGCCAGGCGGCGAGCGATTTCCGTTTTGCCCACGCCGGTCGGCCCGATCATGATGATGTTCTTGGGAAGGATGTCTTCGGCGAGTTCCGGCGCCAGCTTTTGCCGGCGCATGCGATTGCGCAGAGCCACCGCCACCGACCGCTTGGCGTTGGCCTGGCCCACCACATACTTGTCCAGCTCCGCCACAATCTGCCGGGGAGTCAGGTCGTCGAGCGACGTGGCAGTCTCGATATTCTCGGGCAAGTAGAAAACCATCTCTAAAGTGCAAAGTGTAAAGGATAAAGGGTAAAGCCTGGTTCAGTTCACAACTTTGAGCCTTACCCCTTATCCTTTACCCTTTAGCCTTTACCCTTTCTTAGATCTCCTCAATCACGATCTGGTCGTTGGTGAAAATGCAAATCTGACTGGCCAGAAGCATGGCCTCCTGCACGATTTCTTTGGCAGGCATTTCCGTGTGTTTGGCGAGAGCGCGCGCGGCCGCCAGAGCAAAGGGCCCACCCGAGCCAATCGCTACAATCCCGTCGTCGGGCTCGATCACGTCGCCATTGCCGCTGACGAGGTAGGTATATTTATCGTCCGCCACCAACAGCAATGCTTCCAGGTGCCGCAGGGCACGATCGGTGCGCCAATCCTTGGCCAGCTCCACCACGGCGCGGTTCAGGTTGCCGTGGTATTCCTCGAGTTTTTGTTCGAAGCGGGAAAACAGGGAGAGCGCGTCTGCGGTGCTGCCGGCAAAGCCCGCGATGACCTTTTCATTGTACAGGCGGCGGATTTTGCGGGCTTTCTGTTTCATCACGCTTTCGCCCATGGTGACCTGGCCATCGCCGCCCATGGCCAATCGCCCGCCCCGGCGCACGCACAAGATCGTAGTGCTGCGAATCCTCGATGATTCCTTCACGGCGTCTCCATCAAATCATTATAGCAGATGCCTCGGAAACCGGGGGTCGGGACACGGGATACGGGACACGGGGATGGAATTAACAAATTATAAATTCTGAATGCAAGGCTTCCGGCCCCTTCAGTAGCCCTTCCCGCCTGACATTTCATGTATACCTTCGACATCAAGAGAAGAGCCCTGGGTCAGAAATGCCGGGCTACCCGCTGGCAAGGCGTATAGTCAAATGCGCGGGGGCGGAGTTCGCTTCTCTCCAGAGTTCAAGTTCATATCTCACCCCCCGTTCCAGCCGAAAGATCCGGGAATTGGGTGGGGAAACAACAGTGTACGTGCCAGTGTCGGGATCAGCGAGTGAAACCGAGTTGTCGCCTTCTCTCAGGATCATTGCGTGGAGCTGGGGAGTTCCAGAGTTTGCCTTGATTTCCCATATCGTGGAGTGAGTCTGCGGGTTTGTCAGGCGGACCCGACTGATGGTTGTGGGATACTCTCCCAACGTTTCGACATCAACGACGACCGCGTCTCCCACATTTAACACTCTTACTGGAGGCTTGGCGCTGCATGCGACGAGGCAGCACAGCAAGAGTATGCCTATCATGGCCGGCAGGCTATAAACCATGATTCTCTCGGAATTACTGTGCCGCGAACGTATTAACCAATCCATAGGCCGCTATCCAGAAATGGTTTAGTGCCGGAATGTGGCGCAATTGAGATTCGAGATGTTCAGTATTCATAGTTTATAATTCAGAATTCATAATTTGCTTTCGCCCCTAACCCCGTATCCCGTGTCCCGAATCCCGGTTCTATTTCACTCGGGGGTGAAGTAGTTGGCGGGATACTCTTCGTTGTATTTGGCGGAGATCCGGAACGTTTCCCCGATGCGGTCTCCGTTCAAGTAGCGTGTGATGTGCATGGGGGTTTGTATGCCGTCGACGGTTTTGTAGTCCGAGTACGCGTCCGAATAATCATCCCAGGCATCTTCCTTCACATTCCTTATTCGGTAGGAGATGCGGGAAGGGACGAAGGTCTGCCGGTGCAAGTCCAGGCGCACGCTGGTCCCTCCCGGGGCGGTAATCTCGATGCCCTGGGTCGGCACATTGTCAACAAAGTCAACTTTGCCGATTTGGATGAGCACGCCTGGTTCGTTGATGCGTAAGCGCAGAATGTTTTCTAAACTGTAGCGGTTGGAAATGATCCAGCCTTGTAGCTGCTGATCAGGCTGAGAGATGAGGCCGTAGCGATCGAGCTCCCAACCTTTGTCACCGCTGTTGATCAGGATGACCGGCTTGGTCTTTCCATACGAGAAGCGCCGCTTGTCGGGGTACGCCACCCAGCTCTCGAAGGGTTCCATGCCAGCGGTGTTTCCGTCCTGGAAGAAAAACACGCGGCCCTTGGTGGTCAGGGATTTAGCATTCAAGAACGACGGGCCGCCCAGCCCCTGAATGGTGCGATCCAGCATTTGGCGTGCTTTGGGGTCCACGTTCTGGGTGAGTTGAGGAGCCGCGGGCTGTTGTGCCGGGAGCCTGCTGGGGATCACGCCGATCACCAGGGCGAACGTCCCGAGGAGGTGAAAGAACTGGGTGCGAAGCGAGTTAACCACAGAGAACGTTTCCTCCATTGATGTTGATGACCTCTCCGGTCATGTAGGTTGAGAGCGACGAGGCGAGGAAGAGGATGGGCATAGCCACCTCTTCCGGACGGCCGAACCGGCCGAGCGGGATGGTGGAGATGGCTTGGCGGCGGTAGCGGCGGTTCTTCAGCACCGGCCGCGCCATGTCCGTCTCGATCCACCCTGGGGCCACACAGTTCACAAGAATATGATGCGAGGCAAGCTCGGTGGAGAGGCCTTTTACCAAACTAATTACTCCTCCTTTGGACGCTCCGTAATGGGTGTGAAACGCCTCGCCGCGCTGGCCGGCGGTGGAGGATACCACGATAATGCGGCCGCCCTGCTGGCGGATCATTTGCGGGAGGGCGTGGTGGATGACCGAGTAAACTCCCTTGAGGTTGACCGCCATCATTTCATCCCATTCTCTCTCCGTCATTTTCTCGACGGGCAGGGGCGCGTAGTTCCAGATGCCCGCGTTCGCTACCAGGACGTCCAGCCTTCCAAAATGGCGAATCGCCGTGTCCACCAATCGCTTGGCGTCCACCATCTTTGTCACATTTGCGCGTACGGCAACTACTCTGCCACTGCCCCCGCAGGTTTTCACCAACTCTCTTGCTTGGCTGGCCGCACGCAGATAACTGAAGACTACTTTCCCGCCCGCCTCCGCGAAGAGTTTTACCGTGGCCGCGCCGATGCCGCGCGAGCCGCCGGTGATTATCACGGCCTGGTTATCAAGAGTAATGTTCATTGGGCCTTGTCCGTCAATCGGGTGACCCGGCGATCAGGTGATCTGGCAAGCAAATCCCCGCGCCGCCCCTCGTTCATGTTCCCCCCGCGGTCTTAGGCGACGCAATATAAATGGATAGGATATTCACGCGAACGCCGGATCACACGATCTTCAGCTGCCCCGATGGATCGATGAGCCGACTATTCCCCCCCTCCTACATGCCGCGACGCAATCGCTTCTCTCACCTTCTGAGAGAGCGTTTCCACATCATGCAGGGTCAGCCCCTGAGTGGGGACGGCCGTGTGCACGATCATCTCCGTTTGGCCCGCGCGCACATGGTAGGTGTCAGGCTTGAGGACATAGGACGTTCCGTTCACGGTGATGGGCACGATGGGGACTCCCGCGAGGATGGCAATATAAAAACTGCCTGCCTTGAAGGGCAGCAATTCGCCATTACGGCTGCGATGGCCCTCGGGGAAGAGCATCACGGATTTCCCCTCGCGGATTTCCTGCGCCACTTTTTTCATGCTTTTCATGGCTTGCTGTGGACGGTCGCGGTCCACGGGGATGTGGCCCGAGCGCCGCATATGCCAGCCCATAAAGGGCAGCTTAAACAACGAGCGTTTGGCCACGAACCGAAACTGCACTGGCAAGTTCACGAACAGTACGGGAATATCCATGGCGCTCTGGTGATTCACACAATAAATCGTGGTTTCGCCGGGATGGACGTGCTCCAGTCCTTCCACGCGGACACGGATTCCGCTAGTTTTCAAAATCAGCCACGACCACGTCCTGGCGCAGGCATGTTGCCACCTCCCCTCCGCGTCGAAAAGGGAACCGAGGAGCGAAATCGTTCCGCAGACGGCCGTATAGAAATAGATCAGAAGATTGGTAAACAGCAGGGAACGAGCGTAGCTCAGCAGGTAACGGACGCGTCCGCTCCTGCGGGGTTTGGGGACGACAATCGGCGGGGCGGTTTGCATGGAACCACTAAACCGACGGAACGCTGGCTCCGCAGGACGAAGGCAGGTGTAGCTTTCCCTCACGCTGGGCTTTCTTGATGGCGCCTACCAGGAAAAGTGATCCTACCACCAGCACCACGTCATCGGGAGAGCTGGCACTGCACGCCCTTTCCAACGCGCGGACGGGTACGGTTTCAATTTGCACCTTAGCCGGCCGGGAATCAAGCGCGGCCAATATCTCCTCGGGTGTAGCGGCACGTGCACTGTCAGGGTGCGTTAAATAAACTTCCTTTGCCAGCGGAAAAAGGCTCGCGCAAATTTCCCGGATGGCTTTATCGCGCATGGAAGCATACACCATGCGCACCCGGCGTCCGGGAAGCTCTTCCCGTATGAACGTGGCGAGTTCGCGCGCGGCGCCAGGGTTGTGCCCGCCATCAAGCAACACCAAGGGTTTCGGAAACACGGCTTCGAGGCGTCCAGGCCAAGTGGCAGTGCGAACCCCTTGCAGAATGCTGCGGCGTGAAATCTCAAATCCCTCGGCCGCGAGCCGCCAAGCTGCGGCCACCGCCGCAACTGTGTTCTTCACTTGAAACCTTCCAAGCAGCGGGCAGGCGAGTCCCATGTAGTGCTCCTGGCCAAGCGCCAGATCGAATGTGTAGCGGCCCTCCCTGGCGCGGAGGTTGGTGGCTTGTGCCACGTTCTTTAATTCCAGCAACTCTGCATCGCATTCTTCCGCGCGGCGGCGAATGGCGGCGCCGGCTTCCGCATTCTCCACTCCGGAAATCACCGCGCGATGCGGTTTGATGATGCCAGCCTTCTCCGCCGCGATGGCGGCCAGAGTGGAGCCCAGGAATTCCATATGGTCGAAATCGATGTTGGTGATCAAGGCCACGCGCGGATCGGTTACGTTGGTGGCGTCCAGGCGCCCGCCCATCCCGACTTCCAGCACCACGAACTTCGCTCCCGCTTGGGCAAAGTGCAGGAAGGCCGTAGCGGCCAGGAATTCAAAAAAGCTCGGTTTCTTCCCCAGGTCTTTCCGGCTGACTAGGCATTCGACGGCAGCGGCCACCGCGGTGAATGCGGCCGCAAAATCTTCGTCGGAAACCTCCCTGCCGTTCACGCGCATACGCTCATTGACACGTACTAGGTGTGGTGAGGTGAACAATCCCGTGGCGTAACCCGCATCCTGAAGAATGTTGGCCAACATGGCGCAGGTGGAACCCTTGCCATTCGTCCCCGCCACGATAGCGGTATCGTAGCGCAGGTGCGGGCTCCCCAATTCCACCAGGATCCTGGAGATGGCCTCCAAGCCAAACGTCAGCCCGTGCAACTCCTGACCCAGGTCGGCAAGGCATTTAAGACATTCGCGGTAATTCATCGGGATCGGGTCATCGGGCCATCGGTTCATCGGATCATTGAGGGATTCGGTGATTTCGCGATAAGTTGATTGAGTGACGAACAGGAATTCCCAAGGCTTTGAATCCCCTAATCACTTATTCGTTCAATCGCCAAATGGCCCGATGACCCGATGACCCGATTCCCTAAGAGTCCCAGGCATGCATCAGGCGAAAGGCGCGCGCGATATAACTCTTCAATTCCTTGCGCGGGATGATGGCGTCGATCATGCCGTGTTCGAGGAGGAACTCGGCGCGCTGGAATCCTTCGGGCAGTTTCTGGCGAATGGTCTGCTCGATGACGCGCGGCCCGGCGAAGCCGATCAGGGCACCGGGCTCAGCAAGGTTCAAATCGCCGAGCATGGCATAGCTGGCAGTGACGCCGCCGGTGGTCGGATCCGTGAGCACGGAAATGTAGGGTTTGTGGACCTCGTCCAGGCGTGCCAGCGCCGAACAAATCTTGGTCATCTGCATCAGGCTGATGGCGCCCTCCATCATGCGCGCCCCGCCCGAGCAGGAGATGATGACCAGGGGCAATTTCTTTTCGATGCAACGATCGATGGCGCGCGTCACCTTCTCGCCCACCACCGCACCCATACTGCCTCCCACGAACTGAAACTCCATGGCGCAGATGATGGCGGGCTTTCCTTCCATCAGCCCCTCCCCGGTAAGCAACGCGTCTTTCATGCCGGTGACTTTCTCGGCCTGTTTCAGGCGATCGCGGTAGGGCTTGGTGTCTTTGAATTTCAGCGGGTCCGTGGAGGCCAGTCGCGCATCATGCTCGGTGTATTGGCCTTCGTCAAACAGCATCTCCAGCCGCGCGTGCGAGCCCAGCTTGAAATGATGGCCACACTTGGGGCAGCACTGTAGATTGGCCTCCAGATCCTTTTTCCAGAGGATTTGCTTGCACTTGTCGCACTTCACCCAAAGCCCTTCGGTCTGGACGCGCTTCTCCTTGGGTGTCTCTAGCGGCTGCTTTTCTTTGCGGAACCAAGTCATAGAAACCTAACTATCGGGTAATCGGATTTTGCTCACCCGATCACCGGATCACCCGATCCTCAGTATTCTATCCCTCTCTGCGCCAGGATTCCTTTTTGATAGGGATGTTTGACCTCTCGCATTTCCGTCACCAGGTCGGCGATCTCGATGAGCATGGGGTGCGCGTTCCGTCCGGTCAAAATTACGTGAACCATCTCTGGCTTGCGCTTTAAGGTTTCCGCCACGGGCTCCGGCGAAAGCATTTTGTAGCTAATGGCATAGTTGATTTCGTCGAGGATCACCATCTCGTACCGCCCGCTCAGAATTTCCCCGCGAGCAAATTGCCATGCTTCTTCGACCAGCCGCACGTCTTCCGGGTCAGGTTTCTCCGCGCCGACTTTCACGAACCCGCGGCCCATGGGTATGATCTTCAGGTGCTCGTCGCCCAGCATCTTGGCCGCATCCAGTTCGCCATAATGCCACGAGCCCTTGATGAATTGTACCATTAAGACCTTCAGGCCTTGCCCCACAGCCCGAAGTGCCGTACCTAGCGCGGCGGTCGTCTTTCCCTTGCCGGGGCCCGTATGGACGATAATCAACCCTTTTCGTTCTTCTGGCAAGAGGATCACCTCACCGCGGATAGGGGAAGCCGCGCAAGATCGTGAAGCCGCGATAAATTTGCTCGAGCAAAAGAGTGCGCGCCCAGTCACGCGTCAGGGTCATGCGTGAAAGCGCCAGCAGGACGTTTGCCTTTTCCCGAAATGCCGAGGAAAATCCGTCTGGCCCACCGATTAAAAAGGCCAACTCCCGGGAGCCTCGCAAGGCTTCTTGGCCCAGCCAAGCGGCAAACTCTTGTGAGGTCCGCTCACGCCCACGCTCGTCCAGCAGGACTTTCGTTGCGCCGCGCAGTTTTTCCATCAGAGCGCGCTCGGCTGAGGTCAATCCTGCCTTGCGGGCATGGCGCGCTCCCCGCAACGCCGGGATCTCTTCCAGGGTCAAAGGAGTAAAATGCGCGATTCGGCCCGCCAGGTCCTCTTGAATTGCCCGCAGGCGTGAGTCCTTGGTCTTGCCCTCACTGAGAATTCGAATGCGCATCGCAGGAATCGGGTAATCCGGTGATCGAGTGAACAAGTAAACCCTCAAGCTGATCGTCTGCTATCCTCCCCTCGCGGTCTTCTGCGAGGCGACGAAGGCTGAAACCAGCCCATTAAGCATCGGGTGAACAAGAAAAGCCCCGCGATTCCACGTTCACCTTCCTCCCGGAGTCTTCTCAAACGCGCCAAGAATATAGGGTTATTCACGCGATCATCGGATCACCCGATCACCCTCTCTTAAACCTTGTCCCCCTCTTTGACCGTAATTCTTGGCGCTTTTTTCCAGAGGCGTTCCAGGTCGTAGAACTCTCTGGCGCGCTCAATGAAAATATGGACGATGAAATTGAGATAGTCCACCAGGATCCACTCCGCCTGGGGGTAGCCCTCCACGTGGGTGGGCGCACACCCGGATTTCTTCAATCTTTCCACGATGCCATCGCAGATCGCCTGGGTGTGGCGTGTGGATGTCCCGCTGCAAATCAGGAAGTTGCTGGTGAATGAACAGACTCCCTCCATCTCCAAGACGCGCATGTCAAGTGCTTTGCGATCCTGGGCGGCCTGGATCGCTTCGCGTAGTTGTGGTGTCATCGGTGTAAACGTTTCACGCCAGCGTTGGGACCGTACAACCCTTCCTTCAGAATATATTCTTCCACAAGCTTGGGAACAAGGCCAGTGATGGGTTTCGAAGCCCGCACCGCCTGGCGGATTTCCCGGGAGGCAACGGGTGCGTCCACACCGGGCAAAAGGTGGATGGCGCCGTGGCGCAAGCGAATGGTCTCCGCCTTTTGAGCAAGGCGTCGAGCAGGCAGCAGGTCCGGGGGCGCAACTTGGCGAAGGGCGTCCACATCGAAGCCGGGCCGCGAGACAACGATGAACTCCACCGAATCGAGCAAACGCCGGAATTCCCTCCAGTGGGGAAGATCGAGAAAGGCGTCAGCTCCGACCAGAAAGAACAGCCGATCGTGCTGGCGCAACTTTCGCCGCACCGCCCGCACCGTGTTGATGGAGTAGCGCGGCGACCCGTCCACGGTGGGCGCCTCAATGGTGGAGGGGATAAATCGCCGCTCGCTGGCGCAGGCCACAGCCACCATCGCATAGCGCTGAGCATAATCGGTCAAGTGATCGTGTATTTTGTGTGGCGGATTCCCGGTGGGGATGAAAAGAACTCGATCCAGATGAAAGCGGTGCTGCGCCGCCCGCGCCGCCGCCAAGTGCCCGGCATGGATGGGGTCAAACGTTCCGCCAAAAATAGCGATGTTCATGATAATCGAGAAATCGGGTGATCCGGTGATTAGGCGAACTAGCGGCTGCCGGCGAAACTCGAAATTCGAAACTCGAAACTCGAAAATCGGAAGACCTGTCCTTGGAGTTTCGAATCTCGATTTTCGTCCTTTGGTTCTTCACCCGATCACCGGAACACCCGATTTCGGCAGCACCTCAAGCTTCGCCCACATCGCCTCTTTTAATTCTTCCAGCCCTTCATGCGTCACGGAGGAAATCTCGTGCAGTCGCAGGCCGCGTTCTGCGCAGAATTCACGCAAGCGGAGCAGGCGATCACCTTGGCCCGCCACGTCAATCCGCGAAGCCACCAACAATGTGGGCTTGGCGGCGACCACGGGGCTGAAACTCTTCAGCTCGTTCAGAATGACGTCGTAATCCTCCAGCGGGTCGCGGCCGGATTCTTCCGCCACGTCGATCATGTGGAGCAGCAAGCGCGTCCGCTCCACGTGCCGAAGAAAACGTATGCCCAGGCCTTTGCCCTCGTGCGCTCCGGCAATGAGTCCCGGGATATCCGCCATGACGAAAGAGCGTTCTCCGTCGAGTCCCACCACTCCCAGGCATGGCGCAAGGGTGGTAAACGGATAGTCGGCAATGCGTGGTCGTGCGGCACTAAGCCGTGAGATCAAAGTGGACTTGCCGACGTTGGGAAAACCCACCAACCCGACGTCAGCGAGCAACTTCAATTCCAGCCGCAAATCGCGCACAACGCCCGGCGTGCCCGGTTCGGCTTTGCGCGGGGCTTGGTGAGTGGAAGTGGCAAAGCGCGCGTTTCCACGTCCGCCGCGTCCGCCCTTGGCCGCGATCACCCGCAGGCCAGGCGCGTCAAAATCCCAAAGTTTTTCTCCGCTGGCCAAGTCGTAAACCACCGTGCCAACGGGGAGCGTTACGATATTATCTGCTCCATCTTTTCCGTGCCTGTTTGAGCCCTCGCCGTGGCCCCCGCGTGTGGCACGGAACTCAGGGTTAAAGCGAAACTTCAGCAAGGTGTTCATGTGGGTGTCACTTTCAAAAATGATATCACCCCCGCGCCCACCATCGCCGCCGCTGGGCCCGCCGCGCGGCACGAACTTCTCCCGCCGAAACGCCACACAGCCGTTTCCCCCTCCTCCAGCGGCCACGTGAATTTTGGCTTCGTCAATGAACATGCAGTTGACAGGTTTCAGGTGCTAGGTTTCAGGTACCAGGGGTTAGGTAGCAAGAGTTAGGTTTCGGGCGCAAGGCTTTGGGCGTCAGGGGCGAGGGTCAAAGAGCCGACGACTCAGGTGCAACGCTCCCCGCGCCAGGTCCGAAGCCTGTCACATTGCACCTTTCATCTGATGACTAATTCGTGGATGGGACCAGGATGCTGACGTACCGACCCAGGCGGCCCTTGTCCTCAAAGCGCACGACACCAGAGACCTTGGCGAAGAGCGTGTCATCTTTGCCAAGACCGACGTTCTCACCGGCCTTCAGGCGCGAGCCCCGCTGGCGCACCAGAATCGACCCGCCGGATACCATTTGGCCGTCAAAGCGCTTCACACCCAAACGCTGGGCGTTGGAGTCGCGACCGTTGCGGGATGTTCCTTGACCTTTCTTATGAGCCATAACGAAATTTCCTTTGTAAGCAAGAGCGCAGCTATGCCGTAACGATGTCTTGGATCAGAACCTGGCTGAAATGTTGGCGATGACCAATTGTGCGCCGGTACTGCTTCTTGCGCTTGTATTTCAACACACGCACCTTGGCGGTGCGGTCATTGGTGAGAATTCTCCCTGTGACCTTGGCGTTCTCAACCAGCGGGGCACCCACGGTGAGTTTTTCCGTTCGCACCGCAAACACATGGTTGAACTCGACCGTGGAGCCCGGGTCGCCCGCCACACGTTCAACGCGGATGACGTCGCCAGGCGAAGCCTTGTATTGTTTCCCGCCTGTCCGAAAGATAGCGTACATAGATTTCTTCTCCTGTTCCCCGAAAACAACCATTATACGAATCGAGGGGAGAAACTGTCAACCAAATGCCAGAATTTAAAGTCGCATGGCTATAATCTTGGGGGCGGTAGCCCGGTCCCCACTAGCGCTTAAGGTACCTGGGCTTGGCTGGGCTTATGGTCCCCAACAACGTCAGGCCTGCGCCGAGCGCTGTTGCCGTTTTTTCAACGACCCGGGAGAAAATGGGTAAAATCAGTTTTCCGGCGAGGTTCCGCGTCAAGACGTCGCGTCACGTGTTATAGAGACTAGGCGGATTGAAATTCAGAGGTGTAACCAAAAGTGGACAGCTACGGCCCGTGCTTGTTCGGCCTAGTGATATTCAGGGGTAAGGACTCCTGCCTACGCTCCGTTTCGCAGGCCAAATCTGGGGGCGGGGCCATTTAGCAAAGGTTAATTTCGACGCGTTATCGTTCGACGGGGAGCACTTTCGACAGAATTGGGCCAGTTTTGCTGCTTGGGTGACCCGACAGGTCTCCAGGAAGGGCTGCCCGCAGGCATTGGGGGGCTCTTTGGCAATCCATGTGCACGTACATGGGTGGAAAAGTGTGGTAGGATAAGTTCGCCGGAACGCCCAAGCGGTTGCAGGTCGTCCGTCCGACTCTAATACAATGCCGGGGGACCAAGCGAACGATTTGGTGGGATGGCCGATTCCCACTTTCCAGTTCACAAAATACTGCTTTGGGGTAATACTCTAATATCGCCTCGCGGAATGCCATGGCGGTCGTATAGAAGTATTGCGTTGACCGGACTTGCAAGAGTCGCTCCCGGTCGGGCCGACGGGATGCGATAGGGATTGGAAGGCAACCGCGGGGGGGTGGTCCCAACTATTGGGAAACATGCGCAACAATAACTTGGAACATTCTCAAGATGTTGCTATGCTCTAGCCCTCGTCAGGCGGGAGATTGCGAGAAATTGATGCGGGCGGAAAAACCTGTGTGGGTTGATCGTATGCAAAGAATGGGAAAAATAGTTCGCTTCGTGGTCCTACCGCTTATGGCGGGGGCTACTCTTCTTTTGGTAGTTGGCGGAAGCATCGTGGCGGGCGCAGAGCGTGCGACAACTCCAACGCTTGCCCCCTCCCCCGCGGACGCTAAGGTGAGGGTGAGTACTTCCGCGATGAGTTTGCCGTTAAGGTTCGAGCAAAACGTCGGCCAGGTCAAGGGGTCGGAGGCGCGGGATGTCCGTTACGTTTCCCGCGGGAGCGCCTACTCACTTTTTCTGACTTCGACGGAGGCCGTCCTGGAAGTGGGACGCCGTCCGTCAGGAGGCCCATTGGCGAGTCGTCCTGTGGTGGTCAGGATGCGTCTTGCCGGGGGCAACCCGGTCGAGACATTGACCGGGACGGACGAATTGTCCGGAAAGAGCAACTACTTGATTGGCAACGATCCTTCGAAATGGCACACCAGCGTCCCGAACTATGCCCGTGTGGCCGCGAAGGGTGTATATCCAGGTATTGACCTTATTTATTATGGAAACCAAGGCCAACTGGAATACGACTTCGAAGTGGCTCCCCAGGCCGACCCGGGAAGGATCCGCTTCGCCTTGGAAGGTGCGCAGGGTTTGCGCGTCGATTCCCAGGGTGACCTACTGGTGAAAGTGGAAGGCGGAGAGCTGTGTTTCCGCCGGCCGGTAGCTTACCAGAAGGCGGATGGCGCCGAGCGCTTGGTACCTGTCCGCTACATGTTGAAAGGAAAGAACCAAGTGGAATTTCGCCTGGCGTCGTACGACCGGCGGCAGCCCTTGGTGATCGACCCTATCCTTTCCTATTCGACGTACCTCGGCGGCAGCAACATCGACGCCGGCAACGGGATCGCCGTGGCGCCCGATGGCACGGCGTTCATTGCCGGTGGGACTTTCTCGACGGATTTCCCCACCGCCCATCCCTTGCAGCCGAACGATGGCGGTTCCCTCGACTTCCCCCAGGACGCTTTTGTCACTAAAATCAACGCTGACGGTTCCACCTTCGCATATTCCACCTATCTCGGTGGCAAGAAAGAGGATGTGGCGAACGGAATCGCCGTGGATGCCGCTGGCGAAGCGTTCGTGGTCGGTACAACCTTCTCGTCTGATTTCCCCGTAACCCCCGGTTCCTTCAATACGCTGTCCGGCGGGGATGGGCAATCCGGCGCCACCTGGAACATCCAGGGGTTCGTTGTTTCAAGTGCTTTTGTCACCAAACTGAACACCGCTGGGTCCGGATTGGTCTATTCCGGTTTTCTCGGTTATTACGAAAACGTTCAGGGCCTCGGGATTGCCGTAGACAGCGCTGAGAATGCCTATGTGACGGGCGCGGTAGGACCGAATATCGAGGAAACGGTTTTACTTATACCGCCTGCCACGCCTCCCCCGGACTTCCCTATAAAAGGAGGTTTCGAAACGACATTCAGCAGCAGTGGCCTCGAGTTTCCGGGTGGCGACACGAACGCTTTCATCACTAAAATCTCCGCCTCCGGCACTGGAATTCTCTATTCCAGCTATCTTGGCGGCGGCGAGGATGTTGGAAACGGGGTTGCGGTTGATACTCTCGGGAACGCCTATGTTACGGGCCTAACCTATTCATCCACCGGCTTTCCCATCACCGGTGCTACCGCGCTCCAGACCACGTATGCTGGAGAAGGAGATGCCTTCCTGACTAAGGTCAGTACGACCGCGACGGGGGCTGCGTCTCTGGCTTACTCAACTTACATGGGGGGCGCAGGGATCGATCAAGGCAACGCTGTGGCCGTGGACGCAAACGGAATCGCTTACATCGCTGGTACGACGACCTCGGTCGCGGGCGCCCTTGGGTTCACGCTGCCGCCAGGAGGCTTCCAGACCAATTGCACTCTGGATCCGAGTGACGTCTGCGAAGGCGACGCCTTCGTAGCCAGGTTTAACCCTACTCTGAGCGGCGCGGCCTCACTCACCTATTTCACCTGGTTGGGTGGTTCCCTAGCTGACTCCGGCACGGGCATTGCGGTTGACGCGAGCGGGGACGTCTATCTTACGGGGTCAACGGTCTCCACCGACTTCCCCATCGCTGGCGCGGTGTTCCAAAAAGTCTTCGGCGGCGGGAACGCCGATGCTTTTGTCACCGAGTTGAACCCCGCCAACCCGTCCGCAACCGCCTTGATCTATTCCACTTACCTCGGTGGCAGCAATACGGACACGGCCAGCGGCATTGCCATTGATACCGGCGGCGCCGCCTACGTCACGGGCCAGACTTGCTCGCTCGATTTCCCTCTTTCCAACCCGCTGCAACCCACCTACGGTGGTAACTGCGACGCCTTTGTGTCAAAAATCATTCAGTCGGGCGGAGTCTCGCTCAGCCCCTCGGGTTTGATTTTTGCCAGCGAGAATGTTGGCCAGCAGAGTCCGGCGCAGACTGTAACCCTCACCAACGGGGCCAATGTCGCGCTGGCGATCGGCAGCATCGTGGTGGGTGGCAGTGACAGCGGTGACTTCGCGATCCAGACCAATACCTGCGCGACGTCCGTGGCCGCCCTCGGTACCTGCACGATTAGCGTGACCTTTACCCCGACGTCGACTACGCCCCCCACGCGCACCGCCACTATCACGTTCACTGACACGGAAACCGGCGGTTCACAGGAGACGCAGGTGGTCGACTTGACCGGCACCGCGGGCGCCGCGCCCATCGTCACCCTGTCGACCACAAGTCTGGTTTTCAGTACCACACAGAATGTGGGAGTCGCCAGCGCACCTCAGATCCTTACGGTGTCGAATACCGGGACGGCGGCTTTGACCATTTCGGCCGTTACGGCGAGCGGCAGTTTTGCCGTGCAGAGCAACAGTTGTACGGTCCCGCTCCAGGCCACGACGCCTCCATCAAATTGCACCATCGGGGTTACCTTTACGCCCACCGCGGCAGGGCAGAGCGTCGGTTCGCTGACCCTGACGGACAATGCGCCCAATAGCCCACAGATCATTCTCCTTACGGGAACAGGAGCGGCTGAGCCCGCTGTATCACTTTCGGCCAACACGCTGACTTTTGCCTCTCAGCCTGTGAATACCACCAGCCCAGCACAAATCGTGACCGTCACCAATAGCGGATCCGCTCCGCTGAGCTTTACCTCCATTACCGCCAGCGGCCCATTTGGTGAAACTAACACCTGTAATACAACTGTGGCCCCGGCAGGCATTTGCACCATCAGTGTGACTTACACCCCCACTACGGCGGGCAGTTCGGTGGGTACGATCACTCTTACGGACAACGCCAACAACAGTCCTCAGATGATCTCCCTGACAGGAGGGGGCTCTAACTTCGGCTTATCGATCACTCCCACTTCCGCCACCGTAGTGGCGGGGAATGCGACGAACATCACGGTCGGTGTGACCGCCGTGTCCGGCTTCAACTCGGTTGTCACACTAACCTGCACGGGCTTGCCGGCGCTGACGACTTGTTCCGCTTCGCCGGCCACCCTGACTCCCACCGGCTCGACCCCGGTAACTTCAACTTTGACCATTAGCACAACACAACGCACCTCGCTCCCGCCCAGAGGCCTGCTGCGACCGCCTGGACCGGGCTGGATGGCACGTCCGGGGGTTTGGCTGTTGTGGGGGTTGCTTCTGTTGGCTCTCGGTGGGTGGGCGGCGCGGAAGAATCGTAGGCAATGGAACTGGGCAGTCCTCGCCCTCGCTGCGCTGTGGCTTGCCAGTTTTGCCGCTTGCGGCGCCGGTGGCAATGGCTACGTCAACCACACGGGCACGCCCGCGGGCACTTATACGGTTAGCGTGACTGGGACGTCAGGGACCCTGACGCAGTCGGCAACCTTTACCTTGACGGTTCAGTAAGCTCGGCTGCTGGTGCGTGGTGAAGAAGTTTAGTTCTGAGGTCGGGACCGGGACGCACGGGTCACCGGTTGAGGCATGGCCATCCAGGTCTTGACTTTGACATGGGCGGGACGCCCAAGCCGGAGCGGGCAGGATGCCCGCGGTCCAGTTAGGCCGCTGCCTAGGCGGGGCAGGCTCCGACCGCCGCCACAGATCAGCATTTTCACACAGGCACTAAAGCCCCGGCCTTTCTAGGGGATTTGCACCCAAGAGGAGGGAGACCTCATGCGAAAGTTTTTGGTTCTGTTGCCGCTTTTGGTTTTGCCGGTATCGGCCTGTGCCCAAGATGTACCTCGATATGAAGTGTTCGCCGGCTATTCTAATCTTGCGGCCAATTTAAATAACTCCAGCATCGACATGAACGGTGTGAATGGTTCCTTCCAGGAGAACTTCAACTCCTGGTTCGGCGGAGCGTTGGATATCAGCGGCCATTTCGGCACAGAAAACGGTCTTAAGGTCAATACCGAATCGGCCATGTATGGCCCGGTGTTTTCCTACCGGAAGAGTAAGAGCATCACACCTTTTGTCCATGGGCTGCTTGGAGCGGTGCGAGGCTCGCCCGAATACCTTGGCATTTCCAAGTCGGAAGAGCGCTTTGGGGCGTACGTGGGAGGGGGACTGGATCTGAAGGTCGGCCCCGGCGTGGCCCTGCGGCTCATCCAAGTCGATTACCTGTTGACCCGCTTTAGCAGTACTAGTCAGGATAATATCCGGCTTTCCGCTGGGGTTGTCTTCACCTTTGGGAAGAGGAAGAAGTAGCCGCGTCCCCGGTTGGTGGGTCAACGAGTCCCTTGACCATGTCAGAACCCGAGAGAATAGAAAAAGATGCCCCCGATAATTCGGCCCCGGCAAATACTTCAAGAGACCGCCACGGTGTTACTTACACAGCGGGTGGCGTGCCCTTGCGGAATTTATCAATCCTCTCCGAGGCGGAGACGGGCGGCCAACGTCCGATCCGCGCTCTATGGTCTAAACTTTGGGAAGCTGATCCACCGGCCCTCCCTCTTCAGCTAGGCCCCGGCGCTCCATGGCCTAAAGTCCGGCGGTTTGTGCCTGCCTTCCTGACCTCCGCCTTGATTCAATCCGCTGTCGTGTTCTTTCTATTGAGTGTCCCCTTTGGAGCCCTACTCGCCTGGCTGTTGGGGTACCCACCAAGAAAGGCTCCGAGTCATCCCCAGGAGATCGTGGTCGAGTATCGACACCTGAATCTGGCGGATTACCTTCCGGTCATTCATCCCCCCGGCCAGGGAAAAGCTCCCGGACGCGGGGCGAAGCCCGGTGTGCGTCCGCGCTTGGGCAGCACTCGTTTCGATCCGCGCGTGACGATTATTTCCAATCCACCCAACCCGGACAATTCCCGTCTCACTCTGAAGACAGAAAATGCGCCTCCGGCCCTTAAGCTCCCGAACGACTTAAAGATTCCGGATTTTATTTCCGGAGGGCCGGCGCCGATCCCTGCGGTGGCCAAATCCCCAACCCCGGCCCCGGCAAAAGTTGAAAGCGCAACACCCGCCAAGCCGAACCCTGCGCCACCTCCGGTACCTGCGCAACCCAAGATCCCAGCTCCGCCGATGGTGCCGATCGTGCCGCATGTCGCGCCGCTGATCGCGCCGCCACCTCCCCCGCCACCCCAACTGGCGCTGGCGATGCCGCTTCCGAATATTCCTGTGCCCCAACTTGAGGTTCCTGCACCGCCGCCCCCGGTAAAGAATCCGGCGCCGCCAGTTCCCCAGGCAGCAGCCGCGCCGCCCCAGCCTGCCGCCCAGGAAACTCCGCAGCCCGCTACGGCTGCGTCCGCGGCGTCGCCGGGGAATAAATCAGATGCTGCCGCCCCAGGCGACAAACAGCAATCGGGCGGTGGTCCAAAGATCCTGGCGCTGAGCGTGGATCCGATTCCGTTCAAGGATCTCTCGTCAATTCCTGCCGGGCAACACCAGGGTGCGTTTTCGATCGGCCCTGCCGGGAGCATACTGGGATCCCCTGGCGGAGTCCCGGGCGGGTCACCCGATGTGGGTGAGGGAGGCCACGGGCCAGGGGGGGATAAGAGCGTGGCGGTGGGAAATGGAAAAGGCCCCCCGGGCGGTGGCGGGCCCGGAGGTTCCAGCCTTGCTACTGCCCCCTCGGTGAGCGTGACCGGGGGGGGGGGCGCAACGGGGAATTCCGCGGGGACCCTTCCCCCGCTCAAGCCGGGGGATCTGGTCTATCCGGTGAAACCGGAAACTCCCAAGACCCATGCGCCCAGTATGGTGGTGAGCAGCGGCTCCGGGGGCGGCGGCGGGCTGAATATCTATGGCGTGCTGCACAGCGATAAAGTCTACACGGTATACTTTTCCATGCCGGGGAAGAATTGGATCCTGCAATATTGCGTCCACGAGAGTGTCCCGAAGGTAGACGCCGCTTCGCGCACGGTGCAGATTACCATGCAGCCGCCCTTGATTCCTCCTGCCACGATTGAGCAATTTGACTTTTACCGCCCCACGGAGCGGCAGGATCCTGCCAATGGCATGATTATTTTGCACGGGATCATTCGTGAGGACGGGGTGGTGAGCGATCTGACGGTTCTTCAGGGCGTTGACCCCACCCTTGATGCCGCGGCATCTGCCGCCTTCGCGCGCTGGAAGTTTAAACCCGCCCTCCGCGCTGGGACCCCCACGGCCATCGAAATTCTTGTGGGCATACCCTAAGTTGACTGCCGGGAAGTGAGCCGTTTTATATGCTTCCCTTTTTCCTTCCTGATTTGTTTTGGTGGCAATGGCTGCTGTGCGCTGCTGGACTCGGCCTCATCGCGAATTTCTCTTATGTTCTCTCCATGTCAGGAGAGGCGCGGAATCAGGGCGGGGCTAAATCACTCGTGCAAGTTTTCGTGTTCGGATCCCTATTTGTGGCCTCGGTGATTGCATCCTTCCTTTGCGTCGTTCTTGCCGTCAAGAGCATTGCCAATATCAAGTGGTTCGGCTAATCAACGGCAGCGAGCTGCCGCGCTCTAAAGCTTCGCACGGCGTGCCAGCAGGGAGGCATTGTTCGGCTGCGTGGCGAGACTTAACGGGGCAGGCCCTCCGGCTTAGTGCTCCCCCTTCTCCAATTGCGCGCGTGCGGCCTCCAGGTTGCGCCTGGCCGTTTCCAGCTTCGGATCGAGGCGTAGCGCGGCTTCGAATTCCGGCACGGCTTCCCGGATATGGCCGAGACGGGCCAGCACCGCACCAAGATTGCTGTGCAGAACCGCGTCGTTCTGCCGGAACTGCAACGACTCCCGCCACTGCGCGGCCGCTTCTTCGAGACTGCCCTTCTGGGCGCTCTGGTAGCCCAAAATCCGCAACACCTCGCCCAGACGCTGCCGCGCTCCCGAGTTGTCAGGATTTTCGGCGAGCACTTTGCGGAACTCGGCCGCCGCCGGTTCCCAGCGTTGTTGGGTGACGAGCGCGTTGGCCAGGTTGTAGCGCACATGGGTATCGCCCGGATTCGCCCGGAGCGCTCGTTCGAAGAAACCGGCCGCGTCGTTCACGTTTCCTGCCGAAACCAGCGCCAAGCCGAGCGTGTTCAACGCCGCCGGATTGTCCGGGCGCGATTCCACCGCGCCGCGCAAGTAACGGACGGCCTCCGCAGTGCGGCCGCGCTCAAGCATGAGCGCACCCAGGTTGAACTGCGCCGTGAAATCCCCCGGATACTTCTCCAAGCGATGGAGCATGATGGCTTCCTGAAGCTCCGTGCGGCGGTCCTGCGCGCCGCGCGGCAGAACCTGTAGCGACAGGTGTGCCATCTCGTCGGTGGTCTGGTTCCCGTGGCGCACGCGCTGGGGAGGCTGATTGGGATTGCGCACATTCGCGGCCGAATTATCGTAATGGTAGCGCATCGAAACCACGGTTCCCTTGGGTAGGAATACAGGTACGGTGTAGCGGTAGACGGCCTGCCAACTCTGGTCCCAATCCGGAATGCGGACCAGCCACTTGCGAGTTCCATCGGGCAATGTCGCATAGCCTTCCAACACGTGGCCCAGGTAGTGCGCATGCGGGTAGACGGCGAGGACATCCATATCCATCGGCGTCACAAAGTCGTCGCTTACCAGGAAGTCCGCGTCGCCGGGAGGGATATCCAGGGCGCCATCGTGCTCGAGCGGCAGCAACATGGGATATTTCGTGGCCGGTTCGCTGGTGAAGTACAAGCCGACGGAAGGCTGCACCAGTTCAGGCTTACCGGTGGTCCGCATGTGGACATTCAGGACCAAATCGGTGCCGGGGTCGGCGCGCCAGGCCATGCCGGCGGGCTCGACCCAAGGAGTTCCGCCGGGTTTCCAAAACAGGAAATGGCTGTCGGAATCGAAGGTGCCCGACCCGATGCTCAGGTCCATGCCGGCGAAGCCGTCGGGGCTTTCTCCTGCTTGCGCCGCCGTACGGCTGCGATTGATGTGCACATCAATGAGCGCGTTCGCGTGGTGCACGGCGAGGAGATTGCCCGGCCGGATCTCGATCGCTTTTACCCAGCGCGTGCCCGGCACCTTCAGCGGCAGCACGAAGTTCCAGTATTGGTCCGGCCCGTCGGCAGGCAGATGATAAGGGACGGCGGCCTCGATCACCAAATCCGGCTTGCCGAGTTGCCAGCCGGGAACGAACGATGGGAGCGGAGGAGCATCGGCCGGCGAACCGGCGGGAGCGCCCTCCCGCACCCACTCCTCGAAGGTTCGGATCTGTTCGTCGGTGAGGCGCCGCTCCTCCCGAAAATCTCCGTGGCCGGCCTCAGGTAGCCAGGGCGGCATGTAGCGCCGCTTGATGACCGAGACGATCTGCCGGTCACGCTTGCGCACGTCGGAGTAGGTGAGCAGCGGGAAGGGGCCGGGCTCGCCTGGGCGGTGGCACGGCGCGCAGGACTGGTAAACGATGGGGGCGATGTGCTTGTAGAACGTAATGGGCTCGGCCTGTGCGGCGCATACTCCCCACGCCAGCACGACAATGCGCAAGTGTGGGTGGCCAGACATCATAAATGCTTCCTGGTTAGGGTTCCTCTGAGATAAAACATCCGATGGGGTTGACCGCTGGGATCGCGACCGGCTTCCCGCTTAGAACCGCATCCAGCGCTTGCCGGAGATACCATTGCGTTGGCGCCGCGCGTCGCTTGCCGAAATCAACATACAGGTCATCAATGGGGCCGAGATAAACCAACTTGCCTCCCCGTTCAAGTACCGCGACCTCAGGGGTGACAGTTGCCCCGACCCTGTGCACCAAATAATGCGCGGTGTCGGGAATCAGCGGAATGTGGAGGCCAAACTCAAGGGCATGCCTCCGGATTGCCGGGATCGAAACCGTCGGATCGGTGTACACGGCATAGAAGGCAGTTTTCCGAGCCTTATAGTTGGCGACGATCCGATTGATCTCAGGAATATAGCTATTCGTGATCGGGCAATCATTCGTGATGAAGAACAGCACTGCCGCTTTCACGTCTTGGCCAAAGAGACTGATGCGATGTCCTTCGATATCTCTTACCATCGTGCCTGATGCCATCGCGGAAGGTGTTTGGGAAGCGCCGGAAGGCAGCGTCAGTGGGAGAATCGCGAGAATAATGAGGGCGGAGGACTCTAGGCGATGCATGGCGAAACGGACAATTCTCCCGATGAGGTTAACAATGGCATATCCTCCACAAGCCCAAAGGCTGATCTGCCGCAAATTATATTATGCCCCATCCCAGGGAAGGCTGGCCAGATACTATTTCATAACGGGATTATTAACTTTGTTGGGACTAGACAAACATCGTTTCCGCTTATACTATGAATCGTGATCGGAAACGTACCCTGGGGTAAGAGTCTTCACACGAGCCCGAATCGGGATAAGACGCGGGTCAGGCCCTAAGGGGCGCTGCACCTGCCAGCGTTGTTTAGACGGGCTTTCCGGGCTGCGGATTTGACCCCGGGTAATGGCGCTAGACGAAGTGGCATGTGATTAAGACTGCGGACGCCGCTTCGACATCTTGAAAAAAAGAATCAGCTCGGAGGCCGAAGATGACGGGCATGCTCAGAAGGAGCCCTAATTCCATGTCGCCGCGATTGTGTGTCAAAGCCTGGTCCAAAGGTAAGTCTGCCTTTGCTCGCGACGAGCGGGGTCAAACGCTGGTTGAGTTCGCTTTAGTCCTGCCCTTGCTGTTGTTGGTCCTCACCGGCATCATCACGTTCGGGATTCTTTTCTGGAACCAAGTCACCCTGACGAATGCAACGGCCGTTGCCGCGCAGGTTGCTGCGGTGAGCCGCGCGTCGCTTCCTACCGACGTGTGCGGCCCGGTCAACACCGCGCTCTACCAAGCTGCGACCGGCCTCAATAACCCTAGTATTTACGGGAACAATCCGCTCACGTTCTCGATTCTGGTGAGTGGTAAGGCAATTCAGGGGACCGTTAACGGCCAACAGCAATCGGTTTCGTCCAACATCGCGGTTAACGGCGCCGGAGTATCAGCGTGCCCCGTGCAACTGACCCAGGGCGAAGAGATCAGCGTATCGACCACTTATGGGTGCCAACTCAACTACTTCGGATCCAATTTTGGGTCCAATTGCAAACTCTCGGCGCAAACAGCGGAGGCTGTCCAATGAAACCTAACAACCGATCTGTTGTTCCCCGGGTGCGCGACGGCGAGCGCGGTCAGGCAATCGTGATGGTCCCGCTCTTGCTGGCACTCCTTCTCGCCGTAGCCGCCCTCGCAATCGACATGGGAAATCTCTATTGGTCCTATCAAGAGCTCCAGTCTGCAACTCAGGCGGCGGCGTTAGCGGGAGGACAGGCGATCGTCACAAATAACAATGCTGTGACCGCTGCGCAGTATTATAGCGGCGCACCATCGAGTCTTTATAACTACTACCCCAACCTGAACCAGGTCTCTCCAGTCACTGTGATCCCCACAATGGGGTGCATCAATCCGACCACCTACCCCAATTATGGGCTCCCGCCCTGTGCCACCTATGGTCCCAATACCGGGAACTCCATCAAAGTGACGGAGACCGCGGTTGTAAGCACGTTCTTCGCCAGGATATTCGGCGTCCCAACAATTCCCATCTCGGCAACCGCGGTCGCAAGTGCAACGGGCGGAGCGGCGGGCTCCTGGAACGTGGCGATCATCGTCGACACAACGCCATCGATGGGTACCGCAGACACCAACTGCGGCCTCACCGGCAACGTCACACGACTCCAGTGCGCCTTAAATGGTATCCAGGTCCTGCTGAAAATTCTCGCGCCATGCCCTGTGGGCCAAACTTGTTCGTCCACAAACGCGAGCGATAGGGTTGCCCTGTTCACTTTTCCAAATGTGACCGTGGGTACGGTTCAGGATGATTACACTTGCACTAAGGGGAAAAGTACTAACCCCACGGCTGTGGTGTACTCGTTCCCCTCGACAACGGCGACGTCATACAGCCCACCAACGAGCCCAACAACGACTCCGACATACCAGGTCACAGGTTACTTGAACGATTACCAGGGTACCACCCCCGCTACTCCTCCTGCTTTATCCGGCGGTTCCGAGATCGTGGAGTCGGTGGGGGCAGGCAGTTGCGCGGGTATGGGAATCCCGAACCTCGAGTACACCTATTATGCGGGCGTAATCTATGCGGCACAAGCGTCGCTCGTCTCCGAACAAGCATTAAATCCCGGTTCGCAGAACGCGATGATTCTCCTCAGCGATGGCGACGCAACGGCTACGAAAGTCAACATGGATTCAACAGCCACAAATTCAGGGACGTACCCCTCCTATGTCGATGAGTGTGGGCAGGCAGTCACCGCGGCCCAGGCTGCTGCGGCGGCAGGAACCAGGGTGTACTCGGTCGCCTACGGCTCGGCGTCATCGGGATGCGTGTATGACACGTCTGGTTTCTCCAAAGGCATTACCCCGTGCCAGACGATGGAAGGTATCGCCGGCGGAGCCGGATCGACGTATTTCTACTCCGACTACAACCAAAGCGGAACGCTGAGCACCTGCCAATCAGCCTCCCAACATGTAACAAGTCTGAACGATATCTTCTTGTCGATCGGGGAGAGTCTCACCGGCTCCCGGTTGGTCCCCCCCATCGTGGCCGCGGGCTTTCAGTGACCCCAGTGACGCCATCTGGGATGAAGGGGAATGCTTGACCGGCGCGCGGGAGAGCCCGCGCGCCGGAGTTCAATCGGCGCTAACGGTCGCAAGAAAAGGCACCGGTTGCCCGGACGAAGTGAAGGTGAGTTCTCCCTTCGAGTTTAAGTCTCCTATCTGACCCAAATCGGTCCCGACCTGGACTATGTCGAGCACCTCCGAGGGGATGGCCTCGGAGCAAGGATGGATGTGGTCGGGCGATACCCGAAAGTTCCTTGGCAAAGAGAATTAAGGTCACGTGGCGCGCGTGACGAATTGAAGACCTAAAATCCTCTGGGGAAAGGTTTTCCGAGCGGCCACTGAGCCCCATGCGTACGGGGTTGCTTGGACCGACCACTATGGAAAAAGATCCCATCCGCGTATGCTTTTGTACCCCCGAACCGGATTTTGGCGAACTTTTGGGCCGAGCCTTGGGCCCGGATTTTGCCGTCATGCCCGATGCGTGTGAGAATGCTGATCTCCCTCCGGCCTGGCAGGAGGGTTATGATTGCGTGCTGCTGGACTTACGCGACCTCCCTGTCGGCGCTGAGGCCGAGGCCGGACTGCCGCATTTAGAGAAATTCCGGCGGACTGAGTCCGCCCCTCCCGTTGTGGTCCTGGCGGTGGAAGACGATGCCGCCTTCTTGCGTCAATTCATCGAGGCGGGGGCGTACGATGTTCTGGCCAGCCCCCCGGATATTCAAGAACTGCGCTGGGTATTGCGCCGCGCCCATCGGCTGCATCGGGTGGAGATGGAGTTGCGCGAGCTGCGCTCGGCGCAATCCATGTCCTACCGGCTGGATGACCTGATCGGGTTCACGGAAAACATGCAGGAAGTATTCTCCATGGCCCGCAAGGTGGCGGCGTGTGACGTGAACGTGTTGATCACGGGAGAAACGGGGACGGGGAAGAGCATTCTGGGGCGCGCCCTGCATCGCCTCAGCCCCCGCAACGGCGGTCCGTTTGTGGCCTTTTCCTGCGCCAATCTGCCGGAGCATCTGGTGGAGGACGAACTGTTTGGCCACGAGAAGGGCGCCTTTACGGGAGCGCTGACGCAGCGGCACGGGCGGTTTGAGGCCGCCCACGGCGGAACCCTGTTCCTGGATGAGATTGGTGATTTGCCCATGGGATTGCAAGCCAAGCTTCTGCGCGTGCTCCACGACCGCACCTTCGAGCGGCTGGGGAGCAACACCTCGCTCACGGTGGACGTGCGCCTGGTTTGCGCGACGCATCAGAATCTGGAGCAGATGGTGAAGGACGGACAATTCCGCGAGGACCTTTACTACCGCCTGAATGTGATCCAGTTGCACTTGCCGCCGCTGCGCGAACGGAGCGGGGGGATCATCATGCTGGCGCATCACCTGCTGCAACAGGTGGGCCGGGAATTCAGCCGGAATGTGACGCGTTTCTCGCGCTCGGCGATTGAAGCCATCGATGAATACGCTTGGCCGGGCAACGTTCGGGAATTAGAGAATGTGATTCGCCGCGCCGTGGTTCTGGCGGAGGGGCAGACGATTGAAGTTTGGCATTTGCCGGCCAAAATGCGCGAGGGCCTCGACGAAGCGCAGGCGGTGCGGACTTACGAAGAGGAATTGCGCGATTTCAAGCGCCGCTTGGTGATCCGGACCCTGCAAAAGTGCGACGGCAATAAGGCGGAAGCGGCCCGCACCCTGGGTGTGGCGCGCGGCTACTTGCACCGCTTGATCCACGACCTCAAGATTCAATCGGAAGAGACCGCCCTGGAGACCGCCCCCGTTGAACACCCGGATTCAAACATCGTGATGTAAGGCCGGGACACGGGGTTCGGGGTTCGGGATTCGGGATAGCAAGGCACGGGATTCGGAATCTTGAATCGAAGTTTTAAAGGTAAGGGTTAGGCTCCATCACCACCTATTAAGATCCCCGGCCTCCCAACCCCGAATCCCGAGTCCCGAAACCCGAATCCCGAAACCCGAGTCCCGTGCCCCGTATGACTTCAGGCCAATTTCGAGATTCGTACTGCCCGGAATTCCTTATCACCAACCAAAACTCCGATGGAGGGTGGGGCTACCACCCCGCTTCTGCCAGCGCCGTGGAGGCCACGGCGTGGGCGCTCGCCGCGCTAGTTGCCTGGCGTGGAACCCCTCCCCCGGCAGAGGTCTGTGTGCGGGCCCGGGAGTGGCTGCTTAAGGCGCAGCGCGCAGATGGCTCCTGGCCCGCCTATCCTGGCCAGCCTCAAGGCTGTTGGGTAACATCGGTAGCGTCCCAGGCGTTGTTTCTGAAGGGTGGGGCGGGAATCGCCGTGGAGCGTGGCCTGCAATGGCTAGTTGCGGCGTGGCCGGCCGAGGGATCCCTTTGGTGGCGGCTACGCCAACGGATATTCCCCTCCCGGGTGGTTCGCCAGGACTCTTCGCTAAAAGGCTGGAATTGGACGCCCGGCACGGCCAGTTGGGTTGAGCCCACGGCCCACGCGCTCCTGTTTCTGCGCTCTTTGCCCCCGCAAATGCTCTCTCCCCATGCGGCGAAACGCCGGCAACTGGCGGAGCGCATGCTCTTCGATCGCATGTGCCCGGGCGGAGGATGGAACAGCGGCAACCCGCTGGTTTATGGCGTGGCCGGTGTGCCGCGCATGGGCCCCACCGCCTGGGCGCTGCTCGCGCTCAGGGCTCATGCGGAACGGGCGGAAATCCAGAAGAGCTTGGGATGGCTGGAGGGGGCCTATAGCGCCATTCTCGGGGCCGCGTCGCTGGCGTTGGCGCACCGTTGCCTGGTGGCTTATAGGCGACGTGTTTCGCCGCTCGCACCCGCGCTGGGCGAGCTCTACTCCCAAAACCGGTTCTTTGGAAATGTGCTCACGATCGCCTGGGCTATGATAGCGTTGAACGAGGAACGGAATGGCGCCCCCCTGGGTGCCGGGGAGGCTCGAGCCCAATGAGCTACGCCCAGCCCAGCCTGATGCCTTCATTCACGCGACCCGCGTCGCGGGTGGCCATCGTTCGCTCCGGCGGTTACGACCACGATCTCGGCGCCCTGGTCTTCGAGGCCTTGCGGGAATTTGATCTCCCCGTGGGCGGCAAGAAAGTGCTCTTGAAGCCCAATTTCGTTGAACCCGATCCCGATGGAATCATCAATACCCATCCGGCTGTTGTGGGGGACGTCCGCGAAGCTTTCCTGCGGCTGGGGGCGGAGTCGGTGCGCGTGGCCGAGGGACCTGGGCATGAGCGGGACACGGAGGCGATTGTCGAAACCATCCGCCTGCGTGATTTCCTGGGCCCGCTTCCGGGACTCTTCGTGGATCTGAACCTGGATGAAGTTCACGCCGTGACCTTGCGCACCCGGGCTTCCAAGCTCAAACAACTCTATTTTCCCCGCACCGTACTGGAAGCGGACTATATCGTCTCACTGCCCAAGCTCAAGACCCATCATTGGGTAGGGGCGACACTGTCGCTCAAGAACATGTTTGGCATCGTGCCGGGATGCTGTTATGGTTGGCCGAAAAATGTTCTTCATTGGGCCGGAATCACCCCTTCCATTCTCGACATCAACAGCACCGTGCGCCCGGATTTCGCCATCGTGGACGGCATCGTCGGGATGGAGGGCAACGGGCCGATCCAGGGAACTCCCAAGCCCGCCGGCGTGCTGATTTTGGGTGACGACCCCGTGGCGGTTGACGCCACCTGCGCGCGCGTGATGGGCCTCGAGCCCGAGCGCATCGATTACCTGGCCAAAGCCGGTGTGCTGCTGGGGCATTTGCAGACGGGAAAAATCCGCCAACTCGGCGAGAGCGTGGCGAGCGTCAGAACTCCCTTCGCTGTCCTTCCCACTTTCCAGAAACTCGTTGCCAGGAATGGGAAGTAAAGGCCACGCGGGCGGGGCATTCTTGCTACCGCTTGCAACTTCTACGTCCAAGGGCGCCTGCTGTTCCAACTATTTCGCACCCAGTCCTTTGGGCCATCCGGCCCCAACTTGCGGAAAGGGCAGGGGAACTATGCGGTGGCGTTTTAAGTTGGAACGGAATTAGAATAAATGACTTTGTTGCCAGGTGCGCTCGCGCTTGGGCGGAATGACTCCAGGAGCTTGAACTTGAATTCTGACACGTTGGCTGCTTCCCCCATTTTGGAAACCCATCCCTCCCAGTCCCCTTGGAAGAAGATGATTTCATTTCCCGCCGCTCTGGTGGCTTTGCTGGTGGGAGGCATGTTCGTGCCGCTGCGAAGTTTCTTTGTTGACCCGGACGTTTGGTGGCACATCAAGGTCGGCGCCACCCTGCTTTCCACTCATCATTGGCCCACGGTGGACGCCTATTCCTTTACCGCTCGCGGCACCCCATGGATTGCCTACGAGTGGCTGGGCGAAGTGTTTCTGGCGGCAGTCCAGCGTGCTTGGGGGTTTCCGGGGCTTATGGCGGTCGGCGTGGGCCTTACGGCTGCCATCCTATTTGCTCTTTACACCCTGGCGACGCTGCGATGCGGCAATTCGAAAGCGGCTTTCGTGACCTGCACCGTGCTCGTGCCCCTGGTCTACCCTTCCTGTAGCTTTCGCCCGCAGATGCTCGGGTATCTCTTCCTGGTGCTCACCCTCATTGTCCTCGAACGGTTTCGCCGGGGCCACATCGGGGCGTTGTGGTTCCTGCCGCCGCTGTTCCTGGTCTGGGTCAACACGCACGGTAGTTTCGTCCTGGGACTGTTTGCCTTGGGGGTTTACTCGGCCAGTGGCCTGGTGGAAATTCACTGGGGCGAACTTGTTTCCCGGCTTTGGACTTCCGGCGAGCGTGCCCGCCTGGAATTGGCAGCCCTCCTGATTCTTGTTGCCCTCACGATTACGCCCTACGGGACCGAAATCTGCCTCTATCCGTTGAATATGGCCTTTTCCCAGCCGATTAATGTGGCCAGTATCCAAGAGTGGCAGATCATGCCGTTTGGCGAGGTCATCGGCAAGCTTTTCCTTGCCCTTGTCCTCGGCTTCGTACTGGCTCAGATCACCTTGCGCCCCACTTGGCGGCTGGAAGAGCTCGTGCTTTTCTTTGCCGGGGTCGTGGCAGCTTGCCTGCACGTGCGCTTCGTACTGGTCTTTGTACCCTTTAGCGCCCCTTTGTTTGCGGTGATCCTGGCCCGCTGGATTCCCCCCTACGAGCCCGCCAAAGATAAATACGCCTTGAACGCCGTTTTGATGGCGCTCGTTGTCGCCGGCATCGTATGGTTCTTCCCTTCGCGAGCCAGGCTTGAAAGCATCATGGAGCAGAAGTGGCCGGTGAGAGCAGTGGCGTATCTGAAGCTGCACCCTGTCCCTCGGCCGATGTACAACACCTACGGCTATGGCGGTTATTTGATTTTGCAGTTGGATGGGCAGAACAAGGTGTTTATCGACGGGCGGGGGGATATTTACGAACGAACGGGGGTATTCGCCGACTACCTCACTATCTCGCGATTGGGGATTGCCGCACCCAGCCTCTTGGATGCTTACGGCATCCAGTCCTGTCTGATCGAGTATGACGAACAACTGCGGACGTTGCTTTCGAACTCGCCGGAGTGGCAGCGAATATACAGCGACAACGTGAGCGTGCTCTTCATTCGCAAGCAAGCCGGAGGACGGTGAACGGTGCGGAACCGGGAGGCCCCAACAAAGCGCCAATTCTTCGTTGCCCTTGCCCTCACCGCTCCCCTACTGCTGGGAGCCGTCCTCATAATGGCCCGGAGATCCGATTTAGCACGTTATGATTTCATCTCGATTTACACACCGGCGCTGCTGATGCGCGAAGGTCAGGTCAAAGTTATCTATGATCCGCAGGTGCAGGCTAGAGTCCAGGAGTCGATTCGCCAGCAACCGGGAGTGCTGCTGGGAATCCATCCCCCATTTGAAATTGCCCTGTTTGCGCCGATCACAAAACTCAGTTATTCCAACGCCTACGCGGTTTGGGGGGTCATCAATGCGGCACTGTGGATGCTTTTTGGGTGGCTCATCCGACCGTATGCCCCGACGGGAAAAGACCAGCAGCGCTACCTCCTTCTCTGCTTCATGTTCTTCCCAGCATGGGTGGCGCTGCTGCAAGGTCAGACCTCCCTCCTTCTATTGGTTTTATGGGCTTTGACTTTTGTGTTCGTAAAGCGGCGGAAGGACTTCTGGGCCGGTGTATTCCTCGGCTTCTGCCTGTTGAAGTTTCCCATGGTGCTTCCTTTTGCGCTTATCTGCCTGCTGCGAGGAAAGGTGAAGCTACTGGGTGGTTTCCTATCAGCGGCCTCGTTGATGGGGATGCTATCGATCGCAGTGGTTGGGGCTTCCGGCGTCCGCACCTACGTGGATTTGCTGCTAAATATTACGCAGAACCCTATCAATCCGCCCTTCTGGAGCATTAGCCCTGCAAATATGCCCACGCTCCGGGGTTTTCTCAGCGCCTTGTTAGACGGCAATGCGACTTCCCGGTCCATCCAAGATGCCGCGGCGCTCATTTCGATCCTCCTGATCGGGTTCGTGGCTTGGCGATGGCGTCGCGACGATAGTGCGGGCGGCGGTTCATCTGACGTGATGTTCGCGGCCTCGCTTGTGGTCTCGGAGGTGGCGGCGCCGTACCTCTATACACATGACATGACTCCCACGCTTCTCGCTGTGCTGCTGGTCATAGGGTCGTCTGCGTGGTCGCGGCGTGGGGTATGCCGTTTGATTGTTACCGCGTCAGTGGTGATACTGTACATTCCTGTGTACCCCTTCCTAGTGCCACGCGGCGCCCTCTTCCTGCTTGCGCCTGTCCTGGTGGCTTTTGCTTTGGCGACTTCGCTGTTCCCATTGGCGCAAGCGGCAGAGGTCTGGGGGGGGTATGAAACGAGCCCTTCGTAAGCTGGGGCAGGATTTGCGAGAGCCTTCGTGCAGGCGAGTATGACGAGCCGTCCGTAATGGCCTTGCGGATAATCACTCTTCAGGGTAAGGCGAAAGCCGGGGCGGCAGGCTGTCCGGCTCCACCAGCCAAACCCGGCGGCCCTGAAAATACCTCAGCAGTTCTTCGTTCTGTTCCCGCCCCATGTCCCGCGCCCAGATCACCTTGGAGGCATCGATATCGGCGCGGTTGTGCACCCACTCAAGGCGAAAGTTGTGTGTGGCCGAGTACCTCACAATGACCAAATGGCGTCCGGGCTCTCGTTGAAGCTTTGCAAGCACCTGGGTGCGGTATAACATTAAATTGTAGCCCCCTGGCAAGCACCAAGTCGACGGCTTTGGATCGCGAGGCCAGAGTGAGGGACCCAACACTCCACAAAGCACCAGGAGCACGCCAGCAATTAGGGGGATGGCGCGGGTGACGGCCAGCCCCACAGGTTTTTGACGCCACTTCCAGCCCCGCACGTTGCGCATCGAACCTAAGACGAGGCCGTAGACCAGGCAAGTTCCTGGGGCAGCGTAATGGGGACTGGAAAAAACTTCCAGGGCATAGCCGACAAGGCCAAACCCCGTAGCCATCAGCAGGAAACGCGTGCCGCGGCGAATCTCCCGCCAAGAGAAACCGTAGGGCAGAACCGCCATGGCCATGAGCAGAGGAAGTGTGAACAAGGACTGTAAGTAGAAAGTCCACAATTCAATGGCCCTTGTGTACTCTAAGTGCAGCAGGCCTTCCATGGAGCGAGTTTGCTCCCAGGCGGGAAGTTCGAAATTCAGATAAAAATCCCTCATGACTTCGTAGTGATAGGTCGGGATGGGCCAGGGAGTCTCCCCAATGAAGAAAGGAGTTACGAGGTGGGTTTCGTGGTAGTGCTGCTCGGGCATACGCCAGGGGCAGCCAGTGACCCTCCAAAAAAAGTAGCCCATGAGCACCGCCGCGAGCCCCAGAACCGCGCCCGTGGGCAAAACCAAATGGCGGAGGGAGGCGCGGAAAGGCGGCCGGTCCTTCCCCAACATCCAGATCAGCAAGGCGGCCCCCACCGGCAGGCTGAATACTAATCCCTCATAGGGGCGGCTGTTGGCAAGGATGGCCAGGCCCAGACCGAGCAACACGGCGTCCACTGCTCGCAGCGACCGCTTCAGGCGCGGCAGCGCCCCAAACACCAAGGCTCCCCCGGTGGCCGCCAACGCCCCGCCCCAGTAGCTGTTGGCCCAGTAGCTGAAAGTGGCGAGGCGGATGACGGCCAGCAACCCGCCCAGCAGCGCCCACTTGGGAGGCAGCCAAGCTTGCAGCATCCAGCAGAGAGCGGCGCACATCAGACCGAGGCTGAGCCAAACGCCCCAAAAGGGTTGGCGCAACACAACCTGTCCGAAGGCCAGGATCAGGCCCTGACCCGGGGGGAAACCGGGGGCGTAGGTTGGGTGCCAGAACACATGAAAGGTCTCGAAATGGATCCACATCGGGTGGGTGGGGTTGGTTAGCCGTCCGAGAGCAAAGGTGTCCGCTTCGAGCAAGTGACTGAACTCGTCGTGAACCGCCGGCTCGGGGATGGGGAGGATGGGCAACAGGGCCGCGCGCACCGCGAGGGCCGTAAGACCGACAACCACGACAGCCAGCCGAGGCCTTTCTGCCAGGCTGCCCAGGGCGCGCTCGCCGGCCTCAAACCCGCGCGATCCCAGGCACGGGAAGGCGAATGCAAGGGCCACCGCCACGAGAACCATGCCGAGTTCGATCCAGTAGATCATGCCGCTTTGCGAGGCTCCCGGCCGCCATCCTCTGGGCCGGCCCCACAGACCTCCCAGTAGTAGTCCTCCGCCAATCTTCGCCCCTGGGGATTCAGCATGCGGAAGCGTCCCAGGCCTCTTTTCTGAAGCCAGAACTTCAGCGAGGCCACCAGCGCTTGCCGCACGTAATTGGCGCTGCGCGAGGAATTAAGCGATGACGCCTCGGGAAAGTAGCGAGCCGGAAGCGTGAGGACGTCAATGTTTTACTAGGCGCATCGACCACCCCGGTGGATTTACGGGGATCACTAAAACCGTTCCGCGAGGAGCTTGCCTGAACTTCTCCGCGTACTCTCCGAAGTGCAAATCCACCCGCGGCCAGCAGCGCCAGTCTCGAACCACCGCGACGGGCATCAGCACAAAGCAGAGGATTGCTCCCAAGTGGATCGCCGCTGGGGTGGTGGGTTTCAGTAACCAGACAAGAGTCGCGACAAACGCCAGCATCGGCATGTACCAATAGCGTTGTTCCCCCCCCAACGCCAATACCTGCCATCCCGGAAGATGGGGCCCCGCCGGGATCCCGGTAACCACTGGCCATGCCATCATCGGTGAGGCTAACGAACATGCCAAAACCGAATATGCGAAGATGATGAAAAGCTTCAATTGCAATGGGCCCCGGTAGAGCCCGTACAGGAGAGTTGCGATTCCCAGGGAAGCGACCACTAGCGCACCGAGCGGATGGGCATGAAAGAGGATGTTGCGTCCCATCAGCGCCGCCATGAATACGTGATTCGCCAGTATTTCGAGGAGCGATCCCAGGTTAGCCCAAAGCGGCTCTTTTAGGCGTTGCGACCGGCCGGCGATCAGGATCAGAGAGCCCTGAACCCCGGCACATGCGGCAAGGGTCGAAGCCAAGATGAGTTTCCAACGCTCGCGGCCTTTTCGCCAACCCAGGAATGCGACGGGAGTGAGCATGATCGCGAGCGGTCCCGTCAACCCGCACATCAAAACCGCAAAATAATCAAAAACTTTCGCTCCCTTAGTTCGAGGCGGGGCGGACACGATTACCAGAAAAGCGAGTGTGGCTAGGCGCCAGTGCGCGCCAGCGAGATTCACATGGACTTCTGAGCTGTTCGGCAGGGAAAGATACAGCAAGGCCAGGAACAGGCGAGCCGGCCGGCTGCCGATTGCCGTGAGCCGGGAGGAAAGTAGCATCTGAGCCGGCAGAATTTGCAGTGTCAGCGCCACCAGGTTAAAGAGCAACGGGGCGTACACAAGGGGGAAGAACTGGGCGAGGTCCGCAACCAATCGTGGAAAGGTGTGAAGGTATCCGCTATAAGTCCAGAACAGCGGGTGTAGCAAGCCCGCATTATAGGCTTGGGCATAGAAGATGGGGCCGTCCTCAATAAAGAATTCGGGCCGGAAGATGGCATCGGGCCGTCGCGATACAAGAATCGCGAAAGAGAATAGGAAGATAATGGCTTGCCAGTACGAGGGAGGGACGGTTTGGACCCGCGTGTTGAAGCTGTCCCGCCGTAGCGTACGGCTACTTGCCTGGGTCTGTTGGCGGTTAAAGACAGCAGGGGCGTTTGGCATCAACGTGCCAGACCTCCGAACGGATGAAGTCTCGTGCTCTTCAAACTGGAATCGCTCGCGTCAGGGAGTGTCGACCCTGAAATCTCTATCGGCGCGCGCGGCTCAATGCAGCTTCTCCCAGTAGATGCCTTCAGTGTCAATGCGTCTGATCTCTTCGGTGATGTTGTGGGCCTGCCTGTATTCATCAATGGCGCGCCTGCAACCCCCAAGCTCGAAGTAATCGTCGATGATCGCAAAACCTCCGACCGAAAGTTTGGGGTAGAGATTGTTCAGAACGTCCATCTGGGACTCATAGAGATCTGAGTCGGCCCTCAGCACCGATAGCTTTCCGATTGGGGCCGCGGGAAGAGTCTTATTGAAGAACCCTTTGAGGAATCGGACCCTTTCGTCGAGAAGGCCGTATCGGGCAAAGTTCTCCTTAACTTCCTCGAGGGAAACAGCCATCTCACCGCGCTCCAATCCGAAATCCAGACCAGATCTGGGGCTGGGCAAGCCTTCAAAGGAATCCGCAACCCAGACGGATTTTTCGGCATCGCCATATGCTCGCAGTACGGCGCGCATGAGGATCGTTGCGCCCCCTCTCCACGCACCGCACTCGATGACGTCTCCGGGGATTCTGCGTTTCAGGACATCTGTGACGCAGAACTGGATGTTGTCCAGTTGCTTTGTACCAACCATCGTCTCGGCATCATCCTGCCGCACCTCCAGATTGACGCCACCACCTTCAAGGTAACCTTGCGGATTGGCAGGCACAAGCTCGACGATCTGAAATCGTCCTGCTCCGAGCAAGTGGCCGACAACCCAGTAAAGATAGCGTTCCAATGCGTCTCCGGGTCGGGGAATGTGGCGGGTGTAGCGACCTGCAGTTTGTGCGCGGGTGAGGGTCTTCTTCAGGAGGTCGAGATACATCTCCTCGGGCGATGAGGGTGCGGGGTTGGTTTGCACGGCGACCGCAATGGGGGCCGCGGACACCGGCAGGCGGTCGACCTCTTCCCGATGTTCCAACAGCAGCCCAATTGACAAGCCGGCCAGAGTTGCGAGCGCCAGACCTCCGATCACAAACAGGCGTTTCAGGATTGCATCGAGAGATTTCATAAGCACCTTAATGGACAATCTCTGTTTCGTCCTCTTGGCGACGAACGGTTATAACTCCCAACGATTCCATTGGGGGGTGTCTGATTTTGGCAAGGCATTTCCTTTTTGGCTTCCGGTTGCAGACCAGCACATGCCAACTTACATCCCGGCGAGCCCTTTTAGGGCAATTTTCCTTCCACACAGCTCCGGTTGATCTAGCACGGGAAACTCCGGCCCCTTTGCGCCGAGAGTGATTTAGAGAATTATTGCGGGTGGCGGGGCTTAGGGACGATGTTCCTGCGGCTGGACGTCGGTGATTTCCGAGTAATAGTCCTCAGCCAATCTTCGCCCCTGGGGATTCAGCATTCGGAAGCGTGCCAGCCCCTTTTTCTGAAGCCAGAACTTCAGCGAAACCACCAGTATTTGCAGCCCGTACTTGGCGCTGCGGGAGAAATTAAGCGATGACGCCTCGGCAAAGTAGCGAGCCGGGCAGGAAACTTCCCCGACCCGAAAGCCGAGGTAGATGGCTTGCGCCAAGATCTCGCCGTCGAAAATAAAGTCATCGGAATTTTCTTCCAGGGGTAGTTTGCTCAGCACCTCGCGCGAGAAAGCGCGGTACCCCGTGTGGTATTCCGAAATTTTGTGGTCGAAGGCGAGGTTCTGAGAGAAGGTCAAAAATCGATTGGAAATATACTTGTAAATCGGCATTCCTCCGCGCAGAGCCCCCACGCCCAGAATCCGCGATCCCAGCACGAGGTCATATTCTCCAAAGGCGATCATGCTTGCCATGGCGGTGACCAGCCGGGGAGAATATTGATAATCCGCGTGCAGCATCACCACGATGTCCGCGCCCCGTCGCAAGGCTTCGCGATAGCATGTTTTCTGGTTGCGCCCGTATCCGAGGTTCTGGTGATGGACGAAGGTGGTCAGGTGCAATTCCCGCGCCAACTGCACGGTTGTGTCGGAACTGTGGTCGTCAACCACAAGGATCTCGTCAACGACTTCTCGAGGCAACTCTTCGCAAGTCTGGCGCAACGTTCGGGCGGCATTGTACGCAGGCATTACTACAAAGACCTTCTTTCCGTTCAGCACGGCGCGCTCTCCCGAAGTCTTAGCAAGTTCTCGCCTCCTATTGTTAACCACATTCTCAGATTCGTCTAGTTAATGTCAACGCCGGAAGTGGGTCAATCTAGTGCTGTAGCAGCGAGTTCATCCGTCATCCGACGGACCAACTGGCGGCGGAAAGCCTCCTCTATATCAAATTGACCCACTATGCGGTAAAGGTACCTAACTGATTACCAGCTAAGCACTTAAGTTAAAGGAGGCTCAGCTTTTCTCGCCAGGCTGATTGCGGCCAGGGCAAAAGCCACAAGGACCGGGGCGAGAATAGACATTGCCTGCCACCGCAGCAGCAGGAGATATACAGGAGGAGTATATAGAATTACAATGGCCGCAATAAGGACCATACGCTGACTCGATTCCACCAACCATTGAGGTGAGCCGATGACTAGGAGCACGGCGAGCAACATCAGCGTCAGGTCATGCGTGTACAAGTGCGGCGTCGTAACCTCCGAGACCGCGAGTGCCGCCGCAAACATCAGACCTAGTGAGTTCCCGCCCCGGTAGCGTTCCCCCTGCCGCCACCCCCAGGCCGCGAAGAGGACAAGGGATGCCGAGACTGCCGTCGCTAACACGCTGATATGAATGGGGGCGAGTCGACCGGTCAGAAGCGTGGCGAAGAAACTCTTGATTGTGGGCATTTTTTCCCAAGCCCTCATGTTACTGTAGGCTGGATTGTCTGGGTGTTTAACGATGTCGACCAGCAGGTTCACGTAGGATTGCACGCCGGCCGGCCCCACCGCAATTACCGACAGCACGCCCAACAGGGAGGCTGCTGCCGCAAAACCGGCCATAAGTCTCCACTTACTCCGCAGGAAGCAGATGAATGCAAACGGAAGCACAATTGGAAATTTGAACAGTCCCAGACCCAGGAAGACGCCCGCCCTGAAATCCTGGGCACGTTTGATGCAGACAAAGGTGAGAGAAAACAGGACCAGCAGGAGCACCGTGGTTTGACCCTGCATCAATGCAATCCATAGTGGGACAAACAGGGAGCAGAGCCAGAAGTAGTGATAAGAATTTCTGGGGATTGGCGTGTGATGCCGAAGAAGATACTGAAATAACAGCCAGAGCAACACGTTGATCGCGCCCCAGAGAACATACGCTTTAACGTATGAGAGTCTGGCGAGCGCAGCAAACCACAGCGCCTCATAAGGAGGATGAGGATTGATGAGCAAGTCTTCCCGGTTGAACAGTTGCCGCTGGATTCGCGCCTGCTCGCCCAGGTCATAAAGCCTCGGTGCGTTTCCCTGTCGGATGATCAGTCCGCCCATGTAGTAGCCAGTGAAATCGGAGCGGCGCACGCCGCCGAGTGCGGCCGTGAGAAGGACGACGGCAAAGAGCAACGTAGCAGCAAGGCCAAGGGCGATTCGAACTTCGCTGCGCGTTGGAGGTTTTGCCGCAGTCATCGTTTAGCGGGTAGGTCGATGCCGGAGCCAAGGGGAGATTCTAACTCCTCCTGACCTTTAATGGTGTAATAGACTTTACCACAGGATGGCAGAATCCTACGACAAAGGGACGAGGAGAAGCGGATCGGACAACCAGTCCACTTCGCCCAAAAGGAGAGGAGGACAGAAGCCCGCTAAGCCATGGTATGAGCAGCTCCTCTTGACCCTTTTGACGGTGGTAAAGCGCCGTAACCCAAAGAGATATTTCACCTTGCTCATTATTATGAGTGATGGGCTTCAAAGCCTATTGCATTTTTTGCTTTCATCGATTAAGCACCCCTCCTTGAGTAAAGAGGCATATAAACTGGCAATCTCCCAAAGTAGTCATCGGAAGGTCGAAAGCGAGTGCTTTGAGCGTCACCAAAACGTGACATTTGAGAATTCCAATCCCTTGTGGAATCTCTTGGCTCAGGGTAACCTGGAATTAACATCTTTGCTTTCAATAGAAACAAACATTCTCTTGCTAATTGGACTTTGGCAATTTGAATGCCTTCAGAGTCGGCAGATCCAAAGTGGCGGAAGAGAGCTACACAATGATCTACGGGAGGGAAATCACCATGAAAAATCTTATGATCCGGCTCTGGAAAGAAGAGGAAGGCCAAGACCTTGTGGAATACGGCCTGCTTCTCGTCCTGATCGCATTGGTGGCAATTGCTTCGATTACCACCATCGGAAGTTCCGTGAGCAAAATATTTAGTAATGCCGCGTCTGTCACGACTAGCGCGTCCTCGTAACCATTGCTGAAAGAACGGCCTGCCGTCGGAAGATCTGATGGTATTTTGCAGGAGTGAAGGTTTGGACGCGATGTCGGACGCGCTCAGGGTGCCCGACGAACTCTTGCCGGAAAGCTCTTAGGGGAGGGTTTGATTCGGCCCTGCGTGGGTCACCTCGCTGTCCTCTGGCGTGGGCAGAGCCAAAGTGGCGGGACTAGGGTACCCAAGGATCTACGGAGGGAAATTCACAATGAAGAATCTTATGTACCGGCTTTGGCAGGAAGAGGAAGGCCAAGACCTTGTGGAATACGGCCTGCTTCTTGTCCTGATCGCATTGGTTGCAGTTGCCTCGATTACCACCATCGGAAGCTCCGTTAGCTCAATATTTAGTAATGCAGCGTCTGTTACGACTAGTGCGTCTTCGTAAGCATTGCTGAAAGATTGACCTGCGGTCGAAAGATCTGATGGTGTTTTCCAGGAGTGCAGGTTTGGACGCGATGTCGGACGTGCTCAGGGTTTCACGCGAACCCGGCCTGGAGGCTCTTGGGCGAGGGTTTAATTCAGCCCTGAGTGCGTCGCTTCGCTGTCGTCATTTTTGCCCAAAGTATGGCGTGGTAAACGCCGTGCTACATCTTAAGGGGACCAGGTTGCAGGGCGCTACTCCAGCCGTGGGCTTGCGTGGTTCAGCAGGGCCATGTCAGGGCTCCAGGTGTGGTGGGGCAATGGGCGTCCATGGCCCCAAAGGTGGCAACGCTATCCGTCCAGCATTGTAGTCAGGTGCGGGGGTGGGTGGCATCGAAAAGGATAGCCGATTGTGGAAAGAAATTGTGATTTCGGCCGGCGCGCTGGGTTTGGCAGGGTGGTCTGGTTGGCTGGATTGGCGGATCAGGAAGATACCCAATTGGCTAACCGTGCCCGGTCTGTTGGTGGGACTAGTCCTGAGCGCCGTGTTAAGGGTACCGGGGTTGAAGTCATCCTTGGAAGGTGTAGGGATCAGCTTGGGCGTCCTGCTTCCGTTTGTATTGCTGCGGGCGTTGGGCGTGGGAGACTGGAAACTCATGGGAGCGCTCGGGGCGTTCCTGGGACTGCAGCGGCTAATTCTTGTTTTTTTGGGCACCTTACTGATTGCGGGCGTAATGTCTGCGGTAGAGATTATCCGGCAACGGAAGGTTCGGCAGACCCTCAATAATCTCTTGGTTATTTTTGTTGCATTTTCAACTTTTCACGTGAATAATGCTCGTGCTATCACGCTTGACAATCCGGGATTATTGAAAATTCCTTTCGGCGTGGCAGCGGCGCTATCGACAGGTTTGTTTTTTGTGATAATATCCGCACTTCGGTTTTTCCATAAATTGGGATGAACGCATGAATCGTGATCGGATGTTGATCGGGTTGGGCGGGGCGCTAATCTTGGCACTTCTTGCCAGCTATTACGTCTACCGGCAGATCCAGCGGGCGCAACAGGAAGCCGCGAAGGCGGCGAAGCAGGTGAATGTTGTGGTAGCCGCTGGACCGCTGAAATTGGGCCAGCCATTGGCCTCTTCTGACTTGGCGGTTCAGGAATGGCCTGACGGGAAGCAGCCGCAAGGTTCGGTTTCGCGCGTCGAAGATTGCGTGGGCCGGGCCTTAATTGTTGCTTTGGTGCAGGGCGAGGTCGTTCTGGATCAGGAAATGGCGCCACGCAACGCGGGAGCGGGTCTGTCGGTAGCCATCCCCGAGGGCATGCGAGCCCTGTCCGTCGGTGTCGATGATGTGGTGGCCGTGGCGGGTTTCGTCACTCCCGGCACACTCGTAGATGTCCTGGTGACCGGCACGACGCCGGGAGGGTCGATAACCCGAACCATCCTGGAACACGTTAAGGTCTTGACCGTCGGGCAAGAGTTGGCATCGGAGAACGGAAAACCGCAGAAGGGCACCGTAGTCACGTTGTTGTTAAATCCTGAGGACGGTGAAAAGTTGACCCTCGCGTCTGCGGAGGGCAAAATCCATTTGGCCTTGCGGAATATGAGGGACACGGTCGACGCGAAGCCCGCTCCTGTGTTTGGCTCCACTCTATTTACGGGAGTGGCGCCGGTGAAGCCCTCGGCTCCGCATCCAGTCGCGGCCAAGCCGGCTCCTCCACCGCCGCCCCCACCTTATAATGTGCAAGTGATCCGTGGCGACAAGGTAGAAAACCAAACATTTCCCCGATGACCGAGTAAACTAGGCGGCTCCATGAAGGTTTCGAAAACGCGATACAAATTGCTGACGCTGACGGCCACGATGTTGGTAGTTGCTCTGCTGGCCCTAATGAATTTGAGCACGGGGGCGAGTGCGGCGCTTGCAGATGAAGACGGTGCTGCACCCGCGCAAGTGGGTCCCACCGGACCTTCCGCCGAGGCCCTGCACATGTTGGTGGGGCGCTCGCTGGTGATATCGTCACAGGCGCGCATCGTGCGTATATCTGTGGCCGATCCTGCGATCGTGGACGCTATGGTGGTCAGTCCGACGCAAATTCTGATTAGCGGCAAATCACCCGGTGTGGCTTCCTTGGTGATCTGGGATGAGAGCGGGCAGAGCCAGACCTTTGATGCCTACGTCGACATGGACATGTCGGAAATGGCGGCGAAAATCCACCAGGTAATGCCCAACGAACCGATACAGGTGGAAGCGCGGGGAGGCGTAGTAACCCTTTCCGGCCAGGTTTCCTCGCAGGCCGTGGCCGACCACGCGCTCGCCATCGTCCAGGGCATGTCGACCCGCAAAGATAACGTCGTGAGCCTCTTGCAAGTACCAATGGCGAGGAGTGGAGAAGTCTTGTTGGAAGTGAAGTTCGTGGACGTAAACCGGTCCGTCCTGAGCCAGTTAGGGGCGAACCTGCTTAGCACATCGCCGGCCAAAACGATTTTTACTACCTCGACCGGGGAGTACTCACCCCCCACGGTTCAATCCGGTCAAACTGTTACCGGGGTTTCATCGACGACGATTACTTCGGCGGCTGCGATTGGCGCGGGGGTGCCCATAACGCTCGGCAGTTTGCTTAACATTTTTATGTACCGGTCCGACATTAATCTGGGTGTGGCGATCCAGGCACTGGAACAAAAGAACCTGTTGCAAATTCTCGCCGCGCCCAATTTGATGGCCGAAACAGGCAAAGAGGCAACCTTCCTTGATGGCGGGCAATTTCCGTTTCCAGTCGTGCAGGGGTCTACCGGGGGTGTACCGGTGGTCACCATTCAGTTTCGGGAATATGGCGTGAAGCTGGCTTTTACGCCGGTCATTACGCCTGATGGCATGATTCACCTAAAGGTGGCCCCGGAAGTAAGCTCGCTGGATTATACGAACGCTCTCACCATCCAGGGTTTCACCATACCCTCCCTCGCGACGCGGGGTGTGCTGTCGGAAATGTTTCTGAAAGACGGACAGAGTTTTGTCATTGCCGGCTTGGTGAATGACCAGGTGGTTGAGCAATTTTCGAAAATGCCCGGCTTGGGGGATTTGCCCATCCTGGGAGCGTTTTTCAGGAGCCGTTCGATCCAGAAGAGTAAGGATGAGTTGCTGATCATGGTAACTCCCCACATTATGCATTTAGATTCGCAGGAGAAGCTACCCCCCGGGCCGCAATTCCCGGACACCTTCCTGAAATCCTTGCCCGCAGCGAAGGGTGCGCCCTCGAGCGACAAACAATAAGATAGAAGAAATCACGCCAGCGCGAAAGGGGCGGAAAGGCACGAAAGGATCCAGAGTATGTTGACGGTGGGAGTTGTTAGTCTGGATACGAAGAACAGTGCGGCCTTGCTAGCCATGTTACAGCAGACCGGGTTGGTGCAGCCTACTGCCCACTGGGACCTGATGGCGGGAGATGGCCCGACCTCCCGCGCCGATGTGCCCGATGTGGTCTTGGTTGAAATCGGGCGCGATGCGAAGTCCCCCCTGGAAGTTGCGGCTCGTTTGAACCACCTCAATCCCACCGCCTGTATCATTGCCTGCTCGGCATATCAGGATCCTAGCCCGGACCTGTTGATGCAGGCGATGCGCAGCGGGGTGCGAGAATTCCTCTCCCAGCCGATCGACCCCATGGTTGTGCGGGAGATGCTGGAGCGGCTGATCAAGCAGCGGGGTATGGCGCACTCCGAGATGGAAAAGCTCGTGGTGGTCACCGGGGCTAAAGGCGGCGTGGGAACTACGACGGTCAGCGTAAATGTCGCGGTGCAATTGGCGCGCGGGGCGGGGAAGCGCGTGGTGTTGTTCGATCTGGGGCGCCCTCTGGGTCACGCCGCACTGCTGCTGGACTTGGAGACCCGGTTTTCGTTCCGCGCGGCAGTGGAGAGTCTTGAGCGTCTCGATAGCCATCTGTTCAGCGGCTTGCTGGCAAATCACAAGAGTGGCTTGCAATTGCTCGCCGGTGCTGCCCAAGCCGATGAATGGGACCGGATATCCCCACTCATCCTCGCCCGGGTTATCAACGTAGCCCAGAGCATTTTTGATTATGTAGTGGCTGATATTGGCACTAGTTGCTCCTCCGAGTGGGCGCCGGTCCTGCGTCTGGCTCGCCAAGTCGTTCTAGTGACGGAAACCAATGTGCCCAGTTTATGGAGCATGGAACGGCAAGTGACATTGCTGCGTGCTCTGGGTATTGATTCCGCCCGCCTTCGACTGGTGGTCAATCGCTGGCACAAGGCTGACGAAGAGGCCCTGCAAGCTTTCGAGAAACGCGTGAAGCTGCCGATTTTCGAGCGTTTGCCGAACGACTTCAAACAGGTGAGCCGGGCGATAAACATGGGGACGGAGCTGGTGCGGGGTCAAAACGATCAGCTCGTGCAAAAGTTTCGCAGCTTGACTGAGCAGATTACCGGGACGCGCCGGGAGGGTACAGAGAGGAAAGGGGCTTTCCTCGGGCTGTTTTCAGGCAAACAATAAGTTAGAGGGGTAGATGGCAGATATCAACACGGGTCAAAGCGATCTCGGCAGGGTAAAGACGGCGATTCACCGGCGGCTGATTCAGAAACTGAATCTGGATCGCCTTATGGAGATGAATCGAGACGCCGTGCGGGCTGAAGTCGCTCAGGTCGTCGAGAATCTGACCGCGGCGGAAAGCACGCCGATGACCCTTCAGGAGAGAGAGCGCCTCGCTCAGGAGGTCCTCGACGAGGTGTTTGGTTTGGGTCCTCTCGAACCCCTGCTTAAGGATCCCACCATCTCGGATATCCTGGTGAACACCTACAAAGAAGTTTACATAGAGCGCCGGGGGATGTTGGAGCGAACCAACGTACAATTCCGTGACGAAGCACATTTGCTCGCTATCATTGACCGCATCGTTTCGGCCGTGGGACGCCGCATCGATGAATCGTCCCCCATGGTGGACGCGCGCCTGGCCGACGGCTCGCGTGTGAACGCCATTATTCCTCCTTTGGCTATTGACGGATCTTGCCTCTCGATTCGGCGGTTCGGGCGGGAACCCTTGAGTGTAGATGCTTTGCTCCGCAACCAGTCCCTGACTTCCGGGATGCTGGCCTTGTTGCGGGGATGTGTTTTTGCGCGGATGAATACCCTCATTTCCGGTGGCACAGGCGCGGGCAAAACCACCCTGCTGAATGTCCTCTCATCTTTCATTTCCAACCGTGAACGCATTATTTCCATCGAGGATGCCGCGGAATTACAGCTTCACCAGGATCATGTCGTGCGGCTTGAAACACGCCCACCCAACGTGGAAGGCAAGGGTGCCGTCCATCAGAGGCAGTTGGTGATCAACAGCCTCCGGATGCGTCCGGACCGCATAATCGTGGGCGAGGTCCGCGGCGAAGAAGCGCTCGATATGCTCCAGGCGATGAATACGGGCCATGACGGCTCACTGACGACGATCCACGCAAATTCAGCGCGCGACGCCTTGGGACGCTTGGAAACAATGGTTGCCATGTCGAATTTTAATTTGCCGGAGGTCGCGACCCGGCGGCAAATTGCCTCTGCCATTGATGTGGTCGTGCAGGTTAGCCGCTTGAGCGATGGCACCCGGAAAGTCGTGACCATTTCTGAAATCACCGGAATTGAAGGCGACATTATCAGCATGCAGGATATCTTTGTGTTCCGAAAGACCGGTCTGGCGGAAAACGGCACCGTCATCGGGGAATTTGTCGCTACGGGAATCCGCCCCCGCCTCTCTGAGCGCTTGGCGGCGTCGGGTGTCAACCTGCCCCCGTCCATGTTTGAATCTGCCCGGGTCCATTAATAAGGTATCTCCTTATGACCTTGTTATTAGCAGCCCTCGTATTCTTAATCGTCATCCTTATTTGTGCGGGAGTCTTTACGCTCGTGGGGGGGCCGAAACAGGGGGAAATCATTCGGGGCCGCCTCGAAGCTATCGAGAAGGGTGGCGCGTTCGCCAAGGAAGCGCTGAACTTGAACGTGCTCCGCGACGAACTGATGAGCGGCATCCCGGCCGTCAACAAGGTGTTAGTGCGTTGGTCGTGGGCGGCGCGCTTGCGCAGGTTCATCGAACAGGCCGGTATGCAGGTGAGGCCCGGGAGGATCGTGCTGTTCGGTGCCGTTATAGGGCTTGTGACTTTTGAAGTGGTTGAAACTAAATACGGCATCTTCTTCCTCGCGATGGCATCCGGGGTTACGGCGGCTTTCCTTCCGTTGATTTATGTTGCCATAAAACGGGCACGACGCTTGGCGGCTCTCGAGAAGCAACTTCCCGAGGTCATTGACCTTCTTGCGCGCTCCGTGCGCGCAGGCCACTCCTTTGCCTCGGGCTTGGAAATCATATCCACCGAGCTACCGGACCCAGCAGCGGCAGAGTTCCGGATCACGTTTGACGAACAGCGATTGGGTTTGCCCTTGCGAGACGCGCTTATAGGCCTGAGCGAACGGATCCCGCTGGTGGACATTCGTCTTCTTGTAATCGCTCTGTTGGTGCAGAAAGAAACGGGCGGAAACCTCGCCGAGGTCCTCGACAAGCTCGCACACGTGATCAGGGAGAGGTTCAGAATCGCCGGAGAAGTGCGTATTCGCACCGCGCAGGGCCGCCTTACTGCGGCCGTCCTCATCGCATTGCCGTTGTTCACGATGCTTGTGTTGCGTGTGATTGCTCCCGATTATATTACCACATTGTTCGTGGATCGCATCGGCCAAGTTCTTCTTATCATAGCCGGCGTCATGCAGATCTTGGGGTCAGTAGTGATTTGGAAGATTGTTCAGATCAAGGTCTGAAGCTTTCGAGGAGAGGCAGCCGTTTCATGTTCGGGTCCGCAAGCATCGTAACCTTCGGAGCGATTCTCGTGATCGTCATGGCCTTGATCTATGCGTTTTCGGGTGGATCGGTCATGATTACCGACCGACTCGGACGTCTCTGGCACCCTCTTGGCCAGGAGCGGGCGGGTATTGGAGAGTCGCGGCGGCGAGTGGTCGGCGCGACCCTCTCTTGGATCGGCAAGGTCTTTCCATCCACGCCCGATCAAGTGGCGAAGGCGGACCCTCGGCTCGGACAGGCGGGCTTCCGCAGGCCCGAGGCGGCCGCTGCCCTCCGCGCTGCGAAGATCATTTTGATCGTGTCATTCGGAGCGGCAGTCTATCTTACCGGCTTCTACAAAAACAGTCCCATCCTCGCGTTCTTGATAGCGGGCGTTGCGGGATACTTATTGCCGGATCTCTGGTTGAGCCGGAAGGTGAAAGCTCGCCAGCAAGCCCTCCGATTGGCTTTGCCGGACGCCCTCGACCTTATCGTCATCTGCATGGAGGCGGGCTTGGGCATCGATCAGGCGCTCCTGTATGTCGGCCAGGAGTTGAGGCTGGCGCACCCGGAATTGTGCGAGGAGTTTGACCTCGTCAATACCGAAATGCATATGGGAAGGACTCGGCTGGATGCGCTCCGCTCTCTCTCCACGCGGACAGGGGTTGACGACATTCAGGCGCTGGTTGCCACTTTGATTCAAACCGACCGCTTCGGTACCAGCGTGTCGCAATCTCTGCGTGTCCACTCTGGCGATCTGCGCACCAAACGCCGGCAGCGCGCCGAGGAGATGGCCGCAAAGACAACCATTAAGATGCTCTTTCCCTTGGTCTTCTTTGTTTTCCCCGCCCTATTTGTAGTCATCATGGGTCCGGCAGTGATCCGCATGTATCACATGTTCGTGGAACCTCATTGATGACACAGTCCGCACGGGTTAGGGAGCAGGTTATTCCCGGTCGACGGAAGACCGGTAATCTTAATAGGGAGCCCAATTCACTGTGTCAAACATTCAAATTATTGCTGCGATCCTGGCTGTCATCGTTCTCGCCATCATCATCTGGCGCCGAAAGAGCAGGGCATCCAAATAGTTTGGGCCAGTTATGGGATGCCCTAACTCTCGATTTGCGAGGCATGATCTGTGCAAGTTCAAGTCCCTAGCGGCGGCAAGTATATGTGTGTTTACAACAAGACCCGCGAGAGGTTTGTGGCCACGCATGCCACGGTGGCTGATGGTTACTTCAGTCGGCTGGTGGGCTTGCTGGGCACGACGCGGCGTTGGGCTCGCCCCGGGAATGGCCTCTGGATTGTGCCCTCGCACGGAGTTCATACAATTGGTATGTTGTACGCTCTGGATCTGATCTTCCTTGACCGTCATCTCACCGTGGTTGGGGTTGAAGAGCATGTTCGCCCCTTTCGCATCTCCAAAGTGAGCTTCAAAGCGGACAGTGTACTGGAACTTCCCGTCCACACGGTGTTCCGCACGGAAACTCGGGTCGGAGACCAAATGGAGATTTCGCGGGTGCGCGCTCACGAACCGGCGGTTTCGACCTAATTCTGCACCTGGACGTTTTCCCTGCGGGCAACTATCTTCCCCATCATCTCGATCCCACGCAAGCGTTTCTTATTGAGCCATTCTGTCAAACCTCTTGCCGGGAAAAAGCCTGTTGGGTATATCCTAATGCAGGGTTCATCGTCCGAAGCCGCAATTCTCGGGCCAAGGCCTGTTCTCCAGGAGTCCGACAGGCGGAAATCATCACATGCAAATAAATGCGAACACGATTTTCATTACCGGCGGCACGTCGGGGATTGGCAGAGCCTTGGCCGAGGCCTTCTACAAGCTCGCGAACCAAGTCATCATTGGCGGACGGCGGGAGGATCGCCTCCGGGACATCTGCGCGGCTAATCCCGGCATGCGCCACTTTGTGCTTGATGTGCGGGACCCCGTGGCGGTCCGGAACGTCGCCCGAAAGGTCACGTCGGAGTTTCCGTCTCTTAACTGCGTGTTCAACAACGCAGGCGTGCAGCGGCGGCTGGAGTTCGTTCCGGATACGCCGCTGGATGAGGCAGGATTGCAGGATGAAATTAACACCAACGTCCTGGGAGTTATTCGCGTCGCCGCTGAGTTTATTCCGCACTTGACCCGACAATCGAACGCCGTGCTGATAAACGTCTCCTCCGGCCTGGGGTTTGTTCCCCTGGCGCGTTTCCCCATCTATTGCGCTACCAAGGCTGCTGTCCACTCATTCACTCTCTCGTTGCGCCATCAGTTGCGAACTTCCGGAGTGAAGGTGATTGAGTTGATTCCCCCGTACGTTGAGACGGAGCTTGGCGGGCCTCGGAAGGACGCCGGGCCGGGAGGCCCCCAGCCGATGCCATTGCAAGCATTCATTGCGGAAACCATGAAGGAGCTCGCGAGCGGCGGCACCGAAATCGCCATTGGGGACGCCAAAAACCTGGTTGCCGCGGCTAACCCCGAGACCCTGATGAAAATCTTCAGAGGAATGAATCGGTAGGAGCAGCGGGTCAGATCGCGCGGCGCTACCTATCGCGGTGACGGGCGGCGGCATTCTTTCCGCTCGAGACGTCCATCTTCGGGGCCGATTCAGCCACGCTGTTACCGTAACCTCACCATGGTCGCGCCCCAGCCCCCGGCCTCGGGAGGCGCGTCGTTAAAGGCGATAACGAAGGCTGTCCGGGCAAGCACGGCGCGTACGGTTTGCCGCTGCACACCAATGCCGCGGCCATGAATGATGCGCAGAGACTTTAACCCCAGACGGTTGGCTTCCTCGAGATAGGCTTCGACAACTGCGGCGACTTCCTTCGGGTGAACGGTGTGCAGGTCGAAAACGTCGGTGATGGGAATGCGGATGGGCTCGTCGTCTTCCATGGCTTGTTCCCTTTGAAACCTCAGGTGCCGCGCTGGGTCCGCGGCCAATCGATTCTCCATTGGCCGCCCCGCATTTGCACCCAGAACAGCCGCTTGACCGGAGTCCCGCGCGCGTGGTGGTAAAGCACGGCGGTGCGTTCGTAGAACCCGCGCGTGTGCCACGAGTCTTTGAACTTGAACCGTTGATAATCCAAGTGATGGCAGAATTCATGGCACAGAGTGCTCAAGAAAGTGCCAAACGAAGTCACTTCCTTGCGTACAGCCGTGCGCATCCAAACACGAATCTGCAAGGACTCCGGAGAATAATCACCAAAAAGCTCCGAGGCCCAACCACCCTCGCGGACGCGGATCGGGCGGGCGGCGAGGACACGAATTCCCGGCTTCTCAACCCCATAGAATCCCGCGGCGACGCTCAGGAATTCGGCACACACCGGCTGGATGCCCGCCGTCGTTTCCGCTTCCAGGGCTGAGGCAATGGATTTCGCCAGCTCATGGAATCGATTGTCTGGAGGCAGGGGAAGGCTGGCGAGCAAGTCACTTCGCTGAAACTCCGCGCGCAGGGCCGCATTCCTGGGTGCACGTTCGGTGAGCATTTGATCATGATGACTCCAACCCCTTATGTTCGCAAGCGGCAGGAAGGCCAGGGGTGTGCGCACAAGAGTGAATAGGCGAGCGTATTGCGGGCGTTTCGCGCGCCGGACCGCGGGCATCCTGCCCGCTCTGTCACAACCGGCAGGAGCGTCCCGCCCCCCCCCCCAAGAATAGGCGGACAGAATGCCCACGCACCGGAAATTGTGAAAATAAATCGGCCCGAATTTCCTGCCGGCAGGAAATTCGCAGGGACCTCCCCCGACTCTGGCTGCCAACGTGTTAGCCTACAGTGTGGAGCGCAGCCTCGGGGTGAAATCACGCAGTGGGAACAAGCGTCAGGTTGCTAGTACTGGGAGCGCGGGCATCCTGCCCGCTCTGGCGCGGACACTTGGTCCGCATTGGCGCCGCCGCCACGCAAGTGACGGTCATGGCCAGGATGGCCATGCCACAGCGACGTGGCACGGGCATCCTGCCCGTGAGGAGACATGACCAGGATGGCCATGCCACAAGGGCCGACGCTACCACGTCCCCCAGCAGGACACGATGTACTAGTCCGTTGGGAGACCCCCCGGCTCTGCCGGGGAGGCAGCAAAAGTTTGACAACTCCCGCAGTACCCGGGGCGTAAATTTACCGTGATGCAGGACGTCGAATGCGAGGGTTCGGTAAACACGTA
>Ga0208034_1000233_pt1 | contig 51972 bp, 63 predicted proteins | sample June2015DPH_8_10_FD_184699 | JGI IMG/M metagenome (GOLD analysis project Ga0208034, IMG submission 184699) | Peatland microbial communities from SPRUCE experiment site at the Marcell Experimental Forest, Minnesota, USA - June2015DPH_8_100... | ecosystem: Environmental > Terrestrial > Soil >...
GAAAAAGAAGGGTTAGAAATAATCAAGGAGCTTCCGTAATGCTGCACACAGTTACGTATCCCTTAGATTCATCGCGAACTTCTCAATATGCACATCAATTAGGTGACCGATCAATCGTCTGTTGCGAAGACGTTATTCACTACGAAAATATCACGCCAATCTTCCAACCCTGCGCACTGTTATCCAATCATTCGCTTACCTCAGACTTTGAAGGGTGTTGCTAGCTATTGTAACGATTTATGAAATAAAAAAAAGATCACCCTTTTAGTGGTCTATAAAGTAAACAACTTAGAAAATTCAGTAGGCCGATAGGTCGAGAAGATCACAAATCACACGACGGACGCCTTTGAGCAGTAGCTCAACATTATCACGACTTACGCCCCGCGGCGACGGTAAGCGCTGGAAATGTGAATGTCAGCAAAAGGGCGCAGCGAACTTTCAAGCTGCGTGACTAATCTAGCTTTCTAATTCGTTCGTCAAGTGTTATTCGTCAGATTCAGCGCGTAGAAAGGAGGCGGCATTGGGGAGAGCCACAGATAGCGCCGTCAAATCATCTATTTGTACTGTGGCGTGTTGCAGCGTCAGTTCCAATACGTGCCCGCCGTACTCGTCATCCGTGGTGAGAAAATGAAAGTCCCAACCGGGAACGCAGATCCCATTTGCGTACTGCGGAGCGAAGAATCCCACAAGCGTTCCTGTGACGTTGTGCAGTTCAAAGATCGATTGGTTTTTTAACGCGTCAGAAAGCGGCGGATACGGCATCGCCTGTTTCGGCGGGCTCCGAACCTCGAGCTAGGAACCGCTCTCCTGTTATTTTTACCGCGCAAAAAAATTTTTTTCGTAGGCAACTGTCGATCGAGGTACTGTTGCAGCTCAAGGCTCTTAAACTCAATAAAATCGCCGGGTCTCTCTCTATCTCTGTAACATCGACTCTGGTGGCAAATCGAGCCTATCTCGTCTGCGTGACGGTGTATGACACTACCTTCGTGTATGCAGTGAGCCACATACATATCTGCAGTCTCTCTGAATTGAAAACGATATCTCAGTAGATATCTCTATTTTTGCGCAGATCGCTAACGCATCTCAGGAGCGCTGGGCTTCTTCCGTCCGATCGAGCAACTCATTAACTAAACAGTTAAATACAGTTTCTTGTTCGACTTCCAGGCCGTGCCCGGCCCTATCCAGCACCGCGAAAGTCCCTCGGGAATAATTTGCAGTCAGTTTCAGCGAGTCACGATACCCGACAAACGCGTCTTGCCGGCCAACAAGGATGAGTGCAGGACGGTCGAATGGATGCAGTAGCTGATCCACGTCAAAGGAAAAGCTATAACCGGGGGAGGTTTCAAATCGCTTGATAAACGCCTCATCTTTCGCGTTCATTCCGATGGTGTCCTGAGCAAAACGCTCCCATCGCCGCTTGTCTTGCACCGCAAGCGCGCGCTCAAGCCAATCCTTTTGCTCACTCGATGCAATACTCGCCAAATAAGGTTTATCTTTGGCGAACACCTGCCGAGGAGGGAGGTCGCGCCGGTTTCGATCGGCTATGATAACGGGGCAGATGAGAAGAACTCCGCTGAGGCGCTCGGGTAGGGAACGGACGAGGCCTCGGGCAAGATAACCTCCGTAAGATTCACCTGCGACAAGGAACTGGTCCTCAGGAAGAATGTTTTCACAGAACCTGGCGACTGCGTCTAGCATCTGATCTGCGCTGTGCAACCAACTAGGAGCACGGGTGCGACCCATGCCCGGTAAGTCGATGTAAATGCGCTTCCATCCCGGGCGACGTGAAAAGATCGGTTCGAGGCAGCCGGTCATAACGTGGTGATCGACGTAAAACCCGTGGATCGCAAGCACAGGAGTGCCTTCGCCGCGAGTCTCATAATAAATGTTAAGATCGCCTATTTCGCAGATCACAGCTAATGGTGGGGGTTCGAAGTAAAAATATATTGTGCCGTGTGTTCTTAGCGATTAGACTACTCAACCCCACCTACTTTACCTTCGGAAGGTACGATAAGGTTGTAATTGCTGAGGCTTCCAGCGATGAGGCAATGGCAAAAGCGCTGTTAATGCTCGGCGGCTTCGGAACGGTAAACGTAGAGACCTTAAAGGCGTTCCCAGAAGCAGAAGGACTTGAAATAATCAGGGGACTTCCATAAGTCGGAAACCTTCACGGCACTGCAAGCATCACAAGAATTCAAAATAAGGGGCGTTTGCCGCTCCCTTCCCTAGAAACGCGCTCAAATGCTGCAACATTTATCATTTATAGACGTATAGGTACGCAATTTAATTTAGTAAATCGCGGCGCGGACGGTTGTATGAGGCCATGAAGAGGAACTTCATCTGGTGGACGCTCTTAATCGCATCTCACTTGTAAGTTAGCGATTCGCCTTTGTGAGATCAGATAGTACAAGTTTATGCTTCTTAAGTCGAGTGACCCAACGCGCCGTTACGCACGCCTGAAAAACGTGTATCAAAGTTGATTCAAAGAAGGAGGACACAATGACGCGAAAGCAGCAGTTATTGATTCTTGTTATTTTATCCCTGGTCACGGCAGTGCTTGCCGCAGGATGCACAAGCCAAACGGCCTCGAATCAAACGGCCCCTGTTAGCGGGGTCGTGTATGAAACCGTCTTGAATGTGAAAGATATGTCAAATCAATTAGAGGCAGGGAAGATTGATGCCTTTGTAGCGTGGGAGCCTGTCGTCTCGCAGGCACAGCTCAACGGAACGGGTGCTATCCTTGCATATTCAAATGCGATTTGGCCGCAACACGTTGGTGACGTGATCGCCATACCAAACAGCTCTTTGCAGCTCGATCGAAATGCGCTGTTAAGCCTGATTTGGGCTCACGTCAAAGGAACAGACTTCATAAACGATCCGAATAACCACGGCACGGTCGTGCAGTACATAGCTAACGATTCAGGCGTTTCAGTGCAGGCAGCGGATGATGCCTTGAAGCACGTACAATACATCGATGATAATAATCCTAACTCAATCAAGGACTGCTACAATGAGCTGAAGAACGCGTCATACCTAAACAAAAGCGTTACGGATTTAGGTTATGCAAACGAAAGTCAGTTCTTTAACAGCTTCGTCATACAGGATTACTCGAAAGAGGTGAAGGATAATCTTTCGAGAGATCCGAACTGGAAACCACCGGTCGTAAACTCCACTATCAACGTCGGATTCTTAACCGCAGATAGCACAAGGCTTGCAAGTATTGTTGCTCAGAAGCAGGGATATTACAGCGCCTGCGGATTAACGGTTAACTTCAAAGAGTATCCCAACGGCGTGGCCATGATGCAGGACTTCAAAACGGGTGCGCTTGACGCGGGGTACGTAGGCGCAGTCCCTACGATTCAAGCACGGGTAAACGACGATGCGAAGATCCAAATCATATCAGAGGTTAATCACGGCGGATCGGCGATCGTTGTGAAACCTAACGGAGGTATACTTTCAATCGCAGATCTAAAGGGCAAGGTCGTTGGTATTCCGGCTGTGGGTGGGTTACAGGACATCGTGCTACGAAAGGCGGCACAGCAGAACAACCTGAGCGTTTCGGTCAATTAGAGCGCGCCGCTACTTTGTCACAGCAGATCTGCGAGAAATTGCCGAGCATCACGGTGACCTCATCGGGCGGAATGAGTCGAACCGCGCCTATCTTCTCACGCACTGTGACGAGGGGTAGCGCGGACGAATTATCGGCATCCGCTGCCAGAGCACGTGTATGACGTGCATATGCAGTATTGGGGCAACATCGACCTCATAATCTGACTCCGTTGGCAACATAATCTTGCTGGGCACACCACGCTAACAAGCTGTGAGACAGACCCAGCTTTCCGGCTCGTTCAATCAGGTGTTATTCGACAGATTCAGCGCGTAAAAGGATGAGGTGGTGGGGAGTGCCACGGATAGCGCCGTCAAATCATCTATTTGTATCGTGGCGTTTTGTAACGTCACATCCAATACGTGCCCGCGGTGCTCATCATCTGTGGTGAGAAACTGAAAGTGCCACCCAGCAACGCAGATCCCACTTGCGTACTGCGGGGCGAAGAACCCCACAAACGTTCCCGTGACGTTGTGCAGTCCAAAGATCGACTGGTTTTTTAACGCATCAAAAAGCGGCGGATACGGCATCAGTTGTTCCGGCGGGCTCCGAACTTCGACGTAGGAACACTGAGCCGTTATTTTTACCGCGTAAAAAATGTTTTTCGCAGGCAGCTGTCCGTCGAGCCACTGTTGCAGCTCAGAATAGTTCAAGGGGCTGCGTGAGGCGAGCACCAGTTGGCTATCAGGCTCGAAAAACGTCACATCTGCAAAGGGAGTCTTCATCGAATCGTTGGCGACGCTGACAGTTCCATCTGACTTGATCGGATAGAATGTGCCGTTCAAGAGAACCATCTCCCCGTTGAGAGCGTCAAAGGTGCCTAAGCCGAAATCGCCGTGTGCTCGTAGATCCTGAAGCGTTGTCTCTCCATTATAGTCGCCTGCTTGAAGGGCGTTGTATGTCGACACTTGAAAGAGCACCCCACGCTGCGCGCTGACCTGCAGCGTCTGAGACTGAATATCTGAGGTGAACGCGTACGCCGTGGTAGTGCTTGCTACGAGCGCTATAACTGTTATTATCGCGACGGTACTTCTTTGCACAACGAATCTCCATTTTCGCAAGGAATTCCAATAGCGCAAAATGGTTTTACAAAGTAAAACAGTTCATCAGCTTGTCGAGCTCGTTTGTTGAAAGGCCTCACATATCGCTCTGGTCTTATCATATCGCTCCGACCGCGCATCCGATCCACCCATCGCTGTCTTCTACAAATTGGCGAGGTTTCCCGTTTCGTAATCGCTCCATATCGGTTGATGAGTAGTGTTGGATTTCCGAACAGCCAACACTTTGAAAAAGCGATTCTACGTGGTCCTGACTATAACATCGAATTTTCACAAGACCCGTATAAGCTCTGATCGTTCGGAAGATTCGTGAAGGTGTGGAGCGTCTTGCCTTGTTGACAAGTGCACAGGGAAGCAGATGCTCAAGGATAATCAGGTTCTGCTGTTTTGCAGACCGGAATACGCTCATCGCCCGACGGAGCTGGGCTTCTGTTATGTAATAGCTAATCCCCTCGAAAAGCACGATCGTAGGCGCATCAGGCTGGCAGTCGCCTTCAGTTTCAAGCATTTCGAATGAGAACTCAGCCGAAATTATGTCTGCCGTGATGCAAGTAATGTTATCCGCCAGATGCGGTGCCACCGCGGTATACAGTCGGCGCTTCTCTCTCATGCCCGCGATGTCCACTTCAATTACATTTGTTACACGGTCGCGCTGCAAGAGCAGCAGCTCAAGAGCGAGGGGGGAATGCCCCGCTGCAAGGAGCACTACTTGGCACTGCTCGGTCCGAGTCGCCAGCTCTTTTTGGATGAGGTGGCTTAAAAAGTGCTTTCGGTCGCGGATCACTTCTCCGTACCAGGGACATACTTCGTGACAACGCGCGAGGAGCTCCTGCCCCTGTGAAAGATCGAGATGACCTACGAATGCCGCAGTCGGGCCTTCAGTGTACAAGGGCGCTGCCCACAACATGACCAACGCGGCGGTATGGTCGAGCCTCGTTTTGGCGCTGTGCTGTGCCACATAACCTCCATAAGCGCACTTGGGCGGGCTACGTTCATAACACCGTTCTATGATCTTAAGCTTTCGCTGCTACGAACACCAGTCGAGCAAGGCGACCAACGAATCATTGTCTGCTGTTTTCGAACGCAGCCGCATATTCTCCTAGCTTACGGGCATCTGTCCGTCGCTGCCCTCAAGTATCTGGATATCTGGCGCTCTCTTGAGCGCATATGCAACCACGAGTCCCAGGAGACCTAAAACAAGTGCTACGACGACTACATACGTAAACGCCTGCGTTGTGGGGGCGAGCACGATAGTGGTCCCTCCGGGAATCGCAACAATAATCGGGGCAGCATAGAGCGTCAGTAATGCTCCAGTAACAGTGGTGCCAACGGCACCGCCGATATACCGGAACACCATGTTGAGTGCAGTTTCTGCGCCGGTTCTACTTGCAGGCACGTACAAAAAGAGGAGGTTGATCGCCGCAACGAAGACACCGCCGACGCCCGAAAACAGTATGATAGTACCGATGATGATCCCAATAATCGAGCTGCCCGCCAACGCGAAGGACACAAAGCTTGCGGCGACGATGAACGAAGCGAACACGAGCGTGTTCTTCGCTCCCCGGCGCGTAACGAGCACCCCAAACAGCGGGCTAGCCACCAGGACAGCAATCCCAGAAGGCACGTACACTAGTGCGGTCTCAAACGTGTTCAATCCGAAGCCGACAGGTGGAGGGGTCTGTGCAAAATAGACGATCGCCACATCGGCCAAGAACATAGAAAAGCCTGCGATAAACATCACGAAGTTAATTTCAAGAATGTAGCGGGCACCGGGCAGCTTAAGGCCGACGAGCGGATTACGGACGTGAAGCTCCGCATAGACAAATGCGATCGTCGCGGCCACGCCGAGCGTGAGGAGGGCGAGCGTGTAGGGCGAGGACCATCCCCATACCCCGCTCTGTGTGAGCGGCACCAGAAAACCGAGAATCGCGAGCTCGAGTAAGATGATGCCCCAGAAATCGAATCGGGACGGCGTGCGAACGGGCGATTCAGGGACGCGCCAGGCGATGAGCGCCGTTACGATGGCTGCAACGGGAGCCAAAAGGTGGTAGTTCGTCTGCCAGCTAAACGTCTGCGTGATCCATCCTCCACCGACAAGCCCGATCGTCGACCCCACGGCGAACATCGCGCTCACAAAGCCTGTCGCCGTCGCGACCTTTTCGTGTTGAAACTCGTCTCTGATGATTGCAAAAGCGAGAGGGAACATCGCCAGTCCGATCCCCTGTATCGCCCGGAAGACTAGAAGGCTCTCTACAGACCACGCAAAACCGTTTCCGATAACTGCGATCGTGTACAGGACAATCGCGATGAGGAGGAGCTTCTTCTTCCCATAGGTATCACCGAGTTTGCCGAACGAGGGCGTCGCAAGGCTGCCGAACAATAAATAGATGCCCGGAACCCAGGCGATCACGGCCTCGGTGGTGTGGAAGTCCGCTTGTAGGACGGGCAACGCCGGAACGAGCATTGATTCACTGAAAGACGTTACTAGGGCAGTCAGGCTCAAAATTGCTAAAATAATGCCAGTGCCTCTTTGGCTGCCATCCGAACGCGCTGCCATAATGGCATACCTCAGTGGCGAATATCCGTGCTCATCTAAATGATTATCGATTTGCTTAGATTTGCGCGGGAGTGATCACAGGTGCTAACCAAGACGAGTAGTCGAAGCTTTCAGAGATTATGATGCGGCCGGAGCCTAATGCAGGCTCCGATGCTGCTCTTAGTTTCTCGTCGTTCACGTGTGGACGTATCTTGTGGGGTCTTTTTTCACTCTTGATCCTGGAAAAACGTTAGTAGCTCCTGCGCAACACGTTCTGGCTTGCCGCCGTCGAGTGCTGCTGCATGGCCAAGGCCTTGCAATTCAACGCGACGCACGTTTGGAATGACATTCTCCAATGCGTCCGGCGTGTTCTTTAAAAAGGCTGGGCTTTTGCTGGCGCCGAGCAACAGCATGTCCGCGGGCACGGCCTTGAAGGACTCAAGCGTTCCCTGCATTTCGACGACGAGCTGATAGTCAAAATGGAATGTCGGGATGAGCTCTTGGAGCGGCACATCGTCGCCCTTGACGCTCTCTGCATCGCGCCGCAGGATTTGCCTGAAAAGCCACACGAGCACAGAGCGCGGGGCGATTTCAACCACAGGTTGTAGTGACCCGGGTAAAAACAGGGCCCCAAAATCTTTCAGGAGGGTGACCATCGCCTCTGCTACCTTGCCATCGGCGATCTCCCGGTCAAACTGTGGCATGAACGACTGCAGCATCGTTATTATTGAGTTGTCGACGTCAAGGGGCGGTTCGTTTACGACCGCTTTGTGGACAGACGGCAGCTCGAGCGCGGCTTGCAGTGCGATGAGGCCGCCAGAGCTCAGCCCGAAGACGTTGTGCGCCCCAGTCTTTGTGAGAAGCGCATCCACGTCTTCAACTTCTCTGCGCATGCTATAATTGTCACCAAATGGCCCACTCAGACCGCGGCCGCGCCTATCAGGAATATACACGGTGAACGCATCCGATAGAGCAGCGCCGAGCTTCGAATAACTCTGTGAGGCATTGGCGCCTCCGTGAAAAAGAATAACGCCCGGGCCATCGCCCATCTGGCGATACCCTATCGCAGTCCCGTCCTTGGAGACGACTGAACCCATCTCGTATTTTCGGTTGCTCACGTAAATCCTCTAATGCTGCTAGAGTTGCCCTTAATTGAACCGCATGTCAAGTTGGGCACGCTGTCGGGATTGTCCAAACAAGATTCGACCCGTCTTCCATCGCGCTGCACAAACTTTTTTTGTTAGCTCTGGATTTGTCGCACCATACCAAACACATTAATGATGCGCCCTCTCTCCACGACCTTGCCATTGGCGAACTTGTTGAAGGCCATTATAGTGCCTCTGACCTGTTTGCCTGTCGCTGGGACGCCCATAAACGTGCCAGAGTGTGTGCCACGCAACGTCGATCGCTCTGCGACCATGTCTCCTTCGGCAATCATAGTCTCGATCGTGAAGCTGAGGTCCGGAAAGCTCTTGCGAAGCCTGATAAGGCGTTCCTTAAATCCCTCAACGCCGGAGGCTTGCCCCTTAAAGGGAAGGAGGTCAACAACATCGGCAGCGAGCGCTTCATCTATCGCCTTCAAATCGACAGTGTTGAAGGCGTCGTAAAGGCGTCGAATGACCGCTTTGTTGTCTTCAAGCGACATAGTGTGTTCGTTGTTTTTACGCTATACTTAAGGTGGTTGCGTTATTGAAGATCCACGCGCTTCGGTCTCGCGCGCTCAGCAGCCAAACGCGGAGCGTTATGCTCAAGAACTTGCCCGGTGGCGAGCCCAGTCCTCAGCTCACCGCTTTCTTCACGAGCGCGCCGATCCTTGCCTCTTCGGCGGCAGTCAACTCTTTTAGCGCGAAGGCGATCGGCCACATGTGGCCTTCGTCGAGGTTCGCCTCGTTGTTAAAGCCGAGCGTCATGTACCTCTCTTTGAACTTCTGCCTGCTGCGGAAGAAGCAGATAACCTTACCGTCCTTGGCATAGGCGGGCATCCCGTACCAGAGTTTCGGCGAGAGGGGTGGGGCGCTGGCTTTGATGATTGCATGGAGCCGCTCGCCCACGGCGCAATCAGGTCCCGGCATCGCATCGATCGCCGCGAGCACCGCGCTTTCCCCGTCCGCCTTGTCCGTGCGCTGGTCGGGCTTTTGCTGATTGCGACTTGTCTCTTTCTTTGCGTTTTTCATAAGTTGCCTCTTAATTGTTTGAGAAGGATTCACTATATTTAATCGCTAAAAAAAACGGGATACAGAGATAAGTCTTGTCCACTTTTTCAACGAGCTGTGCGGACAGTAGCGACAGATTTGGCACTTTTGTACGACTTCGCAGGTCGCCGCCGAAAAGCTTTTTCGGAGGTGCTCGAGCAGTTCCGACGCATTTAAAGCGTCTGACACTATAGCGAGAGCGCAGACTTATTCCATACGTTTTATGAGCACGTTATGCACCTCTTTTCCTTCTGTGCAAGTCTAAAGGTCACTTACCAGTACTGGAGCGCAGTAATATTTATGTTAGATGAGATGAACTGTTATACTGTATTAGATTGAAATAAGGTGATATAAGGTGCATAACGAGAACAATGAACAGACGAGCTGCATAGACGTGCGCTATGAGCGTGACAATAAAAGGCTGACTGGAGCGGTGTGTGTGGCGCTCAGCAAGAACGTAGGGAGAAAAGATCGCAAGGTTGACCTCATCTTCATGCCGGAGGAGGAAGGCGCTTTTTCGGTGAGGAGCACTACGGAACTAATGAACATTCTCGCTCATTGGAAGGTGTCGTTTGAAGAGCGAAAGCGGGTTTTTGACTTCGTTGCTGGGCGGTTGCGCATCTTCGCTGGTGAGGATATAATAGCATAGTAATGGGAAGGGGGTTTGTGGAGTCGATTGGTGGTTCTACAAACGTCCGCTGCCTACTTCAGTTTTCGACGTTTACATAGCCTGGTCAAGCGTCTTTTTTGAACTTGAAAGGGTGTGAGATGACAGAAAGTCGCATGCAAACGAGAGGGTAAACGTCATCTTCTCCATCTCTTCGCTCTCAAATTAGAGCAAACACTCGAAAGCGCTTAATCCCTACCCTGATCACGGATACGCCGGACAAGGCATTTAACCGAATGAGCAAGAGCTACGAGCAGACATAGGGCACCTCTTTCGTGCCACGGAGGAAAAATAGTATCTTAAGGAGTTAAGAAGATGACACACCATTTTTCTGGACCGAATTTCGGCTTTCCGAGGGGAGACGCCCGCTTGGACCTCACTGACCTTTTCGCGTTCCCCAAACCCGGTGATGCCAGCAAGTCGATTGTCATTATGGACGTGCATCCTTCATTTGGCTTAAATCCACCTGGACCAACAACCGCTGAACCTTTCGCGCCAGAGGGTCTCTATGAGCTAAGAGTCGATACGAACGGGGACTTAGTCGCGGACATCGCTTATCGAGTGCGCTTCTTCCGCAGTGGCAATAATGCAATGACCGCGACTGTGCGTCGCGCGGAGGGGACCGAGGTCGCCGGCAGAGGCGAGGAAGGAAAAGTCATCTTTCAGGGAGCGCCCGTCTCCATGGGTCGCGAGGCGCAGATAACGGAGTCTGGAGCGTATCGCATGTTTGTCGGCTGGCGAAGCGACCCGTTCTTCTTCGACCTGGCTGGAGCTCAGAACAATATGCAGTTCACAGGGACGGACTGGTTCGCCGACAAGGATGTGTGCAGCATAGCCTTGGAGCTGCCCCTCAGCGCCCTTGGCGGCGGAGTGAAGGTGAACCTGTGGGGCCGGTCCCTCTTGCAAGTTAACGGTAGCTGGGTGCAAGCCGATCGCGGGGCGCGGCCCACACAGACTCCCTTCATGACTGACGCCGAAAAAGAGGCGTACCTCGAAGGCGAGCCGGCGCAGGACGAGAGATTCGTGGCCATGTTCGCGCATGTCTTGGAGCATACCGGCGGGTACACCCCAGAAGGGGCGCAGGCGGCGGCCAGAAGCCTGTTGCCTGACGTCTTGCCGTACGACCCCAAGAAGGGCGCGGCTTATCCCGGAAACGGGCGCGTGCCCACGGATGATTCGAAAGACCTCTTTCTGACCGTGTACAATGGCAAGTCGACATCGGACAAGTGTGGACCGCACACTGACCTGCTGCATGAATTCCCCTACCTGGGTGCACCGCACAACACTCGATAGCGCCGGATGCGTGTTCCTAAAATGATGAAAAAAGGTGAAAATTCAGCGCTTCGTATTTGAGTATCATCAGGCCCTGATGAAGGCAAGCAGATCCGCGTTCAACTGATCTTGGCGGACGGTAGGCAGGCGTGCGGCGCGCCCGGATAGACCTTGAGCGTTGCGTATCATAGATTAAATAACTTAGTTGTTTCGAAAAAGATCTGCGCCTGATGTAGGCGGGGGATTCACAACTTTCTGACGCGTTTTCTTGGGCGATATGGCTATAAGAAAGGCCAGTAATCCGTCGTGAACTGTCTGATAGATTCGCGTAAATAGGCAAGCAAGTTTTGATCACCTGTGCGTTAGGCGGATAATTGGGTATTCGTAACCTGCTTTTGCGCGGTGTACCGAGATTTTGCTACAGTGAATCTCTAATAGCTCGCGCTGTGGCTGAGCATTTTGCATTAAAAGGTCAGGGCAATGCTTAAAAGCTGACATAGCAGCGTGCCATCACGCAGTCACGCAGGTACCGAAACGATGCTGATCACGATGACAACACCGACAAAATCCGTGATGACAAGGTACAGCTGGCGGATGATCGCTCTACCCTCTTCGATAGTGTGACTGCGTAAGAGCTTGCTGGCCAGATATACAAGCGCTATATCCATAGGCACGAATGCAACGAGATAAATACTGGTGAACCAGCCTGTCACGAAAGGGATTACACTTATGAGGACAAACGTGGCGTACAAGACACCCGATAGGCGTAGCGCGTATTGCTTGCCGAGCTTCTCTTGCAGGGCGTCGTCTTCGTCGTGGATGAATATCCGCAGAGCGACGAACATTACGACCGATGTCAGCAAGATCGGCCAGTAGTTGAGCACCAACGAGATGCCAGGGATGACGAACACGATGAAGCTGCCGTAAATTGGTTCGGCATGATGGCGAACGGCCCGCGGGTCGCGAGCTGCCCCTGGGACCGGGCTCGGAGAAACGTCCGAACGGCCAGGAGCCAGAACGGCACGCCGGTCACCAAGAACAATACTCCCAGCGCCTGCGTCCACTCCACGGGCGCCGGATAATTCCGTCGGCCGGAAAACGTAGCTTATCAACGCAGTGATACTCCATCACAGTAAACAGAAACAATAGACCCTAAATAAAAAAGAAAATTAGTCTCTTAATCTGTGGGAGAATCTTACTCGTTATTTTTTCCCATAATTTCCTTTCCGATAGAAAAGGCCTTCGCCACGTATTTTCCAACACCATAGTAAGCGAAGTTATCTATGCCAAATATTAGGGGCATTATTTTTTCTATGAGAGGGTTACCATCTTTGATTAAGTCTTCATCCACTTTTATGTCTTTAATTTCACCAATGAACTGCGTATGCCCCCCGATTTCGACGCTTCGAAGCAATTGACACTCTAAAACAAATGGGAACTCATCGACGTACGGTGCGTCCACCACTTCGCTTTTAGCCGGTGTCAGTCCTGTGACAGCAAACTTATCCACATGTTTTCCCGACGCTATGCCAAAGAAATCAGCTTCTTTGACGTATTTTTCTGAGGGAGTGCTTATGGTGAAGGCTTTTCGCTCCAAAATGTTTCTATATGTATATGTTGCTTCTCTCAAAGAAACAGCGACGCATGGCGGTGCAGAACAGCAAATTCCTCCCCACGCTGCGGTCATAACATTTGGTTTTCCCTCTACATCATACGTTCCCACCACAAATACCGGAGCGGGATAGACTACGGAGTGGGCTCCTATGGATTTTTTCATGGCTTATTCTCCTTGTCTAACGAGACGACCATCTCACTGGGATTTGCATCTGTCTCACCTTTCATGTTGTTACACTTCCAATGTAAATGAAAATATATGCGTGCTGTCGTCATACCGCAATTAATCTACACATCTATACCTATCACTGGATGCGGCACATACAGTTCTTCCAGCAATGCAATTTCTTCAGCCGTTAACTTAATCGAAAGAGCAGCTATCGCATCTTCGACATGAGACATTTTCGTAGTACCGACGATCGGGGCTGTTATCGGTTCCTTCTGCACCAGCCAGGCAAGTGCGATCTGCGCCATTGATATCCCACGTTTTGCTGCTACGTCTGCGAGTCGTTCAACCACCTTTCGGTCTAATTCAGGAGTTGCTTCAAAAAGATTTTCACTAATGTTATCCACCTTCGAACGAGCTGTTGATGTCCCCCACTCACGAGCTAACCTTCCCGCTGCAAGCGGGCTCCACGGAACCACTGCGATTTTCTCTTCCTCGCAAAGCGGCAGCATCTCCCGTTCCTCCTCTCGGTACATAAGGTTGTAAAGATTCTGCATTGCCACAAACTTAGTCCATCCGTGATGCTCAGCGACACATTGCGCCTTCGAAAGCTGCCACGCATACATGGAAGAAGCGCCTATGTACCGCGCCTTCCCCGCCTTAACGACGTCGTGCAGCGCCTCCATCGTCTCTTCGATGGGCGTACCATAGTCCCAGCGGTGGATGTAATAGAGGTCCACGTAATCGGTTCCCAGCCTCTTAAGGCTCTTATCAATCTCACTCATGATCGCCTTTCGGGAGAGCCCGGCGCCATTTGGACCTTTACGCGTTCGGAAAAAAACCTTCGTTGCGAGGACAATTTCATCCCGATCTGCATACTCTGCTAGAGCCCGTCCAGTGATTTCCTCGCTCGTTCCGACTGAATACAAATTCGCCGTATCAAAGAAATTGATGCCTACCTCAAGAGCCTTTTTAATCATGGGGCGGCTGTTTGCTTCGTTAAGTGCCCACGGAAATTGTCCCCGCTCTCCTATACCGAAGCTCATACAACCGAGGCAAATCCGGGAGACGTCCAGACCGGTGTTTCCAAGTTTTACGTATTGCATTTGCCGAACCTCATCAAGCAGTTCTAAGCTTCTGCAGCCACGCTGATACCTCATTCTGCGAGTTTTTTGCGTTGCCGCCTCGGATAGCAAACCCATCAAGAATGGTCGCCTGTGGGCAAAGTGCTTTGATATCAGCAACACTTTTCCCCAGACCGCTTCCCTCGTGCGTGCAAAACGGGACAATCGTTTTGCCGGCGAAGTCATAAGTCTCGAGGAATGTGAACACCGGCATGGGCATCGTACCCCACCAGTTGGGATAACCCACGAAAACCATGTTGTAGACACCCATATCCTCTATGTGGGCTGTAAGCTCAGGACGGGCGTCGGTACGCTGCTCCTCTTTCGCCACCTCGGTGGTCTTATAATAATCTTCAGGGTAGGGCTTCACCGCTTCGATCCGGAAGCTGTTGCCGCCCGTCGCTTCTTGGATCATCCGTGCGACCACTTCCGTGTTGCCCACCGGCAGATCGACTATATCGCCGCTGCCGGTAATGTTCTTGCCGTGACGGGAAAAATACGCCACAAGGCTTTTTGCATTTTGAAGATTCATTTTCTCAGTCCTCTCCGCTTTTGTATTCTTTTTCTGTTACGGGTCCAAGCCATTCGGCGTCACCCTTTTGCGCGTTAGGCGTGATCGAGATATGCACTACCCAGCTCTTCGGCGTCGCACCGTGCCAGTGTTTCACGTTGGGGGGAACTTTTTCCACCTGCCGTTCCTAAATCACCTTTGCCGGCTTGCATTCTTCCTGAGAATATCCTGTGCCGCCGGTAACAAGCAGAAGCTTGCTTTTCGACTCCGGACAATATAAAAAACAATAGCATCTGTGACAGCAACGATGATGGTAGTAATAATAAGAGCACTCACGAAGAGGTTGACCATGGTTTTACTCCTTACGCTTCATTGTTAATATTTGATTCAAAAAATGCAAGAGTTTTAAAGTGAAGTTGTGCCTGTTTAGGACGGAGCGGACTATAACATCCGTCTTAATATCCGCAAGGGAATATCATCACCGGCTGATTCGTGAATCTGTATATGTTGCTCAAGCGACAAACAGATTAGATTCTCTGGATCGTTGTTGTCATGGTTACCCTCTTTGTGGTGGATATGATGCCCTTCTGGCACTTCTCTCGTAAAGTGTGTTTCCCAGATTCGCCGGGGTTCGCGCTGGCGCTGCGGGAACCATTTAGTCGCAAGTTCTTGTGAGTCCAAGCACTCGGTGCACCAGTCGAACGTTTCTTCGCGTTCGTTAATCTGACAGTTTGTACAGATCATCTTTGCTTCCATTTGACTGTGCCTGCTCGATATCTTTTCTTGTCCAGCAATAATTGTGCACCCTTATGTTGTTTTTGGCTCAAGTCCTAAAAGAAACGCCTGCCCAGTATTTCATGTAAGCGTCGAACACGTTCTCAGGCAACGGATGCTTATAGTGCTTCCAATCAATACCCTCACGCCGTGCTGCGAGTAAGGAAGCAACCTCGATGTTACGGAAGCTTTGAATTGTGACACCATAACGCTCGACACGGCGTGTTTGACCTCTCGCCCTCTTTTCGAAGCTAACCTATATCGTTGTGTAGCTCACTTACATTGTGACCAGTGATGACCACTGACGATGAGTTTATCAGCCGTTTAATCGGTTTCGGGCTGAGCGAAAAAGAGGCGCAACTCTACCTTCATTTGCTCAAATACGGCCCAAAGACCCCGTCTCCCTTGGCGAAGTCACTGAAGACGTACCGTGAGGACGTGCACCGCACGCTTACCAGTCTCATCGAGAAGAGCATGGTGCGCCCCTCACTCGATTCACCAACGGTTTACGCAGCGGTGGATCTTGATGCGGCTCTCGATTCTGCGGTGAAGAAGCACGAGAGCGAACTCCGCGAGATGGAAGAGAGGAAGCGCGAGCTTCAGGAGCTTTCGCAACAACAACGATTCCGGCCCTCTGATGAAGTGAGCACATTCAAGATCATCAAGAGCATCAAGGAACTCGTCGCTGCAATGTTACCCATTTTGGACTCTATGCAAGAGGACTGGGTGATGGTCGTTCCGAGCGGCGCGGCAGTCATTGCGTCCCAGTTTGGCATCAACGAGGCAGCTTATGAATTTATCGAGCGAGGGGGAACAGTACGCGTCATTCTTAATGATATCACTTACCCCATCATCGAAACAGTGCAAGAAATGATAGACAACGGTGAGGACGTACGCCACTTCGGCCGCGAAGGGATAATTTTCACCATATTTGACAAAAAAGTTAGCATGACTGCGATAAGCGCGGACGTCACGCGAGTTGCTCTTAATGAGCCTATTGCAGCTCTTTGGACCGACGATCCCACGTATGCCCGATACATGATGTCTACCTTCGAGACACTGTGGGAGCAGTCCCTTCCGGCAGCCGAACGGATTCAGGAGCTGTTGAAACGAGGCCCTCCGCAGGCATAAGCGCGCAAGTCTTGACCGAATATGCGCACCGTTAACAATCATTGAGTAACCGTTTGTTAACAGTTGCTGTTTCACCTGCAACGGACATGTCACGCGGCTTTATGAACTCGTAAGTTACTTTTGGGCAATGGTTAACAAGACAATCCTTGAAAATGTGAAAGACGTTATCGCTACCGGTTTAGGGGTCGTAGAATCTGCAAAGAGCGACATCATATGGCTCCTGCCACCTCAGATGTTGGTCTTTGCCGGTCAATTCGGCTTAACTAAAAAAATCGCAGGCGCTGATACAAAAAGGCGGACGCGTACGGGGAATCACTGAGATTTCGGGGACCTATATTAATGTCGTGCGCCAATTCTTAGACATCGGCGAAGACGTGCGCCACGTCGATCAGTATGGAGGAAATTTCATGCTGGTCGTAGACAAGAGAGAAAGCATCAGTTCGATACCTCAACAGCGCGTCAATATAGGGAGACTCTCACTTGATGATCGCGTAGTCGCGTTCTGGACCGATGACCCGTCTTATGCTGAGTACCTTATATCTACCTTCGAAGCCGCGTGGAAAGAAGCAGTCGACACAAGAATGCGCATTCAAGAGCTGTTTGAGCAGGCTCCTACTAAGGCATAGAAAGCATTAGGGCGATTTGGGACTCTTTTGAACCCGAATGTCCGCGCATTTTTGTCAGCCCAACACTCGCTAAAACTTCACAGCTACGGCTCAAGTCTTACAAACACGTCTGCCCAGTACTTCATATTACACTATAGCCAAAAAAAATTGAAAGTGGAGATCACGGGGGACTGAAAAAAGGGGTTCAACTCGTCAAGCGCACTTCTTTCCAATATTGCATATAAACGTCATACACGTTCTCAGGCAGCGGATGCTTGTAATGCTTCCAATCGATGCCGCTCACTCCGTGCGTCATAATATAGGCACGATTTGATTGATCCCAACCGATAGCGTCGCCATGCTGCTCGCAAAACTTGCGAAGGTCACCGAGCACGAAATGCCCTTTGAAGTGCAACATAGGGATTTGCTGCCTCTTGACCCACATCCAGAAGGAGCCGTGCCTGAACATAAGCTTATCATCCTGCCGCCCGTCGCGAAGAGGTTGAATAGCTACAACAACTTGCGGATGTAATGGAACGTAGTGTTCCATCCTGATTTTATCTTGATGCGGCTCAACGCGGAGCACTGGGTTTGCGGCTCTCAAAGATTCTCGCAATTGGCCAACGGTTAGCTTCATCATCGTTGCCGTGCTTCGCTGTCCAGTGAATGCGCCAAAAACGGTGAATGCTGTGTACTGCTCCGCTTTTGACTTGCTTATAATTCCACGGCTCTCTGCACGACGTATATAGTCAAGGATGTTTTGTATGTCTTCTTTAGTCACGATCCGGTTGGTAACGTTCTTTCGCTCTTTGACCACTTTTGGCAGCTCAAGAAAGATGGAAAGGGCCTGATATCGGGTATCTAGCCGCGTCTTTGTGAGATATCCCAGAAAAGCTTTTGCGAAAGCGAGAGTTTTGCTCCGCGACCATGTGCTCTGATATCGCGTTAACGTGTAAGATCGAAGGCGGTCAATTGACTGCTTTACTTTTCCGCTTGTAGCTCGCCAGAAGGCCGTTGAAGCTCGCTTGATCCAATCAACAGATTTTCGAGCCAAACCAATCGAACGGGCTTCAGTGTAGCTACATAGTTCGTCGAGTTCAAAGTCAAGCGCTAGGTTTGCCAACGAATGTGTGACCTGTGTTTGTCGCGGAGTAGACAACTGAGTAGACAACTCAGAAATCAAAAAAGAGTTTAGCGGGTCTTGATTCACAAAAGAACGATGGGCTCGGCCGGATTCGAACCGGCGACCTCCGCGGTGTGAAGACGGAGGTTTCTGAGCTTTTTGGAGTCTTTTCGCAAGGTGATATCACGATGAGAAAGGCTAGCGCTCCATCGTGAACAGTCTGATAGATTCTAGTAAGTAATCCGGCAAGTTTTGAAAAGGTATGAGGGAGCCTCATCGTTGGATAGCTGTATCCTGTTTTTGCTTGGTGGAGCGAGATTTTACTACGATGAATCTCCAACAACTCCTGTTTCGGGAACGCAGTTCTAAAAGACAAATCTGAGTGAGTATCTACAGCTAACATAGTAATTGACTGGTCAGTGCTGTGCATTTAACAATTGTGATCCACTTTTGACAATGATCATAAGGGGACAGCTGCCTTAGACTACAACCTACGGTGAGTAACGCGGGATCGGGGGTCAAATCGTGACGGAACGGCTGCTCTGCTCAAGAAGAAATATTATTATGTTATAGCCTTTCCTTGATTGTAGCGTAATATTAACTAACAATGTCCAAGATAAGGAAAAACTTAGTCACTCACTTGTCAGCTCTGCAGCTAAGCGTAATTCAAACCCATGAAACGCGTTTCCAAAGCATGGATCTTCGTGTCCCATTCGAGTCGCGATCTTGAAAAAGTGCGCCGAGTAAGAAATGCAATTGAGGCAGCAGGCGGCGAACCAATTCTATTTTTCCTAAAGTGCCTTTCGGATCATGATGAAATCGATGAGTTGATTAAAAGAGAAATAGAGGCTCGCAATTTCTTTCTTCTTTGCGACAGCAGCAACGCTTCTTTTTTCTTCCGCCTGATGTAGACGGAAACCGTATGTCACGACGCACGGTGTGAGCGGGATTCATCGGAAGCATTACAAACACTCCCTGCCGGAGCACGTTTATGAAGGTCTACATGGAGTATTGGAAAAGTGCGACTGTGTATGCGGAAGAGCACGCTTTAGGGTTATTGGAATTAATTAAATTAATATATTCAGATTTGACTAATTAATGAAGGAGCTGAGTATATGGAATTCAAAGAACAAGCAGGACTGTTAAAAAGAGTGCTGGAATTAAAGAAGGAACCACTGGCAATCACGTTCACGAATGACGAAGTTTCAGATGGCCTGTACGAGAAAACGTCTATTTGTAAGGCGTTGAAACGTGCTGCCGAAGGTGACTGTTTTGTTATAGATGAAAAGGTAGAGACCTGCCCTGGCGGCAGTAGGTATTGCGGTTTCACGGAGTTTGCGGGACAACAGAAAAGGAGCCTTCAGCGGTTCCTTACCAAAGGAGAGAAGCTCACCGGTTCGATTGTATCATTCGAGAGAATGTTAAAACTGACAGTTCAGCCGCCTACCGGATTGGCAGACCGATTAGTGATATGTCCGCTTGAAAAAACAACACTACGACCTGACATTGTGTTGTTTCAGTGTAACCCAGAACAAGCGTGTCGGCTGATAACCTTGGACACCTACTGGGATGGCATATCACCACAACAACAGGTCATAGGAGCATTATGCCATAGTTCTATAACTTATCCCGTAATGACTGGATGTACTAACATAACTACGGGTGATTGGACAGCGCGAAAACAGCAGGGATTTGAACCGGACATACTGTTCCTGACAGTACCATACGAACGAATGCACAATTTAATAGCTGCTGTCCCCAACTGCTCTGCAGGAGATGCAGAGGCAGTAATACCGGAAGGATTCCAATCAGGGTAATTAAGATCAGGGTAGTCCTTGGGTCTTGCTTGATTTTTTTCGATGCTGGCACCAAAATGAAACTTCCTGCAAGTAGAGTAACTATCGGCGACCTTCGCCTGATATAGGCGAAGTTTCCCAATGGATCAAATCGAGGTTTTTTACGACGCACAGCGTAAGCGGTGTCGATTGGAAGCACTACAAGCATCCAGTGCCGGAGAACGTATGTATTGGGCAGATATCAGATTTCTCACGAGTTAGCTTACGATACATTCTTCAAGCGTCAAGCAGCGCGCTCAAAAAAGGAGCGATCTGAGTCATGAACCGTATTCATACCGCGACTCATTCCAGTTCCAAAGACCTCAAAGCAAATGGCCAAAGCAGATCTATTCCATATTGCGCAGAGGACCTTGTTTCAGCAGTTCTTGTATTCGCTCTTCCGCCGGAACTGACCGCTCCCACAACATTTCGAAGGTGGCTGCAAGATACCCCGCGTACGTACGATCATCGGCCCAGATCATCGAAATGGGCTCACTGAGCGAGATACGCGTGATATCGACGTTAATCGAGCTAAGACAGTGCCTGTTGTCGACGACTGTGAAATATAGCCCTCTGTAACGATCATAGTGCCGTAAATCGTGGCCAATATTCAGGAATGCTTGAGCAGGCACAATATCCGCGTAGGTAATATCGCAGATGCCTCGGACATATCTCCCCCGCTCGATGACTTTTTTGGCCTCCTCATTAATGCCGAATGACTCGCTTATGAGCAGCATTTCTGAGGGAACCACATACACCCATCCGTTCTTTGCCGAGGCAACGAGCGATACAGTGGCAGCGACGAGTTCCTTGATGCTCTTGATGATCTTGAATGTGCTCCCCACATCGGTCGTGCGGAAACGCTCGTATTTTGCCAGCTCCTGAAGCTCTCGCTTCCGCCCCTCCATTTCACGAAGTTCGCTCTCATGCTTTTTCACAGCAGAGCCGAGAGCAGCATCAAGATCCACCGCCACGTAGGTCGTGGGTGAACCAAGCGAGGGGTGCACCATGTCCTTTTCGATAAGACTGTTGAGCGTGCGGTGCACGTCCTCGCGGTATGTGTTCAGCGACTTTGCAAGCGGAGAAGGCGTCTTTGGGCCATACGTAAGCAAACGTAGGTAGATTTGTGCCTCTTTTTCGCTGAGCCCGAAGTCAGTGAGACGGGTGATGAATTCTGCGTCGTCATCCATCATAGGCCTCCAGCAATGCGCGTTTCCGCCCTTGCTTCAACGGGTTGCGCCCGTGCCGGAGCCGGGGGGCGAAGCACGCTATTCACGGCGTGGGCGAGGCGCTCTGCACACTTGGCGCAGTTTGGATCGTTTGTGTTCAAGCAGCCGAAGTGGAGGCCATACCAGCAGGCCCCGTTTTTTATGGTCGTTGCATTCGTTGCCATAACGTTCATCTCCGATCCAAACTGCACAGCGTAGTTTCATAAGGCCGCGTGAGGCAGCGATTGTGTGGGGAAGCGTGACAGTGCGTTTGCGGGGTAAAAGTGTGACAGTGCGTTTGCGGGGTAAAAGTGTGACAGTGCGTTTGTGTCACGCCTAAAGCCGGCTTTCGCGGGAAAGTGGCCAATGTTAACCTACGTCTTCGACAGCGGATGTAAAAGGTGAGCCAGAAAATAACTTTGGTGAGATGTTCAAGCCATTTCGTGACTTCAGATCGATGTAAGGTCGCTGAGCAGAGGCGACGTTATCAGGTGATCCGTAAAAAGATCGGCCCAATATTACAAATAAACATCAAAACGTGCTCAGGCAGCGGATGTCGATAGTTGCTCCACTAGACACAGGGAACACCATGCGTCAGGATATTAAGCGCGATTTAACTCGTTCCAGACGTTTACCTGTTTTAAAAGAGGGTGCAAATTGACGCGAGATTGGAAAGAAAGGCAATATTGATAAGCTTGAGCAGCGTCGATTCTTTGCTGAAGTCGTAGTACCATACAACTTTTAAGGCAAATGTCTTAGCAATTATTGAGGATTAAGAGCATCACTCCGCACAAAAAGTCTTGCTGGTCTTTGGGCAGCCGACAAAAGCTGCTCCCACACAGCCATTCTAGCTAAGGAGAAGATAAACGAAAGGCGCTTTCATCTTGGCTAGACTGTCTAAAAATTACGACAGCCTTGCCTCTTACTTGAATTCATATCGAATTGCAAAAAAAACCCCCCTATACGTCCCTCCTTTACGCACAACAAAGCCAGGCCACCGACCGAGCTAACCAGGCCCTGCACCACTTAGTGCTTCGCTATCTCGCTTTGTTTGGTTGCACGCAGTCCGCTTTTGTGCGCTTACAGCGCGATATACGAGCATCATGTCAGCGAGTCGCTGCGCTTGGCGTACATCCTCTGTTACGCAGTCCCGTCCTCTTCTTCGCAAACATTGCCGCACCGCGATAGCAAGTCCAGTCCGTATCGGGCGCATGTTTGCTGCAAGTTTAAAATAATTATTATAGCAACGGCGCATGTCGTACGTAATCGAGGTACAACGATGAAAATACTCGGAATAAACGGAAGTCCGCGTGGGAAGAACAGCCGGACGCTTAAGCTAGTAAACGCTGTCCTAGATGGTGCGAGGCAGCGCGGAGCAGAAACGGAACTAGTTGATATCGGCGCACTAGACATACGGTATTGTTTAGGATGTCAGGTTTGTTACGCCGAAGGCGAGTGCGTTCAGGAGGATGATCTCTATGACTTGTGGGAAAAAATGATGCGTGCCGACGGGATCGTTCTCGGTTCACCGGTGTACATCAATGGCATCACCGCTCAACTCAAGACCGTGATCGACCGCCTGGCTGACGCAATCCATTGCCAGATGCTCGTGGGGAAGTATGGTTGCGCTGTGACCACGGCAGGCGGTTCGGGCATCAGCGAAGTGCTTGGTTATATGAATTACGTCCTGAACGCGTTGGGTGCGGTGTCGGTCGGCGAGGCCGGTGTTGCCATTGGAAGGGATCCTGCAGCCCTTGATGCGGCGATTACCGAAGCGCGTAATCTCGGCCAAACGCTTGCGGACGCAATACAGACAAAGCGTCACTACGCTGATCAGGAAAGCGCCATTGCCGAGAGAGGTGGGTTTTTCAGGCAATTAGTGAAAGCGAACAAAGAGGTTTGGAGGCATCAGTACGACTTTTGGACGGAGAAAGGCTGGATGTGAGTGCCTCGTCCTGCTTTGACTACGCTGAGCGAATGAAGAAAGAGTGCAGTTAAACGGGCGAGTCGCCACGCTTGAGCAGCAACGATGGGCTAGGAAAGCGAATTAGGTTATGTGCGTACAGGTATCAGCAAGCCCACGCGAAGCAGTTTTATGACCAAACCGTGGTGCAAAAATAAATGAAGAATTTACGCCCCGGCCTGATTTTGCGGCAGCCTACAAGGCTCAATTTACTTACGTTACCGAAGTATGGTGGGCCAGAGGTCCGTGCAAGCGTTTGCTTTCATAGACTACTACGATTTCTCTGTCTCTCTGTCTTGGCTGTTTACGACGAAGCGCAAAGCGGAAAGATCAAGAACGTATAATCGAGCATATACGAAGGCTGCAAAAACGAAACAATTACATATTTTGAGAAGTGATTCGGTCGTCACGCGTCCCGCCGTTTTTTCGAGGCCGTTGTCAGTGGTCGGATGCGGCTAGTGCAACGCACCCGATAAGGCAGTGTTGATAATTCCGTTCTTTTCGACGTATCATGGTGCAGCACGTTTTACCGCAGCCTTAATCTTGAATCACAACTCGTTACACGGCATAGAATGTTGAGGCCGAATTTGATTCAATTTCAGCGGCGATGATGGTGCGACTATCATTGAAAACTTCTATAAAAAAAAGAGCGGCAATGAGGCGAGTTCGACCAAAACTGGTGAATAAAACGCTGCGGTATTCTAACTCTTTGCGCTCGCCGGTCCGACGATTAAGGCGGTGAGTGGCAGAGCAACATCGACTAAAACAAGGATTGAAGCATCAGCCGCCTGCGCTCTCAGCAGTGTCGTATCTATCTCAATTTTGCGTTTCTAATTTAGGCGGTTGTAGGTCGCAGAACTCTTCCTTCTTCTTCTGGCCCTCGGCGCATCACAATCACGCAACGCAGCAATTATCGGAGTCAATTTGGTTACACACATAAAAACTTATGCTCGATGGTCGCGTGCATTAATAGCTGTGAATCATTTTTTGACAATGAATTGTGTAACAAACTGTTGTATTGTAAGCGAGAAACTAGAGATTGTTTGTTTCCGGCTTGGGCGGATTAGGTGCCTACATGAATATTTTGACTGATATTATCGCAACCCTGGATCTAAGCGCTGAAGTACGGGATATTCGCCAGGGGGTATTCCATACAGGAGTCCTTACACGGAGGTGCGGCCTTGCGGCTACCCTTCCGAAAGATGCCCTCAAACAGACCCCTCCCCTGATAAAGGAGCCTGGCCGTCTTTTGGAAAAAAGCGCGTCAGGACTTGTGCAGATGGCTTTTTCCGACAGCATCCTTGAAGCCGCAATAGGTTTGGCATCGATCAATTCGCTTATTGAGGTCGACAAGGAACGATGTGTTGAGCTTAATGGAGGAGACCTTTTGGTCGAAAAGGGCAAAGGCAAGAATGTTGTTATCATAGGCCACTTCCCTTTCATTGATAAGCTTAGGGGCATCTCAAGCGAACTAACGATTATTGAAAAAAAAATCCCCGTGAAGGAGATCTTGCGGAAGAAAATGCCGATGTTTTTCTGCCTGAGGCCGATGTCGTGGGCGTCACAGGGAGTGCCCTGACCAACCACACAATGGATCACCTGCTTTCTATCTGCAACCCTAACGCGTATGTGGTTGTATTGGGCGATACGACGCCCTTATCGCCTGTCCTGTTTGAATATGGCGTGGATGCCATCTCAGGGACTATGGTTGTTGACAGTGAGCGAGCCCTCCGCTGTGTCAGTCAGGGCGCCAACTTCAGGCAGATACGGGGCATAAGGCTCCTCACCATATTGGAATGATTTGTGTTGGTCAATCCGGTTCGCTGGAAGCAGGCACGCGCCACGTAAGGCCATTTTAAAGATGGCACAGAGCGAAACGCAATAGAAATCAGCGCCAAGAGGACGCCTTTAACGAGCCCTTAAACGCTGACGCACCTTCGTGGAGTGGCCTTAAACCGTCGTGCGCTAGATTCCCTTTGAACTTCAGACCTTCGCTCTAACTGTTAGCCAACAATAACCAGAGCAGGCGTCCGCATCGCTGAGACGAGGCCGCCGTCTTTGGAGGGGACTAGAGGACTTCAAGATCTACGAGAGGGGGATCAACGTAAAGCCAAACGATGTGTAAGCTTCGGAATAGATCCAATTGTTGTCGATTATGCAAAACCACTAACAGAGAATTATATTTATGGAACTCTTAAAGAAAGGGGGTTATCCTCAGGAACGACATATCGACAATGAAAGAAACATGAACCGTGACACGAGATCGTGCCCCTTCTGTAAAACGCAAGCATCTGTTAACGCAAGATTCGGTAACAAATGCGGCAAGCCTCTGAAACTGAGCATAGAAGCGGGTTCAATGGCCAAACCCGTATTCTATAAGGAAAACGCCATACAGAACACCTCGATGTCCGCCCCATCCGTCTCCTACTTCGACAATCCCTCCGCAAGCGCTGCCACCGTCTCCCCCGACCGCGTCTGCGCCGAGTTCCTACACGCATGGAACGGCTACAAGCAATATGCCTGGGGCCACGACGAACTCAAGCCGCTGTCCAAGACCTACTCCGACTGGTTCCCGGCCCCTTTACTCATGACCCCGGTCGACGCCTTCGATACCATGATCCTAATGGGTCTGACCGCCGAGGCGGCAGAGGCCAAGAATTTGATCCTATCCCGGCTCGACTTCGACCTCGACATAGAGGTCCAGCACTTCGAGGTGGTCATCCGTATCCTCGGCGGCCTGATCTCTGCCCAGCAACTCGACGGCGACCTCCGCTTCCTTGAGCTCGCGATCGACCTCGCCGACCGCATGCTCCCCGTCTTCGACTCAAACACCGGCATGCCCTACCGCTTCGTCAACCTTAAAACTCACAAGACCCGCTCCCGCTTCACCAACCCCGCCGAGATCGGCACCTGTGTCCTCGAGTACGGGACCCTCTCCCGCCTCACTGGTGACCCCAAGTATTTTGACGCTGCCAAACGGGCGATAGTCGCGCTTTACCATCGCCGCTCGCGGATCGGACTGGTCGGGACGACGATCGACGTTGAGACCGGCGGGTGGCTGGCCAAAGACAGCCACGTCGGGTGCGGGATCGACAGCTACTACGAGTATCTTTTAAAGGGCGCGATCCTGTTCGACGACCCCGAGCTTTGGGCGATGTGGCAGAACACGATTGCGGCGGTCAACGCCCACGTGGCCGACGAGGCCAGCGGCGGGCTCTGGTACGGCCGCGTGAACATGAACACCGGCGAGCAACGGGCCACGGTATTCGGCGCGCTTGACGCCTTCTTCCCCGCCGTCCTCGCTCTTGGAGGAGACCTCGACCGCGCCGCCCGCCTCGAAGACTCGTGCTATAAGATGTGGACACTCCACGGCATCGCCCCCGAACTGCTCGACTACAAAACCATGAAGGCGTTGTCGGCTCCTACCACCTCCGGCCTGAGTTTGTTGAGTCGGTCTACTACCTTTACCACTACACCGGCGACGAGAAGTATCGGCGGATGGGCGCGACCTTTTTCAACAGCCTGGTCGAGCGGTGCAAGACCGACGCCGGCTTCGCCGCCCTCGCCGATGTCCGCTCGGGCGTCAAAACTGACGCAATGGAGAGTTATTTTCTGGCCGAGGCCATGAAATACTTCTACCTGCTATTCGCACCACCCCAGGCCTTCGACTTCGAGAAGGTCATCTTCAACACCGAGGCACACCCGATTTGGAAGAAGAGTGGCGACGTAGCAAGGGGAAGAAAAAGAGGGTCCGATGGCCCCTGACGGTAACTCGATCGAACTGCTGGAACGTGACGATAGCGCACCCTACCAGCTGCGAAAAATCTGCGTTAACGTTATAAGGCTGCCGTTGAGCTGAATGGATGAGCTCGCGCAGTTCCCCTTCAAGCCGTCGAGAAGCCTCTCATACGCCTTCAGGTGGATCGCGCTCTCTTCCATAAAATCCCTCACGATGGTTATCTTCGTCTTCAGCTGCAGCGTCAGTTGCGAAGCGCGTGACCCCCGCTCTCTCGTTGACAGATAGCGTCAAACTGAGTTCTAATTGACAAAAATAGTACAGTCTTGTCTACATCAGACAACGGAAGCTTTTTAGACTGCTAACGTTTTAGTGAACATATTTGAGCGTTTCACAACATGTGCGGCGCAAAGGGGAAAAGTTATGGATAAGCGTATTGGCATTGTACTCGGTGGGGGAGGGACGCTCGGCGACTTCCAGGTAGGCGCGCTAAAATTTCTCTACGACAAGGACATCCTCCCTCACATTAGTTGCGTCTGCGGAACGTCAATTGGCGCAATTAACGCGGTTATAGTCTCGACGGGCGCGGGCTGTGACGAGCTCCTCGAACGGTATTGGTCGGAGAATGTGATTGGCCGCGACGATCTGATCCCTCAGCACAAATGGTCTGAACACATCGCTCCGATGCTTGACGCGTTTCTTTTGGCTGAGAAGCGTCCGAAGCTTCCTATGGAACGTCGGATCCGTTCGATCGGGCGCATGCGAGCGATAGCAGCCATCATCCAAGAATCGCGGGAGGGCCCGCTTCGGGATATCAAGAGCGTAGTTGACGACCTCGAAGACATCTTCGGAACCGCCGTAGCAGAGAGCGCTCTCTACAAGATGGACAAGCTCAAGCAACGGATGGAAGAAAAGATCGATAATATAGAAGCAGCACTGGACCCAAACATCGTGTTCTGTCTTTACGCGACAAACGTTGAGACAGGGAAAAGAACTTGCTTTACAAACAATACGCAGTTGGCGGGCGCTCGCGGCGACACGTTTTACGTGCAGTGCCACTCGCCGAGTCTGCTAATCGAAGCGGCCCTTGGCTCGGCAGCGGTGCCGGTTATATTCCCGCCTGTCGAGGTAACATTCCCCCACGATGAGCTATGTGGAAAATACTTCATCGACGGTGGTGCCCGCGAGATTGTTCCCGTCAAGGGGGCGATAGCCTGCAAAGCTGATACTGTTTATGCCATCCTCTGCCTTCCACGTTTTGCTCAGAAACGGAAGTACGCATTTTTGGACCTGAAGGACGCAAAAGGGGAGATCGTGAGTGGGGATTGGTGCACGAGCAATCTGCTCGATGTCCAGCCAGAGGACTGGGTCGTGAACAACAGGGACTGGAATCCAACGAGCGATGAGTGCGATGTGATCGACATCGCAAATCGGACGGGCGCGATCGTACTGGACGAGCTGACCGAGGGGGATCTCATCGCAACTGACGAAGCGGGCAATATCGCAAAAGACGAAGAAGGCAAACCAATAGAACCGACAGTGATTGACCCCCTGATCCCGGTCCACGGATGGACGCAGCTCAACATAGGCTTGCTCAAGATCAATGCAGATCAGGGCTACATGCGGGCATTCGACGTGCTTTCGGCGGGACCGATCGAACAGCAATGTGAGGAGCTCACCGCTGAGATAACGGTTAGACGAATAAAGATCTGGGCGTTGGAACACAAGCTCATCGAAGACGTATCGGAAATAAGAAACAAGTCGCAGGCGCTGAACCCTCTTTGGGGCGGACCGTGCGTGTCCCGCGTCTTGTGTCATTGCTGCGACGAGGTGGTTAACACTAACGTTCTCCGGGAGATCAGGCAGATGAAGAAAGAGCTGAAGGAGTGCATCGACCGACGTCGCGGCATCGTGAAGCGGAGCTCGCTTGCCGAAGAAGACAAGAAACGCTGTCTTCCGGATGATTACGTCTGCATGTACATGTGCTGGGAACCGCACGACTGGCGCGTTGAGGGGCAACGCGCAAGACCACTGATACCTACCCCGTGGCATAAGCTCGACCTTGGCGAGTTGGGGTCAGACGTGATCGAGGAGGATTGGTCGCTCGGGCATCCACCGGTTAAATGCAAATGTCGCTCGTTCTTGAACTTTGGGGGGAAATCGCATCAGGTCAGGGTCGTTTGAGTTGTGCCTGCCGGTGAATATAGAGTCCTCAGCACTCGCACCGTTGTTTTTAGATCGTAGGAAGTGTTTCTTGATACGTTTGCGGATGACACAAACGATAACAAATGCAAGTGCTCCATCGTGCCCCGTCTGATGGATACGCGTTTGAAGTCCTGCCAGCGTTGAGAACGTGTGGGGTAGCCGTATCGTTTGGGAGCTGTAATCGGTTTTTGCGTGGTGGGGTGAGCTTTGCTGCAATAAATCTCGAACAGCTCGCGGCTTCAGATCGCAACGTAAGGACAAAGGTCTAGGTAATAATCAATAGCCGACATACCACGTGCATAGCGGCGCTGCACATTTCGCCGTTACGATTAGGCTTCGGCGACTGAGAACAAATGACACGCGAGGCGCGCAATCGTGCCAGAAACGCTTACCGTATGACTGTCGCTCTCACGGCGGGTTTGCGCGTCCCAGCTGGCACCGTTTCAAAACTGGCTGCGCAGCACCTCGAAGAAGAAGAACCCGCTAAGAAAAAAGACGCACCGGCTAAGCGGCTCCGAAGACGGCGCTAGAACACAGAAAGGCGATCGCGCGGAAGTCTGATCGTTCGATTGTAGCCATTTTTTTGCCGTTTTAACATCGCAGCATCGTTTTTACGGTAGTGAAACCGAAGCTTTTATATACTTTTGTAGCGAGGTTTTGTGTTAAAGACGTTTTATGTCAAAAACGTTTTTCTGAGGCAACCCGTGCGCGCATATAAGATCGTTCCGGTTTCCGTAGGCATTCTTCTCATTACTGTGCTATTTGCAGGTGTCGTCACCGTGAGCGCAGCTTCCACTCCGCTCACCGTCAAGGCCCAGTCCAACACGCCAACTATTTATTACGTTCCCCAAGCAGGATCAACGTGGGTTAACCACGGGACGGCAGGCGCCAGCTATAACGCTTACGTTAGCACCCCGAACTTGTTTAAGGCCCAATCAAACGGCTATCCGTATTGGGGCCCCATCACGAAAAGTGATTTTATCTGTGTCCCAGCGGGCAGTGCAACCAACAACCAGAACGTAGCTTCGTGGGAGGTAGGTTTTCATTTTGCCGGAATAGTGTCGGGGCAGCGCTATCAGAAAATTTGGGATAAAGCGAATGGCGGTTTCTTCATTGAAATTGATACCGGATATGGCGCTAATAACTGTTACCTTACTATCTACCGCGCTACGACCGGCGGCAGCGGCGCGCGGTGGTACGAGCCAACTGATACCGCAATCCGCGCAGGCCACAACTACTACATCCAAATTTCGTGGGACACTAGTGCGGGCCCGGGAAAAGAACCATATCCAACGGTCTGGATTGGTCAGGACGGAAACGCGCCGGTGCACCAAACGCACTGGGACGAGACCGGCGGCGCTCTTGCGGGAACGGGGTCGTGGTATAATGATGCGGTGGGGTCTGCGAACCTGGGAAATACGGCTTGCGACGGGAGCAACCAGGCGTCAGCGAAGACAGCTTGGCTCAATGGCGGCATCTTTGTTTATCGGCAATACAATTCAATCGTCAATTTTGGCAGCGGTGGGAGCTGGAACACCGATAGACTGCGCTGGGCCTAGGCAATTATAGCAGAGCTCAAGAGGGCTGATTGAAGACGCTTCTCGAAAAAGGCGAACGAGTAGCGTGAACGCCTCTAGTCTACGTTCACCCAAAGGGTTAGCACTATTAACCAACGTGTGTGATTGTGCCTTGGCGCTGCCCACCCGGAAGAATCCTCCAACAAAAGACGTGCATTAAGCGGCGATAATGAAGCCAGTTAAAAACGATAGTTAAAACTATCGAGAGGCACGCGAGCGCCGGTGAACAGATCGAGCAACAGGTGTGAAAGCAGGAAGAAACTCGCGATCGGTGCGGGCGACTCTCATACTCATTGACGAGTCGCTCCGGTAATGAGAAGGTTCACCTGGGCTGAAAGCGAGCTTAAACTGCGCACGGTGTTGATATCAGCCGGATAATATCACAATAGGGGGCTGTCGGAATTGCTCTATTTACATACAGGCGCGACTCACTCACGACTACTCTTGTATTCACGACGCCTCTGAATAGCCGTGAGGCAACGAAAAAAGATAACATACGTTCTCAGCAGCTGGAAAACGCGTGATGACTTTTTATACGGCCGAATAGAGTTGTAATGGGGGTTCTCTATGGACGCAAAAGATGAGAAAAAGGAAGAGTACTACAAGGGCAAGGAAGTAAAGGGCAAGCTCGAAAAAAAGAAGGAAGAGTACTACAAGGGCAAGGAAGTCAAAGGCGAAAAATAGCTGTCTGCGTAAGCGAAGAACGTGACTAGCGACGACAAACCCGGCTGGTACTCGGTCAGTGTCGAATACAAGCCCATTGCGTCAGAGCTGCGCTCAGTTCGCGGTGAGTGGTACCTTCAGGCCACACTCATACACGAGTTTCGCGATCCATCGGGTGGAATACAGACCGAAAAAACACCGCTCGGCAGCATCGATGTCGACAACATTGATTCGGTCGAGCTGCGGCAGGCATTCTATGCAGCGACCGACGACGCGCTTGACGCGCTAAAGTTCCGCACGACACGCGCGAGCAGATCGCTGCCGAACTTAGGCTCGTAGTGCGGCCGCCAACTGAGGATACCACGAAGCGGCCGCGAATAGGGTTAGGTGCGCTGCTACCTGACGAAAAATAAGAACGCAGATCATGGGAGGCAGGTCAAGCACAGCACCTGGCTCTTTAATACTAGTTACCTCGACCAACAACGAAGTCGCCATCCCTGCTAAAATGAATTAACAGCAGGTAAATTCCAGATAATGAATATGGATAGTGAGGGTTCAAGAAGGCAATTCAAAAATATCGACGAGTACATCACTACGTTTCCCACGATTGTTCAGCACAAGCTCATAGAGCTGAGAAGTGCAATCAAAGAATCGGCGCCCGAGGCCGAAGAAGCCATCAGTTATGGGATGCCCACCTTCAAACTCAATTGTAACTTAGTGCATTTTGCCGCCTATAAGAAGCATATCGGGTTCTACCCAACCCATTCCGGCATTCTCGCTTTCGAGGAAAAATTATCCATTTACAAGCACTCAAAAGGAGCGGTTCAATTTCCAATCGATGCGCCGATTCCGTTAGATATTGTGAGGGAGATAGTCAGGTTCAGAGTCAAAGAAAATCTGACAAGAGCTGCAAGAAGGAGAAAAAAGGACTGAGAATCGGCTTCACCGTGCCTGCACCCGATACTAAGGCGTGCCAAGAGCACAGCGGGAAGGGGAATTGATGTAACGTACTGATTTTGTAATAAAACTTCAAATAGGTTTTAGCTATACCTATGGTATGCCTCGGTTTCGTAGTTCTAAGGCTGTTACCGCCCCCGTTGCATGGGTCGATGCTCGTCCAAATAAGTCTTCCTTATTAGAAGTAAGCGGGGCGGTTAACAGCCTTAGTTGCGTCTTGCCCACAATTTCGCCCCACTTTAGGTAACAATTAAAAATAGGATTGTACACCGTATGGATATCAAAACGCTCATACAACTGCTAGCAGACCGCAAGCAATTGCGAGCCCGAGAGCGCTGGACACGAGAGCGTCTTGAGCAGTATCAGGCACAGGCGTTGCGCGCCTTACGTGACTATACGTATGCGCTTTCGCTCTTTTACCAGCAGTTCCACAAAGGGCTCTATGACGCCCCTTTACAGGATCTGTCAGTGCTGACCAAAGGGATGGTAATGGACCATTTCGACAATCTAGTTACAGATCGGACGCTTCACCCGGAGGAAGTGCGAGCGTTTATGGCGAACCAATGAGCAGATGAGCGCTTTCTCGGTCGCTACCTCGTCCACGCCACCTCTGGCAGCAGCGGTCATCCCGGAGTGTTTCTCGCCAACGAAGCCGAGTGGCTCACCATGCGGGTCTCGGCGTTTGGCGCGTTTGAATGGGCAGGTATCAAGATAAAACTCGCGCACCGTGTCAAAATACCGACGCTTGCCTCGACAACCGGGTTCCACATGTCAGACTGTCTGAGGCATTTTTTTCGAGGAGAAATCACAACGAGAAAAGCCAATGCCCCCTCCTGAACAGTCTGATAGATTCGAGTCGAAAAACCTGCAAGTCGCGAGAATGTGTGCGGTAATCGTATTGTTGGATAGTTGTTGCCATTTTTTGCTTGGTGTTGAGAGATTTTGCTGCGGTGAATCTCTAATAACTCGTTTTGGGCAATGCAGCATCAGCGAAAAACTCTGAGTAATGTTGTTCGGCTAGCATAATGGTGAATGGGGTCAGGGCAAGCACCTTAATTGTTGTGATTATCCGCTCGCGACGACAAAATGAGATGGAAACGTTAATGCCATCACCTGATGATACGCTGACGGATTGAACGTTCATCGACGACGATGCGAGATAGGGAGACGGGTAACTCGTTGGCGCTCAGTGTGAAACACAGTTCGGGGTGTGTTGGTGTTTGATTGAAACGAACAACCTTACGAAGACGTTCGGCGATGTAATGGCAGTTGAGGATCTGACCCTTCGCGTAGACGAGGGAGAGGTCTTCGGCTTTCTTGGGCCTAATGGCGCGGGGAAGACTACCACTGTTCGAATGCTTGCATGTCTCATCTCTAAGACGAGCGGGGAGGCAAGGATAGGAGAGTATGAGATCGGGAACGATGCGGATGCCCAGAAGATAAGGAAGATCATCGGGTTGGTGCCTGACAACGTCGGGCTTTATGAGGACCTGAGTGCCTACCGAAACCTCGACTTTTATGGGCGGCTGTACGAGTGCACTGAGGCACAACGGGAGGAAAGGATCGAACATTTTCTCAAGATGTTAGGTTTATGGGAGGTGAGAGGCCGAGCAGTCAGAACGTTTTCCAAGGGCATGAAACAGAAGCTCGCTATCGTCCGCGCCCTCATTCACGACCCTCAGATCCTCTTTTTAGATGAGCCGACTGCTAACTTGGATCCTGAGTTTCAAAAAACGGTGCGCGACTTCATCCTCGAACTCAAACACGAGAAGCGGACGATCTTTCTCAACACGCACAATCTCGATGAGGCACAGCGTATCTGTGATAGAATTGGGATACTGAATACAAAACTCGTGGCCGAAGGGACACCGGAACAACTGATGGAGTCGCTCGAGGGAAGGAAGACCGAAGTTCAGCTTCAGCAGGTTACTCCTGCGGTCACAGGGGCGGTAGAGCGGCTGGGGTTGCGCTACGTCGTGAGCAGTGGAAACAGATTGGTGATCGACGTGAGCGATCCTGAAAAGGAGAATCCCGGCATCATGGAAGCCATTGTCGCAGCTGGCGGCCACATCCAGTTTATTACTGAGAAGCACGCAACGCTCGAGGAGGTCTACCTGAAACTCGTGAGGGATGAACAATGAAGCTGTGGAAGTCGTGGGTGATCGCGCGGAAGGACTTCGCCACGTTTAGGACGAAACGATACGTCATCTACTCGTTGGTCGTTACGCCGCTGCTCATATCGATCGGACTGCCGAGTCTCATTTGGCTTGGCATTGGAAGCGCCCCCATTCCTCCCTCACAATTGCCAGCTATCATAAGCGGGCTTAATGACGTGTTCAACGCCTTCTCCTTTCTCTTTGTCCTCATAGCAGGCATCCTCCCGATAAGTATCGGTACCTACAGCATCGTCGGCGAGAAGCTTGAGAAAACCCTGGAACCCCTGTTAGCAACGCCTACGACTGATGGTGAGATCCTGCTGGGAAAAGTTATTGCCGCATTTCTGCCGTCCGTTATCGCAACGTATGCCGGTGCGGTGATTTTTATGGTGCTTATGGACGCAGTGACGAGTACCAAACTCGGCTACGTCTATTTCCCGAATTGGACCGTGGCGGTAATCCTCTTGATAACCGTGCCACTCATCAGCATCTTGAGCACCGAGTTCAACGTCATCATCTCCGCACGAGTCAGTGACGTACGCGCGGCCCAGCAGTTCGGCGCGCTGATCGTGCTCCCCTTGGTGGCGATATATATTGCGACTGAGACAGCTTTCGTATCACTCACTCCTGCCAACTTGCTGATCATTTCTGCGATTATTCTCGCTGTTGATGCGATTTTGTTTTACGTGAGCAGGGCCACCTTCCGAAGGGAGGAGATTCTAACGAAATGGAAATGAGTCAAGATACTATGAAGCAGTGATGGTGATAAGTCACCCATGGCAGACTTCAATCTTCGTATCCAACATCCGAGGTAATCGGGAGTTTGACGCGTGATTCGCTTCCAGCAGCAGTATGCCTTAAGAGGCACCTATAGGGGTGGTAATGACAGTCGCTGAGTGAGAGCGCAGCATACCCGCTGCGCCCAAAAAACTATCCGATCGCCTCTATTTAGCCGACAACCTGCGGACCTGGCTGATCACGCTCGTGGTTCTGCACCACCTGGCAATCGTCTACGGGGCGGGCGCGGCCTTCTATTACGTGGAGCCGCCTTACAACGACGCGCTGGCATACCTCGTGTTGCTCGTTTTTATACTTATCAACCAGTCCTACTTTATGGGCCTCTTGTTCCTGATCTCGGGATACTTCTCGCCCGGATCGCTCGAACGCAACGGGCCGAGGCGTTTCATCAGGGATCGGCTGATCCGCCTGGGCATCCCGCTGGTCGTGTTCTTCTTCGTGCTTAACCCAATCGCAGCCCTCGGCTTGTACGCGATACCGGCGTCCCTGACCCACATCACCACGCCTCTTTCCTGGTAAGCTTACCCTCAACTGGTAGGTTTTGGACCCATCTGGTTTGCCGATGGCAACTATTTACTAACTGTATTCTCTTCACCATATCAGGGTCTCATGTGAAACAACACATGGGAATTCCCGTGAAAATCCTTATCATCATGTTTTTGCTGATATTCGCGCTAACTGGGTGTTAGGACAGAGGCAAAAAACAAGAGGGAACAATCCTATGAAAGAAGAACAGACAAATGTGAAGGTCGCAACGTTGGCTGGTGGCTGCTTCTGGTGCTTAGCGGCCGATTTTGAAAAGGTGTCTGGGGTTACAAAAGTTATTTCTGGCTATACGGGTGGTCAGAAGGAAAACCCCACCTACGAGGAAGTCTCAACGGGAAAGACGGGGCACCACGAAGCCATACAGGTATACTATGATCCTTCAAACGTGAGTTATGAGCAGCTCCTGGATATCTTCTGGCGTCATATTGATCCGACGGATGCAGGCGGGCAGTTTGCTGATCGGGGCCCTCAGTACCGTACGGCGATTTTCTACCACGATGAAGAACAGAAGCGCATCGCCGAAAAATCGAAGGAAGATCTTGAAAAGTCCGGGCAGTTCAAGAAGCCAATCGTCACGTCGATTGTGAAATTCTCAAGGTTCTACGAGGCCGAGTTCTACCACCAGGATTACCACAAGAAAAGCCCCTTACGGTACAAGCTCTACCGGTTGAGCTCCGGCCGGGACCAGTTCCTCGATAAGACCTGGGGAAAGGAGAAGAAGCTGGGCAGCAACCCCGGCGGCAAGCTGGGCGGACAGAAGACCTATTCCAAGCCCGATGACGCCACCCTGAAAAAGATGCTCACGGCGCTTCAATACGAGGTAACGCAGCACGAAGGCACGGAGCCCCCTTACCGAAATGAATACAATGACAACAAGAGGGAGGGGATTTACGTTGACATCGTATCCGGGGAGCCTCTCTTCAGCTCGCTCGACAAGTACGACTCCGGGACGGGATGGCCAAGCTTTACGAAACCCTTGGAACCGGAGAACGTTGCGACGAGAGAGGACCGGAAGCTCTTCGCGGTGAGGACCGAAGTGCGAAGCAAGCACGGGGATTCCCACCTGGGTCACGTTTTTCCCGACGGGCCCGCGCCGACAGGGCAGCGTTACTGCATGAACTCGGCGGCGCTTCGGTTCATCCCGAAGGAGGATCTGGAGAAGGAGGGCTACGGGGAGTATCTGAAGCCCTTTGCAAGAAAGAGCGAAAAATCTGTTTAGTCGCTCATCGGCTTTAGATCGTGGTGCCAGCCAGCGTGTTGCACCATCGAAACCACATAAAGAAGGGCCTCAACAACGCCCGGATAGGGCTTAAGATATAAGCACTGGCTTCGCTTTTGAGCCCGTTTGGTTGGCGTGTCCAGAATTCAGAGTGCGCCGAATAGAGAACCAAATATGGCCATAAGGCCGCAAACACCCCCCACTGTTAAGGCGAAGCCAATAAAGAAGATAAATCCATATTTTACTACGCTTTCCAGCATCGTCATCGTTTACCCTCCGGATCTGTATCTTCTTTAAACGTGCACTTCCTTAAGTTAATCAATATTTCGGGGGCTATTTGGTCATATTTGGCGCATTTTATTCCTTGTTCGTGGAGCTTACAGAAATAACATTGCGGTATCATAGTCGTCATAATTCGAGCGCCTCCTAAACGCTTGGCTGAGCGTTATAGCAAGCCGTTATTGTATGCGCTGGACTTATACATTTGGCATTTTCGATGTCGTTAAGATTATGGTGCTAATCACTGTTTCGGGCAATGCGAGGAGGCAAAAGAATAGGGATAGTTAGGCCACAAATCACAACGTGCATAAGCTTAATGCAACTGAAACTGATGTGATAGTAGTTCTTTTGCTGGTGGCTGCCTCTTTTGCTGTTGCGGATACGAATTGGAGATGAATATGGTGGCGAAAGGATGGTGCGAAAACTGTCAATGCCAAAGCCGTAACGGTGCACTGTATTGCTCTCAATGCGGTGAAGAACTTCAAAATAAGCAACAACCTGACATCAAGATAATGTTTTTAGGTCTCGCTATTGTCCTCGCGTGGCTCCTGTTCTGGGCATTGTGGCTGTTTTTCTATGCCAGCGGTTTTAGCATCTTGCAAAACTCAGGGGTCTTTCTGTTATCCCTTGTCGTTCTGTTGATATTAGAGACCTTGTTAACGGTTCCATTCGCCAGGAGACACCCCCCACGGCAGCTAAAAAGGACGTAGCGATTACGACCGCCTGCCACGCTCGCCACTCCCGACTTCATAGTCCTAAAAGCCTACAACACGCTCAGCTTTAAAGCTCATTTTAGCCACCGTTCGTCGTATTTCTTCATCCTCGCTCTGCGGGTGTGAATCCACCACCCCCATAATAGCAGGCGCGCGGCGCTGAAGGCCACGAGTAGGATTAGAAGAAGAACCACTGCGTCTGTTGTGTTCACAATTCGCTCACATTTTAGCTGCGCTCCTTGGTTTGTTTGCTCAGAGCCTTATATCTTGGCTGTTGAGTCGCGCACACAAGGGAACCCTTATGCCCGCAAAAGCCGAGCGTACCGTGGTGTTATGCCACCTGCCGCACTTGCCCCCCTAGCTTCACGGCGCTAATAGTGCCCTGCACCCAGCAATCAACACGACCGCCGAAAGCGTTGTTTTGTTAAAAAAGACGGCGTCAGTCACGACGCGCCACTGTCTGAAAGTGGACGTTACCCGCGGCGAATATTGCGCGGTCGTGGAACGTTCAAAAAGAAGATTACGGTAAAAGAAAGATATGCCCCCGTTACGTTGCGGAGGCGTTCCTGACCTTTCGTTGCTATACTCTTCATATCGGTATCCGCAGCCTCGTTAGGACGTTAGGGGGGGCTACCCACAGAGTACCATTGGTTCCAGTCCTCGAACGTGCCATTGACGCTAGTGTGCACACTATACCAAACATTCCCGCTGGTGCTAGTGATACCAACTATAGTAGGGCCTGTGGCGTTGATTTCAGCGGCAGGTGAGGCAGTGGACAGCGCCTCGGGAGGCATTCCGATGCGGCCCCACGATCCCGACCCCATTGGAGACTTAAGCCAGAGATTATGGTCAGTACCTTGTACAAAGAGCCGGTGAACACCGAAGTATGCGTTAACTCCGGTGCTGGGATTGCTCCCACTCACTGCTGGCCCTGTTCCTGCAAGTAGCTGGCCCCCTAGTGATTGCCAACCAGACCACCCGTTCTGATAGTATTTGGACCACACGGCACCGTCGGTGCCCCGTACAAAAATATCGCTAACATGAGTACCCGCCGTTGCAGCAGGTGATGAGGTTAGTTTCCCGCCGAGAGATTCCCATTTAGACCAGCTACTATTGTACGATGTATGCCATAAGGCGCCATCCGTGCCTTGCACAAAGACATCAAGTTTACCTGCTGACGATGATGAGACCGCAGGGCCAGTGCCGGATGCGAGGCTCCCTCCGAGGGATTCCCACTTAGACCAGCCAGACCAGCCATTTTGGTAATACTTATGCTGCAGAGCACCATCAGCGCCGCGCACAAAGACGTCGAGGCGGGTGGTTTTACCCCAAGAAACGGCGGCAGGTGATGAAGTACAACATCCGCCAAGAGAGTTCCAATTGCCACCACCGCTAGGTATAATCCTCTTGTTCCAGAGAGCACCACTACTGTCGACGGCAAAGATATTGCTCTGCCCGTTATAAAACGAAGTACTCACAGCGGGGCCGGTGCCGGCCATCGTTGTGCCGCTCACGCTCGTAGGACTACTTACCGCAGCAAAAAACGCTACGAGCACAAGAGCCGCTAAGACGATGCTCATCGTAATACCTTTACGGTCCATTCGTTTTGCTCTCCTTGATGTCCTTCGCTTGAATAGCAAGAATCAAAATCTACAACGGCGACGCGGTAACTTAAGTGTGTCGCTTTTTGCTGTGGTTAGTTCCTCCCCGCACGGATAGACCTCTTTACGCTGGAGTTCAAGAAAGGCAACTATGATAAACTGCCAAAGGTGCGAGAAGTACGCTCAGTGTAGGCTCCGCAGGGATGGGGGGCGTTCCGTATTGCCAAGAGTACTGCCCTCTATGTCAGACACTAGCACGGCGGCCGTTGCGTTTTGAAGCTTTAATAACGCACGCAGCTAGGATAACGGCCATTTTGACGCTAATATCGCCGTCAGAAAAAAAGCGATTACGCTATAATTGCATATGTTCATGTAGAGAGTGCCGATAAAGGAGGGAAAAGATGATTGAAGGCGGACTTATTTTAACCGGCAACGATGGTTTGACAGATTCCGCTGACAGCATTAGTCATCTGTGATAACCAGCCACGGAAGTCGTTCTACTCTTTGACAAACGTGCCTTCGCGATACTCTTGGAAGGCTATACGAAGCTCTTCTTGTGTATTCATTATGATAGGGCCAGCCCACGCAACGGGCTCGCCAATGGGTTGTCCGGTGATGAGAATAAAGCGTGCCCCATAATCTTCCGCACTTACTACTATCTCATCCCCCTCACGCTCGAACAAGATCACGCTTTCCGGACCGTGCAAGATGGCTTGCAGCTCCCGCTGACTCCGTCGCGATGTGCTTTCATTGACCGTCTTAGACGGCTGCTCTGATTTTTCAGCAAAACGAGCAGATCCTGCTATCACATAGTCCGATCGCTGTATACCCGTTCTTAACTCGGTGGGTGAGACTGGAATGAGGAAGTATAGAGATGTCAAGGTACTCTGGTTCGGCGACTATGTCCTGAACAGGCCCACGCATCCCATCCACTGTGCCGCAGATCACTTTTACGCGAGCACCAGAATTTAGAACAGCTTCAGGGATGTCCTGAGCTTTAATCCCCCTATAACGTGGTGACATCATTTTATGCGAGGAAGGGAGGTTGGTCCACAGCTGCAAGCCCCATAAGCGACCGTCCGTCTCGCCTTCAGGCATTTCCTGGTGGATTATTCCGCTTCCAGCGGTCATCCACTGCACATCGCCGACACCGATGATCCCTGAGTTCCCCATGCTATCACCGTGCGCGACCTTCCCTTCTAAAACGTAGGTTATGGTTTCGATCCCCCGGTGAGGATGCCAAGGAAACCCGGGCAGATATTCTGACGGAGTGTGACTATGGAAGTCATCCAGCAGAAGGAACGGATCGAGTTCCGGGGATGGTCCTTGAAAGCCAAGCGCCCGCTTCAAATGGACTCCTGCCCCTTCGATGGCGGGCACGCTCTTCCAACTCCTTACAACCCTTCTGGTTTGGCTCATGTTAACATCTCTCCTTTCTAATGAACGATCTCCGAGATTATTAAGCGCTTGTGGTAGCGCACAAAGGAATATCTTCGGCATCGAGCTCTGCCATTAAAAAAATGTTTTTTAGTGTTCCACACGAATCTTGCAGCACAGAAGAATAGGAGAATGGATATGACCAAGTACACGGAAAATGAAGGCCCCTACGAAGCGTTAACTCCAGGAAATGCGGCGTTACTGCTTATTGACCACCAAGTGGGATTGCTGCAATTGGTACGTGACGCCTCGCCAGAAGAGTTTAGAAACAACGTGCTGGGGCTGGCAAAAACAGCCAAATTGTTTGAATTGCCCGTCATATTGACAACCAGTCTTGATTGGGGCCCGAACGGCCCGATTCTTCCTGAACTCAAAGCGTTGTTTCCCGATGTCGCGACGATCCGACGCCCTGGCGTGATCAACGCCGGCGCTGGCCAGCGTTCCGCGACGCCGTCGATGCACTGAATCGAACGAAACTGATAATAGCAGCGATGACTGATTCGACCTGTCTGCAATTTCCCGCCCTGGATGCGGTTCTTGAAAGCTTTGACGTCCACGGCGTCATCGACGCGAGCGGAGCGGTGAGCGAGCACGAACGAGCGGCAACCGTAGCGACGTTAAGCCAAGCCGGGGTGAAAGTGCGCAACTGGTGGTCAGTGGCTGCCGAACTGCAGGCAGACTGGCGACGCGACGAAGCGAAAGGATGGCCCATGGCCATGATATTCCGCGAGCATCTTCCCAGTTGATGCTACCTGCTCGACACTAATTCAGCGTACGCGAGCGGTACGATGGTGCCGCCAGAGTGACCAATCAAAAACAACTTGTCCGTTTGTCGATCAAAATGCTCCAACGATCCAGTCTTATACCCACAGCCTAGTTAAGAAGCGAGATGGCCAGAAAAAATCACTAGATTGTGTCAGTAGAAGGATCGTTTTAGTTGAGGATGTGACCAGCGATAAGACGCGCTGCAACACAGCTGAGAATAGCGCCGCGGTACGCTTTGTTCTCGCCGATACATTTTGACCGAGAAAAAGGAGGACGACAGATTATATGCAGACTAAAAAACAGGCTAAGAGAGGACATCAGAAGGAAGCGCACATTAAGGTATGTGAAAACGGGCCCTATATTGTGTCAGGATGGATTCCGCTCACCAAATTGACCGTTAGTACGGATGTCGAGGGGTATCCTCGCAGCTATCGAAGGCGAAGAGTACCCCCTCAACGAAACGTATGCTTTATGCCGGTGCGGGAAGTCCACGAGCAAACCATTTTGCGATGGAATGCACGACAAGGTACATTTTGACGGTACAGAGATCGCCAGCCGAGCGCCCTACCTCGCTCGAACTCGGAAAATCGACGGGCCAGACCTCAAATTGACCGATGCTCCGGATTTATGCAATCACGCAGGTTTTTGTCTTAGAGCAGGCGGAATTGGCAACCTGACCAGATCTTCAGACGACCCGGAGGCTAAGCGTTTAGCCATCGAAGAGGCAGGAAATTGCACTTCTGGACGTCTGGTAGCGTGGCATAAGGAACCCGAAAAATCGATTGAGCCTGAATTCGAACCGTCGATCACACTCGTCGAAGAACCACACAAAGGCTGTAGAGGCGCCTTGTGGGTGCGGGGTAACGTACCGATCGAGTCATCCGACGGCAGCGTCTATGAAGTTCGAAATCGCGTTGCCCTATGTCGCTGTGGCGCCTCTTCCAACAAGCCCTTCTGTGACGGAAGCCACATGGTAATTAGATTTACAGATGGCGACACATCGATTGACAGTCGATAGGACTCGAAAATGTTTTTCAACAACTAATTGGACTTTTTGACAAACGTTCCATCGCGATACTCTTGAAAAGCTATGTCAAGTTCTTCCTGCGTATTCATAACAATAGGGCCAGCCCACGCAACGGGTTCACCTAACGGTTGTCCTGTGATGAGAACAAAACGTGTCCCTTCGTTTTCGGTGCTCACTACTACCTCATCCCCCTCACGCTCGTACAAGATTACACTTTCGGGACCGTGCACGGTGCCTAGCGGCCTCCCCTGCAACGCGCCTCTGCTGCCGGTGTTAGAAGGCGGCACTGAGCCCTCATCAAAATGAGCAGCGCCTTCGAGCACATAAGCGAGTGCCGTATGGCCGTCTGTAACGCGGTGCTGGAAACGGGAATGCGGGGGCACGGTGATGTCGAGGTATTCCGGCTCAGCGATTATGTCATGAACTGGCCCGCGGACTCCGTCTACTATGCCGCAGATCACTTTTACGCGAGCACCGGAATCGAGAACGACTTCCGGGATGTCTTCAGCGTTAATCTCCCGATAACGGGGTGCCATCATCTTATGGGAGCGAGGGAGGTTGGTCCACAACTGTAAGCCCCACAGGCGACCATCTGCATCGCCTTCCGGCATCTCCTGGTGGATTATGCCGCTGCCGGCGGTCATCCACTGCATGTCGCCTGTTCCGATGACCCCCTTATTCCCCATGCTATCACCGTGCGCGACCTTTCCTTCAAGAACATAGGTTATAGTTTCCATTCCGCGGTGCGGGTGCCACGGAAACCCGGGCAGGTATTCTGATGGAGTGTGACTATGGAAGTCATCCAGCAGAAGGAACGGATCGAGTTCCGGGGACGATCCTTGAAAGCCAAGCGCCCGCTTCAAATGGACACCTGCCCCTTCGATGGTGGGCACGCTCTTCCAACTCCTTGCAACACTTCTGGTTCGGCTCATGTTAACGTCTCTCCTTTCTAACTAACGATCTTCGCGATTATTAATCGCTTGTAGTTTTGACGGCGCACAAAGAACGACTTTTTCGTCGAGCTGTATCATTAAATTCGTAAAAGGTTGTTTATGCTACACGTGACTCAATATCATGATCGCTTCACGCTGGTTCGCTGCGTGAGCGGCACTTTGTCACAACTTTTGCGCAAAAAAGGCGCTGTACTTGTTGTAGACGTCTTGGAGGAGTTGACCAGCTTTTGGATTGCCCCAGTTATTCATCCACTCGGATACGGTTTGCATCCACGTGCAGGGCACAACGCCCGCCTGTATCATTCGCTGCACGGCCGTATTGTGTGCGTCTGGCGACTCCGAGCCCGCTGCATCCATCACGCCGAACACATCAAACCCTTCCCTCAAACCGTGTAGTGCAGTGAACGCAAAACACATGCTCGTCCACAACCCAGTAAGCACCAATTGCTTCTTCCCAGTCCTATTGACCGCATTGAGCACGTCCTCGTCGTCAAAAGCATCAAATCCTGGCACCTTGCGAGCGATTACACGGGTGTCAGGAAACATCTCAACAATTTCAGGCATAAACTGTCCGTTCAATTTCTCTCCTATAGACGTTAGGATCGTGGGAATGTTTAACACCTGAGCACCCTTGGCAAGGGCAAGCACGTTGTTTTGAATAAGCGTTCTGTCGCTCGACTCCACGCCATATAGCATCTTGGCTTGGTAATCTATCAAGAGAAGCACGCTTTCATTCGCCTCTATCGTTTGCGTTTGCGTACGTTTGGCGTTCATAATACCACTCCTTGGGTGTTTATTTGCTCGGTATAAAATAGGTAGGTTTCAACCGGCCCCCCCCTAGCTGTGACTCTTAGTTATCTATTATGGATCTGTTGATCAGAGCGAAACGTCACGCGTCAGGTGCTGGCGGGCATCAAACCACATGTGCACGATGATTAACGCCAAAAGAACAACTAAGCTGGGTAGTGGCGTTAGTAACGGGTAGAGAAAGAGCGCCACCACTATTGCTACGCTCGCTATGATTGCATAGGCGAGGGTCATCTTGTAGTAGTTACCCCCGGTATCTTTCGGATCTTGGGACGCTAGATGCACTAGGAACCCACCTGCCAGCCACGCCCCAAATCCACCCAGCAGGAGCGCGAAAGTCCCAAGTGACAGGTGTGCGTGCTGGTTAGCAGTGATGCTACGTCCAATGCCGGCCCCTATCAGCACAATGCCAAGCTGCAGCGGAAAATGACTGTAGATGTACGGCTGGCCTGAACGGAGGTGCATGCGTCCGATTGTACGGTCGAGATGTTGATAGTAAGTCCACCACAAGCATGCGGTAATCAAAAAGCCGACGACCGCCCCCATCGCCGTCTCAAGCGCTATCCGTGTGCTGGTAAGACTATTGACGATAATTATTACCGACAGACCAAGCACTATGATCGTAAACGTTGCGAACCGCTCGGGGATGTGCGTCGGGTTTACCTCAGACGACGGGAGCACGGTTCCCCACACCACCCAAGGCGTCAGCAGGTCGATCGTCAGGCTGATGCCCCACAGCACAAACTGCGCAGGCGGCGTGACAAACAACGACGCTGCCCAGATTCCAGCGCCCGCTCCGAATCCGCTAAGGTAGATCCGCATCAGTTGCCGCGTCTCAACGACATAGTACCACGCCCGCGCAAGCAGGATTAGGAGGATGAAACGGCACGCGAGATAGGCGATCCCAAAGCCGCGGGTGTTCCCGGATCCGACTTGGGGGATGGCGACCGCAAGTCCAACGATGGCCAGCATTTGTGCGAAGGCGAGTAGGACATACAATGTATCGTCGGTTTCAAAGCGAGTCGTGTAGACCGTATGGCCGCCCCACACCCACCAGACCAGCAGAAACAGGCCGAAAAAGAGCGAAAAAGCGGCGCCCGAGAGGGAGCCCAACAATGGCATAGCAACTTGCGTGACCGCGACTACGACGACAAGGTCATAAAACAGCTCAAGCCACGTCGTATGGAGTTCCTCCCAGGGAGAGGGGCGTAAGCGAGGGGCGGGGAGTAAAGGCCGATCAGCCATGAGCGGGCCTCGATCGTGTGGTAAGGAATACCGTATCGTGCCCGCCTAGCGCTTTAACGGCGCTGCACTTTCCCGGTCGAACATCTTTTTCCATGTAACCATGTAAGGATGATGAAGCCTACAACGATCGGTGCTTATTTTCCTCAGTTTGTTCGAATCGCCTTGAAAATTGGCGTTAAAAGAACAGCGGCAGGAGGCACTGCAAGTCAGTCGGATTTAAACGCGTACGCATCCATCATTAGGTCGCCCCAGTTCCAGCTGTGATGCAAAACCGTGCCTCGTACACCGTCGCCTGCTGCCCCGAACGTCACGAGGAGCGGCATAAAGTGATCGGGATACGGGTGAGCACGGTCAGCGTACTGAGCGCGCTTCCGGTAGTCAACAAGACCAGCGCGATCGCCTCGAGTCACGGCGTCGGTCAGCCAGCTGCCGAACTCCCGCGCCCAGTCGTCGGTGGTCGCACCTTCGCCTAGCGATGCTGCGGCATAGCCAAGCGGATGGACGGCGCCTCCGCTGCCGACCACTAGAACGCCTTTGTCCCGCAGCGACGAGAGAGCTGCACCGAGCGCTACGTGTTGAGCAGGATCTAAGTGCTGCTGGATTGAGAGCTGCACGACGGGGACTTCAGCGGTGGGAAACATGAGCATCAGCGGCACCCATGCGCCATGATCAAGGCCACGACGGTCGTCAAGGTCGCAGCTCAACCCTCCCCAAGAAGAAGGTCAGCTACCCGCCCGGCAAGGTCTGGCGAACCGCGTGCGTCATAACGCAAGCCATAGAGTTCGGCGGGGAAGCCGTAAAAATCATGGATTGTTTCGGGCGCTTCCACGGCGCTAACTGTGGGCTGTAGCGTATTCCAGTGAGCAGATATGCAGAGTACCGCTTGGGCGTTCCGGTATCGGTCGTCGAGCGAGGTCAAAAACTCTCGCGCCGGGACGTCCTCAAGAGGCAACGTCGGAGGGCCGTGCGATACAAATAGAGTGGGCAGTAAGTATGCAGACACAGCTCTTCCTCAAAGCCTATTCTATTGATTAAACGACCAAGCGTACTGGCACAGTTCCACTGAAGTGGTCTCTTTCCTTAAGTACGTGTAGCGGTAGTGTCAAATTTCGTTATTAATTCAACTGAGGTGCCCTCACATGAGGCCAATCTGTCGCATCAGCCCGACCAAATCGTAGAAGAGCTTCTCTTGAACGATCTCACCTTTATCATTCCAGTGGGCGACCGTGCAAAACTCGACTTCAAATTTCTTGTTTGTGGGTTGAATGTCTTTTTCGTCAGGGCCGGGCATAGGGCCGGTCATCGTACCGGTGAAAATGGATATCGAACACGTCCAATCGCCCTCGCCGAAAAGTACCTGATATGGGCGGTTCCCTACACGGTTGTCGGGAAAGGTCTTGAAGAATTGCTCAGCTTCTGCTTGGTGCGCCTCTATTCCTCTCGTCGGTTCGGGTTGCCCCGGCCAGTACACGGCAACTTCTTCGTGGTGACGCTTGTTGAACGTGTCCCAGTCCTGGCTGTTCCAAGAATCATCCAACGTTATCATCAATTGCTTGTTTTCTTCGACGGTCATCTACTACTCCCCCCATAAAGAGTTATAAAACATTGGCATGTGTGCACTTATAACCTTTCGCGGTCAAGGGTTTGTGATGTAAGCTGATTATGAAAAGGGAACACTCGTATATGGTCGATCATATATTTTTTGACCGGCTGACGTCCGCCTATTCTCCCGTGAAAGTGCCAAGCGGATATTCTGATGGAATCGACCAGAAGGACAACGAGGTCGTGCGATTCTTCCGCCCCCCGGCGCGGTCGGAGCAGCTAAATATACCAAGACCTAAGCTAACACGCCGCCGTTAGACCTTTTGATCGCTTCCAGGCAATCCGCTCTATCAATCCTTCATACTTTCTTTTCAAGGGCTTCTACGCGCTTCCCCATCGGGATTTCACACGCTCTGAACTCTTCACAGCACTTCTCGAGCTCCTCTACGCGCTTCTTTAAGTCATTTATTTCGCTTTCGTAATCCATTTTTTCATCTCCATGCTAAGTGATAGACCATTGGTCTCTTAACACCTGTTATCGGGTAGAAGTTTGCAGCTTTCAACTGCACACCCGTCAAACCTACAAGTCATGGCAGCGGTTGTGCTCGTCACGAATACGCGGCGCGGGCTAGTAGTACTGATAGCAATACGGAACCTATAGCCCGTATAGTGTATATCTTCTGTGTCATTTGCGGACCGGCCGCATAAGCCGTCACCGCAGTTTAATTTTTAGTTTTAAAGCCAGTGAGCACTGCTGCACACTACAAACCAATTAGCTTACATATTTGATAGAAGAAAGTACTGCCACAGCAGGCCATTCTTTTGATGGAAAATTCATCTGTTTTTGCTATTCAAAAGCGGTGTAGCACATTTTAGGTAGCGGGTGTGAGCAAGTAGAACCTACAGACTGACGCCCCGTTGAACGTCTTGCAGATAAAATATGGGACAGAATCTGGAATATTGAACTAGAAGAGGAGTAAGAAATGACTGAAAAAGAAGAATTGTTAGAAGAAATTAAGAAATTAAAAGAAATTAACAAACAGCTTGAAGCAGAGCTTAAAGCAGCCAAAGCGGTGAGACTGGCAGCAAGACATGAATTTGCTTTAAAACTTGAGGAGGAGCTAGATATTCTCTCTGATGGGTTCACCTTGCTTACTAGCAGACTAGCCGATTTAACAAAGCGCCTTGATATGCTCTCAGAGCGTGTGAATCATTTGGAGAAGGCGTAAACGATGTCACGGAAAGCGGAATCACCAACGTGGTTGTCGGGGAACGTCTTGAAGAACTGCTCGGCCTCTTCTTGGTGCGAATGCTGCCCTCTCGTGGGCTCTGGCTGGCCCGGCCAGTAAACAGCAACCTCTTTTGCGTGCCGTTTGTTAAACATGTCCCAATCTTGGCTGTTCCACGGGTCATCCAACGTTTTCATCAACCGCTTGTTTTTTTCGATGCTCATCTAAACATCCCTCCACAAAATAGTATTTGAGAAAGTTAGGTGCCCAGACATGATATAGAATCTCTGTTATCGCAGCCTTCAGCCCAACTGAGGCCTGACCTACACTTGGTAAGCTGGCTTATTCAAAACACTATTTTTATACTCCGCTACACTTTCATTAGAACTCACTCAACAAGAGGTGGAACAATGGCAGAAGATAATAAAAATGGAATCGTAAAGTGCACTGTCTCGTGCCCTGAGTGTGGTGCTGAGATGATCTGCACGCATGAAGACCCAAACACGAAGAGAAGCACAGGTGTGAAAAAGGCTACGAGTGGACCTGAAGAAAGCTGTATTGGAAGGGTAGGGTTTCCTTCCTCCTTTTTTCATCTATAATAATTTGTTTGAGTTATAGCCTCTAGAGGCTTCGAAGCTTCTATTTTGATCTTCGCCTGATATAGGCGAACATGCACCGCTTCGACAGCGTTTTCTAAGCGACGAATCACTTTATGTTTGTAGCGGAGCGTTGTGGATCCCGATCCAATAATCGTTGTTTCTGAGAAAAATTTTATAATGTGTGGCAAACGAGAGCCACGCTATACAAGCCATTTCATTAGCTCTTTATTGCTGTTGCATATAACGTCCGCCCCTGCCTGTTGCAGCTTGTAGACCTGAAGAGGCGACGTGTTTCGTACCGCATAACAAAACAACCCGGCTGCCTTTGCAGATCGGATACCTAACGGAGCGTTCTCAACAGCGCAACAGTACGGTATTGGCAGTCCCAGCCTTTGAACTGCAAGTTTGTACGGATCTGGCGCCGGTTTGCCCTTTTTTGTATCTTGCCCAGTCACGACAGCGTGAAACAAAGAGAGCAGATCGCTCTCCAGTTCAAACATCTGTTCGAGGTTCTGTGAACCGGTCACTAAACCTAAAGCAGTCCCCTTTCCTGCCAAGCCCGTTAACAGTTCTCTCGTGCAAGGGAAAAACTTCGGTCTAAACGACCTAAAGAAGGCATCGTGCATCGTGTTCAATATCTCCTCTGAAACGCGCGTAGATGGCAGATATCCTTTGCTTTTTTCAAAAACCTCTGTGACTGTCTTTATCCTTTGCTCTCCTTCTCGTTCGTAAAACTCATTGTCGTCGATTATGATATTTTGTGTAGCAAAAGCTGTGCTCCATGCTTCACAATAGTTGGGCATGCTATCTAATAGCACTCCGTCTAAGTCAAAGATGACGGCGTTCTTTAACACCGCGCGTTTGGTGTTCATACAATCAGCTTCAACCTATCGTGATAAGCACTATCTCCTTCTTTACTCTTGATCCTTCAATATGCAGCTTAAAACCATCAGTATTTGCATAAATTGGTCTCAAACTACATTCGTCTGTCTATTCATAGCTAAGAAAATAGTACGTATCCTATTTGGAGTCGCATCTGCTAAGGGAGAGAGCAAGCTGCGAACGCTGCACATGTCGCTCTAGGGCTCCTAGAATTTCACGCACTCAAATCTCCTCTTCTTTTAAAGTTTTTAGCTAACGATCATTTTTCAGCGTTCTTCCAGTTACGAAAGTTATATTATCGGAATCTGACAACGCAGGAGCCGTGTATCCAAATGACTGAGTATCCTGTAATTGAACAATTCATATCGCTGCAAGGCGAAGGAAGTACTATAGGGCAAAAATCTTATTTTATACGTCTAGCTGGATGCAATCTAAACTGCTCTTTTTGTGATACCCCCTATGCAAGAGATAAAAGTGACGCGGTTATTCTCGATGAGAAAGCAATACTTGATTTGATACCGTCCAGAATGCCAGTGGTGATTACGGGAGGGGAGCCTCTGCTTTATAATCTGTGGCCGCTTTTGCAGGCGCTCTTTTTACGTGAGGGAAGACCTGCTCAAGCGTATGTTGAAACAAACGGCACGATCTTCGCCGAATATTACCATACCAAATTTATTGTATCCCCCAAGCTCGATTTTTGGCCCGAAGCGTACAATTTAGAGAACTTAATGCATTATGAGAGAAACGGAGCTATATTTAAATTTGTCATTAGAGATAAAAATGATTTTGATCGCACAATGGAGATCCATGACGAGTATGGATTTTCCGAGCTTATCTTAATGCCGGAGGGAACTACATCAGAAGCGATATTAGAGCACAGCCGGAAGATTGCGAAATGGATGTGTGAAGGCGAGTTGGATCTAAGAAATGTGCGATTAGTTCCTAGGCTACATACGTTGTTATGGGGAAACAAAAGAGGCCGATAGGATGAACAAAACTATCTGCTTGTAGCCAGCGGCATCTTACACGACCGGGAGTTCACAATTAAGCATGGTGATTTCGGCAGAGCATTGTTTTGAGCTGGTTTGCTTAGCTGCGTGACGTGTGCTGCATACTATGCTGCGATAGTGAAGTGGCGCAATGATCGAAAGTTGCGAACATAGCGGCGTTTTAAGCCCTCCTCATCAGAAAAAGAAGGGAGAGCAAGAGATGTAGTAACAAACTACCGGGCTATGCTCTATTAATTGTTCTGCTCGAACGTAAAATCGCCTCCGAAATAGTCGATCTTCACGCGGCTGCCCTCCTCGAACAAACCTTTCTGTGACGCCAGCCATATGGTAATTAGATTTACGGATGGCGACTCATCGCTTGAGAAGCGATAGGGGACGTGAAGAGATTTTTCAGCAAACTAATTGGGCTTTGAAAGGCACTGAGGCGGCGCTAGGCTCAACGTGCTGTGTCGTCTAAAACATCTAAAGAAAATGGAATGGCGTTCACTTAAGCCCTCTTTATTTATCATTGGTGGTGCTCTTCGTAGCAGCCGTCCGGGCACTTAGCAACCTCCTCTTGATTTGCAAATGCAACAGCCCTTAGTTTGGCATAAGGTGTTTGTCTCGGCGGTTGCGATAAACGCCAGGAATCAAAACCAGC
>Ga0208034_1000234_pt1 | contig 51941 bp, 52 predicted proteins | sample June2015DPH_8_10_FD_184699 | JGI IMG/M metagenome (GOLD analysis project Ga0208034, IMG submission 184699) | Peatland microbial communities from SPRUCE experiment site at the Marcell Experimental Forest, Minnesota, USA - June2015DPH_8_100... | ecosystem: Environmental > Terrestrial > Soil >...
CGCCAAAGTGATACGAGGCGTTGCCCCCGTGTTCGCGCCAGACTTGCTTGATGTTTATGCCGAACTCGCCGCAAAAGGCATACAGATCGAGCTTGTCGTTACTCGCGAAGTGCTTGAAAATATGCTAGAGCTCGCAGACTGCAGCCCGCTCAAGGATCAGCTTAAAGCAAATCTTAAACTGTTTGTGATTGAACAAAACCCAAAAACGGTTTTTACTGTTACTGACTATTTCTTTATGGTTGGACTCTTCAGATTGGACGGGTCTTATGACTACTCAGACGAGTTGCTAAGTTATAGCAACGACGGCATTAAGTGGGGCCGCGAGCTGTTTGATCACTACGTCCGAGCATCAAAAGAGTTCGACTTAAGACATTAAACGCCACACTCAGGCCCGCGTTATTCCTTTGAGTTGCTGCGACAGCTCCCTAAAGTAGGAGCCAAATTGTGTCGGCCTTCGCAAAGTTGGCCAGTCGGCGTCGCTGTGAAGAACTAAAACCTTTTGTGAACTGCTGCTTCTCGACACAAAACGGCGCCTGTCGTTCAGAACCATCAGCGCTAGTCAAAGCAATGCTTTGCGCTACGCGCGACCTACGAAAGCCGCAACAGCGCCCGGCCAATGGCCACTGCCAGCCGCTTTGTCGCGCCACACTGCAGTAATACCTAAGCAGCCGCCTGCCTATTCGCAAGATCTCGTCGCTACGCTCACGTCGCAGGACGGATCGTGCCTTGTTTCGCTAATTGCCTGAAAACCTTATATCGATGCGGCTATATTGACTCAGCTAGATTTCCCGCGGAAGCGGCTGCTGAAAAACAGGCGCGTATTGGGGGCAATTTTGGCAGATCGTCGGACGTACGTCTACAGCCCATTTTCGCCAGTCATTACGGCATTTGTCATATTCGTAGTTCTCCTGCTCTCTGTTTTCATCTTCCTTGGGCTAATCGGAGCGGCTTTTAGTCGAGTCGGGTTTTCTGCTCAAGCCATCTTGCTTTTGCTTTTAGCTGTGCTCATCGGGAGCGTTATTAACATACCTCTATTCACTCTTGAAGCGTCTGAGCCGATCATTACTGACGCCTATGTCACCGTTTTCGGCATGACCTATCGGGTGCCAGCAGCGGCCGAAGGCTCCCGAAAAACGGTCGTTGCTATCAATGTCGGCGGCGCCCTAATTCCGTCTGTGGTCTCGCTTTACCTCCTATGGCGATTCCCGGACGTTTTAGCCTTTGCGATCGTCGGGGTGACTCTTGTAGCCGTTATTTCCCATCTCATATCAAAACCAGTAAAGGGAGTGGGAATAGTCTCTCCAGCGCTTGTTTCCCCTCTCGTTGCCGCCGTTTATACTATCGCCGTCTTGACACTATTTTCGGGGGTCAACAACGCCTTTGCTTTAGCTTATGTGTGTGGCGTGCTGGGCACTCTGATCGGAGCCGACTTAACGAATTTAGGAGCCATCAAGCAGGTTGGGGCCCCCATTGCCTCGATTGGTGGCGCCGGCACTTTCGACGGCGTCTTTCTCTCAGGAATCATAGCCGTTTTGCTAGCGTAGAAGCGACTGCGCAAACCTCAGTGCGCAGCACGAATGGTCTTAAGATCGACAAATCAGCTTTATATAGTGTTTCAACATGATATTGTCCATCGCGCTGACATCACCACTGTCCCGAAGCCATGGCCCTGAGTCGCCTTTTGAAAACCAATCTGGTACTACTTGTCCTCGTAATGATAGCTATTGTTGCCAGTTCCTTCGCAGTCTATGCTGGCAACACGAAGTTCATCGGCATCATAGGGATGGCCGCATTGGCGTTGGCCCTGGTGTTATGGCGTATTTTTAGTCTGACAAGGCAGACAGTAACAACCTCCGAGCCTGAAACGCTCCGCTTTGACTTCGACATCGACAGCATCCAAAAAAATCGTCCACCCCACAAGTGATGCGGCCGCACCACCGCTTGGAAACCACCTCAGACGTTGATTACTACCGTTCTGCTGATATAATCCCCCAGTCGCTGCCTTTTTGTCGGAAATTATTGACAAGGATTTCGGGTGAAGCGCCGCTACAACGAAATGCGCTTTTTTCACAGTTAGCCTACTCCGACCAGGAGCAGGCGCACGACTTACAGTGCGGGTTCCTGGCCACCTTGACCTTGTCGAATGCCATCATTTCGCCATCGTAGATGAGGAGTTCGTCAACCAATGGGACGCCTACGCCAGCTAAGCACTTAATGGCCTCTGTTGCTTGCAGCAATGCTATCACGCCTGGCGTTGTAGCTAACACCGGAAACACTGCGCGAGGCGGAGCGTGCGGATAGATACACTCTAGGCAAGCGGTCTTGCCCGGCAACACGGTAGTAAGTCGCCCTTCGTAGCCGTATACCGCGCCGTGGATCAGGGGGACGTGGTGAGCAATAGCCGCCGAATTTAGCATGTACCGCACCGCGAAGTTGTCCATAGCGTCGAGAATGATGTCACAGCGTTTGGTGAGCTCAAGGACATTCTCGTCCTCAATCGTCAGATCGAATGCTTCAACGCTAGTCGTTGGATTGATCCTTTCCACTTTCTGCGATGCTGATTCGACTTTTTGTTTTCCCAGATCTTCGTCCCAATGCAGTACCTGCCGGTTCAAATTGCTAAGCTCGACAGAGTCCATATCAATCAGCTGCAGATGTCCAACGCCCGCGGCAGCAAGATACAACGCCAGAGGTGAGCCGAGCCCGCCTAAGCCGGCTATGAGGGCGGTCGAGTTTTTCAGCCGTTGCTGCCCACTTTCGCCAAACCCAGGAATGATTATTTGTCGGTGGTATCGCTTACGATCGTATTCAGACAGAGACATGAATGTAAACCCCCAAACCGAAACAACCTAACCCCCCTTGCACGTGCTATGCGTCGCAGGGATTGGTGAGTTCTTGGCCAAATCACATCTTGATTCTTTTTCGTTCAGTATACAACGTCATCTGGATGTCCTTTCTAAACTCATTGTCATACAGCAGCTCAAAATTGCCGTTCGGATCCTTTGAGCGCAGGTTATACACTTTCACCGTTTCCGTATCTATCGAGCCTTCAAGCATTTTTCCTTCAGGGATATCTTTCGTAGGTTCATCCAGAATCTCGCAGACTTTCTCATCTCGTTTGATAAGGACATCAAAAATGGTGAGGTCTTTCTGTTTCAAAATGTCAAACAGCGCGTCAGTGACATTCTTGTGAAACGACTTTTTTTCTTGCCAAAGATTCATCGCTTTCACGATTCCGTGCAGCGCATCTGATACCGCGTTGTCGACTTCGTCCTCACTCATGTCAGAAACGTTCATCGAATACGACTTGTTCGACATAATAATAGCATACGAACCCGCGCCTCTTAAACCTGAAGCATCTTCTCGAATACTTCTTAGCTTTGGCATTCACGCGTGCCTCCCGTGCAATCTAGTGCTTCCCATTATAGCGCCTCACGACCGTCGCCGTGTCAGGCTACGTGAGCGTAAGGAGGAGGAGGAGAGAGGATCCATAATGACGTCAAACCTAGCTCATATCATCGCAGATATACTCGTGGGTCTCGAAGCAAGACGAAAGATTGTTTGTAATCGCGACGACGACTTGCAATTTTGGCTGAGACACGTCCGACAACGAAACCCGACTAAGAACAGCGCCTTTACGTCAAATAGTACGACTGGCGGCACAAAGTTATTCAGAAGCTCAAACCAGCTGCGAAGCGTCTGGAACAGCGTGCCCTCTAGGGCGAGACCGGCTGCCACTTACCGGCTAAACGACGGGTATCCAATGGACAAACGGTAACAACAGTGCGAGTGTAGAGGACAAAAAACTCGCGCAAGAAGCCGCAAGCGCACGCAAATAATCGCAGGGATCCCCAACTAAACTGCAGCTCAAGGTCGATTTTGCGCTTTCGGTTCCCGGCCGGGACATTTCTTCATTACGCGCATAAACCCAATGCCCCAATGAAATACGCAGAGCTCCTCGCCAGTCACGGATTTCGTTTTCGTGTAGTCGGTCAAGTTTTGATCCTCAAAGTAACTCTCGCACTCAGCGTGATACAGGCAGCTTCTTTCGATGCATTTACGCGTCATAATCTCAGTAAAAAGTGTGCAACGCATCTACCTAAACATTTTCGCCGGCGTCTGGCGCAGCCGAAGAGCCGCAATCTCGTGCGGGACGAAACCCTGACAAGAGCATTCAGATGCTTTGGCAGATTATATTTCACGAACTGAGGCGGCCCCCCTCCCTCGCATCAGTTACGGCTTGTGAGGGGCATCTTCGAGTTCAATGCCCCGCCCAGCGACTCACGTTGACGCGACGATAGGTGGTGCTTAGTTGCGTTTTTTATATACCTCTTCGGGATCGAACACCTTTTCGCCTATTGTCCTCCCGTCGATAGTCCTGAAGAAGCACGACCGGAAGCCAGTGTGGCACGCCGCTGTAACTTGATCTACCTTGATCACAAGGGCGTCCGCATCACAGTCAACCAAGATCTCTTTTACCCGTTGAACGTGACCCGATGTCTCCCCCTTTTTCCAAACGCGCCGGTTTGTTCGGCTCCAATAATGGACGCAGCCTGTTTTTCGGGTCATCTCGAATGCGTCCTTATCCATAAAGGCGATCATCAGCACTTCGCCCGTCTCATCGTCCTGCGTAGCGACCGGAATGAGGCCATTTTTGAAATTAAGCTCCACCATTATTGATCCCTCGATGACGAATAGCTTGATGTGCGTTGCGCGTACATTGACCGCGCTTCTTGAAGGGTTTCGCCATCAGAGTTGATGGCGGCACCAGCGACGCTGCCGACAACAAGAACGTGGTCACCGGCCTCTCTCGTCCACATCACGTTACAGTCGACAAACGCCAAGCAGTCTTTGAGGATAGGCGAGCCTGTGTTCCCCAGATCGTACTCCGTAGACGCGAACTTTTCAACTTTCCTACCTGAGCTCTTGCCGAAGACCTCAACCAATTCCGCTTGATCAGTTCTGAGAATATTGACTGCAAATGCATTGCTATTGACGATGAGCTCGTAGGTGTAGTGCAACGGATTCACTGCTACCATGATCAGCGGCGGCACGAACGACACCTGGGTAATCCAGCTTGCGACGAAGCCGCTCGCATTCCCCGCACAGCGGGCTGTGACAATCGCTATTGGGTTTACCAGTTTCCATAGAACGCTCTGCACGACATTCATAAACAGTCTCCTGTAGTCCGTTTTGCCCTATGTATAGCTTAGGACGCGATCGATAATCTCTTGAACGCATAGTGATTCTTGTTCACCGGTTCTCAAATTGCGCAGCGTCAGTTTTGAGGTCTGCATTTCGCTCTTTCCGATAATGACGGCGAAGTCGAAACTTGCGCTGTTGGCATACGTCAACTGCGCACGAACCGTTCGCCCCATAACGTCAACATCCGTGGAGACGTGTGCCCGCAACTCATCGGCGATGCCGAGCGCGTAGATGCGCGCGTCCTTAGTGGGGACGACTATAATCCGCGGCGGCTCTTCGCCGTGAACAGTGACGGCCCGCATGATCCGGTCAAATCCAATTCCAAAGCCTGTTGCCGGCACGTCATCGCCGCCGAAGAGGTGTGCCAGCCGATATGCGCCCCCTCCGAGAACTTGGTTCTGAGCGCCGAGGTCGTGGGCATAAGCTTCAAAGACGATCCCGGTGTAGTACTCGAGCCCTCTCGCGATGCCGAAATCAACATCATACGCTATGGCGAGCGTATCAAGCAGCTCAAGAACCTGCAAGAGGTGATCGATCGACGCGACGCTTTGCGCTTCGCTTAATGGGTCTGGCGCTTCGATGATGCTTATGGCGGTGTCGCCGTGTGGGAGCTCCTGCAATCGATCGAAATCGCCCTTGTCGATCAAGCGCATCGCGAGGGCACAGGTTTCATCATCAAGCTCGCAAAACACGGCCCTAAGGACGTCCAGAGAGCCAACGTGGATCTTTGCCTCAAGCCCTAGGCTTCGCAGCATATGCTGCGCGAGCGCGATCACCTCTGCATCCGCTTCTGGCCTTTCACTTCCAATGAGTTCGACGCCAAACTGCCAGAACTGCCGGTACCGCCCGGACTGAGGTCGCTCATACCGAAAGCAGTCACCGAAATAGTAGAACTTGAGCGGCTTAGGCGCGGATTGCAGCTCGTTCGCGTACACGCGCATGACGGGCGCGGTGAGCTCAGGCCGCAACGCTAGTGCGCGCCCCCCACGGTCTGTGAAGCTGTAAATCTCGTCTTTTATCGCTTCTCCCGACTTGATCGTAAAGAGGTCGAGCGGCTCAAACGCCGGCGTTGCGATCTCGCCGTACCCCCAGCGTTCGGCCACGTTTCTGAACCGAAGCTCGGCAAAGCGACGTTTTGCCATCGCACCGGGCAAAAAATCGCGGGTGCCGCGTGGCCGTGCAAGCCGCCGTTTCACGTCTCGATTGTCTTCAGAAGCTTTCACGCGTCTTCTCTTCTCCTCCAAGCTTTCTTATGGCTCGCTACACGATAGAAGCGAACGGACCGTATTTAACGGCTCCGGCCCACCCTGGTTGCCAACTGTCCGTTCGCGCGCCGATGGTGTTGGCCCGTTGTGTTCCTCAATGTAGTGTATTTATTACACTTGCTAAGAACATGACTGCGCATGCCTAGCTTGGAGACAATACTCAATAGGCTCATCGACGGAGAGGTTTCGAAACAAGAAGCCGCACGACTCATTCGACGCGAGATCACTATCGACGGATATGAAAAGGTTGCTGAAATTGCGAAGCTAGATACCGCGCGGCTGCATCGGGTAGGAATTCCAGAAGTTGTCCTAGCAGAAGGCAAAAATGCGCAAGATCTCGTGGCTATTGTCAAGGCGCAGCTCAAGGTGGAAGGGCGGGTCGTACTCACCCGGGTTTCAGAGCACCAGTTGCGGGCACTCAAAGACTTTGACGTCGAATGGCACGATCGAGCACGCATCGCAGCTATTGGAGAAAAACCGCACGTTGAACCCCCCTACGGACTTGTCGGCGTTGTATGCGCCGGTACTGCAGATATCTCTGTTGCAGAGGAGGCCCGCCTTCTCGCTGAAGAACTAAGCTGCAAGACAATCGTATCGTACGATGTAGGCGTAGCGGGCATTCACAGACTGTATCCAGAGCTTTCCAAACTGTTAGACACAGACGTGCTCATCGTCCTTGCTGGCAGAGAAGGGGCCCTCCCCACCATTGTAGCAGGCTTGACTGATATCCCTGTGATAGGCGTTCCAGTCTCCACGGGGTACGGCTTAGGCGGTCGAGGAAAAGCTGCCCTGCTAGCAATGCTGCAGTCGTGCTCGGTATTGGCGGTCGTGAACGTGGATGCAGGCTTCGTGGCCGGCGCTTTTGCAGCAAAGATCGCGAATCGGGCGGCTCGTACTCGACAAGAAACTTCTTTGCCCGATATCCAAAACTGCGGCTGAGAGGCGGCGGCGCGCATGGACGGCTACCGCAGAAGCAGCCCGATTTTTTGCTTAATCTCTTCGAGGCTTTCCGTTTCGAAACCAAAATAGTCCGCGAAAGCTTTCGTAGTGCGGAGCATTCTTGTTCTGCCGTAACGCTCCGATTCAACGAGCTTGCGCGCCTCGAGGTCATGCACATGCCCGTACGCTTTGTTGCCTCGCATTTCGGCTACCTTTGATTGTGTGACCGGTTGATGAAACGCAATAACGGCAAGCGTACGCAGCACGGGCGTTTCGAGATCACGCTGAGCGATCGTGCGGACTGCGTCGGCATATTCGTCCTTCACCTGCATCACGATGTCTTCGTCGGTCTGAACGATCTCAAGCGCGCCATTCTCCCGATATTCTTCGATGAGCGATTCGACGATTTCTTCGACATCAGCATCACGGCTTACGATAGACTCTAGTTCGAGAAGGGTTAATGGCCTGCCTGCAACGAAGAGCGCTGCCTCGATGAGGTCTCTATCGTTCATTACTGTTCATGAACGCTGCAAGGGCGTTAAAGGTTTTTACATTGGATCCAGATGTCACCGAATAGTTCCTTCTGCTCAAGCTGTATCTGTCGCCTAGTTGCCATGAAGAGCAATGGTATGTAGGTTTGTACAATATGCTCAGCAGTATTATCGATGACAAGCTCGCTAAAGAGCACCCGATCCTGCTTCCCGAAGCGTCGCTTAAGCTCGCGTTGCACGCGTTTGACCTGCCGCTCGATGTCTTCAGTGTGCGCCACTGCGAAAGCGTCAAACTCCTGTGGTTGCAGCTGTATGAGCCGGCGGACGTCTGACTTTTCCTTTCGCTTTGTCGCTTTTTTAAGCTCGTGGATGAGCTCTGATAGAGTGACACGACGCTTCGCGTGCCGCCGTACCTTAGGCTTGAGCGCGGGGAAGCACGCGCGAAGGTCTTCATCGAGCAATTCTTCTTCGTCCAGGTCTTGCGGTTCCGATTCCTCGAGCGCGTCCGCCTTCATCCTCAGCAGAATCGATGCAAAAAGAAGCGTTCGGCTTGACACGCGCAAGTCGAGTTTTTCGAGCTCCGCGACTTGGGCCAAGAACTTGTCGGTGACGTCGACGATGTCGATATCCCACGGATCGATCTCGCCGTTTTTTGCGAGCGACACCAAAATGTCGATTGATCGTTCATCAAAATCTTCAGGCGCTTCGCCGTTGGCGGTGGCGTCGCGTCCATCGCTGGTCAATTAAGCTTCACCCCAGTGACGCTCGAGATGTTGCCCTCCTGCATTGAGACGCCTATCGTGCGACTGGCCGCTTCGATCATGGGTTTTCGCAGCGAGACAACTATAAACTGAGCGTCCGAGGAGAGTTTCTTAATCATGTGTGCGACGCGTTCGGCGTTTGCACCGTCCAAGAACATGTCGATTTCGTCGAACATGTAAAACGGCGCCGGCATGTACCGTTGAATGGCGAAGATCATCGCTAGCGCTGCAAGGCTCTTCTCTCCGCCCGACATCCCCTCGATTCGCTGCACGTGTTTGCCCTGTTGCCACGAGTGGATGAAGAGGCCGCCGTCGAAGGGATCCTCGTAGTTCTCCAGAGCAAGCTCGCCCGTGGCCCCGGAGAGTTCGACGTAAATATCCTTGAAGTTTGCATTGATGCTTTCAAACGCCGTGAGCAGCGCCTCCTTTTTCATCTGGCCGTAGCGGTCGATGCGTTCGAGTATCTCAGCGCGTTCATTGAAAAGCGTGTCCTTGCGTGCGGCGAGATCCTGTTGTCGTCGGGCGACGTTGTCATAATCCTCGATTGCTCGCATGTTGATGTCATTCATCGACTCGAGCTGCGCTTCGAGGGTTCTCAGCGCTGCTACGATAGCCTCATGCGGCTCATCAGGCGGCACGTCGTCGATCTCGCCCGCCTCTGCTTTGAGTTCGTCTCGACGGGCTTCAAGCTCCAGCCGCTGATAGTCAAGGGTTTCGATCGCCTGCTCGCTGCGATCAATCTTGCGCTGAAGATCCCCTTTCTCCGTCTCCTTCAGGCTGATCTGCGCTAGCAGCGCATCGCGTCCTTCACGCAGTTCTGAAAGCTCGCGCGTAAGTTCGCGCTCGCGGCCACAAACGTCGGCGAGCTCCTGTTCCAGATGCGTAGCAGCCTCGGAATGCTCACGGATACTGGCCCGGAGCTCCTTGATCCCCTCATCGGTCGTTTCCAAATGCTCCTTAGCGTCAGCAAGCTTCTTCTCGTTATAGTCTTCCTGAAGGCGAAAATCAGCGATGGTTGCGTCGCATTTGCTGATGCGGGCCTGTAGCCGTCGGACCTCGTCCGCGATCTGAGCGAGGTTTTCAGTGAGCTTTGACGCGTCGGTGCCCTTGAGTCGCTTTTCAAGTTCCGCTATGTCCTGCTCAAGGGCGGCAACGGCTGAGCTGTGTAGCGCCTCTTGTTCCTCAAGCTCATTAATCTTCACGCCCGCCTGCTCTTTCTCTGCCCGCATCGCAGCAAGGTGGACGATTTCCGCGTCCGCTTCTGCGTTAGCCTGCTCCTTTCGCGCCTCGAAAACCTCGGTCTCCCGCGCCAGCCGCTCCCGCTCGCCCTCAGCTGTGACAAGCTCGTGCCGTGCTTGTAGCAGAAGGTCATCCACGTCGTTAAGCCCTTGCTGCAGGCGTTCACGTTCATTTTCGTACTCGCGTATCTGGCGACTAAGCTTATGCAGCTCTTGCTCCTCGCCGGCGATAAACCTCAGCGCCCGGCGGTCGATGCCTCCCGTCATGGCACCGCTCATTTCGAGCAGCTCACCCTCGAGCGTCACCATGCGGTACTGGCCAATGAGACCCCGAGCCGGCTCGAGCTCAGTGACGACAACGGTCTTGCCAAACACGTATGAAAATGCCGCTGCGTACTCCGGGTCATAATCAACGAGATTAATAGCGTAATCGACGATGCCGGCGCGCGCAGGGAGCACTTCGCGGTGCACGGACTTCATCTTGTTCAGGGGCAGAAACGTCGCGCGGCCCGCGTTCTGCTCTTTCAAATAGGCGATAGCGTGCGCCGCGTCTGCATCCGTGTCGACGACGATGTTTCGCAAGCGCGGGCCCGCCGCAATTTCGAGAGCCGAGGTATACCTCGGATCAACCTTGCCAAGCTCGGCCACGACCCCACGCACCCCAGGCAACTGGGCCGCCATTATCGCTTCCACCGCTTTGCCGAAACTCTCTTTAAGGCGCGCTTCCGCGCGGACGAACTCCTGATGCGCTTGATTTAGCCGCCTTTCGACCGTTTCCGCGGCGAGCTTTAGGTCCTCGCGTTGCACCTCAAGGTCTTTGATGTTCTCGCGCGCGTTCTCCAGTTTTTGCGCCAGTGCGGCGCGATCCTTATGAATCTTCTCCAGATCACGCCCTATAGAAGCCACGTCTGAACGCACGGCGTCAATCTTCCCCTCGAGCGCGTGCACGTCCGTTGAGGCGCGACGTAAGACATCGAGCACCCTGTCACGGGCGCGTACGACGTCCCCCCGCTTGTCTTTTTCCTCGCCATGCGCTTCGCGCTTTTCAAAGAGTTCGTCGCGCGCTTGAGTCACATTTTCATCGAGCGTAGCAAGCTGTTCTTTGAGCGCGTTGAGCTCCTGCTCCTGCTCTGCGAGCTCGCTTGAAAGGCTTGCCCGTCGCACCGCTTCAGCTCCCAGATCGCCCTGCAGTGCCTCGTGCTTCTGCTTGAGGGCGTTCACTTCGATGAACACCTTGCGCTTCTGTGATTCGAGGCGCTCTGCCTCCTTGGTCACAAAATCGATCCTACTTTGATGTTGCCCAAGACCGCCCTTGATACTCTCAATATGTTTTGTCAGTTCGAATTGCTGATTTTCACCTTTTTCAGACACGGCACTGTTGAGTGAGCTCAGCTGACCGTCAAGATCGTAGATCGCGTCTCGCGTTGCGCTGAGCTCGTGAACCGTCTTGTCCTTGCTCCGCTGCTTGCGCGCCAAGTCTTCTTCGGTCGCCTTGATCTCTCGCGCGAGCTTGTGGAGCTTTGACGCAAACACCATTTTTTCGTAGTCCCGTTTCTTTGCTTTGAGGTCTTGATACGTGAGGGCGTGCTCCCTTTCAACTTTAAGCTGCTCGAGCCGGAGCGCTACCTCGTTGAGTATGATTTCGACACGTTCAACGCGTTCCCGGACTACTTCGAGCTCATCGAGCGCCCGATCCCGCCTTCGGTCAAACTCAGCAATACCCGCGATCTCATCGATGATCTTACGGCGCTCGAGCGGGCTTACCTCGATGATGCGCGTTATGTCGCCTTGGAGCACCACATTGTAGCCCTCTGGGGTGACGCACGCTTTCGAAAGAAGCTCGTGAATGTCTGCGAGCGTGCACGGCTTGCCGTTGAGGTAATAATAGCTGTAGTACCCGCTTGCGGTGCGACGCACCTTTCGCGCAACCGTCACTTCCGCGTCGGCGGGTAGTTCAGCGTCGGCGTTGTCAAACCTCACCTTGACCATTGCCTCGTCGGCACCGTTCCCGTTAAAAATCAGGTCGGTGAGTTTCTCAGCGCGCATAGTCCGCGAACTCGAGAGTCCTAGACAAAAGAGTACACTATCGACGATGTTCGACTTTCCAGAACCGTTAGGTCCGGAAACAGCCGTAAAATCGTCAAAAAGGGGGATCCTCACCCTTTTCCCAAATGACTTGAAGTTGTGAATCTCAAGTTCGTTAATAAACATCGTTTCGTCGGGCCGCGTGCCCGCTCACACTTCGCGATCAGCGATGATTATGTCGTTGCCTAGGCGACGCTGGGGCTCTGGAGTGCAGTCCACATCTGCGATGATATAGGTGGTCTTCTTTTTTCCCTGCAGTTTCGAAGGCGAAAGCTCATCCGGCTCTGTTTCGCTTGGAAGCTCAGTACTCTCGTTCGCGCGCGGAAGCAGTGCCATATCGTGGACTGAAGAACTGACGTCGACGAGCTGTTGAGTGATACCGTTTAGGACGCTTGACAATTCAGCAACTTTATGCTCGAGATTCGTGACGCGCTGGTCGAGCGTCGAGCGCGGAACGCCTTGTTTGACCCGTAAGCGACGCGGCACCTCATCTGGATCGTCTTGATAACGCATACCCTACCTCGTAGTGTAGTGCGGGGTTCGCACCTTATACTTTATGGTATGAACTCGGACCCAAGCGGCGTAATTCGGTTTTATGGCGTAATCCGCCGCCGATCACGAGGGAAAAGAACGCTTTCCCGAATGTTGGCGAGACCGAGCATGGTTACGAGAAGGCGCTCGGCCCCAAGACCCCACCCGGCGTGAGGCGGCATGCCGAAACGAAATGCGTCGAGATAGAACCCGAAGTTTTCCGGCGCGAGCGATTTGCTGGCAAGCTGTTCGACGAGGAGGGCGTAATCATGAATCCGTCGCGCACCTGACGCGAGTTCCATCCTCGGGTGCATGAGGTCGAAGGCGTAGCAGAGATTGTTGTGTGGCTGCACGTAGAAAGGCTTCAGCTCAACCGGCCAATCAATGATGAAGTAGTGTTCCCCCACCTCCTCGCCGACCGCTTTTTCTGCAGCGGTGTCAAGATCATCTCCCCATGGTATATCCGCGGTTTCAATCGCCTCCGCGTAAGCGATTCGTTTGAAGGGTATATTAGGAATCAATAGCGCCACGCCTAGCGCTTGGAGCGAAGCGCTGCAACGCTCAGCAACAGCGACATAGACGTGCCGAATGAGCTCTTCTAGTAGCTCCATGACCTCGCGATCGTCCAGGAATGAGGCCTCTATGTCGATCGAGGTAACTTCATTGAGGTGTTTGCGCGTGTCGTGCTCCTCGGCGCGAAATATGGGGCCAACCTCAAAAACCCGTTCCAAACCGGCCGCCATCATAATCTGCTTGTAGAGCTGCGGGCTCTGGTTCAGGAACGCTTCGCGATCAAAGTACGATATGGGGAAGAGCTGCGTTCCGCCCTCAGTCGCTGTGGCCACCATTTTGGGAGTCTGAATTTCAATAAAATCGTGGGCTGATAGAAACGCCCGTACCTCCTGGAGCACCGTCGCACGAATAAGGAAGATAGCGCGCGTGGCTGGAAGACGCACGTCCATGAACCGCGCATCCAGCCTTGTATCGAGATCGGCCCGCACCTTGCCGGTAACATCAAGCGGAAGCGGCGATTCCGCAGCGCTAAGTAGCTCAACCTCGTAGGGAATAATCTCAAAGCCTTGCGGCGCTTTCAGTTCCTCCTTGACGAGTCCCGCGACGCGAACGACGGACTCCCGGCTTAGACTTCGCACATGCTCGACAAGTTCAGGCGGGACCTTCTTCTTGGGCATGGTGATTTGCATAATACCATCGCGATCACGGAGCAGAAGGAAGCTAATGCCACCGAGGTCGCGAAGCTCGTGCACCCACCCCGCAACGGTCACGTCAGTTTCTGGGACGATTGCGCTCGAGCGCGTCAGCTTCATTGAAGTCTCCGCAGCACTGACGCTGCGTGTGCAGGCAACCCCTCGATCTGCGCCAACGAACTGACGAGGTCCGCAAGGCTGTCCAGCCCGTCCTTCGATAGCACTTGAACGCTCGTCTTCTTAGTAAAGTGGTCGACGTTGAGCCCACTGACGTACTTGGCGAACCCGCCGGTCGGCAACGTGGAGCTTGTCCCGGTGGCGTAATCACCGACAGCTGCGGGGGTATAGTCGCCCACGCAGATCGTTCCGGCATTGCGGATCTTTCCCAAGACGCCAATCGGATCGCGCACCATGAGTTCGAGGTGCTCGGGAGCGAGGTCGTTGATGAACGAAACGCAGGCGTCCACGCTGTCGCCCACGAGAACGGCGGTGTTGCTCAGATCAATGAGGTCCTTCCGGGCAGCTGCTTCTCGTTGCGCAATGAGCTCCCTTTTTACCTCGCGTGCGAGTTCCGCAGAGGGGGTCAGCACGAAACCAGATGATTTAGGGCCGTGCTCGAGTTGGGCAACGATATCAGCGGCGATATACTCAGGATTTCCTCCATCGGCGAGCACCGCAATCTCACTTGGGCCTGCTGGGAAGTCGATTTCCACCTCACTCTGCACGAGTAGCTTTGCGGCCGTTACGTACACGTTTCCTGGTCCGACGATCTTGTCCACCTTTGCAACGCTCTGTGTCCCATACGCCATCGCAGCGATCGCCTGCGCCCCCCCAATCTTATAGATTGCGTTCGCACCTGCGATATCGGCAGCGAGGAGCGTTGCCACCGGCACTGTGCCGTCAGGCATGGGCGGAATACATACGACCACCTCGCGCACGCCGGCTACCTTGGCCGGCACAATATTCATGAGCGCCGTCGAGGGGTACAGCGCGAATCCTCCGGGCACGTAGGCGCCGATGCGATCGAGTGGCGTAGTCTTCTGCCCGAAGATAACTCCAGGAGCGACCTCATGAAGCCACAAGTCACTTTGCACCTGTCGCATGTGGAACGACGTGATGTTGTCGGAAAGATGATACAACGCGTCAATGACGTCCTGCGAAGCATTTTCGTACGCTGAGAGGAGCTCCCCTTCCGTTACTCGAAGCCCGACGATGTCCGCTTTATCATATTCTAAGGTGTATTGCATGACGGCGGTGTCGCCGTGTTCTTTCACCTCGTTAATGATGTTCTGGACGTGGCCCATAACCTCGCGCACCGCCGCACCGCGGTCGAGAAAACGGTCGAATTCGGCGTCAGTCACCTCAGATAAGCGTTTACAGATCATGGCATCACAACCGATAGGACGCGACAGGGTATTAACCTTTATGGGTAAGCCCCGTACGCGAATCTTTACGCACAAGACTCATTTCGAAGTACTTAAATAGAAAGAAACGAGCATTACAAGCGCATGAGCAGAAAAGACCTGATGAGCGACATCGGCATGGCTCGCAAAGAGCTGAGCATTGACCGACTGAAAAAGATCGTGAAGGTGTGCCTCAACATCACCCGAAAGTCTTACTGATCGACAATGGGCGCTTCGCGCCCGCATCCCGGACACTGTTTATCTTGTTTTTTGATCATATAGCCCGTTCGTTCGACAATGACGGCTCCGCATTCAGGGCAGAACGTATTCTCGTGCTGGCTCGAAATGTTACCTAGGTAGACATAGCGCAGTCCGGCCCGTGCCGCGGCGCTCTGCGCCCTTTCGAGCGTTTCTATGGGCGTTGCGGGACGGTCAAGCATACGCCAATCAGGATGGAAGCGCGAGAAGTGAACCGGCAGATCGCGGTCAACACCCGCCGCCCACTCGCTAAAAGCGGTGAGCTGTTCTTCATCATCGTTCAGTCCGGGAATAACGAGATACGTCAGTTCGAGGTGGATACCGTGCTCGTGCATGCCCTCACACGTTTTGAGCACGGGATCGAGGCGCGCCTTGCACACGCCGTTGTAGAACCTCTTGCTGAAGCCTTTCACATCGACGTTTGCCGCATCGAGATAGGGCCCAATCTTTTCGAGAGCTTGCGACGTCATATACCCATTGGTGACGTACACTGTGTACAAACCAGCTTCTTTAGCGAGGATCGCAGAGTCGTACGTATACTCAAACCAGATCGTCGGCTCATTGTACGTCCACGCAATCCCGCGGCAGTTGCGCTCGAGAGCGAGCTGCACCGAACGCTCAGGGGGGATTTCCGTCGTGCCCAGCTCTCCAACTTCCGCGAAGGATATGTCGTAGTTTTGGCAGTGCTCACACCTGAAGTTACAGCTCACAGAACCGAGCGAAAACACCTTTGATCCGGGGTAAAAATGATACAGCGGCTTTTTTTCGATCGGATCGACGCTCATTGAGCTCACCTCCGCATAGATAAGGGTTTTGAGCTTACCGTCGAGATTCTGCCGCACGTGACAGATCCCCCGGTCCCACTCTTTAATCTTGCACTCGTGTGCGCACGCAAAACAGTGCACGGCCCCGCCTTCGATCGGTTCCCACAACATGGCATCTTTTATCACGTTATAACCCTCGTGGCTTTTCAAGCTTCAGCGTCGTTTGATGAGATTTCCCGGCCCTTTCCTGCAGCTCATTGCGCACTACGATCGCGAGCATTGGTTTTCTCGCTATGAGGTAGGCACGTGACAATGCGCGAGCGACGGTGCATCAAATGAAGTCTGCGAGACTGTAATACGACTCACCTAGCCAAACGTACGGAATGTCACGATGTCCCGCGCGTAGGGGACAAGCTTGCGCAGTGACATGAGGTGGGATGTTTCAGCGTGACAATAAATGAGACAGTGCCTGTCGCACCGCAGCATCTGCTCACGGTCAGCTTGTGCCCGTTCTGAGGTCATAAGGCTCTGAAGGTCGTTTTCGAGGAGGTTGCCCAACTTCGTGCCGATCGGCATGCAGGGGTAAATAATGTCGCCGTTCGGCTCGATCATGATACTAAGTGTTCGGCACGTGTACGGCTGGTCAAAACTCTCGATGTACGAGCGACTCGTTGTGAGCGTGTTCCCGTACTCGCGCTTCAGGCGCGTAACGATCTCGCGAAGCGCCATGAGATCCGGCGTGAGGTCTTCGGTGCCATCAAAGTTGAACGCAGGCATAATAAGGATCTTGTGGCCGTGTGCGTGCACTTTTTCCACCTTTTCCTCGATCTTATCGAGATCGTGCTTCGTTACGACTGTTTGCACCGTCGTCTTGATACCGAGATCAGAGAAAAAGCCGAGCCGATCAAACATGTGTACGTTGTTGTGGCCCTCGTCAATGGATAACTGCAGAAAATCGAAGTACCTCGCGTACTCTGCGAATGGTCGTCGATCGATGAGAAGTCCGTTGGTGGTAAACAGAATATAGTTCGAGCAGTCGTGCGTGTAGCGGAGAATTTCACCGATATCCTTGCGCAATAACGGCTCTCCCCCTTCAAAGCTGATGGTAAAGGTGCTTGCTTGAGAAAGATTGTCGATGACGGTGAACACGTCATTCGTACCAAGGTCAGGGATCTTATCTGCCCAGACGTTACAGAAGCCACACCGCAGGTTGCACCGGTGGGTGATCTTGAATGAGGCGTAGAACGGATTGTCGAATTCGTTTCGGATGTAGTTCGAAAGATAGCCTCTAACGGCCCGCACATTTCTATTCATTGTGCCTCGCTGCAGTTGCGTGACGGATGAATCCGTGACGGAGTGGCTGTCGTTGGGTATCCAACGAGACGCAGATTCACTCCTCAAAGGGCGCAACGTAGCATGATGCTTGCTTGCTGCTAATAAGCTTCTGTTCGTGGAAAAGGCGCGCTGTGAGGAGGTACGTGCCTTCTTCACTCGCGTACAGCTCGCTTACGAATCGCTGCGTACCGCCTTTTGTGATAAAGTCGATGTCAATCACATCCATAAGCGTGTGGGCTTTCGAGGGGGGAGTTGCGGCGATCTCAAGCCGTAGATCCGACACGTCGCGGTGGGCGTGCACGACCGTTTCCGTCTCGATGGTTTCTTCATAGGCCCAGTAGGGCCGGTTCACGAAGAAGGTCTGGATCTCCGCGGGATCTTCCACGAGTCGAACCTCCTGATCGGGCGAGTACCAGCTCACGAGAGCACCGTCGCGGTACGCCGTGACGTGCAGATAGACTCGTCCGGTGTGGTTTGCAAAAACCTGAAAGTTGAGCACTTCTGTGTCTTGAGGGGCCAACTCTTTCACGAAATGAAATGAGCCACTTGGAAAAACGTCGAGATCGTACGAGTTGTAGGTATACAGTGTCGCGCTTACGTCGACGAGGGGCTCCCTTGATACGTTCCTCAGCTTGACGGTGATCCAGTGGCGCCCCCGGTCGAGAACCTCGGGCGTAACCGTTGCCTCGAATGGATACTTGCGTCGTTCTTCCATAGCGCTCCTACTTAACGTTCACTCGCGTTTTCTTTTCCACCTCAGTAGGCTCCTTCTTCGGGATTTTCACCTCGAGCACGCCGTTCTTGAACGTTGCTTCTGCCTTATCTGGAAGAACGTCGGCGGGGAGGTCGAGCATCCGGCGGTACGATGCGTAGCCGCGCTCGCGGTAGGTGTAATCCTCATCCTTGCGTTCCGTTTCGGTGCTCGATTCAGCACTGATCTCGATCCGTTCAGGGGTAAGGTTGATCTCGATATCCTCCTTCTGCACTCCGGGCATGTCTGCGACCACCTGGAGGGCGTCGCCAAGGTCTACTACGTCAACGCGTGGCTGTTTCAAAGCGGGCGTCGGCGCCTGCGAGGGGAATACGCGCTCGAGGGTGTCTTCCATGTTGGCGCGGAACGTGTCGAGCATGCGGCGCATCTCGGCGAAAGGGTCACTCATCCAGTAGTCCTTCGGCGTGATTTCTTTCTCTTCTTTCTTTTCGTCGGTCATAGTATCATCAAATTAAGTAGCGCACAGAAGGTAATAAAGCATACGCAAGGAAAAAACAGATCACAAAGGAGTGGCTTCACGAGGCAAACGGTTATCGCAGAAATAGGTCGAGGCCGTTTTGTACGCACGCCTTTTGCCCTCGATCGGCGTACCCCTCGACGCTGAGTGCGTGCAAGACCCGTGCGACCGACAAGCAATCCGATCGCTGCGCACTTATGTCGCTGTTTACGACAAACTTCGCTTCAGGATACTCTTTGATCAAATCCACCGCATCTTGCACCGATGCTTTACCTGGTTGGACGGTAATGCCGACGTACGTTCCCGCTTCAAGTGCAATATCGACCGTAGACGGATCGATGTGATCGATAACCACATCCTTGGCCCCAACGTCGTCAACGATCGCGACGATTCGCTCCAGCGCATCTCTCTTCCCGCGCCGCGGCGTATGGATAACTTTCGGGTAGTAATCGATCTCCAGCTGCGCGCGAAAAACCCGTTCCTCGACGTCAGTGCATCGTTCAAGACCGATCTCCCCGATAGCGACCACATCTGGGTGCGAGAGATATTCGGGGAGCGCTCGTAGCGTTTCGTCGACCTGAGCGTTTATAGAGCGCGGGTGGACCCCGAGACCAACGTGCACGCTGACGCCATTTTCCGCGCCTCGGCGTACTTCTTCGTGCGCAAGCTTGTGAAAGTGGTCGAGCAACACGTCCGCGGTTGACATTCGCATCGGGTCGTGCGCGAGCGTAAGTACGTCAGTGACGCCGGCGACGCCCATTAATTCAAAGTCCTCATACGGACGAGTGTCCATGTGGGCATGCGTATCAAACACGAGTGCATGAGCGCGCTCTTAAGTCTTATGTGTTATGCACGAGCGTTCCGCGCGAGCCAGAGGGACAATTTAGCAATCGTTGCCGTCTGAGGGGTTCAAACGCGCTACCTGAGCCAGAAGACCGATAATTATAAACGTGAAGAGTAAGCAGCATGGTTAGCTGACCATGTTAGTACCCAAAATAGATGTCGAGCTTTGCGTCGGCTGTGGGGCGTGCGAAGACATATGCCCTGACGTCTTTGAGCTTCAGGATGATGGATTGTCGCACGTCGTCGACGCGGCTGCCTGCAGCGAGTGTGAGTGTCAAGAGGCTGCTGACAGCTGCCCGACTGAGGCCATCTCCATTATCGAAGAGTGACCTCACGTTCTCGCACGACGTCACTAATTCTTTTTTGTCAATCCTCTAAGCGGATGCTGTTAGGTTCCAGCAACAATGCGCACCAAATCGCCGACAAGGGAAATCCGCGTGAGTTTATACGCAGTGCAGCCTCATATTTGTCAAACCACGGCCGCAGTCTCTTTTCGCGTTCGGGGTTATAGAATGGGATAATCCCCCGTGTCCCGTATTTCCCCAAAAGCAGCCCACCGATACGCCAAGAACCGACGCAGGAACCAGCACGAACAGGATGACTAGCGGACTCAAGTTCTCTCTCTTCTGCAGCGCGATTGTCGGCTCTGTGGGGATAAGGAGCACCGATGAGGTGGCGCTGACGAGAGACAGTTCAAGCAAGCGTAGTTAGTGATGAAAGGCAGCGATAAGCACCCGGTCACTTTGATCGGTTACAACACTTCTACGCGTTTATAAAAGATAGTGACGGCGCCGCCCGGCCACACAGATTGCATTTAGATGCCGTGACCGGTAACAGCGCTTATATCAACGTGGCGCATAGGTGTGAAGATAACATGGAAAACCAACGATATAAGCGCGGAATCGAAGCGCTGCGTAAGGCCAACGAGGAGGGCATCACAAACCTCATTCGGAGTATGGACGATGTTGCGCCCGACCTTGCACGCTACGTTATTGAGTTTGCGTACGGGGATATCTACACCCGTCCGGGACTGCATACGAAGCAGCGTGAACTATGCATCGTCGCCGCTCTCACCGCCCTCGGCAATCGAGAGGATCAACTTCGCGACCACATTCAAGCAGCTCTCAATGTCGGGTGCACGCGGGAGGAGCTTATCGAAACTATCCTAATGATGGCAGTCTATGCAGGCTTTCCAGCCGCGATCAATGGAATGCAGATCGCACGCGAAATGTTGCTCCGTGAGTGAGTGGACCGACGAAGCAACGTCCTGATAACGCCGTCCTGCCGCAGCCCTTTTTTCCCAGAATAACGAAGCGGAGCGCGTTACGCGCCTAGCGCTTGACAGATAGGAACTGGCGACCGCCGCTGAGTCAAAAAAGATGCTCCGGTTGGGATTTGAACCCAAGTCGAGGGAGTGAGAGTCCCTCATGATTGGCCGGACTACACTACCGGAGCCAGACTTTTACTATAGCACACGGATTCTTAAGCTTTGCTGGCGCAGCGGAACCGTCATAAAATGGTCCGGCCGACCTGCAGATGGAACGGACGTCTGCCCTGCGCGCGGTGCGCCAACGCCGCCGCCGTCAGAGCGGGACTACGTCGTTGAGAAAAGTATACTCTTTTCTGATCTGGTTGACCACGGCAACGTCGATTACCGCGGTGATGATTGCTTCAGAGTTACCCGCGGCGACAAGCGTCTCCCCCCACGGGTCGGTAATCATGCTGCCGCCGACAAAAGTCGTCGTTGGCACCGGGGTGCCTACTTGATTGCAGCCGATGAAGTAACACTGGTTTTCGATAGCTCGGGCCTTGTTTAGCGTTATCCAATGGTCAAGGCGCTGCGAAGGCCATGCCGCAGGACAGACGATAATTTCAGCCCCCTTCTTGACCAGAGCCCGATAGAGCTCAGGAAAGCGAAGGTCATAACAGATCGAAAGCCCGATGACACCAAGCTCGATCGGCGCAACGACAATGTCCGTACCTGCGATCAATGACCGTTTCTCCTTCGAACGATAGGAGAACAGATGAATCTTGCGATACCGTGCGCAGATCGTGCCGCGTCTATCGATGAGCACGCTTGTGTTGAACATCCGTCCAGGCTCGTCCACCTCAAGCATGCTCCCCATCAGAATGTAGCTTCCCTTTTCGCGAGCAAGCCGCGTAAAGACTTCGGTTGTCGGCCCCGGAATGTGCTCTCCGGCTTTGAAATCTCTGCAGTGGGTGAACAGCTCTGGGAGAACGATGAGGTCGGCATCCGTTTCGTCGATTAAGGCGACCGCGCGATCAACGTTTTCCGATCGCGTGCCGAGCGCACCCATCTGAATACACGCCGCCTTGAACCCCATATGATCCACCACTCGCGTGCGAAAATCTAACGTTCGCCACGTGTCACACAGTCTTCGAGGCATATAGCCTTACGGGCCAGACTTTGCCCTAGCGTTCGCGACGACCGATGGAACGCCTGAGGATGCGCGCGCAGGAAGATATTTCTATTCTCAGTCGGAACTAGAGGTAAATGAAGCGGGAGCAAATTCTCATCGAAGCGTTGCCCTACATTCGTGAGTTTTACGGATCGTTCGTCGTCATCAAGATTGGCGGCCACGCGATGATCGACAAGCGTCTCATGGAGGGCATCATCGAAGATATCGTGCTCTTGCGGTACGTCGGCATGCAGCCGGTACTCGTCCACGGCGGCGGACCCGAGATCAGCGAGAAGATGGAGCAGATGGGTAAAAAACCTGAATTCGCCGCTGGCTTACGCGTCACCGACGAAGAGACGCTGGAGATCGCCCGCATGGTCCTTATGGGCAACATCAACACGCGCCTCGTCGCGCTCATCGGTAAGCACGGCGGCAAAGGCGTCGGGTTGTCCGGGAAGGACGGACGCATGATCGCCGCGCGAAAAAAAGGCCCTCAGCGGGTGGTCTATGAAGGTATCGAGCAGGAGGTCGACCTCGGCTGGGTCGGTGAGACAGAAGTCATCAACCCAGAGATCCTAATGATCATGGCCGAGAAAGGCTATATTCCCGTGGTTGCCCCCATTGCGGTCGATAACGCGTGCCATAGCCTCAATCTCAACGCGGACACCGTCGCCGGAGATATTGCGGCAGCGCTTGTGGCCCGCAAGCTTATCGCGCTGACCGACGTCAGAGGCATTCAACGCGACCAGAGCGATCCCGAAACGCTCATCTCGCGGATGACGTTCGCAGAAGCGCAGCGCGCGATTGAGACAGGGAGCATCAGTGGCGGAATGATCCCCAAAGTGCACGCGTGCATCAAGGCCCTCGAAGCGGGGGTTCAAAACGCCCACATCATCAACGGCAATTTCCATCACGCGCTCCTGCTCGAGCTGTTCACGGACAAAGGCATCGGAACGATGATGGTAAGGGGGTAAGCCTAGCGGCCACCGCATCGGCTGGCTGGCGCGCTGGGAACATGCCAATGAGAACGATTCGCGAAGTAGAGTTGCACGGACACATCATTGACTCACTCACGTTAACGCGGGTGCTCGACAAGATCATGGATCTTGACGGCGAGTTCGAGATTGTCACCTTCACGATCGGCGAGCACAAGAGCGACCCGAGCTACGTCAGGCTCGCGGTCAAGGGACGCGATGAGGCACATCTTGACGCTATCATGAGCGACCTTCACCGCCTCGGAGCCCAGGTTCCGGAGATCGAAGACGTCCGTTTAGGAGCCGCCGACAAAGACAAAGCCGTCCCGAAAGGGTTCTATTCGACGACGAATCACCCCACTTTTATTTATCGCCGCGGCGCTTGGATTCCCGTGGAGGACATCGAGATGGACTGCACGATCGTCGTTCGCGACGACCGGGCGCGTTGCACGCCGCTTCACCAAGTGGTGAAAGGGGACCAGGTCGTGCTCGGCCAGCGCGGCGTCCGTGTTATTCCCCCTGAACGACCGCGTTCTCGCTCCCTTTTTGAGTTTATGGGTGGCGCCGTGTCGTCTGAGCGTCCTTCAGCGACGCTTATACGCCAAATCGCCATCGAGATGGTGCAGGCTAAGGTGCAAGGCAAGAAGATCGCCGTCGTTGCCGGACCGGCGGTATCACACACCGGCGCTGCTGAGGCGCTGGCGAGCATCATACGCCGTGGGTACGTCGATGCCCTTCTCGCCGGCAATGCACTTGCGGTTCACGACATCGAGCGTGACCTGTTCGGAACATCGCTCGGCCTCGACATCAAGACAGCCGAACTGGTCAGCGAGGGGCACAAGCACCACCTCTACGCCATCAGTGAGGTGATCCGCTCCGGGTCGATCAAAGCGGCTGTGCGCCAGGGGCTCATCAAAAGTGGCGTCATGTACGAAAGCGTCGTCAATAACGTGCCATTCGTGCTTGCTGGGTCCATCCGCGATGACGGCCCGTTGCCCGAAGTCATCACGGATACGATGGCGGCTCAGGATGCCATGCGGGAGCTTCTCAAAGACGTTGACCTCGTGCTTATGATGGCCACCATGCTGCATTCCATCGCCGTCGGGAACATGCTCCCCTCGTACGTCAAGACGATCTGCGTCGACATTAATCCAGCCACCGTGACGAAGCTCATCGATCGCGGGACGGCGCAGGCTATCGGGATCGTCACGGACGTGGGCACCTTCCTCCCCGCGCTTGCAGCGGAGCTCGAGATTATCGACGTCGAATAATTTTAGCGATCGATGCGTGCAACGTCCTGCGTTTACCGTGCTGTGTGCACGGCGTCTTTGATGCTGCTGCAGGGAATCAGCCTGCGTCTTTGATCACGGGCGAAGCAGTCGGGTTGAACGGATTTGTGCGCAACGCCAAGGAGAAGAGGTACGAATATCGCTTTAAGAGGTGCGCCATGTACTTTAGCCACTCGGAGGTGAGCGCGCTGTATGCTCGTCCTACATCACCAGCAAGGTGTCGGTAATCACCGCCGGGCAGGTGCGCGAGGTCGGCCCGGTACTGCAGCTCATCAGCGACGTGGAAGACCGCCCAAAGCTGTTCGGTGAAGGCTTCCTGTTCGAGGAGGTTCGGATTTTCAAGAAGACGGAGCAAAAACGTCCGCTGTGAGACGAGAAAATTGCGAAGGTTCTCTAGGAAATGCAACGCTTTTGGGTCGCCCTTCTCGAAAAAGAGCTTGTATTCGTACTTTTTCAGGCGCAAACTCGCGTCGGCAAAGTTGCGGCTCGTCCACGTGCCATTCAGCAAAAGCTCATCGCGAATCCTCCCGACTTGCGCGTCAAAGCCCGAAAACGCTTTCAGGAGTGGGATGCCCACCTCGCTGAAGTAGACACCGATTACCATGTTTAGTTTGGTGAGTTGACTCCGCTTTTCTTGCCGGCTTATTACCCAATCAACGACGAGGACGACAAGAAGCACCTCGATAGGAAGAAAGGCAACGTCGCCAAGTCCATAGATCTCGATACACGCTAAATCGTGGAATAAGTAGAAGTGAACCAGGTAGAGCAATACAGAGAGCGCAATAAGAAGGAGGCCGAAATAAACCCGCTAGCCGATCTTCATCTGCCCCTCACCCTCGCAGTGACAGCATTGTATCTCCCATGTCAATAGCTCTAAATATAGTCTCGGTCAGCCGTAGCGGACACACGGCGGTCGGATGGTCGCGAGATCAGGCCGCCGAAACCTCCTCAGCGGGGCAAAGCAACGTCACGTCGTGAAACGGTACTAGATGGCGGCCACGCCGTCGTCTCACAGCTCCCCCCTGCCAGGGTGCACAGCGTGCGCAGAGCAAGGAAGGTGTCAACCACTTGATTCAATCTGCGGCCCATAATTGAGCACGAAAATCCGATTTGCAAGCCGCACGCCAGCTCGTTCAATGCGATTGGTCGTCAGCTGATCGTTGGGTATGGTTCGACTGAAATGCTTGAATAGGTTCTCTTTGTCGCCGCGAAGCCTCGGCACGTCGTCAAAAAGGCCCTCGCGCGCTGCACGCAGCTTACACAAGACCCCCCGAACGCCTAGCTTGGCGGCAAAGCCGAAACTGAGCACCTCAGACACGACGAGCGAGGGCACGAATCTTAGCACATCGCCGGTCGACAGGTATTTTCTGAGAAAAACGTAGCGCCCCTTCTCCAGCAGAAATAACTTCTCCGGAGCGACATCGAGTCGGTAATCGTGTCGAATGATTGACGTAGGGACGTAGAGCGATTCAAATCCTGCAAGATACGCTTTGCACGTGAAATCAAGATCATCGTGATAAAGAAAGAGGGCCTCATCAAAGCCGCCGAGTTGCAGAAACTCGTCTCTGCGCACGGCGAAGCAGCACCCTGAAACGTAGCTCACTGGCTCCGACACGGTGCACGCGTCTTTGTCTGCCCCATACCCCCTCGTGAATGCGAGGCCGGTGAAATGCAAGATGTTTCCGCAGTTACCGATTGTGGAACCGTCGTAGATCAAAATCTTAGGGGTGGTTAGTAACCTTCGGCGCCCGATAAGAGGCTGTATAAGCGTGTCTAACCAACCCTCCTCGGCGAGCGTATCGGGATTCAAGATGACGACAAAATCGCCTGTGGCACGAGCTACGCCCTGATTGTTCGCACGGCCCCACCCGTAGTTTTCGTCGTTTTCGAGCAATTCTACCGACGGGAAACCTTCTTTAAGGATTCGAACGGTGTCATCGCTTGAATGGTTGTCAACCACGACGATCTCGAGCCCGTAAGCTGTTCGACCCCGCCGCGCATAGATAGAATTGATGCACGCTTCGACGTAGTCAGCGCTGTTGTACGTCACGATAACGATACTAACGAGATACTCATCGGCCATTTCACGACACGCTACAAAGGAAATCAGCCACGGTCTGCCAGCGACGTCTCACTATGAGCCTTGAGCGCAGCCGCATATGACGCTTTTCCCCCCAGCCAGCGCATTCAGCGGGCGCTCACCTTGTGGCCCGCGCGTTGATATCCTGGACGGACCACAGCAAGAGTGCTGCAAGCATCCCATAAAGACCCACGGCGACACAGAAGAGCCACCCCAGCATATAGATGGTGATCAAGTTGTTGGTGCGATTGAACTCGTCAAGCGCACGAAGAAACAGGAGTACCCCCGCGCCCAAAAAGAAAAGCCCCGGAACGCCGAAGAAAAGGATTGGGTGTTTTTGCGCGACCACGCGAACGATCGAGTTGATGACATCGAGTCCGTGACGCACGGGGCCCTTGCTCGAATCGCGAATACCGTCATAACGGGTCACAATTCCCGCTTCTCTGATTTTGAGCTTGCTATCGGCGGCCCTGATGATGATCTCAGAGCTCACACCCATACCATTCTGATTCACGTCGATCGCGTGAAGCGCCTTCCGTGAGTATGCGCGAAACCCGCTTTGCGAATCGGTCAACCTCAACCCTGAGCTCAGCATTGTTGCGCGATCGAGTACCTTCATCCCAAATTTGCGGTAGCGAGGAATCGTCCGGTTCTTCACCCCGCGCGCAAAGCGTGAGCCAATCACGATATCGGCGCCGCTTTCTCTCATCTCGTCGATAAGCTGCGGGATGTCATCGGGATTGTGTTGTCCGTCCCCGTCGAGCGTCACAAGCACGTCGACGTCGTAGTCTCGCGCTATTTCAAAACAATCGCGTATCGCACTGCCGTACCCCTCGTTCGTGAGGTGCCGGAAGACCTCGGCGCCGACCAGATCAGCCACATATGCGGTACCATCATCAGAGCCGTCGTCGACGACGACGACTCGGTCGGCGTGGCGCCGTGCACGGGCGACAACGCTACCTATGGTGAGCTCTTCATTGTACGCGGGGATCGCCACCATGCTGCCGTGTGCGTTGGTCGCCCGCATGGCAGCGCCGGACGCACGACTAGCAGGCTGCGTCGCGCCGTCGAATTCGTTTTGAAAGGGCATCGTTGTGGTTCATGCGACGTGCAGGGCCGCACACTCTCCCATTTTCTTTGGGTGCGCTCTGTTATAAATAGATACATGACCTGACACTGCTCTGCTTGCCGCCCTTGCACCACAAAAAACCAGCCTCAGCCCTGATGCGCCAGTTGCTCCACACCGCGCAGAGTGCCGTTCATCACGTAAGTTCCGAAGATGCTAACAAAGGGGATCAAGCACAGAGCGGGCTTGAGTGGCGATGCAACCGCCCGAAGTTCAAGCGAGTCAGCGCCTGAAAAGGCCTGGTTTCTGACGATGGCTGCCAGACACAGAATATCCGCTTCGGCGCTTAGCGTTATCAATAAGACGGGGAAGCTATGAGTCGCGTGAAACGGAGGTATGGATACGCCTTATTAATTAAAAATCGGCTAAACGTCAGCGTTGCGATACTCAAGCCGACGGCGTATGGAGGTTGACTACAGAACGAGGCTGCGGATCTTCAGGACGCGCAATCGCGCTCAACTCTTTAGGATCTGAAAGTGTTTTTCAGTCAACGGGCTCTGATCCGATCCCATAGTGTGCGCGTATATTTCTTGCAAATATCTAATGTGTGATTCCCCCCTCCATGTGCCTTCTCTTGCATCGGTTGCTGCATCGGTTGCTGTGTTTGCGGCCCTTTGGTTGTGATGGCGGGCCATTTTTTCACCTCCCATGAAGCTAATCTCTGACTAGGCAACGCAGCAGACCTTAAAGTGGTGTTTTCGACATATGGCTGCTGAGAATGCCCGGAATAGAAAGCAGAAACATGCAGCCAGTCACCTGCTGGATGATAAGGGCGGCACCGAAGAAGTCAAGGCCAGCGCTGCCTAGAAACACACCTGAAGAACCACAGGGACAAAAATTATCTTTTTCAGTTCCCAATCATTCAAGGTAACGGGTTGCACAGCAAACGTCACCTGTTTGCACTTCCTGAAAGATTGCATCTATTTTGTCGCTTACGCGTGCCCAAGAATGGTACTTCTTCACAAATTCGCGCGCCTGGCGCCCGATTCGTTGCTGTTTGGCCTTGTCCAGCAACAGTCCTTCCACCTGATCGGCAAATTCGACAGGACTGTCCGCGATACAAAGATGGTCGCCGGGTGTAGCGTTAATCCCTCGTACACCGATTGAGGTAGTGACCACAGGCTTTCCCATGGCCATCGCCTCCAAGACCTTGTTTTTTATTCCCATTCCCGATACGAAAGGAGCAATTACAACTGAAGCACGGGCAACATACGGACGCACGTCCTCCACGAATCCCGTCACGCAAATTGACGGGTCCTTGGCGAGGGCGCGAATGGCAGGAGGCGGATTTTGACCGACCACGAATAGCTTCAGGTTTGGAAATCGCCGCTTGAGCGTGTCGTAAACCTGAGAATGAAAATACTTTATCGCATCGACGTTTGGAGTGCTGGACATGTAGCCGACGAAGACCAATGAGGGCCATTCTTCGCTTATTCCCAGCGGTTTGAAGAAGTCCGTATCGACCCCATTAGGAACGGCCGCGCACTTTGCTTCGGGGCACAGCATTTTCATTGCGTGATATTCCTTGTCGTTGACGACGATGCTTGCATCAAACGCAGCAAGGAGCTTCTTCTCTGCCGATCTAGTGGCGAGATACGTGCAGAACCAATAAAGCTTGTCCATAGACCTGCGCGCTCTCACATACTCACGGTAGAACTCGGCAGACCTGCAATCGAATGCGTGCATCACTTTGGGGGTGCTAAATCGCCACGCGTAGAAAGCAACCGGTTCGCTTGCATAAACGATGTCGTACTTGTCGTGACGAACCTCTTGTATCAATGATGCCATAGCTGGCAAGTACGCGGTCGTCAAGAAACACCGATAGTCCGAAAAGAGTTTTCGCGGGGCAAAGCTATCGCGAGCAACGGAAAGGAGTTTACTACTGTGCGATTGAGGGTGCCAGGGCACTGGATCGATTTGTGAACAGTACCGTTCCAGTTCCGGATAAGATCTCGGGGCGGCAAGATCATTGCTGAGATACAGAAGCCGAATGCTGTGACTTCTGCTTAAGTGCTTTAGAACGTTGAATGCCGGTAAGGCCGTTCCGCTGTACGGTGATGGACGCTCTTCCCATAACATTAGGATGTTCATTGCAGACTCTAGTCACAGTCGCGTATTGGCCACGGTGTGCGGACCGTATAAGAACTAATTCTCGTCACCGAGTGGAGCAGCAAGCGTAACTCGCCCTACACAACCTATTTCGACACGCATTGACTATAAAGCTGTTCCACGTGCGATGCAACCGTGTATCTGACATATCGCTCACCAGCCCTTACCATGCGGCGTTCCCCTGCATTTTCCAGCGTCGCCTTCATAGTTCGACATAAATCTGTTAAATAGCCACATTGGACCTCTTCATCGCCCGTGCTGGTTTTCGAGCACCAATGGCGGATCAGAGCGTTTTGTGAAAGAGCGAAAGCGGCAATGAGGCTTTATCCCTTTCGACTTGTCTATAAAACCCGAAAAGAGCATTATCGTGCCTCGAATGCCGTAGCGGATCTCGAAATGCGGCATACGCGGATGTTTTCGGCTAGTTGTAGCAGACGGTGTGTTTTAGCCTACTCGCTTGCGTCTAAGAGGTTGCGCACACCCCCTTATAATCGTCGACTACTTCGTCGAGGATCCCGATGCGGTCACTGCGCGGTCCCACTTTTGGATTGCGATCCCTTATGTTGATTATTGGCGCAGCGTCGTCGAAGTCGTCTTGAAGGGGCATGCTTGTGCTTCGTGCGACGTGCAGGGCCGCACACTATCCCATTTTCTTTGGGTGCGCTCGGTTATAAATAGATAGATGACCTCACGCTGCGCTCGTTGCCGCCTTTACGCAACGAAAAAGAGACTCCAGCCTCATCCCCGATGCGCGAGTTGCTCCGACACCGCGCGAACGCAAGCATTGCCTCTACGTTCCTCGAACGGGCAAAAGTGCGTTCTTCGGATCGCTGCTTGCGCCCGAATTCAGCGCGATGCCGCGACATCCTTAGGGCCGACGAAGGACGCCCAGTACGAACGCGTGCCCCCTCGCTAGTGGTAATATACGACGGCGCCTCCGTCATCAAAAACACGATTACGGCCGCCCGCGATACCGGCCAAACTCGAGTGGTTTACCTGCGTGCCGCTGAGGAGTGATTGTGCGTATACCTGCTGCGCGCTCGTCCCGGTGAGCAAATTGAAAGTCCCCAGATAGACGTACCCCGCGTGTGGCGTGTGCGGCGCGTAACTGGGGAGGCGAATGAGCGAATGATTAGAATCAAGACTGGTCCAGAGAAGGCCGCGATACACGTCGGCATACACGGGCCCCTTGGATGCTTTCACAGCGTGGAGCCACTGAGCCCCAGCCACTTCTCTCGCGTTGAAACGGGGGGCATCGATGGCATCATTTAAGAAAAATGAGGTCGGATCCTGCCGCGTGACCTCATAGACGAGTCCAGTGCCAAACAGCAACATCATGACAAAGAGCACTGCGACCAGCTTGTAAGTGAGGCTCAAGCCTGTTCGTTCACGCGGTCTCGCGCGCAGGGGCCCAGGAAGCCCCCCGATCAGCAGCGCTCCAGTAACGCAAAAGGGGGCCAGCAGGAGCGTTGAGATCTGATAGAGCCTCGTCGTGTTGACGGCGAGGGCCAAAACCGGAACCGCGGCGGCTGTCATCAATATGACAAAGCTCGCGAGCGCGAGCGCAGCAAACTCCTGATCAAACGTGAAACGACAACGGCGGAGCACGAGCGCAGCGAGGCCCAAAATGATGAGAATGAGGCCAAGTAAGTAGAGGAACTCCGCCACCTCGTGGAGAGGAGAGAGCTTCCCCAGGAGCAGTTCGTTTACCGAAATCCCGTAATAGCGCGCTAGCGCGAGTGACGCGGAGAGAAAGACGACCGGCGCCCCGAACAGCAACGTCGGCGCCTTCTGCCGGGCTCGTTTGGTAAGCAAGTAGACGATCACAAGGGCGCAGGCGTACGCCGCAGCGCCGATCCCGAAGGCGAGGGGGACGTTAGGAGCCGCAAGAAGCGTGCGGCCAATCTGGGCGAATGTAGGGACGATGTCACGGCTCAACGCCGCGGAACCGAGAGTCGCGTACCAGGCGGCCGTGAAGGCGGCGAACAACAAGATGAAGGGCAGCGTCAACATCCTTTTCAGGCGAGCGGGAGGCTTTGCTGACGGCCCAGAAGAGGCGGCCCTGTGCAGGCGGCGCATGGCGGGGTTGTCGACGAGGAAGAGCACGAGCCACGCGACGACAAGATATGTGATGAAGATGAGCGCGAGTGCATAGTGCGACACTACAACAGATGCTGCAAATATGGCACAGAGCGCATAGAGGGGCGATTTCCCTGCCTCAAGGCCGACGCGTTTGTCGACCAGCAAGATTAAGAGCAGCACAAGAAAAAGCTCGGCGATTTCCTGTCGCGCGAGTGACGGCATTTCCGTGAAGAACGTGAACAAAAAGGTGACAAAGAAGGAGGCCAAGAGGGCAATTCTGCCGCTCGTCTGTTTTTGGAACACGACGAACAGGCCGACCGGAACGAGGGCGAACAAGAGGGGATAGATCGTTTTGAAGATCCACACCACGCTGACGCCTGACACGATTGAGGTAAGTGGAGCGAGCACCGTAACGCTCAGCACGGCATTGGTTGGGCCAGGTGCGTGCACGTTCCACTGCGCGTTGGAAAGGACAGCGTTCGCGGTATAGAGCTCCTGTTGGATGTCCCACCCCCAGACGTAAGGCGAGATCAGCGATGCGTGATAAAGGAGAGCGACCGCTATGACGAATACCGCGAGCGGATAGAGCTCCTTTGGAACCGATGCCGACGTGCTGATCCAAAGCGCCGTGATCGCGATTATGATGATGAGCACGAGCAGGGGCAGGTTGCTGCCGTACGCATTCATCGCGTACGTTGCAAATATGCTCGCAAATGGGAGCACACACAGCGCTAACGCCGGCGGCGTTAGCACGTCACGTAGATCGATGGTACCGCCCTCAGTTGGACCCGGATCGCGCCAATAACTCACTACCGCCATGAAGGTGATAATCACGCCTTCCGTCATGACAACAGGGACAAGCGCGAGCGGCCGTTCGAACCCAAATACGGGATACAACATTGTCATGAGAAGTCCGGTCCCCATGACGGCCGCGAGGCTCAGGCCAACCGCGAAGAGCGGCGTGCGCACGCCGCCGAGCTGGTGCAGGCGGAGGGCCCGAAGGATGAGCATACCCGGGACGAACCAGAGGTACACAAAGGCAAAGAAGCCCCGCAAGAGCGATATCTGCACCCCTGCCGCGTCGAGTCCGATGAGGGTCCAGACAAGAAACTGCAGGGTGAGGACTGCTATAAGCGTCCTTTTGCGCGGCCAATCGTTCATCGCGAGAGGATTAAGAACCATGGCGGCCCCTCAGTAGACGCGTGTGAACGACGAAAAATTGCGCGCCGCTGGCATCCAACGTGTGCTTCGCTTCAAGCAGCTTTCGTGCGTTGGCACCAAACCGTGCTCGTTCGCTTTCATTTTCAAGAAGGCGCGCCACTTTATCAACGAATCGTTCGTAGACCCGCGGGAGGATGAGGGCGTATTCCCCGTTGTGTGCTGATATGCCCTCAAAACCTTTTTCAGTGGTTACGATGGGAACCCCCTATTCGTGTATTGAAAGAACTTTAGCCGCGTTCCGCTTCCGGCGCCTTCAGGCACAGTTGCGATATCCCGTTCCGCGAAAAAACGCAACAAGTCCTCCGTGAAGCCGACCGAGCGCACTTTCTCTCGCTCAAATGTCGGCGCGCCGCCCACCAAAAACAAGACGTTTGAGTTGATCATGCGTGGTCGAGGTGCGAGGTCGCGAAATACGCACAGTCCGACCGGTGAACTTGAGATCGCTGTACGAGTAAATCGTAGCGGGGGGCGCGGCGTGAGGATCGACGAACTCCGCGGTTTCGAGCAAGATGACGCTGTTGTCTCTGACGATGAGCTCTCTCGCAAGACTGGCGTGCCTCTCCTATGCCCCATTCTTCGGCCGCAAGAGGCCGACGTGAATAGTCTGTCTACGACACTCACGATCCTCAAACTGCGCGCGCGAGCTGGCCAAGAGAGCGGTAGCCGCTAAGCACGCGTTCCTCCATAATCGCCCAGCTGTAACGTTCATCATACGCCTTACGCCCGTTGGCGCCTAACTCAGCGCGCAGCTGCGGGTCCCCCCTGCACGTTTTCAGCGCGTCAATGAGCGCGGGCACATCGCCGTACGGCACCACCGCCCCACACCGCTCCTTTCGAACGATGTTCGCCATTGCACCCCCGTCGCTCACGATGATTGGCTTTCCGCACATCATCGCTTCAAACAGTTTAGCGGGGCTCGCATACTTCGTCTTGGGAACCCTTGGATCTTCAAACCGGAACAAGAGATCCGCCTTCAGTGTCTCCCTAATGACGTCGTCGTACGAGGGCAAGAACCCGAGATACTGCGCCTTGTTCCCGATGCGGTTTAACTCGTCGACAACCAGATCATTGTCGGTGATCGGCCCGGCCACTTTGAGTCGCACACCTTCGACACCACTCACCGCGTCGAACATGTAGCTGAGCCCGCGGGAGCCGTGCATCGCCCCCGCATAGAATATGACCATCTCGTCGGCTGACACCCTCGATGCGGTTCCTGCCGCCACAGCGTCGGGCGTCGCTATGAAGTCAATCGGAGAGTTGTACACGTAATAGAGCTTGTTAATGTGAGCACCGTCGACCTCTGCAAAGCGCAACTCATCCACCAAAAACAGCACATCAGCGAAGCCGATTCCTGTGCGTTCGAGGCGCGCGACAAACCGCCTAATGCGCTGTCTCAGTCTCTGAAATCCCCCGTCGGGCAGATTATCTGCATAGAAGTCGTAGATGAAATAGCAGAGTTTTCGCTTCCGGATGAGCTTCGCGAGTATGGCTGGGAGCAGCGTGTCTAAGTCGCTCGCGTGTATGACATCGCTGTCGTCTCGCAGAAGGAACGCGAGCTCATACGCCCACCAGAGCGGCAGGCACAATAGCGCCGCCGGTCGATCGTAAGGGGCTCGTATCGTGCACTTGTACGTCGGGTACAGAGCGGCGTTGTATGGTTCCGCGGTGCCGTCGCGATCCCAAATCAGCAGTTTGACTGAATAGCCATGCGTTGCCAGCGCTCTCGCTATCTTATTGATTCCCGGCTCTATCCCACGTCCTCGAATCAACGTCACCCTCATTTTTGTTCTCGCCCGTCAATCTTGAGCATCGACGTGTTTGCCGGAGACGGCGCCTGAGGCGAAGAGAAGAGTAAGTGGTGAAGCCTCAAGCTTGGTTGTAACGTGCCACGTCGGCGTCGACCATCATATGCACGAGTGCCTCGAACGAAGTTTCGGGCGCCCAGCCTAACTTGGCACGGGCTTGCGACGCGTCTCCCTTCAAATCAGGTACTTCAGCAGGCCGCATGAATCGCTCGTCGATTTTGACGTACTGCTCCCAGTTCAAGCCGACGTGATCAAAGGCAAGGGCGGCGAACTCTCTCACCGAATGACTTTCGCCGGTTGCGATCACGTAATCGGCAGGCTCATCTCGCTGCAGCATGAGCCACATCGCTTTTACGTAATCGCCGGCAAAGCCCCAATCGCGTCGTACGTCCAGGTTGCCCAAGCGAAGCTCGTTCGCCCGGCCGCAGGCAATGCGCGCGACCCCGTCTGAGATCTTCTTCGTTACGAACTCAATGCCGCGCCGAGGAGACTCGTGATTGAAGCAGATGCCGTTGCAACAATAAAGCCCATAGCTCTCACGATAATTGATCGTAGCGTAATGCCCATACACTTTTGCAACGGCATAAGGGCTTCGCGGGTGAAATGGCGTAGCTTCGTTTTTCAATGGCTGCGGGGAAGTGCCAAACATCTCGCTGCTTGACGCTTGGTAGAAACGCGCGTCGGGGCTGAAGTGCCGCACGGCTTCCAGCATCCGCACCACGCCAAGCCCCGTCACATCACCCGTCAATACAGGTTGATTCCACGACGTGGCGACGAACGATTGCGCAGCGAGATTGTACACCTCGTCAGGCATCGCCGTTTGCACGGCGACGTTGAGTGATGACTGGTCGGTGACGTCTCCCTCGAGCACTACGAGTCGATCCAGCGACGCCCTTATGCGTGTTTCGTTGGGGGTGCTCAGCCTCCTTACCAGACCGTAGACCTCGTAGCCCTTTTCCAAGAGGTGCTCTACCAAATATGACCCGTCTTGTCCCGTTATACCCGTTATCAGTGCCGTTGGCATTTTCCCGCCGAGCTTTTGTGATAATCATCATCAATGATTGCGGTGCACCTATAAGAATTTGCTGCAGCGTTTGTGGCTGCTTACCGCTGTGTGAGCGTGCGTGTCGCTCGACCGCCTCTTGAAAACAGAATCACGGCTGCTGAGAACGGATCAACAATCGAAGCCTGTCTACTCGAGCGCACGCAAAAAAAAGCGAGCTTCTCGTCTCACGTCACGGTGAGATAGAGATACACCGAGCGGTACACGCTCGGGTCGCTGCCCTTGTATAAATCGAACTCCAGCTTTTGTCCCAGGCCGCTGTGCGTCGGCGCAAACGACACGGAGTGTTGCCACTGCTCATTGTTCGCTAGGCTAAATGCTTGCGTAGCGACAGTCGCGTTGTCGAGTCTAACCACCAGTGTGTAGTTAGCGTCCGCGTTCTCGTGATTGACGACGCCAACGGTCACGTTGCCCGTCTGGCCTACGGTCAGATTGGTCGGGTAGTTGCTCGCCGTCCCACTAGGGCCCAAAAGGAACAGCTCGGTGAACGGCTCGCCTGGCTGGGGGAGAACCACGATCAGTATCGTTCCACAAATCGCGAGGATCAAAACTATGGCAAGAACAGCGGTGAGGGCACTCTTACGATTCACGCGGCTCTGATTCGTACGCCCTTGCTCATAAATGTTTGCTTGCGCCCCCAAATGCGATCAAACGCGGCTTGAAACGGCCCGCGAGTTTCAGGAGGCGGCTGAGCTATGCGGCTTGCAGCCCCACCATATGGCGTTGCTTGAGAAGGAATCAACCTATGAAGCCGCCCAAACCGATGCCGCCCTCATCAACAAAATCTGCTACTCAAAGGGGAATCGCTGCAGTCGTAAAAACGGCGTGTGAGACCGATTACCCATTCAAGCGATAGACTTGAGCATAACCGTTAGAATAGATGTTACTGCTGCCTCCCACGTAATAACGCGCGTCTAGTTCCATAGGCAGACTGGTTAGAGTGTTCAAGCCGACGACGAGTTTCCCCGTTTGCACGTTGGGGGTGCCGAGATAGACATACGATCCAGGTGCGAGATTTGCCCAAGAGCCGCTGCTTGGGAGCATGGCCGCCTGACCGGGGTCAAACGTGTAGACAGCATAGTATCGGAAATCATCTGCGGCGATGATGCCACCAGAAGCGTTTCCGCCTATCCACTTCGCAGCGGTCATTTCTTGAGCATTGAACTTTCCAAAGTCGACGCTCGTGTCTAACGCCATGACCGTGGGGCTATCATTGAGCTCTCCAGCCACCTTGTACACGAGGCCCGCGTTAAACAGAAACAATACGACCATAAAACACGCCAAGGCTTTAAAGGGAGGGGATATCGTTCCTTGTGAAGCAAAATTCGCGCCTCGCCTCTTAACAACGCTGAAAACCCCAGCAAAGCCGATGACGAGAAACACGCTCAGCACTAGCTGCGATATTTGCACGAACCGCGAGAGGTTTAGACTCGCCGCAAAAAGGGGCTGCACGAGACAGAGGTAGAGAACGATCAACATAGCAACAGAAAACGCTAGGTACTCATTCGAAAATTTAAGCCTTGATCGCTCTTTCAAGGCGAAAAGAATCCCCACGAAAGCCGTGATGAGTGCGATGAGGATGAGATATTCAGTGACCTGGTGCAACGGAAGCTTGGACGCGAGAATTGATTGAAGTCCCGTGGTATCGAGCCCCCCGTTCGCGCGTGAAGCAATGGAGGGGAGTGGTATATCAGAGATGTTGCTTGCCCCGCTAAGTTGCGCGTACGGTCCCCATATTCCGAGGTACGCGAGGGTCGTGGCGAATATGCGCGCAAACGAGTCAAACGGTTGTGAGTTGTTCGCAAAGCGGTACCAAAGGGCCGCGATGAGCGTGAAGCCGACCACGAAAACCGCACTGATGCCGTTTCGCAGTCGACGCGGCCGACGAAACGGCGGTACCGAGCGGTCCGCATCTCCTTTGCGGGAGATCCGCTGAGTTAGCGCTCGCACGTCGAAGCTCCCCGCCACCAAAAGCATGAGCCAAGCAAGAATGAAACAGAAGAGAAAGACGTACGTCAATGCGTAGTGCGAGACGATCAAAGAGAAGCCAAATACACCGAAGAGAGAGAACCGCTGCATCCTACGCATCCGTTTGTCTACGAGCAGCAACAACAGCGCAACGAAAAAGAATTCCGCGATTTCCTGGCGTGCCATGGTAAGGAGCTCGGTATAAAACGAAAAAGTCACCATAAAAAAAAACACGCCGAACAGCGCAATGCGAGGGGATGTTTGTTTTTCGTACAGCCTATAGAGGCCGAGAGGCACCATAGCGAAAAGCAGCGGAAAAATGAGCTTCAAGACCCACGTCACGCTAATGCCGGTCGCGACAGAGAGCAGCGGAGCGAGCATAGCAATGCTCAGCATTGCATTGAGGTTCAATGTGTTGTAATTGAGGTTCGGAGCGGCACCCCAGAAACCGTTGCTGACGACACTCTGTGCTACGAAGTTTTCGATTTGGATATCGAATCCCCATAGGTAGTTCGTAATCAGCGCGTTATGGAGCAGCAGCGCCAGGGCGATCGCCACGATCGCGAGAGAGTGGTAGCGTTTCGGCACGTAACCAGTAAAGCCACATACGAGAATCAGGGCGGCGACGGCGAGCAGCACGAGAACGGTTCCGACGCTCGTGCCAAGTGTGTTGAAGAAGTACGCCCCAAAGACGCCCACGAAGGGCAGCAGCAACAAACCGAGTGTCAGTGGCGCAAGGACTACACGCGCGTCGATCGTCGTCGAACGAGAATAATCCCGGTCGCGACGATAGCTTAGCACACAAAGCGCCAGGACAACCCCGCTCATCGTGGCGATGAACGGAACGAGTGTGAGCGGCGTCGGCGTAATGCCACGAAGGTAGACGGCGTTCATAAAGAGGCCCGTGAGCATAATCGTTGCCACGCTTAAGCCCACCGTGTAAAAAAAACCTTCAATGACGTTGAGCTCGTGCAACCTGAGAACTCGCAAAAGAATGATCCCGGGCACGAAGAGCAGATAAACCAGTAAGAGCCCCCCCCGTAGAATCGGCACGTGCACACCGATGGCGTCTAGAGCTAAAACGATCCAGACAGATATCTGAAGCGACGCGATGAGCTTGAAAAACGTAGCGATGCCCCAGTCGTTTGCTTCGAGTGGATTGTTGAGTTTCATGGATAAGACATCGGTGGCCCTCTTTGTGAATATGTTTTCAGGCGAGCGATTTCATTGCCCGCGAAGCGATAGAGAGCCGTACGCGCGAGCTTCGTGATTCAGTTGTTTGTTCATACTCTATATCTAGTTTCTTAATGAGTGTAGTGAGAAGTTTCACGCGTGCGTGCATTCATTTGTTCCAACTATGCGCCCATTCGAACGCGTCCGTGAAACGGATCACGCGCGAATGAGGTGCAGCGAACCCCTCTCGAGGCCTACCTCCAACCTTTAAAAGGCGGTGCAGCGTTAGAAGGAGGATTGAAGAGAGCTAAACTGAAACGAGGGGCAACTAGACCGTTTATTGTAACCCCGCGTAAGCCGTGCACGATAGCCCCTAGATCGCCAAAAAGCGGCAGCCTAGGAAGATCTTAAGGCGAGACTACTGATCTTCACCGAGGTTACGTAAATCGAAGGTTATACCGTCATACTCGGCTAAAAGGGCGGATAGGGCTGGCAAATGTCATAGTAGCGCGCCTATTTTTTGCCCCCTTCTACAGTTGTCGCTGCTGCGAGCACCTGAAGCGGCGAAACTCTAAGCGAGACTCGAAGAAGGCCCCAATCAGTGGCCCAACCAGGGATTACGTGCCTTCGAGTGAACCGATTAAGGCCCAATTAACCGCAAGATCCGGGCGTTGTACAGCCAGCGATTGCCTTGAACGTCGCGTCCGACCGTATTAATAGACGACAAAGAAACCGGTTTTCTTATCCAAGACAATTCGCATCCACCTCGCCGATAAAATCGTCGAGATGATCATTGACAGTTATGCGGCGAAGGATCCTCGGATTCAGATGACAGTTTAACGATTACAACAAGGGCATCTCGAAAAACCGTAAACGATGACATTAAAAAGGCAAAATGAAGGTTTATCGCACAAATAGATTCTCATGCGTAGGTAGCTGATAACCGCTCGAAGCAACTCGCGGTTCCTGAACGCGACGACAACCTGATCGCCGGGTCGGACGGAGAGATTATTAACCACGCAGGGCGCTCCATCGGAAAAAGCTTTAAGGCCAGACCAAGTGGAACAGGTAGATACATGTCAACGGTAAGGGAGTGCACGGAACAGCACGCGCCGCACTGAGGATCAATGATAAAACGCAGGATCTTTTTCGCGTCGCTACTCGTTCTAGCGGTTTTGTTTTCCACAGCACCCGTCAATGCACAAACTGTCGGCGTGAAAAAGTACGTCATCTTTCGTGACGATGACGTCGCGCCGGGATGGTTTCATGGAGATACGCTGCAAGCTGTGAATCAGGTGCACATCGAAGAAAATGTGCCCGTGACGCTGGCAATCGTTCCAGACCCTAACGCCACAGGACCCGACAGCCAAGTATTCCTACTCCCGAATAGCCAACTCACACTGGGCGTTCCGCCAATCCTTGGCACAAGCCCGAACAACAAACTATTCCAAGATCCTGCGTTTCTCACGTACATGCGGTCGATCAGCTCGGACCCTCTGTTTGAGTTCGCGCAGCACGGATACTCGCACAAGGATGATCATTTCTTGAGCCCCAGCGAGCCCAGCGAGTTCTATGGCGAGCCCTTTCAAGTCCAGTACGAAGCCATACAAAAGGGGCGTAACGATATCACGGACGCGTTCGGGATAACACCAACCACGTTCGTTCCCCCCTTCGACCACGGCGATAGCAACACGCTAGCGGCATTAGGAGCGCTCGGATTTACGGACTATTGTTCGGGGCGCGGGGACCTCACGACACTGCAAGGCCAAACATACGGAATACGGGTGGAACCGGCCACTACTAATATCGTCGGCTCGAACTACACCGCACTCACCACGAGCTTTCAGTTCGCAAAAAACACGACCGACCAGTTCTTCAGCGATCCCTACAATGATACGTTGATTGTCGCGTACCATTGGTGGACTTTCAGCGCGCCCGGAGGCTCGGCCGACCCGCGCAAGGTGCAGCTTTTGCGTGACTATATTGATTACGTAAAAACCAAGGAAGGCGTACAGTTCACGCGACTCGATCGTCAGGTGGTGATCACAGGAGCTGCCCCTGGAGCTGCTTTAAGCCTGATGGACGTGAGCGGTGCCCTGACGCCATATCTGCTGTGGCTCTTAGGCAGTGTTGGGATCGCTTACCTGCTCGGTATCGCTTGGTTCATTGCAAGCAGAGGGAACCGCGGCAAGTGAATGACTTTTGCGTTTAGAGCGCCGCGGGAAGTCAACTCGTCGTCACGACGCTGCGCTCAAACCCCGCAACGAGCGCCTCCGCGACTGAGGGGCAGCCCTCACGAATCGCCCTCGGCGCACCGACAGTACAGACGTTCGTAGGCGCGACCAACCTCGTCCCACGTACGTATCTTGCCGCTGAACGGCCCCACCTTCGCCGTGCTCTTAAAGACCTCCGTGATGAGCGAGGCGACCTTTTCGGGGTCGGGGAGGTACGCAACTCCAAAACAGCCGGGCTCTGCGATGAACTCGTGCAGCGCAGTCGCATCCGCCACAATACACGGCGTACCCAGCGCGAGCGCCTCTGCAACGACGATGCCGTACGCTTCTGAGTTTGACAGCAGCAGGAGCAGATCGGCGCGTCTCATCTCATAAACGAGGTCTGCTGGCGCCAAAAACGGTTTCTGCGTCACGTGCGCTTCCAACCCCCGGTCGCGTATCAAACGGCTGATGCGTGCCCGCTCAGGGCCCGCGCCAACGATCGTCAGCGACGCGCCTCGCACCTTTTCCCGGTGCACGAGCACATCCAAACTTTCGACGATCGCTTGCACGTTCTTTCGCTTCAATAGGTGACCGACGTACAAGAGACGCGGGCCGGCTCCCGGCGCACGCGTTTTGCGCGTATCGATGACCGGTACGCCGTGCGGTATCACAGACATACGCTCACGCGGCACGTGAAACTCGCGGCCGATCGTGTCAGCTTCGAACTGAGAAAATGCGATGACATGGGTGAGCGCGCTGACCATATTCTTTCCGACCAGTTTGTACGCGTTCCAAAGCCGTCTCGCCAAGAACCGCTCGCGATACACGTCCAAGTGGTACGAGAAGACGAGTGGGACGTCGGCGGCCATCCGTCTCACACAGTAGACCGCCTCAGCCGAAAATAGTGAGTGAAAGCCATGCACGTGAACCACGTCGGGCGTGATCGTGCTGTATAGCACGGCCATGTCCCTCCGCAGCCGGATGTCAAACCCGTACAGGAGGCCACTCAGCGGCGCACGCACCCGCCGGATTCTAAAACCCTGGCAGAGCTCTTCCGACGCGCGGTGATCAAGATTAGGCTGAAGCACCGTGACCTCGTGCCCCAGGTGCGCGAGTGCACCCCCCACCTCTCGCACGACCGTGTTGATTCCGCCAGCAGCGGTCGTTTCCATGTAGTTGACGAAGAGCAGCTTCATTTCCCGCATCGCAGTACGTCGTCAAGCAGTGCTTCGTATTCGCGCAAGACACGATCCCACGCGTACTCGTTTTTCGCCCGGTCAAACGCGCCGTCTCGAAGCGTGTCGTACGCTTCTGGCTGGTCAACAACTGATTCGATCAAGGTGCGCAGGCTCACGCGGTCGTTAAAGAACAAGGCAAAGCGGTCGCACACCTCCCGATTGTACGGGTTGTCGTGGGCAATGATGCGGTTACGAGCGATCATCGCTTCGAGCAGCGAGGGATTGGTGCCTCCCGCTGAGTGCCCGTGGAGATAGGCAAAACAATGTTGGCGCAACATGGTCAAAAGGTCCTTTTCGTAGATTCCCCCGCTAAACGTGACTCGATCCTGGCCTCGGTGCTCTGCAATAAGTGCGTGAATGCCGCCCTCATAACTCGAATCCGAGAAGTTCCCGACGATGACAAGCTTCTTGTCGGTACGCGCGGCCAAGAAGCCCTCGATCATCGTGCTGATGTTGTTGTCGCGCTCAAGACGCGCAACGATCAGAAAGTACTCGCCGATCTCCAAATGGTCGAGGTCGCCGGGCAGCGCCCTAAGCCGGGACGGATCCCATTGGACACTTGCGAACACGTCGACGCCGTACGGGATAAAGGTCGCTCCTCTCGTCCGCGATGCCCCGAGGTACGCCTGGATTGCCCGCGCGTCTGCGATCGCCGCATCGGCGTAGCGTAACGCAAATAGCTCGTTGACGTGAAGCGCAGTCTTTTCGAGGGAATTGTACTTCTCGCGCGTCCATTCCCTGCCGTCCACATTCACCGCGATTTTTTTTCTGAAAAGCTTCGGAATAAAGAAGAAGAACCCGGCGCCGTAGCCCAGCATGATCACGCAGTCGCACGTCAGGCTCGCCCGCACGAGGGAATAGATGTCATATATAGTCTCGTAGAACACCCGTCTGAAGGGCTTGAGCGGAAAGTAAAACAGCTTAACCCCTTTGTACTCGGCAGGGCGCGGCCGAGCCGTGCCCTCGCAGCTCACCCACACCTCGCGGCCTTCAGCGGCGAGCGCCGGAGCCACGCGCTCCGCGAACGTCTCAAACCCACCGTATTTGGCTGGTATCCCGCGTGAGCCGAGGAGTGCGATTCTTGACTTCATGGTTCACCGAGTATGCCTTCGCGTTCTCGTGCAGTCCTTAAAACTTTGTCGTTTCGTGTGTGATCGCACCTTGATTTTGTGTTAGCGCTCAAAACAACTCGTGATTGCTCGATGAGCGCGGGAGGGCAGATAAGTTATCGCAGCGTCGTAAGTGGGAGCCGGCAGCCTTTTCGAGTTGCTTTGCCGTCGCGAGCCTGTGGCAAGGAATGCGGAGACAAGTGCTAGACTGCGCTTATCGTCATTTCCCACGCATTTCGGCCCGTGAATCAATGAGCCCAGACAGAGAGTGAAGGATGATGCCCGTAAACACCAAAAACGTCCCTACTACCGTGAGAAGCAGCATCAGCAGCGTCGGACCCAAGACGACGTGGCGGACGATGAAATAGGCTTGAATCACGAACGCGGCGAGTCCGGCCGCAATGGCGACCAGGATCAACCCGGGAACGGTGAACGCGAGCAGCGGCCTGTTGAACTCGATGCTGCGCAGCACGCCCGTGAGTACCTGCAGCCCATGACTGACCGGGTGCGTCGAAGAACGCCCCACATCGTAGCGAACCCCGACGTCTACTTCCTTTATGCGCAGCTGCGCACTTGCCGCGTCCATAAGCATCTCGCTGTCGATCGTCATCTTGTCGGCGTTGAAGTTGAAAAACGGTGCGGTCTTCATCGAGAAAGCGCGAAAACCACTCTGCGTATCGGTGATGGCGAGGTCGCCGCTGAGCCCGAAATGGATAACCTTGTCGAGAACCATCTGCCCGAACCGGCGGTAGCGCGGCGTGCTGCCCACCCCTCCGTTCAGGTAGCGGCTTCCGTTGATGACGTCGGCCTCGTCGCGCAGGAGCGGCCCGACCAGCTTCGGGATGTCATCAGGGTTGTGCTGACCGTCGCCATCGATAATGACGATGATATCGAAACCAGCTTGCGTCGCGTACTGAAAGAGATCGCGTAAGGCGGCGCCCTTACCCATATTGATTTCGTGAACGAACACGCGAGCGCCAGCGAAGCGCGCGACCTCGGCTGTCTTGTCCGTGGAACCGTCATCAAGAACAACGACCTGGTCCGCATACTGAGCGGCGCGCAACACGAGGCTACCAATTGCCACCTCCTCGTTGTAGCACGGAATGCCAACCACGACCGTTGAGGACGCTGCGCCGCGAGGCATAGCGTCGAGTTCCGTCATATCCGTTGGGTTCTGCTCGGAGGTGGACAAAGTTATAGCGCCTGCTGTGCGTTTAATCTGTTTATACCGTGTGTGGACCCGACATAAAGTTTGCTGTTGGTCTGTCAACGCGTCAATCTGAAAGGCTTATAGGTATTGTCTTGCACGTTAAGCGTCTCTTACATCGGAAGACTCGCCAAATGAGATCGGTTGTCGATTAAGACGCTTCAATGAGCTCACGGCAGCAAACGCAACCAAGAGAAGCACTCTGGATCAGCCCTGGTCGAAGTGCCCCGCTCAACAAAGAACCTACAGCTCACGAGCAGCCGTTGCCACGTCGTGAGCTTCAGCGAGGCTCAGCTGGTCCTGTCGGCGAGCTGACCATTGGCGTCGGTTATCGCAGTGGTGTCGTTGGAGCGGACGCCGTTGTAGAAGTTATAGATGGTAAGTGGCTGGGAACGGCCCATGCGCCATTCATAAAAGAGGCTGAAAGTGACGATTGGCCGACACTGTGGGTGGCGTTGGTGGCGGTTCGTTCTCGGTGCCGGGCGGCTTATAGCTCTGGGAGTGGAACGTACTAGGGCGGGTAGCGTACCTCCAGAGCGGACGCGTGGTTACGACCACGTACTGCCAATGGAGGTCCAGGCGTACCACCCATTGTTGTAGGTCTTCTCATAGAGGGCGCCGCTAGTGCCGCGTGCAAAGACGTTGGTCGTACCATTACCCGGTGACGTCGTAGCCGGTGACGACGTCAGCGTTCGGCCGAGGGATTCCCAGTTTTTGGACCACGAGCCGCCGGTGTACGATTTATGATACATGGCGCCGTCCATACCTTGTCCAAAGACGTCGAGGCTGCTTGCATTCTGCGCGCACATGGGATGGCCTGAGCCGCAAGCAACTTGCCCGCCGATCTTTTTCCAGGAGCCCCAGCTGCCTCCCGAAAACTGCTTAGAGTAGAGAGCGCCGTCGCTGCCGCGCACAAAGACGTCGGTCACACGATTAGCCGGTGACGTCGTAGCCGGTGACGACGTCAAATACCCGCCGGGGTATTCCCACGCCGACCACCCTGACCCCAGTTGGTATTGCTTGTTCCAGAGGTATGCTGCGTGCCTTGTGCAAAGACGCCGAGGCGACTCCCGTTCTGTGTGCTCACAGCAGGCGGAGAAAGGGGTTCATAAGCGGTTGACCGCCAAGCGTGCTAAAGCGCACGTCTCCACGACTCTTCAGATGATCGATGTACTGCTTGAATAGTGCTATTCGGGCTGGATCGACCGAGCCGTCAGGTTTTTCGAAGACCCAGAAGTGGTACGCCACAACAAGGCTTTCGCCGGCCGTCGCGCTGTTCAGTGCGGCGTCGGTCTTCGCTGTGAGATTCGACATTCCCGTTTGCCACGCAGTGTCATTGGCCCAGCCAATACCGAACGACGCCGACGCCTGCACCATGATCCCGTCCAGCATCGCATCGTTGACGTTGAAGTCTCCGGGCCCTGTGCTATAGAGCGTGAATCCGAGTGCAGACGCCGCCTTCAACGTATTCTGGTCCCCAGAGTCAAAAGGCGGGATAAAGGTCGTTGGTGCCACGCCGAGCGCCCGTATCATATCTTCCCGCCCCTGTTTGATTGCGTTGTACTGATCTGCGTATGGTCTCCCGTAGAACTCGCTGGCGAACGTCGCACCCACGAGTTGACCCCCTGGGCCTGGGCTCTCACCGTGCTCATAATAAGGCCCTGCTGGGCCCACGACCTGCGGCACGCCTACCCCCGCACTCGACGCGGAACAGTTAAGAGGGCCGTTTTCCGCGTAATCATAGTGATTATAGCCGTGTTGTGCGAACTCGAAAAGCGGGTTGTTCACTATCGACAGCAAATAATTGGTGACCGACGTATTCTGGAGCAACTCATTTCCTTTGCCGCACGGGTTCGCGTGCGGGATGATCGCAAGCGTCACCGGCACGTTCTCCTCAATGTGAACTTGATCAACAGCCTGCAAAGCGCTCAGATTCCCGAAGTAGACATCATCGTCTCGAAAAACGACGTACTTCTTCGCAGTACTTGTTGAAGTCACACCCGCGGGAATGACCGGCGCATTGACACTCGCGGCGGTAGGTGTGGAACTGCTAATGAAACCTGAGCTTGTCTGCGCTGTTGCAGAGACGTTCACGAGCGCGGCCAATAGCATCGTCACCACAAGGATCGCGATAAATATAGGAGGAAGTCTACCTGGATTCAAGATAGTCGCCTAACCGTTTGTGACGCTGAGCATGTAGAAAGAAGTGATAAGGCTTCCGGTTTTGCTCGCACACGTGAGCGTTAATCGCAGCGGTACGCACGGTTTACTATCTGCTATGTGCAACTGCTGAATATGCAACCGTTTATACGCACATTTAGCGTCCCAAGCGCCAGCCAATGGCACACCTCCCGATTACTCGACTGCAGTGTGAGTTTCGTCGCGGCGATCGACCAAAGCGGGCACGGTTTTTGGTAACCCTAACCCGCTTTTGTTGGAGGACGAGACCGCTAACTACAGCCTACCAGAAGGTCGTTGTCGGCGATAGGATGTATGTCGACCGGCAGATGGCACATTACGTGGTATGCGATTTTATCTGTGTGTTAAGCGGCGAAACAACGCTGGAACAGATCGACGAACTACGTGCCGAAGAGTTCCCGTCGCTCATCGTGAAGGATTTTGGAGACTGCTGACGTGAACGATTGAACAAACCGACCCGTTGTTGCCGACTGACGGCAGCGGGCTGAGCGGAAACGACGTGGATTAGAACGTCGCGATTTTCTCGCTCGGCTGTACGTTGCAGTACCCATTTCAGATGAACTGCCACCGTCGTTTACGCTCTTCTCAACAAAGCAATTTTAATATGGGGGCAGCACGGTGTGATTAGTAAATTAGGAAGGTTATGAGAGTAGCTATCATACCACCAACAGGCCAAACTGGGGAGTGGACGCTAAACCAACACCTGATACCGGGCTTGCGAGCGCACAACGTCGATGTGAGAGTGTTGCACCATTTTGCACTAAACCGACCACACACAAAGGTTCTTTTGGGCAGTCTGCTATTGAAGCGTCTGATAAAAGACGGGCCGATCTCCCTCATACATAATGTAGATAATCTTGGACCATTTCTCTTTCGACACCAGAACCTCCCCGCGAAAAAGGTGCTCACCGTACACGACATTGCGCCGGCTATGGTGCCGGCATGCTATACGCGAATCCTGCCCGATCACACACTGCGGTTCGATTTTGCGATCGTACTCCCAAAGCTGATCGAAAACTGTGATTTAATTATAGTACCCAGCCATTCTACGATGACAGATTTGATCGCGAAATTTGAGGTTCCCAAAGATAAGCTTACTGTGGTTCATTTAGGGGTAGACACATCTTTTTTTCATCCTCATAGCGACTACAATCGAGTCATGCATAAATATGACTTACGACGTAGTTATTTGCTCTACGTTGGCGACGACGGTTCGAGAAAGAACCTGAAAACTCTCATTAGAGCGTATGTGAGCGTTTTTCAAGAGATACCTGACGATTTAGTGCTGATTGGACCGATTAACGAGAACAAGATACGAGGTTACATTAATTCGAGCGACCTTCCCAGTCACGTCAAAAAGGAAGCGCAGAGAAGGATAACTGTGCTCGGATACGTAGCGTACGAAGACTTGCCAAGAATTTATAGCGCAGCGACTGCTTTGATCTTCCCCTCACTTTATGAAGGGTTTGGACTGCCGCCTCTTGAAGCCATGGCGTGCAACGCTCCGGTCGTGCTCTCAGACAACAGTTCGCTGAGAGAAGTTGCGGGAGATGCGGGGCTGTACATACACGATCCACTGAACTCGGCAGATATCTCAGGAAAGATTCTCGAGATAATAACCGACGAGAGTTTGCGTGAAAATTTACGATCCAAGGGTTCTACACAAGCACATAGATTTAGCTGGGAAACAACCGTTCAAAAGACCATAAACGCATACGATTCCATTCTATAGTCAAAAGAGCAGGGACTCTTCGTCAGTCGAGAGGAGTGCGGGCATGAAAGAAAAAGTTATATTAGCCAATACGCATTCGTTTTCTTCTTTTTTACCCGACTTTCGAGTAAAAGAAGAAGTTAATCAACTTCCTTATGGCGGGGGGTGGCACGTTCGACTCGCTCAGCAGATTGCAAAGAGCACGGACAGATATGACCTAGAGTGTTGGAGTATCGAAAACCGGTTAGAGAAAGAATTTGCAACGAAGGACGACGACATACTTTTTCGATTCTTCCCCGCACAACCCATGGGATCCGATCGAATCAACCTCGGGGAGGTCTCCTGGCCACTATTGCGAGAATTGCGCATCGAAGTGAAAAAACAGAATTCGCTTGTACATTTGCACACGGCATTCACGTGGACAACTGTTTTTGCATCTATCTTCATCAAAAAAAATCCGATATTAGTTCAATGCCACGAAGACAGATCGCTCTTGCAACTCTTTTTGGAAACTCCAGAAAGAGTGAGATACAACTATTTGGCGTCGTACTTGTTAAAAGGGTTCTTTTTCGAAAGAGCCTTAAAAAAACGCGTCGACTGTTTCCTTGTTCTCAACAAGCCTACTGAAAGATATTTTTCACGCTTGGCTGGAGCAGAAAAAGTCCACATCTCGACAATGGGAATCGATTTTTCTGTGTATAGGAGAATCGACAAGAACAGGGCCAGAGACGACTTAGGGTTAGATTCCAGCAAAAAGTACGTATTGTGCGTCGCTTCGATGGTCGAGAGGAAAGGGTTGGACTATCTCATTCGGTCCATGCCACCCATACGCGAGAGACTCCCCGATACCGAACTGCTTTTGGTTGGAGAAGGATACTACAAAAAGCACCTTCAACTTTTAGCCAAGAAGCTCCACATTCAGGACAAGATTCATTTCATTCCAGCAACAGATTCTGAACCCAGGGTTCCTGATGAGAAATTGCCACTTTACTATAACGCAGCAGATGTGTTTGTTCTTCCGTCTCTGATTGAAGGACTAGGGGTTGTGGGGATCGAAGCAATGGCGTGCGGAACACCGTTTATCGGAACCAACGTCGAAGGGATACCGAGTCTAGTCGAGCAGTTTGAAGCAGGCGTGCTGATCCCGCCGAGGGATTCAAATGCAATTGTGAGCGAAGTAGTCAAGGTTCTTGAGGACGGTGCACCGTTTCGTGCAAACAGAGAGCGCGCGAAAAACTACTACGATTGGCACAACGTCGCGAAGAAAAATATCGATGTTTATAATGCCCTTTTTAATAGATACTACGGCGGCGGCGAATATGCAGTATGAAACTAGATCAGCAAGGTGCGTTTCGTTATTGACATAAAGAAGCGTTTTTATTCGCTTACTTTCTATGTACCATAAATTCATATTTGATGAAAGATCTCAGGATTGGAGACCATGTCCATTTTGTCCCCCAAAGTTGTAGCGAGACGTGAGCTCGTTTTCATAGCGTGATTAGATTATATTAGCTCAGCGGTCCTTACACGAGTAAGGGGGCTGATTGGACTGTGGACGTCATTTTTTCGCGCACAGAATAGGCGCTTGACAGGAGCAACGATGAAAAGTATAGCACAAGTTTTATTAGCCGGTCTTTTTGTAACTTAAGTCACAGAGAGCACTAGACTCGAAACGTGATTATAGTAGTCACTTTGTGTGTAGCTATTTATGCGGCAATAATCTACCCCTATGAGTGCAAGACGCTGAATACCTTGAGTTGTTAACGACCTTAAAAATCAGCCGGTGACCAATGAGAGATAAGGGTGGGCAGAGGACAAAAGCAATAATTCTCGCAGCCGGTAGGTCAACCAGACTTCGGCCGCTGACCGAAGAGGTGCCCAAATGCTTGTTATGCCTCAATGATGAAACCATCCTCGATTATCAGATGCGCCGTTTAGCAAAACTGGGGATCAAAAGCGCCCTGGTAGTTGCAGGTTATAAGCGTGGTTTGATTCAGAAGCACATAAAGGAGTCAGACTATAATCTGCCGGTCACTATCGTCGATAACAAATTGTTTTATGAAACCGACAATGCATATAGCTTGTCACTCGCCTTGGAACACGTCGATCCAGCTGTGGACGCTGTCCTCGTCTTGGATGGCGATATATTGTTTGAATTTGAGTTACTGAGAAGATTGGTCCAGTCACCGCACGATAACGCCTGCATCGTCGAAAATGGAAAAAAAATAGAGGCTGAAGATTGCAAGATCATAGTGAAAAATGGTTCCGCCGCGAGCATTGGTAAGTCAGTTCCAGGCAACACCGTGTATACGAGTATGATTAAGATGAGTAATGAGCTCTTAGCTGAATTCAAACAAGCGCTAAAAGAGCCGAGGGCGAAACTTGAATGGTATTCCGAACCGCTGAATAGACTTCTGCGTAAATTTCCCTCAGCAATGCACGTCCTTTATACAAATGGGATGCTCCGCTGTGAAATAGACACCTATGACGATTTAATTCAAGCGCGACTTGTCCGCCAAAGAATCACACAGCTCGAGCACGGAACGCATGAGATATGAAGTAGTCATATTTGGTGGCGGAGCCACAGGTACCGCCACTTTTCGAGATTTATCGATGAGGGGTTTCTCAGTAGCTCTCATCGAAAAGCGAACTATAGCGAGCGGCACGACTTCATCTTCCCATCAAAACTTACTGGGCGGGATGCGGTACGTTTTGAAAGATCCAGTAGTCGCGCAGGAATGCGCCGAAGAGAACGAAATCATTTCTGATATCGCTTCAGAAGTAGTCGGAGATGTGCTGAACTACTTCGTCGGGGTGACTAGCGAATATGCACTATCTGCGTTGCAGGCAGCCAAAAAGCTACACATTCAAGCGAAAGAAGTTGATATTCATGAAGTATTGAAGGAGATTCCTGAATTAAACAGAGATCTAAACGTTGCTGTGGAAACGGCCGATAAAAACATAAACGCGCAGCGATTTTGTTGGCTGAACTGTTATTCTGCAAAGCAAAATGGAGGGAGTCTGTTCGAGAACCAAGAGCTGCGGTCGATACACGAAGTTGAACAGGAATTCGTAATATCTACCAGCTTAGGCAAATTGAAGACCAACTACGTAATTAACGCAACCGGCCCATGGGTAAATACCGTAGCGAGTATGGTTGACGCGACCATTCCCTTAACCTACAGCCAAGGAACCATTATCGTTCAAAAGGCGCTCTGCTCACGAGGTATCCAGCATTTGCGCGAGCCGTCGGATGCAGATGCGTACATTGTGCACAATGGGTATGGCTGGCTGGGCACGACTTCGACAACAATCCAGAGACCGGAAGACGCGCATCCTGAACCTTGGGCTGACACGTATCTAAGAAATGAATTCGCTCACATCCTTCCAAATGTAAAG
>Ga0208034_1000239_pt1 | contig 50937 bp, 45 predicted proteins | sample June2015DPH_8_10_FD_184699 | JGI IMG/M metagenome (GOLD analysis project Ga0208034, IMG submission 184699) | Peatland microbial communities from SPRUCE experiment site at the Marcell Experimental Forest, Minnesota, USA - June2015DPH_8_100... | ecosystem: Environmental > Terrestrial > Soil >...
TTGGTTCCTGCATCGAGCCTGATTCGTCTAAGAGCAACATTATCCGGTGGTCCAAGCGGGTCGGCCGCCTGCGCTTGAGGAATACGTCGAAATCTTTCTTGGTCGTGGGCAAGCCTTGTTGCATCTTGCGCGTAACGTCCATCACCCGACGCAAATCCGGTTTTTGCCCAGACGGATAGTAGCCTTCGTACTTTGGCTTGCGATTCTTTGCAAGCACGTTTTCAAGCGTTCCGACGAGTATATGCAGCAATCCCGAAACAGCAGCGTACGCTCCTTGATATTCGTTCATACGGCGGCCGCGTTCGAATTCGAGGTGCCGGCGCTGAGCGACAAGGTCTCTGCGGGTGAGTTCGGAGTGCGGCTTTTCTGCTGAAATTCGCACGTGTTCAAGGCTATCCCTGTTCTCCGCAATTTTTTGTTCAAGGGCATCAGCGTCGACCGATTCGGGCGCAGTTCGCTTAGCAGACAGCCGATCGGCGAGTTCCTTGGCTTGCTCCTCGAGGATCTCCCCCTCTTGCTCCGAAAGTTGTGGGTTAATTTCAGAGGGGTTTTCACCTTCGCCGAGAGGGTGCTGCCCGCGCTCTGCGCCTAGCGTAAGGTTGTCAGCGGCTTGCTTGAGCAGCTGTTCGTACTGCTCTAGAATATGGTCCCGTATCTGTTCGGCCGCTTCCCGTGCGTACCGAAGCTTGTCGTACTCTGTCGCGCGGCTAGGGGGGTAGTGGTTGAAGATTGATGGAAAAAACTGAACTGTACTTTCGAGAGCAGCGCCTACTTGTGGGCTTATGACGTGCGAAGGAAGCCTGCCAAACCGCCAGAAGTAAAGAACGCATAACAGGTACTCGAGATGCGGAAACAGCTGGTATGCCTGAATCGTTGAATCGGAGTATTTTTGCACCTCCTTCTGCAATTTGTGGCTGTAAGCCGTTGCGCTGAGGTCGTCTGACAACAGATCGTCATAAATGATATCGAGATATGGGGTCGTTCCCTTAAACGTGGATTTCATCCAGTTACTTGCGCGCGGATCTTCAAACGTGTTGAGCAATAAGCGCAACGATTCGCTCGAAAGAAGACGCTTGAAGACCGGATGTTTCACGTCGACACGCGTTACTTGGTAGTGGCCGATCTCGTGCAATAAGTAACCAATAATTTTGTCGGGCGGTGCTGTGACGAGGTCGACGAGAGGAAAGGTTATGGTGTTACTCTCATAGTCAAAAGCCCACCATTCACCAGGAACGACGCTGATGTCAACATCCTCACCCAGTCCCGTTGAGATAATGGTCACGAGCGTGCGCATCTTCTTGAGGAGGATTGCCTGGTCTATTCTATTTCTCGCGGCTAACTGGGCTATCCGTTGACGTTGTTCTTCCGAAAGCTCAGTGTATGGCTCACGCAAAGGCGTTCCTGATGTGGCGAGCGGGGCTGCTTGCACATCCAAATGCGGGAGCTTCTGAGCCAGATGCGCGAACAATGCGTCCAACCAGTCTTTGTTAGCCAACATCGCGTAGCGCTCGGGCGCGCCCAACACGTCGACTTGGTCTTTGAGAAGCGGCAGTGAGAGTTCATCGAGCAGCTCGTCACAGTTTCTGTCGTTTCCGTTTCGCGCGAGGCGGTCAAACACATACGCAAACACTCCGAGTCGAAAGCCAACGGGCACGCCTTCGCGCAGCAATGCGTAGCTCAGATAAACGACACGGTCGTCTGCGCTCGCTAACGCCGTGCCTTTCGCATCAACGTTGAGCGAGCGCGAACTGGCCGAAATGACTACCCGCGCTGGGAGCGTTCGTGCTGGCTGCTTGTGACTCAAGGAAACCCACGTCGCAAAATCACGTTCAAACTGACCGAGCATCTGCGTCACTCGTGCCTGAATAGCTGGTGGCAAGTTAGCAATCCGGTTCTGATCGAAGACGAAGCGCACGTGCGAATCAGCGATGCGTAGCGAGACAGTTAGCTCTGGAAGGCTTTTCTCTTCCTCTGTCGGCCTAGAAAACGCCGGATAATGAGCCAGGGACACGTCGGTGGTTCTCCTAGTGACGTTCTCTAATCAGAAAAACGTGCCGGTCGAGGGGGACCAATCTCTCTGTGCAACACTTATTCAACGTCACCGTTCTTCGCATATGTATTTGCGAGAGAGAATATAATGGTGATGGAGTCGTAATGCTAATTAAACGCGCGGATTCCGTTGGCCTTGGACAGCCGCGCCAGACTACAGAATGGTTCTACGAAGAGAGGTCCAAGTGTGCGCGAACTACTATGTCAATTCATCCAATAGTAAAAAACAACTGTGCGCAGGCCGAGCTATCTAAAATGAGACTGCTTCACGATCGTAGCAATCTGCTACCGCGCCGTGCACTTGAGTGCTTAGGGGGGGTCTGTGCGAGTTCTAAATCCGCTCACCCGTGATGTCCACTTTGACGCCTGTAACCTTTTCGACAGGCTCTTTTCGGGGCATCGTGACCTCTAAGACCCCGTTGTTGAATCGCGCTTTAGCTTTGTCTGGAATTACTGGAGCTGGCAAACGCATTGTTCGCTTGTACGCCATGTAGCCCCTCTCTCGACGAGCGTAAGGTTGCTGTTCACGTGCTATTTCAGCTTTTGATTCGGCACTGATCTCTATAGTGTCTGGCGTGAGGTTGAGGTCTATGTCCTCTTTCTTAACCCCTGGCAGATCAGCGACCAAGTGGATTTCTGTTCCGACGTCGATAATATCTACGTTAGGGGCCCTAACCGGCCCTCGAGGCCTTGGTATGATTTCAGGGACGTACGCTTTGTACAAGTGCTCAGCACGCGAGCGCTGCGGCTCCGGAACAAGCATCTTGTAGAGGTCTTCGGCACTCGCAAACATAGCGTCGAATGCGCGCCTCACATCAGCAAGGGTACCCAAGATCCAATCTTCTCTCGTCGTCATTTTTCTGCCTTTCATTCGTTTCTCGACCATATGATCACCTGTTAGTCGTTCGGCTGAAAATAATCACTTTCCATAGAATTCTGCTTTGTTCCTATTTATATCCTCACCTCTGCGTTGAAACGGTGCGCGAGCGCTCTTAGCAGCTTCACTGCACCCAGACAGCTTGAGCTGGATCGCTTAGGTGGCGTCCGCAGGACTGCAGGAACGTCATACGGCACCGACTATATGCACCGCACTCGCTGCCGGGCATATCACAGCCTGCCAGAAAACTCAATCTTAAACTCTTTTATTGATTGCGGAGTGACAAAGAGCTAAGTAATTGCGTGACCAAAAAGATAGCTAGTGCTGTTGAAATAGCAGGGAAAAACTAGGTCGGGCGCCTAGATAGCTAGCTATTTGAGTTTTCGCCGAACAGCTCTGAGCTAGCGTGGTAGGATCAACATGGGAATCGAAGTTGCACTTATTCATCCGCCGTTTGGCAAGGGAGACGTCAGAAAGCTGAATATCTGCTCGCCGCCATTGGGGCTTGCTTATTTAGGCGCTTTTCTCAGAGAGCACGGTCATCACGTCGCTATCATAGATGCCGAAGTTGAGCGGCTGAGCAATACGCAGATTATGGAGCGCGTGCAGACGGCCGATCTCGTTGGCATCACGACCACAGCACCAACTTACAGCTCAGCCCTTGCGCTTGCAAACCTCATTAAGCAATCGAACAACAGCAAGAAGGTAGTTCTCGGTGGCCCACAAGCAACTTTTTTGGACCGCGAGTGTCTCGAGAAATCAGCGGCTGACGCCGTCGTTAGGGGGGAGGGAGAAGCCACCATGCTCGAAATCGCGGATTCCACCGAGTCGGGCAGCTTGCACCACGTTGAGGGCATCACCTTGCGAGACGGGGACGCGATAGTTCGAAACCCCGATCGGAAGTTGATCGCCGATTTAGACGAGATTCCATTTCCCGCGAGGGACTTGCTACCAATGGCAAAGTACTTGCCACCTAAGAGCACCGGCGTCATATCGAGTAGGGGGTGCCCATTCAAGTGTATTTTCTGCGCCTCCTCAAACGTGTACCACAAGACGTTTCGGTCGCGGAGCGCGGACAACGTCTTTGACGAGGTAGCTCAGCTCGTTGCTCAAGGCTACGACAACGTCACCATGCTCGATGACAATTTCATTCTCAACAAAGAGCGCGCCTTCAAGTTTGCCGATCTGGTAGAGGAAAACAACCTAAAGTTTAGCTGGTCGTGCACGGGGCGTGTTGACTCCGTTGATGAGGACTTACTCGGCAGGCTGCGCGAAGTCGGCTGCAACGGGCTCTTTTTTGGCGTTGAGTCTGCCTCGGACGACACGCTGAAGCTCATCAAGAAAGGGTTTTCGACCGATCAGGTGATTAACGCCTTTGACGTGCTTAGAGACTACGATTATGCAACAACGGCGTCCTTTATGATCGGATTGCCCGGAGATGACGGGCAGAAGGTCGCCGACACGATCAACCTAGCAAAACAGGTCATGCCGGATTTCGCAATGTTTTCGGTCACCACGCCCTATCCGGGAACTGAGCTTTACGACAACATTGACAACTACGATCTTGAGATTACCTTGGATGACTGGAGTGAGTTCACCCTCACAAAGCCCGTGGTTCGTACACGTGCTCTTTCGACAGCAGACTTACACCGGTGGTTTTTGAAAGCATACTTTGGTTTTTACGTACGTGCCTCCTACTTACGACGGGCCATCGCAAAGAAGCAGCTCGGCTTCGTTCTAGGCCCCGTACAGCACGCCATTGTCGACAAATTCAGCGGCGCGTTCTCGCGTCACAGTTTGTGAGATAATGCTACTCGAGACGTGGCGACATAGATTTTGGCGGAAAGCCTTGGTTAAAAAGGATTAAGCGTAAATATCTTGCCTCACAGAGGTTAAAGCCTGATTGCAATCAGAAGGAGATGAGACGTATGGAAGCGAACAAAGTTTATGTCTTACCAGACCTGCCCTATGGCTATAACGACTTAGAACCCTATATCTCTGAGCAACAGCTCAGGATTCACCACGACAAACACCACCTCACGTACGTAAACGGCGCGAACGCGACTTTTGAGAAGCTCGATGCTGCACGAAAGAGCAACGCAGACGTAGACGTCAAGGCTACGCTGAAGGAGCTGTCGTTCAACATCGGTGGCCACGTGCTCCACAAGCTTTTTTGGCCGACGATGGCGCCTGCCGGCAAGGGCGGCGGCGGGGCCCCTAAAGGCAAGTTGGCCGCTGCCATAAACGAGGAGTTTGGCAGCTTTGATCGATTCAAGGCGGAGTTTAGCAAAGCTGCAGCAACGACCGAAGGGTCAGGATGGGCAGCGTTGGCGCTCGACAAGCTGACAGATAGGCCCATAATAATGCAAATAGAGAAGCACAATGTCAACGTCTATCCAAACTTCCGCATCGTCATGGTTCTTGACGTCTGGGAGCACGCCTACTATCTCGATTACAAGAACGAGCGGCCGAAATTCGTCGACGCGTTCTGGAACATAGTGAACTGGGAGATGGTGAACGAGCGGTTTGAAGACGTGCTTGAGTGTTCGTGCGCGATCACCTGAGCCTTCGCGTCGCCGCAAGCATACGAGAGTATTGGATGGGATTCCTGTCCAATGCTCTTTCCTGTCGCCACGAGTCAATAGCACTCGGACGGAACGCCCGCGGCCGATTGATTTGTGAAAGATTCATGATGCTTTTTTAGAGACAGCTGTGCCCATTGTGGGCCACGGCACATATGGTCTCGCTTCTGTTTCGCCCGAGCCTTTGAGGGCAAAAAGTGACTAGAGCTCAACTACGCTAGCGTGACTGCTGGGGTCTTTTCGTATTGTTATCTGCTGCTGCGTGTACGCGTGAAAGGTGTCATCGTGGCTTATCACAATAACCTGGTTCAATCCCTTGATTGCACCGATTTGCCGAGCGAGGCTGTCGCATCTCTCTTCGTCAAGATGGATAGTTGGTTCGTCCAAGATGAACAGGCCGAGGCCGCTCAAAGTCTCTTGCATCGCGAGACGTACAGCCAAACACGCTGAGACCTTCTCGCCGCCGCTCATTTCATACAATGAGATCACATTGCCGCCATCTGCTTTGAAAACGAGGTAGTCCTCTTGCCAGTGAAGTTGCGATTCATCATTGACCATTTGCCTCCAGTGACGGGCGGCGTGCTGGCTCACTTTCTTTGTATAAAGCGGCCTCATCGCACTCAAGTTTTTGAAACTATCTCTGATTTCATCAAAGAACTTACCGTCGGCAGCAATCTCGTTGAGCTCAACGTCGAGTGCCATCAGATCCTCTCTCTTAACCACGAGATCCGCTTCGTGGGGTTTCAGATCTTCAATCTGTTTGTTAAGTTGCGATGCAATCCCACGCATCTCATTAAGCCGTTGACTCGTTTCTAAGCTATCTTTTTCAATTCTGAGGTGCTCAGCGGCATCATAAAGCCTTGATTTGGCTTCTATGTCACCGGCAAGATTCTGCCGCCGCTCATTGAGTGCCGCCAAGTCTCGGGCACAGTCGTCGTGTCGCGCTCTGGCCCCCTCAAGATTCGCCGCCAAACTGACGGACGCCCTGTAGCTATCGTAGTTTTCTTGAAGCTCCCGCAATTCGTGTTCAAGTCGCGCTACAAGCGCCTCATCCCCGCCTTGTTCGGTCAAGTGCGCGATAATGCTTTCAGCCTCCTCTATGTCGCTTTGCAATGCTTCGTCTCTTTGACTGAGCTCAGCGAGCCGACTTGCTAGTGCTCTCCGATCTGATTTCTTGAGAGCGTACGCGAGTGACTGATACTCCTCTGCGCTCGATTTCAATGCCTCGATGCGCTCTTCAAGAGACTTTATGCTGGCCAAGTTGTCACCAATCGCTTGGACAGAATCACGTTCGTCTGCCAGTTCTCGACGCAGTGTGTCTATCTGTTCCAGTTTAAGTTCCAGTTCACGACGCTTGCCGTCGAGCAATTGCAGTTGGCTTGCAGCACCGCGCGCCTCAGTAATGGCGGATGCCCCTATATCGCGTTCAGACTGCAGCAGCGCGAGTTCCACCCGAATAGCTTCGAGTTCATGCTCGTGCCGATGGCCGCGTTCTTCAATCGATTCACACCGATCGCTCGTGTACGGACAGACACCTTTAAGGAGGCTGTCGAGATCCTTTTCCATCTGCTTCTTGTGCCCGTCAAGCTCACCGACCTTTCGTGCTAACTGGTCGTATTCGCGCAGCAACGTTTCAAGCCTTTCAGCGCGCACTTGGAGTGCGCCGTGCTCTTTGAGTTCCGCTTCCAGCTCCTTTGCTGCCAGACGCTTTGTTTGTATCAGTTCTTCGGTTGCTTTAATGCGCTCGAGACCCGCCCGGTAGCGCTGCTGATCCAGTTTGAGCTGTGAGAGGGCTTCAATGAGCTGCGAGTGTTCGGCAGCCATTGGCGACAGTTGGGTCACTCGAGCTGACGCCTCATCCAATTGCTGAAGCTCTTTTGACACATTTTCCTTAGCGCTTGTGATGCTTGCGCGAGTAACGCGGAGTTCGGACAGCCTCGTCGCTGCGCTTGCCACCTGCCGCACGAGCGCCCGTACCTCGTCAAGCTGTCCGACGATGTGTTGATATCGCAAGAACGAAGGCCGGTGTCGTTCGACCACGTTCTGCGCCCCGCGACAGTTTTGCACCTCGCGATTTGCGACCTCGACTGCCGCCGCCACGTCGCCTGCTTTGACATCTGCCGTGCTGAGTTCCCTATTGAGGTTTTCGAGTTCTGCGCGAACCGATTCGTACGTTTGCCTCTGATTTTCGACCGCAGACAATTTGGCTTCGACTGCACTGATCGACCGCCGAAGGTTTTTCAGCTCGCTTTCATATTCTCGCAATCGGTTAACGAGTCCGATTAGGTGCGTTATTTCAGCTTCAAGCACTCGCGCTTCAGACTCAGCACGCGCTATCTTGCTTTTGAAGTTGTTTTTTACATGGACTGAGTCGCTGTAGGCCTGCCTATAGCTGTAAAGGCCGAGAACCTTGTCAAAATGGTCTTTTCGTTTTTGAGACGCGAACTCAAATTCATTGATGACCTGCCCCTGTAACACGCAGATAACATCGCTGAAGAGACTTTCCGCCGAGGAAATATGAAGCTCCGCCATACCGAGCTCGTCGCGAATGCGTTCGTGTATCTCTTGTTTTCCGTACAGATCGGTCTTCTCTCCGTCTATGTACAGCTCCCACGTCTGAGCCGTACGCGACAGGACGTGCCTCACGCGGTACACGTGTCCCTTGTGCGAGAACGTTGCGTCTATAGACCCTTCTGCCGCTCCTTTTCGCAAGAGGTACTCGGTAACTCCTTGCCTGTGCCGTTCTCCCGCGTAGTCTATCGTCGCCTGCTTGACCCCGTCGTCCCAGCCAAAGATCGTCCTGCCAATGCTTGTCACTATTGTGCTCTTGCCGGCGCCGTTTTCTCCGTATATTGAGATCGTACCGTCTTGAAATTTGATCTCGCCCGAGTCTTCGAACGCTCGGATATTCACGAGGCGGAGGCTTTCCAGTTTCACAAGTACTCTCTCCTAAAGCGTGAGACGTGCTGTACGACGGGCTCAGCTTCATCAGTGCTCGTAAGTTGGCTTTCGGTTATTTCGCGAAGAAGCATGCGAGCGAAACCCGCAACGTCTCGCGCTTGCTCGTTGTACCGCGCAAAGCTGCTTGCGAACATGTTCATTTCCAGGTCGTCAAGGGTTCCAGGAGTCTCGATGAGCCCACTGTCGGTGCTGACGGTGTTGTCGAGAACGGTGCTGTACAAGGGCACGTAACGCTCGTCGATAAACTGCTTTAGCTCGGAGAGGTTAGGAGGGTTCTCCACCTCCCCTTCTAGAATCACACGCAACAGCGCACCCGAAACCGGAGCTTCGAGCTCGGCTTCGTCGAGCCGCGCTTGCAACACTCTCAGCAGCGAATAGTCGTCACCCGGATGATCCGCGGAAATGCTCAGCATTCGACGAACGCCGGGCACGTCGATTTCACGAACCTTTAGGGCCCCGTTTTGCATAGTGACGTCGTAAAAGCAGCGCCCAATGCCATAGTCGGAGAATCGATAGTATTCTGGACTTCCCGGATTGAAGATCCAGTCATCGAGGCGAAACTTGTTGTGGTAGTGCCCGAGCGCGAGGTACGCGGTCTTAGGCCGTAATACTGCTAGCTCAGGTGGGGCGATCTCCGGCTGCCCCCCTTCCACGTATTGAGTTATGCCGGCGTGGAGCAGCACGACGTTGGGCCCTTCGGGCATTTGTTGATAAAAATCGTGCAGCTTTGACCTGAGGTAGACACCTTGGTAGCCGAGCCCGACGATCGAATTACCGTTCACCTCACCTATCGCACCTTCGAGGGTTCTTCCTGCAGGCGCCAAGTAGTGGCACAGATCTAAGCGTTGCAACACATCGAGGGCGGTGTGCGTTTGAGAGCCTTTTCTTCTGTCATGATTGCCATCAATAACAAAGAAAGGGATGTCAGCGTCCTTCAGCGCTCTTAGCATCTCTATGGCGTGGATCAACGAGGTGTGATCAACTTTGTTTGAATTGAACAAATCGCCGCTGTGAACGACACAGTCTACCTGGTTTTGTATGGCGTAATTGATGCTTTTGCGGGTGGCGCTGCTCCAATCATCAAGACGCTCGCTCAAACCGTATTGGCGATATCCCAGGTGAGTATCGCTTACGTGCACAAATCTCAAAGCAGGAGCTATGTACGATTCCCCAGTGATACTTAAGCGCTAGTCATTATTAAAAGCAAGCTCGTAGAATCTGAGCCCCTGCGCGAGACAGATCTCTAAGATACAGCTCCGTAGATAGAAATTACGAGTGCGGACTGCACCAATGGAACTTATATATAAATTCGCAATTAGTTCCACCTAGGTTTAGCCCGTGATGTCGCTCAAGGAACTCGGTTTTCGTTTGCTCAGTGCACCGTATGAGCTGATTTTTAAGGAGAAGATGGACGACGAAGCGCAGAAGTTCATCTTGGGTACCTCGTACGTCGGCATTGCCACGGCGTTCGGAGCGCTGTTCACGTTGGCCTTCAGCATCATTGCGGCACGGGCATTGGGGCCGAGCAATTTTGGTGTTCTTGGACTAATCACGACAATGGGCACCATTCTCGCCATCTCAATGATAGCGGTTTCCACGCCGATGATAAAATATGGTTCAGAGGTGTCGGATCATTTTGCGCAGGTCGGCATCATCTCCACTTCGTACATTCTAATAGCGTTGGTGACCGCAGCCTCGATAGTTATTTACGCATTCTTTTCTGCGCCGTTATCGTACTTGTTTGGGGTTTCGACAGAGCTTTTCTTTTTCGCTCTTTTTCTCGCCGTTACTTCTACGCTCTACCAGTTAACCACAAATTCTCTCAGAGTCTTCTTCAAAATGAGAGCGTATGCACTTCTGACTGCCGCTCAATCGGTCGTACTGCTTGCTGCGTTTTTCATATTCATCAGCCAGGACATGAAGTCGTGGGAAACGGCATCTTACTCGTATTTCCTATCCTACGCGGTAATCGGCTTCATTTTGGTCATCTATCTTAAAGACTATATAACGCTTCGATTTGAGCGGTCCTGGGCGAAAAAAATCGTGCATTATTCTCTTCTTGCCCTCCCGGGAGGTGTGGCAGCCACCTTCATGGGCGTCGACAGATTACTCATCAACAAGTTCATGACGACCGCGGCCGTGGGAATTTACGCCGCATATTTCATGCCATCAATAACTGTAGCCGTCATGCTTTGGATGATCATTAACGCCGCTTTTTTCCCCTATGCATCCAAGAGCAACGATAAGCTGGCCATTCTACGTCGCGTAAGCAAGGCAGCGCCGTACCTTGCTGCCTTGATCGTGCCATCAGTGCTTTTATTACAGTGGATAGTCTTCTTTTTTTATGGGCGCCAGTATCCCTTCAGCTGGGAAATTGCACTCTTTTTTGCTATTGCAGCAACAATGGCCTTTTTTTATCAAGCGCTTAGTTGGCTCATGGCTTCAGAAGGTACGCGCGGAGCCAAAGTGAATACACTCAGTAGCATTATCGCGCTTATCGTGCTCGTCGGTTTCGACGTGGTTCTGATTCCACTGATCGGCATTCTAGGCGCGGCAATCACGCTCATCTTCGCTTATCTGATCGCGGCCTTCTATCTCCTGTCAAAACGGCGCGTATTGAGTGCGAACTAAGCACGAACGTGCCGTCTTGTTATGTGCTCGGAAAGTGAACTAAAACGATTTTCGATATGGCCCTAGTGAAGAAGGTAACGAGAGGAAAGTAGTCGCGCGCGGGAGCGCGCGTGGCATTCCGTTGAGTTTACGCCCAAGTTTAGGGTTTGTATCGGAACGAATGACACGCACGTAATGCCGTATGATGATGTCGGCTTACATTGTCGCAAAGAGATAGCCATTCCTGAATCAAGTCGGAGCGACAAGATAGAAAAGACGCTCAAGCGCGTTTTTCGGACGGAGCGCGACACGCAAGAACGCATTTTATCCTAGCTCATGAAAAGTTGCCTGCTGCGGCAGCGGCGATTAAAATAGTTTTCATATGGTCGACTTCAAAAAAAACCGATGCGCTTTTTAAATGGCTTTGTGCGGCATCTGTGTGCGCCGATTCAGTGTAATTCCGAAGCCCGAAACTTATGGGCATGCGCTGCGATCCCACCCCGCGCAGCTCTTACTCGAGGCCGGTTCACGTTATGGTGATCGAGTGTTTGCTATGGGAGGATTTACTGGCGATGTTCTTGAGCGCGTGTGCAGCGGCTTTTTGCACGCGCTGATTATCATCCTTGAGCGCCTCGTTAAGGGGGTTCAACGCCCGAGAGTCTCCGAGTTGACCGAGCGCCCAAGCCGCAACTTCGCGCACATCGCTGTATGGATCTTCCAGGGCCCTTATGAGAGGCCCTACGGCTTGTGTGTTGCCGAGTTGACCGAGCGCCCAAGCCGCAACTTCGCGCACGTTTTTATATCTATCAGACAGCACTTCGACGAGCGGCTCAACGGCGCGGGGGTTGCCGAGCTGGCCAAGGGCTTCGGCGGCGGCCCGTCGCACGTCACTGTTTTCGGCGTATAGCGTGCGGACGAGCGGCTCAACGGCGCGGGGGTTGCCGAGCTGGCCAAGGGCTTCGGCGGCGGCCCGTCGCACGTCCGTCGCTCCCTCGCTCAGCACTTCTATGAACGGCTCTAATGAGCGTGGATCGTTAAACTGCTTAAGCGCGCACGCGGCGGCGAAGCTGACGTGCCAGTCCTGATCCTTGAGGGCAGCTATGAGCGGCAAAACGGCGCGGGGGTTGCCGAGCTGGCCAAGGGCTTCGGCGGCGGCCCGACGTGCCTGGCTGTCGGTTACTTGGAGCTCATGGATCAGAGGGTCTACGGATGGTTCGTCGAGCTTTGCCAACGCCTCAACAGAGGCGGCCCGAACACGCCGGTCGTCATCTGCTAACGTCTCTGTGAGGGGTAGCACGGCGCGGGGGTTGCCGAGCTGGCCAAGGGCTTCGACGGCGGCGCGGCGCACCCCGCTATCATTCACGTGCATCGCGTTGACCAGGGGGTCGAACGCTTCGTGCCTTTTAAGCGCGGCTACAGCGCTCAAGCGTACACGCTCATTTTCGTCTTGCAACGCCCCAATTAGAGGGTCAACCGCTCTTTGATCGGCTAGACTGCCAAGCGCGTCAACGGCCTCCTTGCGCGTATTCTCGTCGTGGTCGAAATCCCTGCCACCGATTTCTACCGTGCGCGCTAAGTTCTCAACGTCGCCGTTGGCGAGCATTTTTGCAATATCAGGTTTGCTGTCAAAGATTCTCACTGCTGCCTGCACCTTCAAACGTTCCGCTTTCTCGATAAAGCGATGCCCCGCCTATTAAAAGTAATTTTAGAAGATCGTATACCTTTTGAATTACGGACTTCGCTTAAACCAGCAGTCAAAAAAGAGCGAGTACTACCCTCCACGAGATGCCAAGAAAAAAAGTGGCTTAAGAAAAACCGGAAGCTAGGGGCTTGCCATGAAGACCTTAGACACCTCTGGGCCATAGAGCTCAAACTAGGTAGAAGTCTCTTATCGACCGCGCTCGGCCTGCTTATTGGGAGCGTACCAGTAGCTAACCAGACACCTGAACGAAATAGTAGCAGACAACGTGCCAAGCTCTCCCAGCCCGGATCAACGTCGCGCGAGGTAAAGTCCCGCCGAGCGGCGGTTCTCAGCTTGCTTCCTTAGAAGAGCCAAGCATGCGCAGGCACAGATCCTTGCCTTCGCGAGCTTCTCGATTGTCTGGGTCGATCTCAAGCGCCTTGTTGAACGCCTCCAAAGCCGCGTCGCGCTCGCCAAGACGCCCCAAGGCGCAGCCTTTGTCACTCCAGGCCGCTGCGAGCGTCGGATCGGCTTCCGTCGCCTTCCCGAACTTACCCAAGGCGCCTTGGTAGTCACCTTGTTGGTATAGAGCAATGCCTTCGTTGACCTGCTCCTTTGCGGTCGATGCACTCTGATCGACGCCGGGCTCTTCGGCCAAAACAGCTCCGCATTCTCTGCAGAAACGCGCGGAGGAGCTTGGGGTCGTTCCACACGACTTACAGAACTTTGTATCAGTCATAAACTCGATCTAAAATATCGCAACAAAGCAATAAAGCTTGTGATTGGGTTTAACTCAAAAATCGAATCAGCATACTCCGACGTCAAATATGAAAAATGGAAATTGAGTTGCGATTTCCGCAGATGCTTCGATCCGTTAGTCGAAGGAATACTGGCGACAGTCTAGAAATGCTAAATTGATGCTGGAGCGATTTTTCAGCGGCCGAGTGACTGGGCTGACAAGATCATTTTTTTGCGGGAACTCCAAAGCGTTTACAATTTCAAGGTAAAATCCGATTATAATGGCGCGGACGCCGATCGCTTTAGTGATCGCACAAGGTCTTTTGGATCGGCCGGTCGCCTCTAGAAGTCCATTGCATTCAGTATCCGTTTGTTAAGCCGCGCGCATTGGGCTTTCAAGTAGTACTTGCTTTGTGCAATCTGCTGCCTCAGCAGCGCCTCCATCTCTTCAGCGGTCCTATAGGTAAACGGATCGAGTTCCTTTAAGCGCTCTTGTGGCAATCCCTCCACCCGCGTCGGGACAAGTACTTTGTCGCCCCACCGCGGATGTGGCCCGTAGTCAACTGCACCACGCGCCGCTTGGATCAAGAACACCTGCGTCTCTTCGATGGTAGGGCCGGTCCCCCCCACCGGCTTTTTTTTGCCGTCCATTTCTTCAAAAAGCGTCTTTGCGAGCCATATGGGTTCGTCGCCAAGGTGTGTATCGGCCCATACGTACCTTGCACCGACGCGTCCGGTCGTGTTGATGAGATACGATTCGATTGGATTTTCAGTTTTTGCCCTTTCCTTCATAAACTCGTAGAATCGGTGGGTGTGGGCGGCGTTCCCGACGCCCATTGTGAACGGCAAGCAATACCTCGATTCATACTTCTCGCCGCCGACGCCTTCTCGACCTTGCGCGGGGTGGCCGATCGTTCTGCCGTCTGCAAGCACCTTTGCGGCGAACGCAGAATCGTTCAGCTTCACCCAGGCATAGTCCGAGATATATCCGGGGCTGATGAACACGGCCATGTTGAGCGGTCCGGATGAGTCAACATTTCCGTCGAAGTAGCCGGTGTCCTCCAAGAAGATGATGCTCCGCGCGTTTTGATTCAGTTTTCCGTGATACTGAAGTATCTCGCCGCGAAAACTCACGTCGCCGTGCTCGTCCCATTCCGTGTTTTCGTGGAGCGCGTTCGGCGACATTCCGGCGTTGTAGATGGCGTGCTGCGTTACGTCGACGTCCTCTGTTTTGGTCCAGCAGCCGCGTTCGGGGCTGACAACGCGGTCCTCAAACACCGCGACTACGTCGTCATTTCGAATGAGTTGGTTAGAAATAAACTCGAGTGGATTGATTCCAAACTTGTCGATGTAGATCTGCGCGATCTTCTCGTCGTAGACGTAGTGCCCGTGAGTGGATTTTCCGCTGCCGGTCAGTCCCCAGACCGACATCACTATGTCCTTACTTGTGCCGTCAACGCGCCTAACGGTAAACTCCTTAAGCGAAGCGTGCTCGCCTGTTCCCCCCCTCTTGTAGATCTCATAAATCCAGTGCGAAAGGAATCCCTTCTTCGCTTCTCCCATGTACGAAGATGCGGCGACGATGCTGTAGTTGTGGAAGGGAAAGCGGATGACCTTCAGCATCTCGTTTTTCCCGGGCACGTTGGGATTCTCAAGATAGTGAGGGATCATAAAAAGCTGTGCATCAGGCTGTGCGTCCGGATCGCCTGGGAAATTGACCGCTTGCCAGCGGTACGCGACGTCAGGAAATTGCGCGTCGCAGTAGAGCCGACATTTCATCTCTCCTTTTGAACCCTTTTGCCCGAGCGTTGCGTCTGCCTGAATCATCGGCTGGTCAAGAATGTGCTCCAGCACGCGAAGCATCAACAGTCGGTGCTCCACGCGCAGGTCATCTTCACGCTCAACTACGACGCTGCCCGCGGCGCTTCTGTTCCAGATGTTTGATGCCCAGTTCCACGACCCGTTTCTAAACTGCGTTCCGTAGAGTTTTGCGCGCTCCAACAAATCCGGTGGATTGTTCTGGATAGGCTTCAAACCGACCTTTTGCTTGTCCGCTACTATCTGCTCGAACAGCTCGGGAAAACTCGTTATCGTTATGTCATCGGGGGAAATTGGCATAAAACCTCAGCGCCTCTGGTTCGGCGGCGATTACGCCTTACTATAGTACTAAAGAGTATATATCTTTCGTCAGCCCGCGCGAAACAGCTACTGCTTGCTTTTGAGCCTGTATCGACTGTTTCTTCGTCGTCACGCCGCGAGGCTCAAGATCAACGGCCTTAACCGCGACTTACGTCAAGTCCTGATGCAGGAGTGACTTTCATCCTTTCCTTCTGCATGGCAATTTCGTAAAGAAGGATGTGTTTTTTCGCGACGATAGACCATCCTATCTTTTTCTGCACGTACTCAAGCGCTCGCTTAGAGAAAAGCTCTCTCAACTCGTTATTTCGGAGAAGTAAGAGTATAGCAGCCTTTAAATCTTCAAGCGATCCGAGCGGGACGGTTGCGCCCGCTTGACTTGCTTCGACTTCCGCCTTGAGGCCTTCGACCGCCGTTACCACCGCAGGCTTTCCCAGCGCAAACGCGTGTGCAAGATTCCCGCTCTGCGACGCTCGATCATACGGCAGTACGATGAAATCCGCCAAGTTGAGTAGTGAGTCGTATTCTCTCGGCGTGAAAGCCCCCGTGATAACCCGGATATTGTCCTTAACGGGAGATTCTGAAATGGCCTTGAGCAGCTTCGGCTTGTAATAGAGACCACTAGGAGACCCCGGTCTTGCATCGCCCGCAATAACGAGAACCGCATTCTTGGCTTTGTCGAGCACGCCAGGCCATATGGCCACCACGTCTTCGAACCGCTTGTTTGGTTCCCACCACCCAATACACAGAACGACTTTTTTGCCTTCGTATCCGAACTGTCTCTTCGCCTCTCGTTCGTCGGGGACGTCTTCCGCGACCACAGTCTTTGCCCCGTGCGGGATAACGTAAACGTTGTTTGGTATCCTCCCTAAGTTCGCCGGCAAAAAGATCTTCTGAAATTCTTCGTGCACGATGCCCGCGTCAACGGTATCTAGACTCAAGCTGGTAAAGATAGCCTCTTCTCGACCAAGCGTGCTGTATACCGAATGGTACGTGATCACCGCAGGCACACGCGCGACGAAAAGTAGAAAGAGTAAATCGATGATGCTAATCCCATAGTCTCCCATATTCGCGTATAGGCCGTATTCGTGTTGAATGTGTACGACGTCTGGTTTCAGATCCATTATCTTCTTAAAAATGACGCGTTCCCAGTCGGGCTTCGAAATATCTATAATCCCGAACACGTTTGTCTGTGATTCGTGTCCGCCCACGTCCTTATCAGTATGACTGATCACGTAGACCGTGTGACCAAGACTTTCCATCGCGTTAATCAGCTCAGATGAGTATGTTGCGATTCCGTCATGGCGCGGGGGAAAAGGAGTCACCATGCACACCCGCAGCGGCCCAGCATCGTTCTCGCCTAGATCTGTCGTAGAATTCATGACATATCAACCCCCCGTTCACGCGGGGATTCCCTCATTCCGTGCCTGTCGCACAGGCATGACTGCGATAAGCTTGGAAGTATATTATACGTGCGCTTTGCTCTTTCATCAAATCTCGTGTCGCGGCGCCACGGGTCTGCATGACGCGGCGTGATAGGTCGCAATGCCCCACGTCAGACCTCAGCGTCACGCAAACGCTTGCGAGAGCTCGTTCTTGCAAGCCAAAGAACGAAGAGCGTCAGCAGATGTTAAAGAAAGGTTACACTAAAGCAACTGACACAGAGGATAAAATCAGCGAATCTGTTCTATCCTGCGACTTCGGCAAGGAGAACTATCTGGCCTGTCGCCTTCTTGCGTGGGGCTTAGAAGCGTAGCTATTCGCTTGTCCAACGCGGAAAGATCAGCTGAACAAGTCTCCTTCGTATTTTGTTGCGCCTTGGCTAAGCGCCATTTCGACTGCTTCCTTATCTTTCATCAGGAAGATCTTGTCGTCCCCGACTTCCTCAAACTCAACGCTGTTTTTGAGAATCTCCTTGTGTTTCTGGAAACGCCCTATCGTCACGCGGAACTCGGTAAGGTCTTCCACCACGTTAACGTCGTAACCCGCTGCCTGCAAGATATCCTGAATCTTCTCGAGATCTGCTGGGGGGATCTCAAACCGATAGTTGGGACCGTTGTAGTAATCGCCCAACTGCTTAAAAAGCCCAGGATCGCCGAGGTACTGCTTAAAAATGTAGATATCGTGGAGCTTAAAGATGTTAATACTCGCCATTTGAACCAAAAAAAGATACGCCTAAAAGTATTTAGCTCTATTTCTAATCGCCTCGCGACCACACCGATGCTGCGGTACCGGTATGGCTTTTTTTAAGTGATTTCAGCATATGCGCGAACAAGAGAAAGGTTAACTTGTAGCAACAACAACACTCCGGTAGTGTCGGCGCTCCGCGCTGAACTCGCCAAGATGATTCGATGATCAAGGATATTAATCACTATTTTGAACAGCTAGAATCTGAGCTTGAAGCCTGTTTCACTATCGCGTCTGAGGCGCGGAAAAACGGCGAGGATCCTTCCCTCTCTCCCGAAATCCTGCCGGCTCGGGACCTTGCCGAGCGCGTTGAGAACCTCATCGGCATCCCAGGACTGGCGCAGCGGATACGGCAGCTTGATAAAACAATGTCCCGCGAAGAGGCGGCACTCGCGATTGGTCTGGGCTTTGCAAATAACGAATTCGGCTCGTACGAGAGCAAAGTCCAAGTGGTGGAAAAGGCAGTGAGAGCCGCAGTCGCGATGTTGACCGAAGGGGTCGTCGCCGCCCCCATTGAGGGGATCGCGCGGGTGGAACTCGGCATGAACGACGATCGAACCGATTACCTCCAAATCTTTTATTCCGGCCCTATCAGAAGTGCTGGTGGAACTGCCCAAGCGCTTTCCGTGTTAGTCGCCGACTACGTACGGCGCGCGGTCGGCATCGGCCGATACGTGCCGCGGGACGAGGAGGTCGAGCGATACGTGGAAGAGATTCCACTCTACAAGACGCTCGTAAACCTGCAATATACGCCCTCGGCCAGCGAGATCAGAACCATCGTGACGAATTGTCCCATCTGTGTTAACGGTGAAGGAACGGAACAGGATGAGGTCTCAGGCTTTCGAAACCTTGACAGGGTAAAGACGAACGCGGTTCGCGGCGGCATGGCGCTCGTTTTGGCAGAGGGTCTGGCTCAGAAAGCGCCAAAGCTGAAGAAGTACGTATCGCAGCTCGGACTCGACGGGTGGGGATGGTTAGACGAAATTATTCACGCTAAGGTGGCCGAAGAAGGAGAAGGAGAAAGAAGCTCAAAAGTGAAGAAGCGTGCAGGCGAGACCCAAATTGCCCCAAACTGGACGTACATGGAAGACATCATCGCCGGTCGACCCGTGTTCTCGCATCCTTCGCGCAAGGGGGGCTTTCGGCTTCGGTACGGACGAGCGCGCAACACGGGCTTTGCTTCTGCAGGAATCAACCCCGCGACGATGGTCGTGCTCGGTGAATTCTTAGCTCCGGGAACGCAACTGAAGATGGAACGGCCGGGTAAGGCTGCCGGGATTTCTTCAGTCGATTCAATCGAAGGACCGACCGTAAAACTCTACAATGGAACCGTCGTCCGCATCGACTCGTACGAAGCGGCGCTTACGCATAAAAACGACATCGACGAGATACTCGACATCGGAGAGATTCTCATAAACTATGGAGACTTCCTCGGCAATAACCACCCACTGATTCCTTCACCCTACGTGCACGAATGGTGGACACAAGATCTTGAGGAGGCAGCAACGCGCTTGAACGAGGTCGCCCCCTCCGTTGACGCACAGGAGCTTACGGCGTCCCGCACGCTACAGCTTTCGCGGCACTTCGGCATCCCGCTGCACCCCAAGTTTACCTATTTGTGGCACGACATAACGCTCATTGAACTCGCGCAGCTGGCCGAGGTCGTCAGCCAAACGGGTAGAATATCGGCGGGCACCCCATCCGGGGACGCCGCGGATGGATCTGACGCACCGGTCGAACTCATCGTGCCTGACGACCCCAAGACAAAGGAGCTGCTCGAAGCGCTCCTCGTCCCTCACGTCGTTGCTGAGGGCAACGTGGTGATTGACGACGCAGCGGCATTCATCACGAGTCTCGGGCTCAGTGAGTCGCTTAGCAAGGACTGGTTTTCATTAAAAAGCCCGCGCATCAAATCTCCGATTGACGCGGTAACGCTCCTGAGCGGGATCGAAATCCGAAAACGGGCGCCTTCAAGGATCGGAGGACGGATGGGACGACCGGAGAAATCAAAAGCCCGGGAGATGAAGCCTCCCCCGCACGTGCTCTTCCCTATCGGTAATGCGGGCGGGCGCGACCGATCCCTTCGAAGGGCGGCGGGTTCATCAAAAGCGGCCGCCGAACGCGCGTCGGAAATCGACGTGCAGTACCTCGGCATAATCGACGTCGACGTAGGCGTCCGGCGTTGTCCGACGTGCTTGAACGAAACCTACCAAACGCGCTGCGAATGCGGAGCGTTCGCGGAGCCTGTCACGTTCTGTCCGACGTGTTCGCGCGATCTGCGGAACGGAGCCACGTGTCCAAAGTGTCACAGACAGGGAGTGAGTCATCGGATCCAGTCCATCGACCTGCGAAAGGTCTACCAGCAGGCGCTCATTCGACTTGACGAAACGGCACGATTCGACAGATTTAAAGGCGTATTGGGCCTGATATCTAAGAACAAAACGCCTGAGCCCATAGAAAAAGGCGTGTTGCGCGCAAAACACGAAATCTTTGTGTTCAAGGACGGTACCTGTAGGTACGATTTGACCGACCTGCCCACGACACACTTCACGCCACGGGAGATCTCAGTTCCGACGAGCAAGCTTCGCGACTTAGGATACGACGTGACAGACGATGATGATGTCGTCGAACTTGCGCCACAAGACATCATCCTTTCCCTGGATTGTGGCGAGTGGCTTGTCCGTGTGTCTAACTTCATCGACGATCTGCTCGTGAAGTACTACCGACAGCCGGCTTACTATGAAGCAAAAACGAAAGAGGATCTTATCGGTTCGTTGGTGATCGGACTAGCGCCGCACACAAGCGCCGGCGTGCTAGGCCGCGTCATAGGTTTTACCCCCGCTTCGGCAGGCTTCGCTCATCCGTTCTTCCACGCGTCAAAGCGACGAAACTGCGACGGTGATGAAGACTGCATCATGCTTCTTCTCGACGGGCTCTTGAACTTCTCGTTGTCGTATCTTCCTGATCGTCGCGGGGGCAAGATGGACGCCCCACTGGTATTGACCACGCGAATCGACCCGAAGGAGATCGATGCCGAGGCGCACAACCTCGACATAAGCGACCACTACCCGCTCGAGTTCTACCGCGCTACGCTGGGCTTTGAAGACCCGAAGCGCGTTCACATTGCGACCGTGGCGTCTCGGTTGGGCACAGACGCCGAGTACACCGGCTTTGACTTTACCCATCAATCCTCGTCGATCTCGCTCGGTCCCCTGAACAGCACCTACAAGGTGCTCGAATCGATGATGGATAAGATGGAGGCCCAGCTTGAGCTCGCTCGTCGTATACGGGCGGTAGACCAGCGCGACGTCGCAGAGCGCGTTATCAAGACGCATTTCCTTCCCGACCTGATTGGCAATCTCCGGGCGTTCTCACGCCAGAAGGTGCGATGCGTGAAATGCAATTACAAGGTGCGGCGGCCACCCATTAGCGGCAACTGTCCAAAATGCGGCGGGAAGATCGTGCTCACCGTTCACGAAGGCACGGTGACAAAGTATATGGCACGCTCGATCCAGATTGCCAACGACTATGGCGTCTCAAAGTACACGCGTCAACGGCTTATGCTCCTTGAGATGTCGGTCGACTCTCTGTTTGAGAGCGATGCGTCAAAACAGATGGGTCTTGTCGACTTCATGTAGAGGGGACAGCCCCTGTCACGGGACCGTGCGTATCCTCACAACGCGACGGACATTTGACGCACAATGCCGCCTCATAAACGGCTGTCCGTAACACGCCTCGGATCACAATGAGTAGATAAGTATGGTGGACATTCCCAAACTGGTACTAAACACTGGTCTCCAGTTCTTGCGCTCGCCCGAAGGCCCCATTGACTGGAGGCAAGTCGCACAAAATGCGGCAAACGTCGGCGACGCTGAAAGGCGGACCTACGAAGAGAAACGACGGCTTCTGCCGGCCTATGAAACCTTCGTGAGCGAACCAACGCCCCAGATCATTGAGTTAACAGGACTTCACGCGCCAAGCGTTCGCGAGGTACGGGTCTTCGACCGATATGACTGGATCGATATGAACATCACGGCGTTCGAAGACCAGCTCGCCCCGCTGGAAAAAGCGCTCGTGACGCAAAAAACGGGTTCGCTGATAAGCAAAGGCGTATACAAGTCGAATCAGGTCATCTCGACGGTCGGTCTCGGGTTTCTCCTCGGCTACCTCGCAAAGAAAGTACTCGGCCAGTATGACCCGAGCCTTTTCGGTCGCGAAATTGTAAGTGGGCAGATCTATTTTGTGGAGCCTAACATCGAAATGGTCGAGCGCCAACTCTCGTTTTCACGAGATGACTTTAGACGGTGGATCGCCATCCACGAAGTCACCCACGCCGTCGTCTTCGAGTCAGTGCCGTGGCTCAAGGGCCACCTAAATCAGCTTCTCAAACGGTACTTGGAGGCGACCAACGACGGGCTCACATCAGAGGGGCTCCAGTCGCGGGCCCGTGCGGTCGCGAGCCATTACGCACGGCGGAGACAGCTCTCGCTTATGCACGCGGCTCTCTCGAGCGAGCAGATAGGACTCATCAATCAGATTCAAGCTCTAATGAGCGTAATCGAGGGCTATTCGGATTTTGTCATGGACAGGATCGGCAAAGAGATGCTCGCCACGTACAATTACATGAAGCGTGAGTTTGAACTCCGTAGAAGGCGCAAAAGCGGGAGAGAGATGCTCTTTGAGCGCGCAACGGGACTCGGCTTGAAGATGGAGCAGTATGTTCTAGGAGAACGATTCGTTTCGCACATCGCAGCGAATCGAGGGATCGAATTCGTCAACCGGGTGTGGCGCTCTCCGCACGATGTGCCGACGCTTGATGAGGTAGCCCGGCCTGAAAAGTGGATCACTCGGGAAGAAAACGCGACATAAGAGATGAACGAGCTAAACCGAAATGCAGTGCTAGGGATGAACGAGTACGGGGCGTTCAGTCCCTTCCAGATCACCACGGCGTTCGTCACGTGAGCGGAACTTCTCCCGCTTTGCATAGAAATCCGCACGTTCGATAAGCCCGCGAAAAGTCTCACTTACCATGGATCTTCACCGAATAAGCCGACGTAGCTATGATGGATAAGCGCATGGCAAGAGCGCCGTGAAAGTAATGGCACTCACGTCCGCGATGGTCCGTGGCCTGACTTGATGAGAGCCCGGGGGGTATTCTGCCGTTTTCGTCCGCTCACCCGTTCAGAAATCCCGTGAAAGGAATTTTTACGCCTTTGGAGCTTCTTAATTGGCGCCATTCGCCCGGAGCGGAGAATACCTCCACGTAGGGCAGGATAACATTAAATAGCATGCAACGTGACCATTTAACGAGTGGCGTGCCTCAGAAACTACCGTCAAAGGATTTGCTGCAGTGGGATCAGACGCTCTTCAAGGATGAGCGCTATTTTGAATTAGACTACATTCCAGAGCACTTCTCTCATCGAGAGACGCAGATGCGCGCGCTCACGATCGCCGCCCGACCGGCACTGCGGGGTGTGCGGCCAATCAACTGTCTGTGTTCAGGGCCTCACGGCACCGGAAAGACCACGGCCGTACTGAAGGTATTCGAAGAGATCGAAAACTACACCGACAGCGTCGTGCCGGTTTACGTAAACTGTCAGATCGATGCGACTCGATTTGCGATATTCTCAGAGATTTATAAGAAACTCTTCAAGTATACGCCGCCGGACTCGGGGGTTTCATTCAAGCGCGTCTTCAAGAAGATTACCAAATATCTCATCGATCAGGAAAAGGTGCTCATTGTCGCGCTTGATGATATTAACTATCTGTTCTATGAGAACACGGTAAATAAAGTCTTGTATGCGCTCCTGCGGGCTCACGAGGTGTCAGCGGAGGTCAAGGTGGGGGTCATTGCAATATCAAGCGACCTGTCCGTTGAGATGTCAAAGGTGCTCGATCCACGCGTGATGTCGGTCTTTCTTCCCGAGGAGATATACTTCCCGCTGTACAAGCGTGCCGAGGTGCGCGACATACTGGAAGACCGCGTGCGGCACGGATTCCATGCAAACGTGGTACCGGACGACGTGCTCGAGATGGTCGTTGATCTTGTGGAGGAGTCAAGTGACCTGCGGGTCGGTATCGACCTCCTAAGAAAAACGGGGGTGCGGGCGGAGATAAGCGCTCGAAAATATATCGCCGCAGACGACGTGGTGCACTCACACGAAAAATCGCGCCTCGTACACCTCACGTACTCCATACACTCGTTGCGCGCAGAAGAGCGAGACCTCCTCAAACTGATCGCAGAGCAGGAGGCAAAGATAAAGGCCGGGGACCTCTACAAGAAGTTCAACGAAGAGACGCATCTCGGCTACACGCGATTTTATGACATTATCTCAAAGCTTGATTCAATTCGACTCATTAATACCGATTTTACAGGGAGAGGAACACGCGGGCGAACGCGAGAGATTCAACTCAGGTACGAGCCGGAGGATGTCTTCAGCGTGCTTGCCGGGATGGATACGTGATGCCCGCTGCAAAAGATGACAGAATTGACGCACTCATCCAAGAGGTTCGCGAGCTCAAGAGCGATGTTAAAGAGCTCCGTATGCTCATCACGTATGAACTCTTAAAAACAGAACAGCACCGATCACGCGGCAGGTTTAACGATACGCTCCTCTCGTTCGCCAAACAAGCTCTCAAAGCGGCCGTCGAACAGCTTGCTGACTTCGAGGGCAAAACTGACACCCGCGCCCGGGACAGGCCACGACCGACCAAAGTGCCGGTAAAATCGCGCAAAGATGTGCGAAAGCCTATGGTAGACGTCGACAAGGAGATCGCAATTCTGAAAAATGAGATGGCCACGAGCTTGCGGGACGCCGCGAAAGACATTGAAGACGAGCACGCAGAAGACGAGAGAGAGAATACGGAGTAACCCATGTTGCTTGCGCTCTTCGGTGAGTACCAAACGGATGATGAAGCGGACAAGGAGCCTACCTGGCAGGAATTCGAGGAACAGGTCCGCGACGTACTCGAGTGCGCCGGTTTCTCAACGGATTTCCGGAAGGTCTTCGTGGCAGCCGGAAGGCGCTCCGAAATCGATGTAGTCGCTCACCGCTTCGATACCACAGTGCTCATCGATGCCAAGCGGTACGGCAAAGCTCGGCTCCGAAGCTCATCTATCAGGGCACAAGCGCGAAAACACCTCGCGCGTTGCAGCGAATTTGACCGGGCGTTTTCCGTCAGCAGTGTGCCCGTCATCGTGAGTTGGATAGACGACGCGCTTCTTAGTGAGGGCGGTTGTTTCATCGTTCCTTTCGACAAGCTTGAGGATTTTGTCGTTCACCTCGAACGCTACGTCGATTCGAGTGCCGAGCTCAACGCGCGTGATTCCATAATCGATAATATCAATGAAAACGGCATCTTTTAATCGATGCCATTCATAAAGGCAATATTTTAAGGCCCATAAATGCATCTCTATTATGAAACTGACGACGCCGAGGGTGGGTTCTCGAACCCGAGGTACGAAAGACGTTGAGGGACATCGATGAAAGCGTGCATTATGTGCGGTGGCGCCGGGACCAGGCTCAGACCGTTGACGTTCGAACGACCGAAGCCGAGCATCCCGCTGCTCAACAAACCGTCCGTCGGCCACCTCGTCGAACATCTTTCAGCAAACGGCTTCAATGACATCGTTATCACACTCGGGTACCTAGGCCGCAATATTGAGGAGTACCTCGAAGACGGTGCAAAATTTGGGGTGGAAATACGCTATATTCGCGAGAGGAAGAAGCTCGGCACGGCCGGGAGCGTCAGGAACGCTGAGAACGCCCTTGATGGCGGACCATTTCTCGTCGTCGGGGGGGATCACGTGATGGACTTCAACCTTCGCGAGTTCTATCAGTTCCACCGAAAGAACGACAGCGTGCTCACGGTAGGAGTAATGTCCATCGATGACCCACGGGAGTACGGCATCCTCGACATCGACGTCAACAATCGCGTCCATCGGTTCAGAGAAAAGCCGAGCTCAGGCGAGATATTCAGCAACCTCGCAAGCACGGGGATCTACATGTGCGATCCGGAACTCTTCAGCCACATCCCCAAGCAGCGATTTGACTTTGCCAAGGATCTTTTCCCGAAGCTGTTGAGTTCACACGAACCCATGTCGGCGTGGATGGCGCGCGGCCACTGGACCGACATTGGAAACGCGACGGCGTACCGGCAAGCGTCGAGATGGCTGCTCGACAATCTGCGCGGAACGGAGCTCTCTGGGCGCTTCAATATCAAAGACGCGCGCTTGAACGGCCCCGCGACAATCGGCACCGACGTTTGCATTGGCTCAAACTCCGCCATCGTTGGTCCCGTGGTGATCGGCGCGAACACCACCGTTGGCGATAATGTTTTGATTAGCCCCTATACGACGATCGGCTCCAACTGCGACATCGCCGACGACACCTCAGTGCTTTCTGGTATCATCTACAATGATGTGAAGATCGGTGCTCATACGTCCGTCTCGGGTTCGGTCGTCGACAACGGCACGAGAATAGGGGATCATTGCGTTCTCGAAAACAATACGGTCATTGGTCCACGAGTCCTTGTGTACGACTTCGTCACCGTACACTCGGGCGTTTCTATCTGGCCTGAGGTCGTAATAGATGGTGGCGACGTGTACAAAGACGTGTTGAACCCCGCTTACGACACGCACAAGGACGGATCGTGACGAGAGACTGCGCGGTTGCCGTGCACCACGAAGCAAAAGGTGGAATGGAAACATGCTCGATATTCAAAACTTGCACGTAGACGTTGATGGCAAGAGCATACTGAAGGGACTGGACCTTAGCATCAACGAAGGAGAGACCCACGCGCTTTTCGGTCAAAACGGCTCAGGGAAAACCACGCTTGTGCTCACCATTATGGGATTCCCAGGCTACCGCGTAACCGATGGGCGGATCCTGTTTAAGAAGAAAGACATTACCCATTTGCCCATTAACGAGCGGGCACGCCTCGGAATCGGGCTCTCGTTTCAACACCCGCCGGCCATCCATGGGGTGAAGCTGAAGGACTTGACCGAGATTGCCGCGCAACACGGTAATCGCGCCTTTAACACCGAAGAAGTCGCCGAGACCATTCATATCCCGCCGGATTTTCTCACGCGTGACGTCAATCTCGGGTTCTCGGGCGGAGAGGTGAAGCGCACGGAGTTGTTGCAGCTCCTCGCGCAAAACCCCGACCTCGTGCTGCTCGACGAGCCCGATTCGGGCGTCGACCTCGAAAATATTGCGCTCGTCGGAGAGACGATAAACAAGCTGCTCGACCGGGACAAACGCTCGCGCGGGCGACGTAAGGCGGGGCTCATCATCACGCACGCCGGAGGCATCTTAAAGATCGTGCAGGCGGACAAGGCGCACGTGCTCGTTGACGGTCAAATCGCGTGTTCGGGCAACCCGGGTGAACTCCTCAACGATATCTGCGAGCTCGGTTATGAGGAGTGTGTAAAATGTCCAAGGTAGATGAACTGACTGAACGCGCCGAAAAGGCTCGCGAGAAGAAGGCGGCTTACGGTCCCGACATACCGCTTGAGAGTTACACGTCGAAGGCCCCGGCCCACGAGAAAGTGCAGACGCTTAAGATGCTGCCCACAAATTACCAGAACCAGTCGCTCGGCGTCGGAGTCGATGCGAGTGAAGATGAGCGATCAGGCTCGTTTTTTCAGCTCGATACGAGCGTCGTCTACTCCAAGACATCGGCACCGAACGTCGAAGTGCTCAGTGTGACCGAAGCGCTCGACAAGTACGACTGGCTCAAGGACTACTGGTGGAAAGCCGTGGCGGTTGACGCTGACAAGTACACCGCTCAGGCGGCTCTTGAGTTCAGCAACGGCTACTTCATCAGGGCAAAGGCAGGCGCGAAGACTATCCTGCCAATTCAGGCGTGCATGTTTCTGGCTCAAGAGAGCCTGTCACAAAACGTGCACAACATCATCATCGCTGAGAAGGGCTCGGAACTGCACATAATAACAGGCTGCAGAACCGCAGACGAACTCTCCCACGGCATTCACGTCGGAGTTTCTGAGTTCTTCATCAAGGAGGGCGCCACTTGCTCCTTCACGATGATACATAACTGGGGCCCTGAAGTGGCCGTCCGCCCGAGGAGCGGCTCCATCATCGAGAGAGATGCTACGTTTATCAGCAACTACGTCTGCCTGAAGCCCGTTAAAAGCCTGCAGATGTACCCCGTGTTCCGCTGCGTTGGCGCGAACGCCACCGCATTATCGTATTCACTGCTGTACGCGACAGAGGGCTCCCATATGGACGTCGGGGCGCGAGTGATCATGGAAGCGGAGCAATGCAAGTCAGATGTCATATCACGGGCCATCACGAACGGCGGTGAGATCATCTCACGTGGAAATCTGACCGGGCTCCACCCTGACGTGAAAGGACATCTCGAGTGCCGTGGACTGCTTCTGGGAGACCGCGGCAGGATTTTTGCGGTGCCCGAACTCGACGGAGCGGTGCCCGGCGTCGACATGTCCCACGAAGCGGCCGTCGGAAAAATCGCAGAGGAAGAGATTAACTACCTTATGACGCGGGGCCTTAGCGAAGACGAGGCCACCTCTGCCATCGTTCGCGGCTTCTTGGACATCGAGATCAAAGGCGTGCCGCCGGCGTTACAAGAAGAGATGCGGCGCGCGGTGCATACGACTGAGGGCATCGGCCTCTAGTGCGGCGCCCCAAACGCGCAAAAAAAAACAAGGACGCCGTCGACAGCAGCTTCCTGGCAGCTGCACGGCTATTCCTTCAGATTGACGTAATAGAGCATGCGCCGGTCGATCCGTTTGATCCAGCGCGCCTGATATATAGAGACGTAGAGCGTGTTGTTGCCGACGTGGATGGAGATATCAGTCTCTTTAGGCGGGCTTATAGACGTAGGAAGAATAAGGGCGCCCGAACACGTCGTCGTGACTCTAAAATCCTTTCGTTGCTCTTTGACATACGCGGCAACGACTTCGTCAACTTCGATATCTTCTAAACTCATCCTTAGTTCAATCTAGGATGTTGATCCGAATATGAATATATAGGCATCGACCGGTTGCCACAGTTCTACGTGCTGCCGTTCCCCGGCCGCCGCGTCGCTTGGCCACGAGTCCGGCTCGTGTGAGGCCATTTGAGTAACTTAATAAACCTCTTCTGACTCACTGTAAATGATGATTGGCAGCTACGTGACCAGTTGCTTGGCGTGCACGATACGGAGCAACCTCGTGCTGATGGTAGAGCAAGAAGGCGGGTACTGGGCCGGTCGATGGATACTCCCGGGGGGCAAGCTAGAGCTCGGCGAGGGCCTGGAAGACTGTGCCGCACGTGAATGTTACGAGGAAACCCACGTGAAAGTCGCCATCTCTCGGCAGGTAAAGGCGTACGCATCGTATGACCCCAACACTGAGTGGGACAAACAAGTGCTGCTTATTTGTTTCGAAGCTGAGTATTTGAGCGGATTTCCACACGTGGGGCACGGCGTAACCGGCGCGAAATGGATCGCAATCGACAAAATCAAGGAGATGAACTGGCGCAACCGCACCGTGCCCGATATCATCCTCCGGATGATTGCTGACACGTTAGAGTCCAGCGACGTCTAACACGTCTAGCCTCATTACGGAGCGATTTTGTGTCTCTAATTCGCGCTTAGTAAGGAGCTATTGCCATCGCCGTACGAGGGCGGGACGGGGACGGGTTTTCGATTCGACAGGTCGCGCCAGCTCTAATCAAGCTTGCGACGAAGAGCTCTCGAGGCTACAAATCAACTGAATCTTACTACTTCTTTATTGCTTTAATGAATTCTTCAATGGGTATCGCAGGCATGCTGATTATCTGGACGGTTCCGCGGGCTCCGAGCTCGACTGAGGCTTTTATTATGGTCTCGTTATCAGGCGCTTCCACAAGGTTCACAAAGTCGTACGGCCCTACGACAGCGTGCTGAGATATAACCTTGACTTGCATCGCTTCCATCTCTCGATCGACTTCCTGGATGCGATTGGGTCGCTCCCTTACCGTCTTCCTGCCTTCAGTAGTGAGCTTGGATAAAAGGATGTACTTCGGCATCAAACCACCTCCCTGTGCAAGTTTCGTGTGAAAGGACTTCTGTCTTTCCCACAAATAGTTTGAAGCGTGATCATTCTCAGCTAATGCACGGAGATCATGTTCCTGAGTAGGCAAAAACAGGCTCCAGACTCGCTTCTTCGAGAATCTAGGCACAATGTCCGCGTGGCTGATACGGCTGGATCTACACGTTTGCAGGACAGGCGGCTGTTTCTTAAATTATCGGCTATCACAGTTCCACGAGCTCATACGAGCTTGTTCCAAGTCCGATCTCTTCCCCATACGTGATTTGTATCGATCCCTGTGTCTCGCCCCATACGCCTTTGAACTTGTCCTGCCCAGGCTGCAGATTGTTGATAAGGCGAGTGCCTTGCAAGCCCTGCTGCTGATTGACCAAATCCAAGCTCGCAGCGTCAATGGCTACGGGATCGGTGGAGGCGAGAATCCCGACGTCGGGCACTATCGGCGCGTCACTCCAAGGAACACAATCGCAATCAGGCGTAATCTGCAATAGGAAATTAAGGTACCCCACGCCTCGTTTACCCACGGTCGCGCCAAAGGCGTGTTCAGTCAACATCTCCATAAACTGTGGGAGATCATTCTTCCAGTCGAATCCGATGGAGGAGGTTGTGCACGCCGTCATGCACTCGCCGCAGCCTACGCACAGATCGCGATTGATGCGCGACACGCCTTCTTCAATCGTGACGGCAGAGCGCGGGCATATCTCCACACATACTCCGCACGCCGAGCACCCCTCCTCATTGACGACTGGACTCATGCCTTTGTGCTGGTCCATCTTTCCCGCACTCGGAGCACATCCCATCGCCAGATTCTTTATCGCGCCGCCGAATCCAGCTAGTGCGTGTGCCTTGAAGTGCGTCATTACGATCATGCTCTGGGCCGAGACAACGTCACCTGCAATTTTGACCGTTTCGAAGTGCTTCTTGTCGATTCGAACGTCCCGGTAATGGTCGCTGACGAGACCGTCAGAGATGATAACGGGTGCCCCTAACACCGCGTAGTCGAACCCGTGCTCGAGCGCGGTGGCGAGGTGGTCAACCGCGTTGTGCCGACTTCCAGAATAGAGCGTGTTTGTGTCGGTAACAAACGGCTTTCCGCCGCTCGCTTTGACCCGCTCAACGACTTGCCGGACGAACTCTGGCCGAAGATGTGAATCGTTGCCGCGCTCGCCGACGTGAAGCTTTATAGCAGTTAGCGCGTCAGCTTCGATCAGCGTGCCAAATTGCGCTTCATCAAAGAGCTTTCTCACTCGAGTGACCGCGCTTTCATCGACGCTCCCAGCCTTCAGGCGCGCAAAATATACCGTGCTTGTCATTCTTCTCCCTCGGTTGCTTACGTACTCCTACGGTGTAACGTCTCGCCGTGATCTGCAACCGTGCTAACATTTGCACTCGGTGTCGTTTTTGTAGCACACTCTGGAGGTGAAAACGAAGCGACTGCCGCACTATTTGAAGTGTGGCTATTCAGCCCTGATCTCGCACGAGCGCGGTCCATTCGCCTATCTTGTCCAGCTTCTTCTTAAGTGGGAGCGGGTTGTGGACGGCCGTCGCCCACACGATGTGCACGCCGTCCAGCGATTCACCAACCTCTTTGCTGAGCGGCTCTGCCTCTCGTCCAAAAACAACGGCCACGGGGGTGCTGCGTGACAGCGCAGCAATCGTCGCTAGATATTGCAGGCCCGAGTCCTTGTGAATGAAGCCAAACGTGAGGTCGACGTCGAATGTTCCCTCGGCGATCTGGTCGATGCACTTGTCGATGTTCATGTACGACTCGATGTACGCTTTCTTGGGATCGGCGACTTTCATCAAGTTTACAGCGCTCGGCGTTCCCGCACATATCACCTCGAACCCCTGCGCTTTCAACGTGTTCCCGATGTATAGCGCGAGGCCGGTTTGCACCGGAACCTCGGGACACCCCAGTAGGAGTAACGCCTTCATCACTATTGCTACATGAGTGTCGACCTCGTGTATTATTCTTTTGCAGCGCAAAAAGCCGCCTACCGGTTTTCGTATTCAACTGCTTTCCGCAGGAATTGATTGCGGCGGAGAGACGATTAGAAACGTTGAAGGCTAATAGCGTTCCTGTGACAACGTAATGGATGCTGAGCCGCCCCAACGAAAAGCGCACGAGAGGATGGTTCAGGTTTTTGAGAGCGTCGAGCTGATATTGTACGGCGCAGTCGGGGTATTGCTCGTTGTCATCGCTCTTGTCGCACTCGCTGGAGAGGTCGACAACATCGTCAGCTACTTCGTCACCGATACCCCAATAATCGGACTAAACCTTCTTATCGCCGCGATAATCGCGCTCGAGCTGCTGATGATCGTCGTTGGTTATATGAAGACCAGATCCATTAATTTGGGGCTGCTTCTCGGCGCCGGTCTCACAGCGATGATACGGGATATCCTCGTCTTCGGCTATCAGCCCACCGACTTGCAAGACTTTGCCGTCGTCTTGCTTGCGACCGCCGTTCTCGTTGCGGCGCTCTACTTTGTGGGTGACAAAACGATTCACACGTAGCTACCTGCTCGCTGTGTCGACGTAACGGCCGTTTTTGTTGTCGCATAGTAGAACAATAGAATTATTACTGCTTCCGTGTGACTGGTGGCTATGACAAAGGCAGACGAGGCAGTTGCCCTCTTTCAGCAGGGATTCACCTGTTCACAGGCCGTGCTTTCGGTCTTTGCAAAGGACTTTAGGCTCGACCAAGATGCGGCACTCCGAATCTCGCAGGGATTTGGCGCCGGGATCGCGCGCACGGATGATATCTGCGGGCTCTCTCTGGTGCGATCATGGTGATCGGATTGCGGTACGGCGGCATAAGCGCCGATGACAACGCAGCGAAAGAAAAAACCTACGCGGTGGTCGGTGAGTTTCTCCAGGAATTTAAAGCATGTAATGGTTCAGTAGCCTGCACGGGCCTGCTCGGGTACAACCTTTCAGACCCGCAACGGGTTGCTGAAGCGAAGAAGAACAAGGTCGTGCCGGCGCGGTGTCCAGGGTTTGTCCCGGATGTCGTGAAACTCGTTGAAAAAGCAGTTTGATTTTCGGGGGCTGGTGAGGGTAATACATGCGACCTTTAACAGCCCCATTCGCCTTCCGGAGAGAGCATCACTGAGCGGCCCCGTACACGCAAAAGAAAACACCGTTCAACTTGCATTCGGCCCAAATCGGACAAGAGGGGCACACACATCCCTTTTTTTCGGGGGTCTTTTCGCTTCGACCTCGTGCGCAGAACAGTCCGCCCGTAAGACTGCTTCGATTGTACGTCGGACAGCGTTCTGTGTAGCACAAGCACTTGACGTAGTTCTCATTCGTGTCTTTTACCCTCGGACGGTTCCTTTTTAACATGGATCTGAATCATCTCTTGTATTCTTCACAAACTTAACTATTTAACCATGATTGACGTGAAAGACTGAAGCCGACTCCGCATCATGACTCAGTAAGTTTGCGAACGAGACAGCTTGTAAACACCAAACAGGCTGCTGCAGAATGGCAGCTCGGCGCGTGGAAAAATAACGCTGACATGGTGCCTAAGTCGTACCCGTCATTGGCAGAAAAGACGAATGTGCTATTTTGAGGTGGTAGACGATGGAAGATAATCGTGGGGGGCTCAAGACACTTATCGCGGTTCTTGCGGGTTACGATAGCATCAAGAAGAACAACGATCTCGTTCACGTATTCCACGAACTGTATGATAACGGCGAAGATCGCGAAACGTTGAAAGAGTTTCATTTTCTTTTCACGGGCGGCACATTCAACCGCGTCGTGATGGGAAAAGCTGATCCAGAGGCGTCGCAGCCTGAACGGTTGCATACGATGCGGGACGACGTTCGAGAGTTCCTATTGCAGGAGTGCGGCGTCACCGTTCTCCCTAATCGAAAGAATTGCGGCGTCACAATTCTTGCAAACGCGATTGTGGAGCGCCAGTGCAGCATCGTATGGTCATTCTTAAGCCCGGTTACGACCCACTGGCTGAGCCCTGAGTATCGTGCGCTAAATCGACTCAGTGACCTTTGGGACGTTAAGCGCCTCGTGAACGCTGGTTCGGTGAAAGACTGGTTCAGGAACGAAGCTGCACGAGATGCCAAAAGAAACCCGCAAAAGGCGCCAAAATCGCCACTTAAGTTACGACTGGGCTCACGCGAACGCGATGGGGTGTGGCCTGTCGCGGCACGAAGAAACGGAAACGCATACGACGAAGTGAGCATACCCCATCGCGCCCGCGACGCGGCGTTTTACACTCGGTTCGAAGACCAGACTATCGCACTTATCGCCCACGACGAGATGAAACAGCGCATGACCGATTTTGCCATTCAGTACGAGGATGAACTTTGTAGGTTTAATCGTGTCTTGACAACTGGCCGTACGGGTGAAGAAGTCGAAGACGCCTGCAGAACGCTGCGAGACGGGGGGGCCATCAGGCGATACCTTACGGGGCCTAAGGGCGGCGATATAGAGATCGCGACAGAGATCCTGTTCGATCGCTGCCACGTCGTGGTCTTCTTTGTCGATCCCTTGCGCCCTCACGCACACATTGACGACATAATGGTGGTTTTCGGGGCCTGTATGGCCGAGATTGAGGGCAATGATGTGAGGCTCCTCACTAATGACTTGCACGCGCGAGACTGGATGGAGGAGGCCGTTCGACGTCAGAGATGATCGGGCGCTCTAGCCACGTTCGCAGCAGACTTCGCTGGTGGATGACCTACGACCCAGCGCTTGGGTTTTCACGAGAATACGCGTGAGGCACGTGCGAAGCGTGGGCGAGCAGCCATGAGAGTACCTAATGCGCACGGCGATTCGATGCAAAACCTCGAACTGTGGCCTGAGAAGAAATATTTAAATAAGCTACGCCAAACTTCGATCGCGCTTTGCACAAATCAGAGTCAAAAACATAATGCCCGGCCCAGTTATTCACATTGGAGTCGCCCTCGTGGCGTTGTTGGTGTATTTTGATGACCGCCACCGGAAGTACGTTCTTCTCTTGCTGCCTCTCGCCATGCTTCCCGACCTCGATCATTTCGCCCCGTTTTACGCGGGCCGAGATATCTTACATAACGTGTTTTTGCTCGTGCCTCCACTCGCCATCGCGCTCTACGGGCTGAAGACAAAAAACAATCTTCTATACAGCGTCGCGTTGATGGCAGGCTTTTTGCTGTTTTCACACCTCGTGCTTGACCTCTTTAATGGCGGGGAAGCACTGTTCTATCCGCTACGAACAACCTGGTATGGTTTCACGAACACGTGGCAAGTAGCTCACGGCGCTGTCGCTCTCCTTCCCGAGCCACTGAGGGGGGTGCCAAGCGTGGTGTTCGGTGGTTTCGCTAGGCCGGAGGTCGCTCACCCTGCTGTCGCTCTCCTTCCGGAGCCACTGAGGGGGGTGCCAAGCGAGGCGTACGGCATTACGCTGACCTTTGTTGCCTTGGCCGTAATTCTCTTCGTTGAAAGGCAGCTTCAATTCGATACAGATGTTCGTGGACGTGCGGAACGGACCTGAGTCTGATTTTTCTGCGGCGGCTTGCTGTTGTTGCTGGGGTCGATCGCATGCCCTGCAGTGAAGCGAAACGACGCCAAGAGGTGACTCGAACAATAAGGCACATTTCGAGGCCGGCACCCCTTCGCCGACGCGCAGCCGAGGAAGTATTTAAACCGGCAGTGTCAAACGAATAGCTGCGTCCCCGTGAAACCACTGCGAGAAGCAGCGTCAAAAGATACAATGCCGGACCCGATTACTCACCTCATCGTTGCCACTTCGCTACTATGGCTGTTTTGGGACAAGAAGTACCGAAACTACGTCCTTCTGATGGCTCCCCTCGCTGTGTTGCCGGATGTAGATCATTTGCTGCCGCCCTTCCACCGTTTGCTTTTGCACAACGTCTTCATCCTCGTGCCCACCATCGGCCTTGCTTTGTACGCGCGCTTCCGGGCAAAGAATGACGTTTTATTTAACGTGGCACTGATCGCGACCTTCTTCCTGCTTTCACACCTGTTGCTCGACCTGTTCACCGGCGCCGGCGTGCCTCTGTACTATCCGTTTTCGGCGACCACCTTTGGATTCACGTACGAGTTGATCATTGCCCACGGCTCTGTGGTACTACTTCCTGAACCGCCTGCCGCGTTCGTACAAAGCGAATTGCTCGGCATCGCGCTGACATCCCTGGCGCTCGCTGTGATTGTATTCGTCAAGAACCGGCTGTCCTTCCAAAGAGACGTTTTGACGCCACTGAAAGCTAGGGCTCATTAGCTGCGCGTGGCGAATTCCTGCCAGGTCGGGCTCCGCACCGCTGTGAGCGTGAACGGCCGCTGAGCTACTTAGTGCAAAAGTGATGTCATATCATCAAGGCAGCAGCTTACGCTTGTGACTCGATCTACGCACCGCGCTGCGGGTGCTTGAATTGAAAGCGCATTATCTCTGCGCTCGTGTGCGACAAAGGAAATGGCTGCGGCATTGGCTGTGGAAATGGCTGTGGCATTGGCTGTGGCATTGGCTGTGGCTGTGGCAAAGGAATAAACCTCTTCAATCCGCTTGATTTTCGAAGATGATGTCGCCGACGCGCTTTCGCGTCTCGTCAAGCAGGTCCTCAATTTGCTTAGTCTTCGCGTCGTCGAGGTAGGTGCAGTTTGAAAAAATGGTGCCAGCGAGCGAAGCGACGCGTTTGCCGATTCCAGGAAGCGAATTCCACTTGGGTTGCCCGACGCTTGTGACGAGCTGATCGATCCGCTCACGGTTTTCTTCAAGGCACTTTTTGCCCTCATCGGTAAGCGCGTACACCTTCTTGTTTTCATGTTCGCTCGAATTCACGTAGCCCTGATCCACGAGTAACTGCAGTATCGGGTAGACCATTGCGGGGCCCGGAGCGCGGCCGTACTTATTTTCGATAGCTTTGATGATTTCATAGCCGTTGAGAGGCTGATCTTGTAGGGCGAGCAAGACGAGATATTTCAAGTGTCCGTGTTCTCGTCTCGGGCGGTTGGACCAAGCTTTGTGGAAATGCTGCATGTGGTGCCAGGGTCCGCACGGATTCTGATACGTTTTGTAATTCATTTAATCCTCCGATATATCTTTAGATATATTATGAGATATTATCATATTTAATAGTTTCGCTGATTAAATCGCAGCGACCTGTCACTCCTAGCGCAGAGCTTGAAGAGCACCGCTTCCGCAGCTCTTAACCCGATACGGTCATCTGTGCGGCTACTATGTCGTAACGGGTCACGCCCTGAGTCATCGGACAATGCTAACGCTGATCTCACGCGGTTACCCAAGACCGTGCAAGACTAGATGTCCGAATAGCGACTACTTGCCCGCACAGTTTTTGACGGAGAGAGAATGAGTGAAACTGCACACCACACGCTCAATGAGGTAGACACTGATGCGCAAATTGAAGCATAGGGAACGTGCGAAAAGCCGGTAAGCACCAACTGCGACCGCACGGCGTTGTAACCGTTATCGTAAACTTGCCTGACGGCGTCGCTGTGCTGTGAGCCGTGCAAAGATGAGCACGTTAAGCGCGCAAACGCCGAGGGCGTGCCTGTAACGGTTTACCCTAACACTCCTTTCGAAACACGCCAGACGGCCCCACAAAGGCAGCGGAGCGTCAGGGAATGCCTCGCCTCGTGGAGCGGGCGACGGTGTTTGCTGCTCTGGGTTGTGGGGTTTCTGCTACTCATCGCTGCGGCCGTGGTTCTCTTAAGGCTGGCCTTTGGTTAAAACAACCATGCTATAGCGATGCCCCCTTGACCTTAACATGAACTTTGATGGAGCGGATATGATGCGACCCTCACGTGAGCAGTCTAGAATCTCCTGCTGACGCGCAGTCACGATCGAGGCGCAGCGCGACCCCAGAGACGGCCGACAATTTCAAATGGAACAAGGAGATTCTGTATAGCGGCATTTTAAGCATTTATCACTCATCGGTTCCTGTGGAGGCGTTTAGGGTGCGAGGGCTCCTCGCAAATAGCTTCAGAATGCTGCGCTCATGAAAAAATAACCGTTTTATCGCATTCAAGAACCTCTATTTCGACTCCAATTTCCAAAAGAAGCAAAAAATCGAATCGGAATGTTTTAATCTAATGCCGCATTGCATTATACGCCAATTGTTGAGGCTGCACATTAGCAGGAGCAGGGCGTCGCCCGTCTGGCCTACCTCAAACCGTCTCGTTGTTTGGCGAACCCGTGCTCCGCGCTAATCACTGCATTTTGTGATTTGATCCTCCGTTGCCTTGTCGAACACCCTGAATCGTTTTTCTTCATTGCTGTTTGGCCTGTCCGGGTTTTTGTGTCCGTCCCGCACTCAACAAAGCTCATAGCAGGGCGGACAGCAGTTCAGGAACAGCAAAATCGCGTCGCGAGAGCCAAAAGCCTGGAGGTCGCCCGTATGGGGCCATGCAAATCTCCTGCTGTCAGGTGCTTCGCGGGAGTGCTACAGCCCTGACGCGCTGCCCGCGGTTTTGCTTCGTTCAGCGTAGCGGTGCACAGATCGCCGTGGTCGCAATAGCGCAAGCGATGATCTAAGAGGCACTATAAACCTTCGGTCAGCCGATGCTACGATGCTGGAAGCCGACGAGTCCGGCGATGATGAGCACCAGCGCTAAGAGGGTGAGCAAAACTAGGGGCATCGAGGACACCCCACTGACAAGAACCTTCGGCACGTGGTTGAATGGCGAGATGTTCAATACCGACTGGCTCACCTGCAACGTCTCTCCGATCAGCTCGACTAGTACGAACGCTCCCAGCCCCCCCCAGCTCACGAACGACAGCCGAGGTACGAGACCGTAGAGCGCCATCGCGATCCCTGCCATCACCCAGACGGCGGGCAGGTACGCGAGCGTGGCGACCAGCACGCGGGGGAGTTCGTAGCCCACGTTGCCGGTGCTCAGCCCGTAGGCCAGCCCGGCCGGGAGGCCGAATGCCGCGAGCAGGACCGCCGAGCCAATGACCACGAGGGCGAGGTCGCTCGCCGCCCACCGCAGCCGACTGACCGCGGTGGCGAGCACGTGATCGACCCGTCCTTCGACCTCTTCGGACTGCAGCCGCAGCGTGGCCGTGATCGCGTATGCGGCGGCGACCCAACCGAGAAACGTCAGGGAGAGGGTGAAAAGGGCGTCAGTGTATGCCGAGGCACCGCCAAAATGGGCGAACAAGTTTGCTAGCTGCGGATTGGCGGCCAGCAGGTCGGCAGAGGTTGTCGCAAGATAGCCAATCATAACGCCGTACACCGCAAACAGCGCGGCCCAGGCAAGCAGCGTGCGCCGGTGCAGCCTCCACGCTAGAGCTAGTGGGCCGCGGAGCCATTGCGACGCCCTCGCCGGGCCAATCCGCGGCCTAAGAATGCCAGCGCCAACGTCCCTCCGTGACGCGAGCGCATAGGCCATTCCGATCAGCACGATGAACACGCCGAGGAAGAGCGCAAATACTCCCCAACGTTCGTTGGCGAATGGTTGAACGAGGCGCATCCACCCGATCGGCGACATCCATGGGAGCCAAGACTGCCCGCTCCGCTCGTTCGCATCGCCTACAGCGCGCAATACGTAGAACAGAACGAAGATCGCTGCTGCGATACCCCTCGCGACCCCGGCGCTCTCGGCCAGCTGCGCCGCCACGCCGGCGAGCGCCGCAAACGTCCACCCGATCGCCGCGAACGACAGTCCCAGTGCTACTGACCCGACGACGGGAAGCCCAAAAGCGACCAGCCCCCCCGCTACGAGCGCGGCGATCACCAGGTCGGCGCCCAGCGTCACGACCAAACTCGCCGACAAAGGCGCGCGTCTGCCCACTACACCCGAGCCCAGAAGCTCGTACCGTCCGGTCTCCTCGTCAGCGCGGGTGTGCCGGATGACGGTAAGCGCGTTCGCCCCCGCAACGATCACCGCAACGAAGAGGCTCGACCGCCACGCGGTCAGTCCGCCGATGGTCGGAGAGGACACGGGACCGAGCAGCGCGACCAATCCCGGACCGTTCACGAGCTGCACGGCGAGCATCTGTTGCGACGCTGCGGTGGGATAGAGACTCACGAACGCAGCGGCTACGAGGATCACGAAGAGGGGCGGCAGCGCTATCCAGATCGGCAGGAGGAGCCGATCGCGCCGCAGGATCAAACGAATGAGTGCGCCAGTGCCACTAAACTCGCCCACGTTCATTGCGCGCTTTCCCCTGTCTGGAGTTCGTAGTGGCGCAGGAACAGATCCTCAAGCGTAGGCAGAGTGCTCGTAAGTGCCATGATGTCAAATTTGGTTAGGTACTGCATGACGGGGTTGATCGCCTCAGCGTCCACGCTAAATCTGGTGCGGGCGCCGTCGACAGTAAGGTTGTGTACACCCGGAAACGTGCTGAGTCCGGTGATCCGTCGACGGGTCTTAACCGAGACCGAGGTGCGGGTGAGGTGGCGCAGTTCGGTGAGCGTCCCGGTCTCGACGATCTTACCTTCCTTGATGATGCTAATCCGATCACACAGCGCCTCGACTTCAGCGAGGATGTGGCTCGATAACAGGACGGTCTTGCCGGCCCGCTTGATTTCCGCGACGCACTCGCGGAAAGTCGCCTCCATCAAGGGGTCCAAGCCCGACGTCGGCTCATCGAGGATGAAGAGTTCAACGTCAGAGACGAGGGCGGCGATCAGGGCAACCTTCTGTCGGTTGCCCTTCGAATAGGTGCGACACTGCGTGGTTGGGTCAAGCGCGAAGCGTTTCACAAGTTCATCGCGCCGCGATTGGTCGAAGCCCCCGCGCAGCCTGCCTAACAGGTCGATAACTTCGCCACCGGAGAGGTTTGGCCACAGGCTCACGTCGCCTGGCACGTAGGCCAGTCGACGGTGGAGCGCCACCGAGTCGCGCCACGGATCAGCGCCGAGCACGCTGACATGCCCGGCGTTCTTGCGTAGCAAACCGAGCAGGATGCGCAGAGTCGTGGTTTTTCCAGCGCCGTTGGGGCCGATAAAGCCAAATACCTCGCCGTCTTCGACCGTGAGGTCCACGGCGTCGAGGGCTAGGGTTTTCCCGTAATACTTTGTCAAGCGTTGAATTTGAATCACAGACAACCCGCGCACCTCCGATCGTTTCAGTTCGTCCTGTGTATTGGCGCGTTAATCACGTCACTACCTGTGATCTTTCTAAGGACGAGCAGTAGATACATAGCTCTTGCGATGATGCTATGACATCATCCAACACCGCTTGCTTTCCATTTTTCCATCTTCATCCCGCTGACCGGCCTACAACGTGCATCGTCGCTGCGGCCTTTGATCAGAAGCGTCATGATGCTCCCAATAATGGAAATGCCTCGTCGGTGACAACACAATCGCCAATAATTTAAGAAATACGCACGCGATCGCGAAATGAAGTTGCAGTGGAAGACCATAGCCACGACTTTGCTAAAGAAAGCGCCGTAATACTAAATTTGCGACCTAATTCACTCGCTGTCTCTTAACTGAAAAATCATAAGCCAGAGCGAAATGCTTAAAAACCCACGCGAGCGCTAGGCTCCACTCTGAGGGAAATGATTATGAAGCTTCGTGCGTCCTTACTCCTGCAACACCACGACGGCTTCTCCTTACGGGCAGTGGTGTAGCAAACTGCCGGGGTCTTGTTTATGGCTCCGGCCCTAATTTCTAGCAGCACGCAAATGAGTTTTTTGCCGGTCGTCTAATGGTTTTCGGTAGCGCTGCACCGCCACCGCGGACGGCTTTGCTGGCTGATCTCGAAATGGTGGGGGCAGGTTCATCATACTGCGGGCATTGGCACGGCGATCACCCTGATTGTGATCCAGTTCTCACTTTTCCCCGTTCGCGGTACAGCTGCAACGAGTAGGCCCCTCTCTTATTATGATAGCGCGAAAAAACAATGAGGTCGTTAGCACAGCGATTGCTCACCGAGGGCGCCTAAAAAGAGCCTGTGGGATCAGATGCGCGGTCGTTAGCCTTTGTCTAAACGCGAACATTTAAGGGTTCACGCGCATTTCTAGGGCTTAACGGTTTTGTGCACTAGGGCGGCGCAGAGCTATAGAATCCTGGGGGATGCACGTGGGCAACGCATTTTGGCTTGGGATCATTGGAGGGATCTCCGGTATCCTCGCCGTCATACTGGTCGTGCTGCTCGGAGGAATGGGCGAGGCGTTTAACGCAATTGGAGGGGCACAGCCCTACACGAACGCAGCCGGGGCAGCGCTCGTCTTCTCACTAGTCGGAATCGCGGGCGGCGTACTTGAAAACCAGAAAATCCTCGGCGCAGCTCTAATGATTATCGGAGCGCTCGGGGCTCTGATATCGATCAGTCTCTTAAGCGCTCTTAGCTTTGCACAGTTCCTAGCAGGAGTCATCCTCATTCCGCTCGGGGTTCTGATATCGGTCAGTCTTTTCGGCGTTCTTACCTTCGTACTGTTCCTACTGGGGGGCATCCTCATTCTGACGCGAGCGGCGGGTGCGCATTAGGCATTGAAATGCCTTGCATCTATTAAAGCTACGATCGGTATTTGATATGAACACGGAAATCATTCGGCAAGCTCCTAGCTGGTCACTTCTTTTTTCGATTTCCTTTGATTATTGAACCGCAACAAAGGCGTGATGCAATATCAGCTCCCCCATTTCAAGTCAAATAGGGGCCTGCAAGCAATTTGCATTTCGCGAGGGGCACGAATACGAAAAAGTGCGTGGTGCTCTACAACTTATTTTTCCAGCGTCCTTGTGATTCGGCTGCCGGTGCGCTAGGCGAAAACATATAACGGCGTATATGTGAGGACTGTTTGTTTACAAAATCATCATTTTGAGAAGTGACTAATGCCGCCACGAGCACGGTGAGGTAGTTTTGATAACTCCCTTGATTTTTAATATATCTTATTTTTCGGGCTTCCGGTGGCCGAAGACATGCGTAAGAGCTCCATTATCTTCAGCGAAGTAGCTAAAGGATCCCCCCGGAGGTAAGTGAGCCACCAGCGTTCCCAATTCAAAGAAGAATTATAAGTATGCCCGCGTGGTTGTACTGGGCGACTAACATGGGATTATTTGACAGGTTCAAGTCGAGCACTGCACCAATGCAGAAGGGGCTGACAGCGAAGGAATGGTGCGACAGAGGAGACGCACTTGCAAAGTCGGGCCGCGACCAAGAGGCGCTTCAGTGCTTCGACAGGGCGCTCGCGATAGATCCGCTGTATACTAAGGCGTGGGCTTTGAAAGGAGCTGCGCTTGGCATGTTAGACCGCCACGAAGAGGCGCTTCAGTGCTTCGACAGGGCGCTCGCGATAGACCCGAAGGATGCTATGGTGTGGGCTCTGAAAGGAGCTACGCTTGGCATGTTAGACCGCCACGAAGAGGCGCTTCAGTGCCTCGACAAGGTGCTCGATCTCGACCCGCGGTATGCTAAGGCGTGGAACGACAAAGGAACTGCGCTTGTCAAGGTAGACCGCCACGAAGAGGCGCTTCAGTGCTTCGACAGGGCGCTCGCGATAGACGCGCGGGATGTTGACGCGTGGAGCAACAAAGGGACTGCGCTTGAGATGTTAGACCGCCACGAAGAGGCGCTTCAGTGCTTCGACAGGGCGCTCGCGATAGACCCGAAGAATACAACCGCACAACGAGGGAAACCGGTGGCAGTTGAGAGCATTCGTAAAACCGGGCCCAAGAGGCAGTGAGCAAAAAGAACTTGCACCGACGCTCTCCTTTAGATAAGTAGGTTATTTTTTTTCGGGTTTTTCAAGCCATCATACGATGGGCTGCACTAAACGACAAAGCTTTAGTAAAGGATTTCAGAGCAACACCATTAACGCAAGGGTTGAAACCTTGAACCCTTCTGCTAAGCATTCGCACACATACGGGATTAAATAATCGCCCTGCTGATCGCCGGGATCGTGCGTCTGCCGGCGGAACTGGGAGAACGGAGGTAAACTGCTATGTTGGAACTCGAAAATTTCAAGCCGATGCGAACGATCACGCTTGAAGAGCATTACGCGACCCCGGCATTCTTGGAGGGTCCAGGCCGGCAACTCAAGGACACAGCAAAAGAGGCTCACGCTCATCCCCAGGAGGTGTGGAGCATTGCTCAGGTTATCGATAAATTGTGCGATCTCGACGACCGCCGAATCGCAGACATGGATGCTGCGTGGATCGACGTGCAGGTCCTCTCGCTAACCTCTCCCGGCGTGGAACAGCTCGAGGCGGCCGAAGCCGTGGCGCTCGCCCGTGAGACAAACGACCGCCTCGCGGATGCGGTGCGGCGACATCCGAGCCGGTTTGCTGGGTTTGCCGCACTGCCGACCGCTGCTCCGGAAACCGCCGCCGACGAGCTGGAGCGCACGGTGCGTGAACACGGCTTCAAGGGAGCGTGTATTAACGGCAATGTCCGGGGCCGCTACCTCGACGACCCGTACTTCTGGCCGATCCTTGAGCGCGCCGAAGCCCTCCAGGTCCCGCTCAACCTTCATCCAACGCTCCCTCCGCAGCCAGTGATCGCGGCCTCTTACGCGGGGAACTTTGCGCGGGAGGTGACGCGCGGGCTTGCAATGGCGGCCTGGGGCTGGCACATCGAAACCGCGATCCACGTACTGCGCCTCATCCTCGGCGGAGCGTTCGACCGATACCCGAGCTTGCAGCTTGTCATCGGGCACCTAGGCGAAACGCTTCCGTTCATGCTGCCCCGACTCGATCGCGGGTTGCCTCAGCAAGTTACGAAACTAGATCGCCCGATCGGGGCCTACCTCCGCGAGAACGTCCACTACACGTTCAGTGGCTTTAACTACACCGCAACGTTCCTCGACCTGTTGCTTGAGGTCGGTGTCGACCGGATCATGTTCTCAGCCGACTATCCCTACAGCTCTATGGTGGAGGCACGCACCTTCCTAGACCAACTCCCGGTGAGCCCCGCCGACAAGGAGCGGATCGCGCACGGCAATGCGGAGCGCCTTTTGCGACTGTGACGGGCAGGATGACCGCCCATGGCCCTCGGCGCCAGCCGAACCGCGCCCGCATCAACGCGGCTTTGAATCTGGCGCGGACCGACGATTCCTGAGGAAAAAGAATATCCTAGGCGAAGCAGTTGGATGACAAAAAGCTAAACAACACTAGTGGGTTGCAAAAGTGGTCACCATAGTGCAAGTATCCCCATTCGCGCCTGAACTTTTCCCGTCAAGCGCCGCGGCTTTCGTATTCAGCATCGTGTTTCTTTTGTGGCCTCTAAGCGAGATTATTGGCGGGGGGATAATACCGCTTATACGACGCGGCGGAGTCCGAACGAGGAGGAGAGACCGAGGCTCGGCCTTGCTGATATTTGTCGGCATCGTCGTATCCCTCACCGTTGCCTTTTCCTTCGCTGCCGCCGGCATTGCCATGTTGCCGAGCTGGGCGTTCTACCCAGGGATCATCCTCATGGTCGTGGGCATCGCGTTTAGGCAATGGGCCATCGCCGTGTTGGGTCGGTTTTTTTCTGCGGCGGTGAGGGTGCAAAAGGATCAAACGGTCGTGGATACCGGTCCGTACCGATACGTGCGTCATCCCTCGTACACAGGATGGCTCATGATCTTCATCGGATTGGGACTGGCGCTGCAGTCGTGGGGGGCGGTCCTTGTGCTGGCCCTGATATTCGCTATTGTATGGGGGTACCGGATACACGTCGAGGAGAGAGCTTTGATCTCGCAGCTTGGCGAGGCATACCTCGCGTATTCGCGCAGGACAAAAAGGCTTATTCCCTACGTGCTCTGACGTCTTGTGGATCAGCGTAAAAGTGATCGACCAATAAAAAACCCCAAGTTACCTTGCACACGCGGAAGTTATCTCTTCCATTTTGCGCTATCTCCGTACGTCTCGATGCAAAAATCTCGTGTAATAAGCCCTAGTTTCGCCAACATAAGGAACGAAGAATGCACACTGGATCGGTTTGTACTAGAACGTAAGACGTACGCAGGCACTGAAAAAGGTGGGCAGAACAAGCCTTATCTCTCTCATACCGCAAAGGTTAGTGTGGTAGAAGTGCCACGGCTTTACTACTTTGATAACATTAAGATACTCCTTATTATTATCGTCGTCTTTATCCACGCCGGCATGGCGTACATTCCCACCGCCGAGGGGTGGTCCCCGAGCTTCCCTGAACCACTCCCCTTCTCGGACGTGCTCGTCGTCGGCACGTTCGAAGCGGTGAGCGCCTCGTTTGCGATGGCACTCTTCTTTTTCATCTCGGCGTACCTCCTCGTCACCTCGTTTGATCGCAAGGGACGGCAGAAGTTCCTTAGAGATCGCTTCGTCCGGATCGGAATTCCGCTCTTTGGGATAGTAGCGTTCCTTCTCATTTTGATAGCCGCTGTACGGGCAAACCCGGCGACTTTCTCTTTCGGTTGGCTCTGGTTCCTTGTATTCCTACTTGTCCTCGCGGTCGCATACAGCGTCTGGCGGAGGTTCAACATAACTATCCCACCGGTGCCCTGTCCGGGAAACGGAGCGCTGTTGCTCGCGGCTATGGCGCTCGGTGCTGCGAACTTTGCCGTGCGCGGATGGTACGCGTGGGATCAATGGCTGCTGTGGCATGCTGTCGAACCGGCGCACGTCCCGCTCTACGTGCTATTCGTGATTGGGGGCATCCTTGCGTATCGCAACGGGTGGCTCGAAGCGGTTTCCCCCTCTTTGGTGAGGGCCTGGGGCATCATCACCGTCGTCGGCCTTTGTGGCATCCCGGTTTTCATCGCGGTAATCGGTGTCGAGCCCCTTGGAGGTGGCTTCACGCTCCCAGCGCTTCTCTATGCGTTCTGGGAGGCGTTCCTTGGAATCGGCATCTGCACGTGTATGCTCGTCGTTTTCAAGCATCGCTGGAACACGACTGGGCGCATTAAGACGGCACTCACTAAAAACGTCTACGCCGTCTACCTCATTCAGATTCCGATCATCCTTTTCCTTCAGGGGCGGTTCATTCAGGGGGGCGTCCTGATTCCCGGGGGGTTGCCGCCGCTCCTGCAGTTTGCCCTCGTTGGGGTGCTCGCCACCGCATTCTGTTTCTTGATCAGCAACTACATCGTCCGCAAGATTCCGTATGCGGAAAGACTCGTATTCTGAGTGGATGACAGCTCAAGTATTGCCATTGAGCTGCGTTTCGACTCGTTGTATCACTTTGTAGGCTAATAACGGGTCAACACGGAAACCGGCTCGTTTACGGCCACCGAGAAAGATAAAAGCGTTTTAGGCAACCTTATCAATTTCCGTTATTGGCGTGTGGGGCACCACAAAAAAGGACGTCATCTTCCTCTTTGACCGGTGTGTCAGAGATCGGCTTTGTTCTATAAGTGTCGTTTGTTGCAACAGTTCAGCCAGCACGACAGAGAGAATAACGCACAAACAGTAGTCAATCAGCTTTATATATGCCACAATCGTCATAACAACCGTAACAACAGGAGGCGTAGTGAACACCCTTATCGTCTACAAGTCCTACCACCGCCTGAACACCGAGAAGGTCGCAAAGGCCATGGCGGGGGCCATGAACGCGCAGCTCACAAAGGTCGAAGACGTGCGGCCGGAAGCGCTGGCAGGATACGACCTCATCGGCTTTGGCTCGGGCATCTATGGCTTAAAGCATCACAAGGCACTGATCGAACTGATGGAAGCCATGCCTGCGATGGACAAGAGCGTCTTCGTTTTTTCGACCTGCGGCAACGTTCGAGAGGTCAATCACAAGCTCATTAAGGAAAAGTTAATGGAGAAAGGCTGTCATATCGTCGGCGAGTTCACCTGCTTTGGCGAGTTTGCGGGCGCGCTACGATTGAACAGAGACTGGAAAGGGGCGCTCGCGTTTATTGGCGGTAAAAACAAGGGACACCCGGACGAAAAGGATCTCGAGAACGCCCGTACGTTTGCGAAGGGCCTTTTGGGTGCGTAGAACACACTGTTGCTATAGGCGCCCGTTCTCATTGACGATGCTTGTAGCCTTGTGACAGAATCCTTGCAATTCTCAACTGGTTTGATCTCAGCCTGCCGCACTAGCTTAATTTTGAAAAGAAGAGCAATTCGTTTATCGTTTTCCAACTCCTCGTTGTTGTTACGATTCTCTTCGTTTCGAACATCGCGTTGTTCCTGGCATACCCGTTCAGGCACCAGAGATACACTGTTGTGCTACTTATCGCGATAACACAGCTACAATCAAGAGACGACACGAGGTATTATTACTCGAGAGGGGCGTGAGATGGCGGAGACATGGGACCCTGCTGACTATTACGAGCACTCCTACCCACAGTACGCGCTCGCGCTTGGATTACTCGAAAGGCTTCGGCTCAACGGTGACGAGCGCATCTTGGACGTCGGCTGTGGCGACGGAAAAGTGACAGCCGAGCTTGCCACACGAGTGCCGAACGGCTCTGTGCTCGGCATTGATGTCTCTCCCGACATGATCGCATTCGCCAGGATGATGTTTCCCCCGTCAGAGCATCCGAACCTGTCATTTCGTTATGAAGACGCAGCGAAGCTCACATTCCGCAACGAGTTTGACGTCGTCGTCGCGTTTGCGTCGCTCCACTGGATCAAAGACCTACCGATTGCGCTGCGCAGCATCAAGCAAAGCCTCACGCCCGGTGGGCGCTTTGCCGCTCAGCTCGTGGCAAAACGACACGCCACAGCACAGATTACGTCGCCGCTGCACCGAGCGCGAAAAGAGGTCATGGACCGTCCGACGTGGCGAACGTATTTTGATGGATTCGAGCAGCGTGGGGCGTATAGTGCGGATGAGTGCGAACAACTCCTCACCGATGCCGGCTTTGTGCTGCGGCGCTTCGAGTTCATCAACGAAGAGGTAATGCACCGGGATGCCGACACGCTCAAGGGATACGCACGATCGACGTGGCATCGATACACCGACCAGATTCCTGCGCAGAAGCGCGACGCCTTTCTTAACGAGGTCGTACAGCGCTGCATCGAGTTGTCACCCGCAGATCGAAGCGGGCAGATACGCATGCGCGCGTACATGCTCGAAGTCGAAGCAACGGCCGGGGGCACGTGACTGCTCGTGGATCTCGATGCCAACATCGCAGCACACGACCTGCTCTGGCGGCGCGTGTCCTTCACGACCAAAAAAAAGCGTATCGGGAGAGCTTCGGCCGCCGCGTCACAGACTTCTCGCAGTTCCCAACTTGGCTGATCCCAGTTTGCCGCACTAGCTTAATTTTGAAATGATGAGCAATTTGTTTACCGTTTTCCAATTCCTCGTTGTTGCTACGGTTTTTAGCTTCGTTTCGAACATAGCATTGTTCAGCTTTGTCCTGGCATATCCGTTCGGGCAATAGAGATACACTTCTGTGCCAACAATTACGAACTTCTCACCTTCGTCTAGTTGTATGTCTAGGATTGACGCGATCGTTTCGTCCGGCCTGTCTGACAAAAAGGTGACGTACAGCTTTTCAGGCTCTGTATCTGCGCTACCGATAAGCGGATTATTTTCGATGATTTTTTCGAGTTCGCGCTGCGTCCTGATGAGCACGTTTGCCGAAAACCTAAAGGTTTCGCGCAATTTCTCTTCAACAAATCGGGCCATTTTTTCAGTTTCCGCCCGCCCGCAGTCGAAAATGACGTTGCCACTCTGAGCGTACGTTCTCACGTTTTCAAAACTCAGCGATTCAAAAGCCCTTTTTACGTCCGTCATAGGTGCGGTTTTTCGACCGCTGACGTTGATTCCGCGTAACAAAGCAATGCATCTCACTCCGACGCCCTCCTCTGTTTATTTCGCTGCGCGGCCAACACGCCTGACGGCCATTCGCGAATAGTGAGACCGAGCCACGCTCATGCTGCTTTCGTTGATTCTTCGCACTAGTGCTAACCCTGATCGGCGTGTTTTATGGCCCACGGAACCCACACGAGTACCTCTGTTACCCCCGCAACGGCGAACGATAGCAGAAAGACACCAATGTTTTGCAGAATGCTGAAGCTGCTTGCATAATAGAATAGCCATAGCGCGAGGAAAATGAGCCACACGACAGGCACGGCGATAGACTCGTATATCCTCCTCGGCTCTGGTTGTTGGTTGCTCATTTCTGAATCCCCCAGTGTTTTTAACACTGAATAGTTGCACGATACTAGTCCTCATTACTGTTTCTTTTTGATGGTCGAATTGTTTACACTGCAGCACACGTTTCCGTTCGATACCGCGGCTCAGAAGGGCACACACGGCAAGACTTATTCGGGTAAGTCCCACCCATATTGTTGCTATGAAGGCACTATTGCTGCGCGTCGGTATCGATAAGGGGTGCGGAGGGACGCTCGCGCCCATATTTGACGACGGATCGTTCGAGTTTGTCCCAATTCCTGAGAACGTTCCCGCGCCGGGCGCTGCGACGTATAACGACAGGATTGGGAGAAAGGGGAAGAGCCTCTCCGCCTACGTTCCGTCGAGCATCAAGAACGCGCCGAAAGTGAAAGGAAAGAGGCAGAAGGGTGGCAAGGCCCCTTCACGACGCCTGCACCGTGCACCGTCTCCTTGACGCGTTCGGCACGATCGTTCGCGTGTGCCCGTCGCGTCCCTGAAAGACCTTCCTCAAGGTAATGAAACCATTCCACGAGTAGTGAAGCGGCTAAAAAAGAGCACGACGCCCCGTTGCCAACATCGGAGAAGCTTCTGTCGCCATAAACTCCGCCGTCTACCGCAGCGACGATGGCACCCATCAACGAGCACAAGTGTTCTCAGACCGCGTCGATCCGGAGAGTTCGAGATGATTAGCAAGGCAGCGGCATCCTGATATATCGTCGTGTTCAGATATGATATTTGAGGTGTGATATTCGTGGTCTTCGGGTTCGGTACGCCAAACGTGCAAAAAATGAAGGAGAAGCGAGACGTCAAAAAGCTCATCAAGGCATTAGGGTATCAGCAGAGTAGTGATGTTCGCAGGGCCGCTGCGGAGGCCCTTGGCACGATCGGCGATGGCAGAGCCGTTGAGCCGTTGATAAGAGCGCTTAACGACTCGGATTGGCTAGTGCGCAAGAAAGCTGCGGAGGCCCTTGGCACGATCGGCGATGGCAGAGCCGTTGAGCCGTTGATAAGAGCGCTTAACGACGCGGACAATGATGTGCGCAAGAGCGCGGCGGGGGCCCTTGGCACGATCGGTGAACCTGCCGTTGAGCCGTT
>Ga0208034_1000246_pt1 | contig 49179 bp, 41 predicted proteins | sample June2015DPH_8_10_FD_184699 | JGI IMG/M metagenome (GOLD analysis project Ga0208034, IMG submission 184699) | Peatland microbial communities from SPRUCE experiment site at the Marcell Experimental Forest, Minnesota, USA - June2015DPH_8_100... | ecosystem: Environmental > Terrestrial > Soil >...
TTGCGCTCCCAGCAGCATGGAGGAAAACGAGCGCGTCATCACCACACTCTTCTCGTCGGCGGGCAGAAGATAGAGCGTGTCGCTGGCCGTTTCATCCAAAGGCTGATGCTCCCCGCAACTGATGCCCAGAGTGCGAATGTTTCTTTCTGTCTCCAGGTATTGGGCTGCGCGCACCACCTCGGAGGAATTACCCGACCGCGAAACCAGAATAGGCTGGCACGGGTGGTGGGGATTCAAAACCAAGTCCGGGTAGAGGAGCAGTTCGGAGGCGGGGACGGCGCGCGCGGGGGTTCCAGTAATCAGTTGCCAACTGGCCGCCGCGGCTTGCGAGATGTAATAGCTCGAGCCACAACCGAGGAACAGGCAATCAGTGTCGCGGCGCACCTTCGCGGCCAGGTTCTTGATCTGCCCGCTATTTTCCAAGGCCTGAAAGCACGCGTTCCAGCATTGCGGTTGGGAAAAGATTTCAGCGCGCGTATTCGCCCCACGCACTTTGGCGGCAACGCTCATAAGGGGTTTCTCCTTGTCTCCATCTCCGAAGACGTGGGATTCCTCTCGCGGGTGGGATGCAAAAATAGCGCCGCAGAGTGGGACGTCCCGGGCCACCGTCGGCCCACGCCTTACAGCATAAACAATCCCGGCAGGAATTTCGATGAACAACACGAGTCCTGCCGCAGGGCTTACCTTACATTTTCTTTTACAATATTTCGATTCATGTGTCAAACAAAAGAATTCAAAAGTTGGCATTGGGCAAACTGGGGCCTCTTCGAGATCAGGCCGACTTGACTTCCCCCAAGGCCGGGCGAACTCATCAACGTGTCGAAGGCCAATGGGCGTCCAATTCCTTTTGGCAGGCGGCAGAAAACCGTAGATCCCCTTTTTCTCAGGCGGGCGGTGGATGATGTTCCAAATCCTCCCCTTCATCCTGATCGAGGGCCACGCCTCCCCGCTGGTCAAAGGCGAAGCGTTCGAAGATGCCGGCGAACTCATGGACAATCTGCTCGCGGCTGAAGCCCATCTTTCGTAGTTATAAACGTGCGTGCTTTGGTGAGTGCGCGTTTCGGCAACGGCCTCCCGGAGGATTTGTTCCAGGTCACGACTCAGTGGATAACCAAACCGGGAGTAGAGATCGCGGATGATCACATCCGGGCAGCGGATCAAATCTTCAAAATTCAAAATCACCCGCAGGGGAGAGGGATTCTTATCCAGCACGTCAAGCGGATGATCGTACCAGTATTTAGTCAGCGCCAGGACCTCATCCCGGTACGGATATTTCTCCTGCGGATCGCTCAAAACATGCCAGGCGTAGCTCAGCCAGGAAATGGTGGAGGGCAGCATGTCCAGCGGGTTGCGCACCAGATAGACGATGCGGGCATCCGGGAAGAACTCCAGCAGGGTTTCGATTTTTGCGCTGAAAACCGGATTCTTGGCGATGAAATGCCGGCCGCCGCCGATGGCATAAAGATGGCGCTGAAGGCAGGCGCGGTAAAAACCCAGGATGCGCTCCCGCTCGGCCTTGGGGATGGCCGAATCGAAAAACTGATAGGGGGGGAGTTCGTCCAGCAACGGAAACAAAAAGCCGATGAAGAAGCTGGACCAGGCATACATCAGGATCATTTCATCTTCCTCGGGCTCAAACAGGCCAATCTTGTGGATCCGGACCGCGCCAAAATAACGAGCGTCGAAGCGTTGCAACATTTTCATCACCGGGCTGCCCAACCAAGCATCGAGGCGCGCCAGGCCATGGAAAAGCCGGCGCTGCGTAATGGAGGGCGTGAGAAAAATATCCCAAGTGCGCAGGGTGGTGAATGTTGTGCCGTCACGCGCCAGCAGCCGGTGCAGGAAGGTGGAGCCGCTGCGGAAATTTCCCAGGATAAACAGGGGCTTGTCCACAGGTTGCTTTCGATAGGCTGGAAAAATCAGGTCGTCGAGCAGGAAGCACGCCCACGTAAAAATGGCCATGGTCGGCCAGAAAGTGTAAAACAAAAAGAGGAAGATGATCCTTTTACGGGTCAGAGCGCCGTGAGTGTTTGCGGATTGAAAAATGGACCGTACCGAGATGCGCCAGAATAGAGAAAAGTTGTAAGTCATGCCGGGGTGCGACCCTTTCCATCGCACGAACCTCATTCTCAGAACCCTTCTGGCGAAAGAAATCTGAATATAGCTGAAACCACTTTGTCAGTGCTCACCCTGGGATTCTCCTGATCTGTAGAGCAATGGATTTCCGGAGATAGTGGTGGTTCGTAGGGATCATCGACCCCGGTAAAGCCCCGGATTTCCCCCCCTCGGGCTTTCTCATAAAGACCCTTGGGATCGCGCCCTTCACAAACGCTTAGCGGAGCATCCACGTAGACTTCCAAAAAGTTTCCAATCGTCCTGCGCACCTCCTCCCGAATGGATCGATAGGGAGAGATGGCAGCTACGAGTGCAACAACACCGCTGCGAGAGAGGAAGTGCGCGACAAAGCCGATTCTACGGATGTTCTCATCTCGATCATCTTTGCTGAAGCCCAAATCTCGATTGAGGTGCTTGCGCAGATCGTCCGCGTCGAGAGCTTTTGCGCGGATGCCACGTGCCAGCAATTCCGTGTAGACCGAACGACAAATCGTGGTCTTGCCGGAGCCACTCAGGCCCGTGAACCAAACCGTGAGACCCCCATTTTGCGGGCGCGCCGCGGCGCTTTGCAAAACCTCGGCAGAACCTGAATTCTTTGGCGCGTCGCAGGGAACGGAAGTTTCTACGATCATGCCCCGGGCTAAGGTCGTGCCGTCCACCGGATCGATCATGACAAAGCTGCCGGCGGTCGGGTTGGATGTGTACGGATCACAAAACATCGGCCTGTGCGTTTCAAGTTCGAAGGCGCCGAGGTCGTCGACTTGTAGAGTTGTGGCCTTTTGTTGCTCGAAACTCGAAATGCCAACCCCCTCACCCGCTCGCCTTATGCATCCGCAGAGAGTTTGAGTCGTGTGCTTGATGAGATAGGGAGTGTTGACAAGGAGGGGAGTCCGAGACATCCAGGTCAGCTTTGCCAGCACACGCTTTGATATCGCAGGCATTCGTTTAGTGAGCAGATCTCCCCGTCCTGAGTTGGCGAGGAGATAGAGTGAGATCCACATTGCGGCGGAGCCGCAACCAATCATTCTATTTAGTGGCTGTGCTTGCCCTGCCCAAGGGCACCCCAAGGGGTGCCTCTACAAAAGATGCAGAAAGTTTGCTAAAAAAGCAAAAATTTAAGACCTTGGAATATGAAGGTAGATGGAATGGCTTTCGGCATTCCTGGCTGAAGGGAGCCAGCAGCTTGTAGCGCGGGCGTCCCGCCTGCTGTCGCGGGAGCGTCCCGCTCCCGCCTCCGGTATGCGACAGCGGGCAGGATGCCCGCGCTCCCACCTGCGGCTCTTCCTGAGACTCGCGCTCATGGATCGGTTCACTATTGCCTCGGGGCGGCATCGCGCGTAGATTGGGGTGTCCAATACTGACCCGCTACCAGGGGTTCAGTCAACCAAACAGGGGAGCGAACGGATGCGAATTTCACGGCGTAGCTTTGTGAAAGATTCAGTATGGGGAAGCGTGGCGGCGGCCGCCGCACTCAACATGCCAGCCGGTCGTGGGGTAGCTGCCTCCCCCTCGGCGCAAGGGAACAGACTGCGTTTTGGCGCGAACTACGTGCCACGCAAACACTGGTGGTATTGCTGGCAGGATTGGGACCAACAAGCCATCCGCGAGGACTTGAGTGCCGTGGGCGAACTCGGACTGGACCACATCCGCATCCAATGTCTGTGGCCGATTTTCCAGCCGGGAATCAGTAACGTGAGCGATTCGGTCCTGGAGAATATGCAGTCACTCCTTGACGCCGCGGATCATGCCGGTCTGGACGTGGAAGTCACCGTTTTGAACGGATGGATGAGCGGCCTTCAATACATGCCGGCGTGGGTTGCTCCCGTGAAGGTGCCGTCGCGCCAGCACTCCGGGAACATGTTCACCGATCGAGAAGTGATCGAGGCGGAGAAGCTGCTCTTTAAGCGACTGGCGAAGGCGGTGGGGGAGCATCGGCGCTTCCTGGGTTTCGACGTTGGCAATGAACTTGGCGTGCTTCAGGCCATAGGCAATCACGTAACCTCCGAACAGGCCGATTCCTGGGGAACGGAAATCCTGGCTTACTGTGAGGCGATTGCTCCGGGGAAGTTTCACGTCAACGGCGCAGACGATTCACACTGGTTCGCGGACTTCGGCTTCAGCCGGCAGAACCTGGCGACCACGGGCCAGGCGACGGTGGTGCACTGCTATGTTTTCTTCACAGGCGCTCTGGACCATTACAAGTATTCTGACCCCGGCTCGCTGCACCTGGCGGCGTACATGGTTGACCTCGCCTATGCCTATCAAAACGATTTACGCCGCCGCGTCTGGGTGGAGGAGGTGGGCACGTCATCCGAGTGGATGCCGGAGAGCTACCTGCCCGAGTTTATGGAGCATACGGTGAGAAATGTGGTGAGCACCGGAAAATCCTGGGGGGTCACCTGGTGGTCTTCGCACGATATCGATCCCGCTATAAAGGGATTCGACTTGCTTGAGTACACGTTGGGCCTGCTGGACCTTCAAAACAAGCCGAAACCGCTGGGACGTAAGCTCGCGGCGCTGGCAGAGGAATTTCGCCGCACGCCGCCGGACAGCCCGGATCACCCCGTGGCACTCGTGATCCCGGACCATGGACTGTCACACAAAACCTCGCCGGCGGATTGGGCCTATGGCAAGCCTTACATGGATTTGGTCGCCCAGGGAAAACGGCCGACAATAGTTTTGGAGAGCCGAGCCAAAGACGAGGAGTATTTGAAAGCGCGCGGCATTACGGAGTTGATTCCGTTGGCAAGTGTGAAAACCTAGCGCAGCGCAAGCAAGAGGAGACGTATCGTTGCCGCGCTGCCGCGCGAAGAAGACGAGGCGTAGCGCCGTCCTTTAGGGCGGCACAAGTGCCGGGCTAAAGCCCGGCTCTACGAAAAGCACATGGCGGGGTAAACTCGCCGCTACGGCACGTGCCGGGCTACAGCCGAAGTGAGGATGACAGAGACCATGAGTACCGGCAAGAAAGAGTTCTCCCCTGATTCCGGAACTACCCGGCGCGAGTTTCTGAAGCGGTCCGGCCTGGGCTCGGTTTTCGTCATACTGGCGCCGCACGTCGCGCTGCCCGCGCCTTCGGACCATCAGACGGAACTCCAGTCGGGGTGGCGAATCATCTCCGCCCGGAATGTCTCCGGCGGCGATGCAGAAGTTTCTCAGCTTTCGTACGATGCCTCAGCCTGGCACGCCATTCCCCGAATGCCAGCGACGGTGCTGCAAGCCTTGGAATACGCGGGGGTCTATAAGGACCTCTATTTCGGGATGAACCTTACCGAAAAGGTTCCATCCGATCTTTGGAAGCAGGACTGGTGGTACCGGACCACTTTTGAAGCTGCGAAGGCCGAAGTTCATTCCCTGATCTTCAATGGCATCAACTATCGCGCGGACGTTTGGCTGAATGGGCACCTGATCGCCGATAAATCCCAAGTGGTGGGGATGTATAACAGTTTTGAATTTGTAGTATCCAAGCATATTAAGCCCGGCAGTGAAAATGTTCTGGCAGTCAAAGTAACTCCCGAACAGAAAATCCTGGATGTGAACGGAGTCGAGCTGGCGGATAGCTGGCTGGACTGGATCAACTGGAAGTACTTCGGTTATCACGATGCCGCGAAGAAGCTCAACGTCTCCTTCCTGCCCGACCGCAACGCGGGAGTTTGGCAGCGAGTGTTCCTCAGCACGACGGGCAAAGTTCTGGTGCGGAATCCTTACGTCGAGACCGATCTGCCGCTGCCTTCCACCAGTCCGGCGTCCTTGACGGTTTACTGCAATCTTCGCAACGGGGTCTCTGAGCGCGTGACCGGGACCCTTCAGGGTGAGGTTTCGCGCCCCGGCAAACCCTCGATCAGCTTCCGGCAGGAAGTGATGCTGGAGGGAGACGAGACGAAGGAAATCTCATTCACCCCCGCCGCTTTTCCCCAGCTTTCCGTTCCCGACCCCGATCTGTGGTGGCCCTACCAATGGGGCGAGCCCGCGCTCTATCAACTGAAGTTGGAGTTCTCGGTTGACGGCCGCGCGTCTGACTCGGCATTGATCAACTTCGGCATTCGTAAGGTCACGCAGCACCGCGATTCCGACAATGATTTCCCCAAGGTGGGAACGGGCGGAAACTTCTGGCTACAAGTGAACGGCAAGGATTTCCTGATTCGCGGCGGCTGCTACACACCCGATTTGCTCTTCAAAAACGATCCGAACCGTGATCACGCCATTACCACCTACACGAAGGATATGGGTCTCAACATGCTGCGCTGGGAGAGCAAGCTCGCCGATGACACCATGCTCGAGCACTGCGACCGCGAGGGCATCCCCGTGATGCAGGGCTGGATGTGCTGCCAGCAGTGGGAGAAATGGGACCAGTGGGACGCTGAAGATCACCGAGTGGCAAGCGCCAGCCTGCGGGCGCGGATTAACAACCTGCGCCATCATGCCGCGGCGTTTATCTGGGCGAGCGGAAGCGACGGGCGGCCTCCTGACCCCGTACGGAGCCAGTATCATCAGATTCTCGACGAACTGCACTGGCAGAATGCGGTGGTGGATACCGTGTCGAATTTCCAGAAGGACCCTCAAGGTAACACCCGCTGGGACGGTGTCCACATGCTGGGGCCGTATTCGTGGCGACCTCCCTACTACTGGTTTTCGGGGAAGTTTCCAGCGGCGCAAGGTTCGTGCGCGGAACAGGGCGATAATGAGAGCATCCCGCCGTTCGCAAGCCTCAAGAAGTTCATCCCTGCGGACAAACTGTGGCCGATCAACGAATGCTGGTACTACCACGCGGGGGCCAATCGCGGCAACAACACGCTCGAAACCATTCAGAAGGTTATCGAGAAGCGCTACGGACCGCCCACGGGCGCCGAGGACTTCTGCAAGAAGGCGCAACTGGCCCACTATGAGAGCACGCGCGCGCAGTTTGAGGATTTTGCCGCCAACAATTGGTCCACTCACAAGATGACACTCTATTGGATGCTCGATAGTCAGTGGCCATCGTTCTTTGGCCATTTGATCGACGCTTACCTGAACCCCGGCGGGGCTTACTTTGGCGCGAAAAAGGGGCTCAGGCCGCTCAGCATGGTGTTTGATTACTACGCCACTGGTGACCGCAGCACCGCGCACATCTACGTGGTGAACCAGACTCTTGAAGCCCATCGCGGGTTGCACGCGACGGTGAGGTTCTACAATCTCGACGGAAGCGTAAAGTTTTCGAAGGAAATTGCGGACATCAATATCGAACCCCTCGCGCGGGAGCCGGTGTTGGCCATTCCGCGCATTGAGGGCGTGAGTTCGACCTACTTTGTGCGGTGCCAGCTCTCTCAATCCGAGGTGGGGCCCATCATTGACAACCTCTATTGGCAGTCCACCACCGACGACGATCTGGGCGAGCCGCACAATGACCAGGCGTTCAATCTGAACCAGGGCAGTTGGGCCGACTTTACCGCGCTCAACACTTTGCCGAAGGTGGAGGTCGGAATTTCGGGCAACCTCACCCAAGCAGGAGATGAAGCGAAGGGCCTAATAACCCTTACTAACCCTTCCAACCAGGTAGCCTTCTTCCTACGAGTCGAAGTGACAAGAGGACGGGACGGACAAGAAGTTCTGCCCATGACCTACGAGGACAATTACGTCACCGTGTTCCCCGGGGAGTCGCAAACCCTCTGGGCAAGATTCAGGACGGCCGATCTGGACGGCAAAAAGCCTTATCTAAGGGTGGAAGGCTACAACGTGAATCTGCAAAACGCGGAGATCGAATGACGGGTAGTCGATTTTGTAGAGGCGGCGTGAATCCAAGGCAGTCCAAATTGGCGGGAAACTGTCGCACTCAATGCGGCTCTGCCGCTCCGCGGAAAGGCGGAGCCTTTCCGCAAAGCGAGCGGCGAAGCCGCAGGTCATCAATCAGCGGCCGGACCGTAATTCGGACAAGCTTGGGTTTATCCCGCCACTTGGCGGCGTGATTGCCGCCGGTACAGGCGGTGGCGGCGTAAAGCCGCCTCTACATCCGTTAACCCGTCACCCAATCCCGGGCGAGATACGCCAGGAGGAAAATCATGGCAGCAATTGCAGGAACCTCAATGCCGACCACGGCGGAAAAACTGGTGCCACCCGAGGTTCGCCCCGGAACCAAGCGCTGTTTGGCGCTCGATGCCTTCCGGGGCTTTATCATGATCGTGCTCGCCTCCCGCGGGTTCGGATTCTCGGAATTGCAAAGTGATCCCACCTGGGGCCGCATTGCGCATTGGTTCGATCACGTCCCCTGGCAAGGTGGCGTTTTTTGGGACATGATTCAGCCCTCGTTCATGTTCATGGTGGGGGTAGCGATGCCGTTCGCCCTGGCCCGCCGTCGGGAACTGGGCGCGACGGATCGCGACAACCTCCGCCACGTCCTGTCGCGCTCGATTCGCCTCATCATTCTGAGTCAAATAGTTATTTGGGTCGGGGATGGCGAAATCCGGCCGCAACTGATTAACGTGCTCTCGCAGATCGCGTTCACTTATTTCCTTACCTATCTGATTATGCAATGGCGCTGGCGCTATCAGGCGGTCGCCGCGGTGGCGCTGCTTGCCGGATGGACGGCACTGTTCTTCGCGTTTCCCGGACCTGACGGGCCCTTTTCTCCGCGCAACCACATCGGCTTGGTCGTGGACCGCGCCATCTTTCACTATGATTACGATCCGGCGTACTCCACGCTCAACTTCATTCCCAGTACGGTGTGGACGCTCGCCGGTGCGTGGGTGGGAGGCATGCTGATGACCTCCAAAGTGCACCGAAACAATCTAAAGAAGCTGGCCGGTGGAATGATTTTCTCCTTTGCCGTGGCGTGGGCGTTGCACCCGTGGATTCCTTTCGTCAAGCAGCTCTGCACGGCCTCGTTCATTCTCTACAGCCTCGGATGGGTGCTGTTGATGTTGATCGGGTTCTACCTGGTCACGGAAATTCTGGGATATCGCAAATGGATCTTTCCCTTGGTGGTGGTGGGAATGAACTCGATCTTCATCTATTTCTTGAGTGAGGTTCTGTTTCGGTGGCTGGACCGCGCTCTGGGCGTGTTCACATTCCACTACAACTTTATCGGAAAGCTCGCGCCTGTGGCGCAGGCCACAACGGTGCTGCTGGCGATGTGGTACATGTGCTACTGGCTGTATAAGCGGGCTATCTTTTTCAAGCTTTAACGAGTGGAGTCAATTTCTCGCCACGCACCCGCGACCTCGGCGCAAACATGTAGCGCAGGGCCGGAGAGCGGGCCCTGCGCTACATTTCCCTGCGGTCAGGCGGCGTCGATGGCATCTGCCACCCGATTGGCGGAGCGGGTGGCGGCTTCCTGTCCCCAATTAAGATTATCCGTGTAGGCGCCGGCAAAACGGACGCGCCCGACGGGTTCCATCAGAAAGGGCCACATTTTCTTGAGGCCGCCCACCCGATAGGTCACCGTCTCACATGCCATCGACCAGGGGTCATTTGCCCAAGTCTGAATCACGGCGTGTTCGATATCCTCAGATTTGCCCCAGTAGACTCGCCGAAAGGCCTCGACGGAATCGTGTGCTGTGGCGCTGTTCATCGCCGTGGCCACCAGGATGGCGCGGGGCGTATCGACCTCCTCCGCCATGCGCCACACGGCCTCCAAGTTAGGATCGGCGCCCGACCAATTCGGACTGATCTTGTCCCGCTCCCAAAAGGCCGACCGCGTTTGCAAGGCGACGCGCGAATACATGTTGTAAGCGACGTTGTTGACGGCGTAGGTTTTGGATTCGGGCCAGGCAGGCGTCGCGGGAATGCGGCGGAGGATAATGGCATTCATGCAGCAACCAGAAAGTCTGCGTCCATCTTCCGGTCTTGATCGAACTCCCGATAGCTCACGCGAACGCCGCCGGCCCCATGCTCGATCCCGGTGACGGGAGCGTTCAGGTGGATGCGTTCGCCAAGTTTCCTGGCGAAGGTGTTGGGCAACACCAGGTTGCCGCCTTTCAACCTGTACACCACCGGGGGGACAAGCGGAACCCCGCGCTTCTTCAGGATGGCCGCGTGCCAGATTTCGTGGAGCGCCGACCCTTCACTACCGATGAATCCGATCGCGGCCGCCGATGCGCCGTCTCTGTTCAAGACGTCATTGAACGACACATCGTCCAACGGGTTAAGGCCGGCTTCGAAAGGTTTGTATTCATCGGGGAAGCTATGGAGATAGGAGTTCAGATAGATGGAGGGGAAGTCCCACCAGGGGTGCTGGCGAAGGTAGTCGATCTCCCGCTGACTTAAACCGAACCCGGCGAGGATTTTGGGGTCGGCAAGATCCTCGTCGGAATAGCGCTTGCCCTTAATAAAGCGAATCTCGTGCTCGTGATGCGGATAATACAGCGGCGTCAGGTTGAACTCACGCACGTAGCCCCAGTAGAGGTCGTAGCCCGGCTTGGTGAAGTGCTCGGCGCCGACGTCGGCGTAAAGGTTGTCCGCGAATGGGTCGTGCAGGGTCTTGACGTGGCCGCCAGTGTGCTCGGACGCCTCAACTCATGCCCGCGCATCATGAGTTCATAGGCGCAACACAAGCCGGCAATGCCGCCGCCTCCCACAATCACCTTCCGGCGATTTCGGGCTTTCTGTCTCAGTCGGAGAGGGATCTGATCGAGCAGCTTTCCCGAATCCGCCTGGAGCAGGGCAGGTCCCACTCGTAAAGTGTATGCGGCGACTTTCAGCATGTCGCGCCGATTTATCGCGCTCATGAAATTATCCTTGAGTCGGCAATTGCCCGACAAAAGCAAACGTAGCAGACCTGCTCCGAAAATACGACCAAGCCCCTTGTTTTCAGAGACGGCTTTGTATTATCAGATCAGTACTGTCCGGTAAAAGTTTCGTTGATTCGTTCTAACTGCATGAATGCGCGAAAGTAAAGTGCCCGAATGAAATTTTTCGATTTCAATTTTTTGCCTCTTTATGGCGACCATAGAACTGCTGACCGCTCGGTTGGGGAGGCAGTCTATGAACCTGGGTCAAACGGTTTTCGCTCAACTCATGGAGTTCCTTCCGACGTACGATTTTCAGCTTTGCGTCGATCGATACCAAGGCAACCGTTACGTCAAGGATTTCTCTTGCTGGGATCAGTTCCTCTGCTTGGCCTTTGCGCAGCTCACCGGTCGCACCAGTCTGCGCGACATCGAAACCTGTCTGCGCGCTCAGCACTGGAAGCTCTATCACATGGGTTTCCGCGGTCGAGTTTCTCGCGCCACGCTCGCCGATGCCAACGAGGTTCGCGACTGGCGAATCTATCGCGACTTCGCCCAAGTGCTTATCGGCAGGGCCCGCGAGCTCTACCGCGATGCCTCTTGGGGAGTGGATTGGTCCGAGACCGTCTATGCTTTCGATTCCACCACCATCGATTTGTGTCTGTCGCGGTTTCCCTGGGCGCAGTTTCGGCGCCGCAAAAGCGCGGTCAAGCTGCATACCTTGTTGGACGTGCGGGGCAGCATTCCGACCAGTGTTTATGTGACCGGCGGGCAGGTCCACGACGTCAACCTGCTCGATCAACTCCTCCTCGAAGCCGGAGCCTTCTACTTGATGGATCGCGGTTATGTGGACTTCGCCCGTCTCTATGTCTTCACCCAAGCTTGTGCCTTCTTTATCACGCGCGCCAAAAAGAATCTGCAGTTCTACCTTCGCACCTCGCGCCCCGTCGATCGCTCCCCCGGGGTACGGTGCGACCAAACCATTCGCCTGACCGGGATCCGGACGCGACGGCACTATCCCGATGCGCTGCGCCGCATCGTGTACTGCGACGCCGAGAAGGAGTCCCGGCTGACCTTCCTGACCAACAATTTTTCCCTTCTCCCGCTCACCATCGCCCAACTGTATCGGGCGCGTTGGCAGGTCGAATTGTTCTTCCGCTGGATCAAGCAGCACCTGTACATCAAGGCTTTCTACGGCACCTCCGCCAACGCCGTGAAGACCCAAGTGTGGGTCGCCCTCTCGATTTACGTGCTGGTGGCGATCATCACCAAGCAACTCGGACGGGACCAGAGTCTGTATCAAATTCTGCAAATTCTCAGTGTCACGATTTTCGAAAAAACCCCGATTTCACAGGCGTTTTTCAATGTTGCCGATGAAACGGAAAATATGAACTTTGCTAAGCAGTTGAATCTTTTCGAGTTTTAACCGGACAGTACTGTCAGAATACACATGATCTACGCCCTTTCAAAGGCACGACATCCCACGCATTCGTGTATCCATCCCGCAAATAACCAGGTCCGTCCCAGGCCTTCGCTGAAGCCTTGTCCGTCGAGAGGGTTGACCGCGCGCCCTCGTCGCTCCCAGCCGTTGCACTCAATCCAGCCGGAGGGGCGGGCTCGTCACTTCTACCTGACATCCCACCCCAAGAGACTCCCCGCCTATCACTTCATCATTGTCGGTGTTTGCCCCTTACTGCTCTAATGCCCGCATCCGGGGGGGCGCACCATCGCCCCTGCTGGATATAAGACGTTCATCAGGGCAAAAGGTCACGAAGAGTTGGGGAACTGGTGGGGGAGTACTCCCAGCCGGCGCTTCCTGGAGAATGCTACTGAAGCGGGAAGTTTGAATGCGCCTCACCACTCGAGGGGGGCCTCCTCCAAGGGGCGGTTACAGGGTGGAGTCCTCAGTTCATTGCTTGCGAGCCAACGCGAGCCGCCCTCCCTCGTACCCCTTCCTCGGATCTCCTTTGGGAGGATACGCAGATGAAGATGCTTAAGTTCCCCGCGATATCAGCCTTGGCAATCGGAGTCGTGCTGGCAGCGGCCGCCGGAGTGCGAGCCGCAGAGGACCACATCGTTAATTTGCCACATCCCATGGTGGTTGCAGGCGTTGACTTGCGCGCTGGGCTTTACGATATTCAGTTGGATCTTCATGGCACTCGCGCCACAGTGAAATTCTCTCGCAAGGGGCGAGTTGTTGCTACGGTCCAGGGGGTGGTTTCCACCTTGAACAAAATGGCGACCTACAACACCCTCTTTGTCAGCAAACATCCCGAAGGCTTCATCGCCATCAACGGGCTTGGTTTCGCGGGCTCGGATAAGGATATTACTTTTCCAGTGTATCCTTCCCACCGGGATTCCCCACTGAATACCCAAATGGAAGGTTGGGTGGTGGGCCAGAGTTTGAGCACCCCTCCTCAATCCCGCCCTATGATTTCCAAATGAGGGGTGCCGGAGCGCGCTGCGCGTCACCAAAAGAGCCTGGACTCGGGGTGCTGATGGCAGCAAGCAGCAGGCGCTAATGGGGCGGCGAAACGACGGCCCTCCGAATTGCCGCTTCGACGGCATGATCATTAAATACGACCTCGCCATTCTCGAGTGCCACGCCGAGTTTCCGCCAGATCTGGTCAAGATCAACGGGAGCTGGTTCATCGCGCATCTCTTTATAGAGGCTTTGCAGCACATGGGTGCCCGTTGCGCGGTCTCCGATGGCCAACGCCCGTTCGATGTCCCAGTCTTGGGTGATGACGCCGCCGTGGTCCAGAATTGCGCGCAGGGAATCCTGCAACCCTTTGCGGTTTCGGGTTTGCTCCCGAATCTGAACGTCAGCGACGAGGCAGAACATCGCCCCTCCCCAATACGTACGTCCCCAGGTCGGCGTCTGGTCCAAACCTTGGTCGCCGGAGGCGGGCTGTCCTTGAGGCATGTCAAGAATGAACTGCTTCCACACCTCGGCCACCTGAAACTGGCCCACTTGCGCTCGGGCTATCGGCTCAACGTAGGTTGAAATCCCCTCTTCAATCCAGTGGTGACTTTCCGCCATCGAAGGGAACGCCAGATGAATCATCTCGTGGGTCAATACCCAATCGTCTTTCAAGGCATCGATTTCCGTTCCCGCTCCCACGGTAACGTTGATGAGCCCACCACCTTCCGCATAGGTGACTCCATGACCTACTCCGTTCCCGCGGCCGGCCCGGATTCGGAGGGTAAGGTGCGGGGCAGGGAAATGGCCGTAGTAATGGCTAACTGCGCCCGCAGCGGACCTGACCCATTTCAGCAGGTCTTGCGACGAGACCTTCATCTGCTCATCCGGCAGAGTGACGTGGATCTCGCCCCCTGCGACGCGTATGACCACGCCAGTCGGGCTGACTTCTTCTGATCCGAGAAGTGGGGGAAGCACGGTCACCCATGCGGACACAATGAAAATGAGCGTGAGGGGCCTGCGATAGGTTCCGAACACCGGCAGTCGCCTCCAAGGGTCCCATGACTGACGGGGATTCGCGTACCCTGCCAACTGGGTTCCCCCGGCAGCAAGGTACGGTGTGGACTGGAGTTTCATGACCAACTTTCGCCCCATGGGTACCATACACCTGACCTCCTCGGAATACTATCGTCTCGCGGATTTTGGTGATGAGCCACGCAGCCGAACAATGCTTCCCTGCTGGTATGCCGTGCGAAGCTTTAGAGTGCGGCAGTTCGCTGCCGCTTTGTCGTCAGCCAGCTTGCTGGCTGCCGCTCAATCCTGAGCCAGCTTGCCGGCCGGGAATGGTGCGGGCGTTCGAAATCCCGCGAGCGAGCTCGCGGGAAGGAAAGCGGCAGCAAGCTGCCGCACTCTAAAGCTTTGCACGCCCGAACCGGCTGCGTGGAGGGTTGGGCGCGGCAATAATCGGAAGACCTTGAAACGACGGGACTAAAGCCCCACCCTTCCAAAGGCTCGTGAAAGATCCGGGCCGAATAGCCGGCGCGATTTCTCGTTGCGGACGAGAAAATTATCTGCCACTGTCGATTCTTACCAAGTTAAACGTCGTACTGGTGGCGGAACAATGCCACAAGCGCGGGGCTGGCGGAAGAAAGCAACCTGCTTAAGTCGCGGATCCCCCGCAATCACAATCTTCAAGGAGGATAAGACAATGCAATACCTACTGTTGATTTATGAAAACGAGCAGCGTTGGAACCAAGGCTATATGGACGCCGAAATGGCCGAATACAATGCATTTGGCAAGGAGTTCGCCACGGCGATCAAGGGTGGAAACGCGTTACAGCCCACCAGCACTGCCACCACTGTGCGCGTGCGCGATGGCAAGCTCCTGACCACGGATGGACCGTTCGCCGAAACCAAGGAGCAACTCGGCGGATTCTATCTGGTCGAAGCGAATGATCAAAAGCAAGCCGAGGCCATGGCGGCGAAGATCCCCGGGGCGCGCTTTGGATCGATCGAGGTGCGGCCCATCATGAAGTTTTCGTAAGCGAGATCGAAGACCACGGAGAATCCGCGATAGAATGAAGGAAAGGAACAGCACTTGCCCGAACAAGGGCGCAAAATCACTGAGGGAGGCAAACTCATGAAAAGTCTGAAAGTACTCGTTCCAATTGTTGTTTTTGCCGCTTTGGGGTTGGCTCAAGCACAGACCTCGTCGGCCCAATCCAGCGCGGCTTTCGACAAGCTGAAATTGCTGGCGGGAGAGTGGGAAGGGAAGGCAATCGAGGGAGGGAAGGAAATCCCGGCGACGACGTCCTTTCGTCTTGTCTCCGACGGCTCGGTTCTGATGAATGTGCTTGGTCAGGGCACGTCGCACGAGATGGTTACGATGTTTCACATGGATAACAACGATCTGCTGGCCACACACTACTGTGCTGCCCATAACCAGCCGCGTTTCCGCTCCGTATCCACATCCGACCCGAAGGTTGTGGCATTCGAGTTCAAAGACGCCACCAACCTCGCCGGCCCCACGGCCTCTCATATGGTCGGCGTGAAATTCACGCTTCTCGATCCCAATCACCATGTTGAGGAGTGGACGTTTCTCGAGAACGGTCAGACGGAGACCTCGCGGTTTGATTTCCAGCGGAAGCAGTAAAGTGCCCGCGTGGGCGGAGGAGAGCCCTAGTTCAACTGCGAGGTAAAACGATGCGCTACATGCTGCTGATCTACACGAACGAACGGTCCATGGAGGCCGCCTCGCCAGAGGACCGCGAGAAAATCTCCGCGGGACACCGGGCCGTCATGGAGGAGACCGGCAAGCGAGGAATCTATCGGGGCGCGGAACCGCTGGAGCCGACCGCCACCGCCACGACGATCCGCACCGAGAATGGGAAGCCGCTCATTACCGACGGGCCTTTTGCCGAAACCAAGGAACAGCTCGCCGGGTACTATATTCTCGACTGCCAGGATCTGGACGAAGCGCTCGAATGGGCGGCAAAGATCCCCACTGCTTGCGGAGGGGGGACCGGTTGTGTTGAAGTCAGGCCCATCCGGGCAATGCCTGGCGCCGGAAAAGGGCCGGAACGGGAAGCCGCTCGGAATGTAAATGGATGAGCTGAAAAGCACTGTGGAATCGGTATTCCGGCGGGAGTCGGGGCGCATCATCGCCGGTCTCATCCGGGTTTCGGGCTCATTCGATATGGCTGAAGAAGCCATGCAGGACGCCTTCACGGCGGCTCTGGCTCGCTGGCCCGCCCAGGGCGTTCCCGGTAATCCCGGCGCATGGATCACCACGGTAGCCCATCGCAAGCTCATTGACTATGGGCGGCGCAACCGCATCCGTCGCGACAAGGAAGATGAGCTCCTCTACGATGCGGAGCCCGTGCAACCGGCCGGGGATTCGAGTCCTGACGTTGCCGAGATGAACTTTCCCGATGACCGCCTGCGCCTGATGTTCACTTGCTGCCACCCGGCGTTGAACTCGCAAGCCCAGGTTGCCTTGACCTTGCGCACGTTAGGCGGGTTGACCACGCCGGAAATCGCTCGCGCCTTCCTGGTGCCGGAGCCTACCCTCGCGCAAAGGCTGGTCAGGGCCAAGCGTAAAATCCAAGCTGCGCGGATCCCTTACGAGATGCCTCCCGCGCACGTGCTGCCCGAGCGCCTTGCTTCCGTCGGCGCCGTCATCTACCTGATCTTCAACGAGGGATACACCGCCACGGCGGGCGACAGCCTGATCCGGCGCGAGTTGTGCGCGGAAGCGATTCGCCTGGCGCGCACCCTCTGCGAATTGCTGCCGCAGGAAGCCGAGAATCTGGGATTACTCGCGCTCATGCTTCTCCACGATTCCCGGCGCGACGCGCGCACCAGCAGCGAGGGTGAACTTGTGCCGCTGGATGAGCAGGATCGGTCGCAGTGGGACCGGGAGCGCATCCGGGAAGGCTTGGAGTTGGTCGAAAGGGCCTTGCGTCTGGGCAGAATTGGACCTTATCAACTTCAAGCCGCGATTGCCGCATTGCATGCCGAGGCTCAGACAGCGAGCGCGACCGACTGGCGGCAAATCGCGGCACTCTACGGAGAGCTGACGCGAATCCATCCTTCCCCCATCGTGGCGCTGAACCACGCGGTTGCCGTCGCCTTGAGTGAAGGGCTCGAGGCAGGCCTGAAGCTCATCGACCAACTTGGAGCTTCGGGCGAGCTTGCCTCGTACCATCTCTACCACGCCGCACGAGCCGACCTTCTGCGCCGCCTTGGCCGCTCGCGGGAGGCGGCTGAGGCATACCGTCAGGCGCTCAGCCTGACCACCAATGCCGTCGAGCGCCGGTATCTTCGCCGACGTCTCGCTGCGATGGAAATACTTCCGTAAACGGTCTGTGCGGGAACTGAGATGGGGGGTCGACAATGGGAATTCGAACCCCCACCCCTTGCGGGACCAGATCCTAAGTTTAGATCCTGCCACTGAATCTGAACCACTTCAACAAGTTACATCGGCAAATTCCGAACAAGTCCGGCAAAATCCGCAACCCAGCCGCAAGTCACTTTCCTCCGCTAACGCCCCGCCCATTGAAAAAACTACGAAAGGACGTGAAGAATAATGCCACTTTCACCGGAGTATTACTTTTGCACGTCGCGACTCTCGCGCCTTGTCCAGCATTGGGAATTCGCTCGGCTTCCTGATCCCCGAGCCGCATACCCCCTGTCTCCTAGCCAAAGCTTTGTATTGCTCACATTGATGCTCCCACAGATTGGCAGCACCAAGCAAGGTGGCAAGAAACTCGAAACCATCCCTATGGCTCGCGAACAGAGCGGAGGTAACAGCCAGACAATTGCCTACCACGCCGAACCTTTCGTACTTTGCGGCTTCCCCTTGCGCTGCCTCCCGGTCCGGGAGTTTGTTCATCACCGTCAGAATAGCCAGTTCCCTGTGGAGCTCGTTGCCAATCCCCGTTTTGGACCGCCTTTCGACCAGGACCCGCCGGGCTTAGGATCAAGAAATAGCCCCACTCCAGACGACCCCAAGAAGAAACCTCCATAAAGAATCAACGACTTAGTAATCCTGGCTCCGTGCCGAGTCGCTTCCCGTTGGGCAAACTTTTGGGCGCATCGAAGCAGCCCATATGGGCTCTATCCATCGCCGCGTCGGCGATACCGTACAAGTGTGTAATTCTTGGAGCTTCCTGTGGTTCTGTCGCACATGCCGAGCCAAGAGACTGGTGGCGCCACCGCGAACAACCGCGCACAGGGTATCTCGGGCTTTGTACCCGTGGGGTCGATACTCGATACGATTTCGATCACAAAGCTCAGGCTCAAGCAACTCGACGCCATCCAACTCGTCCGAGAACAACGTGAGAACGGAAAGCAGGAGTTGGCGTACCACGCCCGCCCGTTCGTGCTCTGCGGCCTCCCATTGCGCCGCCCGCCGGCCGGGGAATTGGTCCATCGTCGTCAGAATGGCAAGTTCTTTCTGGAGGTCGTCGCCCATCCACGTTTTGGTTTGCCCTTCGGCCAGGATCGCCTGATTCCGATCTGGGTCGCGACCTTGGCCGTGAAGCAAAAGAGCCGTACCGTTCACTTTCAAAGAGCCGCCCAGTTACTCGAGTTCCTGCAACTTCCGAAGGACGGCATTCACTACCGCCGCCTCAACCAGGGTTTCGAGCGCATCTTTGCGGCCAGCATCTTCTTCGGGACCGATAAGGATCGGGCCGGTAGCCAATGCTTCGACGTCGCCAGGTTCCATTTTTTTGATCGCATGGAGCTCTGGTTCAACCGCGCGGAGCCTCAGGACTCCCCAGCACCTGATCAGGCCGAAAACGTAGTTACACTGAGCGACAGCTTCTATGAGGAGGTCAATCAGCACCCCATTCCAGTGGAACGGCAAGTTGTCGCCGGCCTGGCCAACGCGCCAGGGTTGCTCGACTTCTACGTCTGGATCGTCTGGAAAAGTTGGACTGTAAAAGCAGGCCCCGCTCGAATACCCCTCTTCGGTCCGCAGGGCTTGCAGGGCCAACTGGGCGCCGCGACCTATTCCCGGAACAAGCGATTCCGGCAGACCCTTCGCCATTGGCTTCAGAGAATCAAGCTCTTTTGGCCTGAGTGCCCTGCAGCACCATCCCCTGATGGGAAATTCCTCATTGTTCGCTCTTCGAGTCAATCTCCAGCCATTCATCAAGCGTCCGCTTAACACGCTGAAGGTAACACGAGCCCATCTTTTGCTCCCGGTCGCCTGCAGATCCGGCCCGAACGCTGTGCAGGCCGGTCACCGCATCTGCGGACGTACAACCACCTGTTGAAAAGCCTGTGGGCCGCGAAACCCTTCCACGTTAGTTTCGGTGCCCCGCCAGTCGCCCTATACCCAACTTACGTTACTTTAGGTGCCCTCCCACGTTAGTTTCGGTGCCCTCGCACGTTAGTCTTGGTGCCCGATTGCCCCTCAAGCAACTTATTCTTAAGGACTTCGACGACGTCCCTGTAGTTCCTGTATGGTTGCCTGTAGAGCGCCGGCCGGTAGTAGGGAACCCTTAATTGTGGAAATCTAACGAACCCTCCCCCAATCAAACCCGCTTTGCGGGGGGCTGGAGTCTCGACATTCCTGACGAAATCCTCTCCCGATTTACGTGTACGACACCTAGTATTACTATGTTAGGTTCATAGCTAAAGTCGCTTTAAATGCGCGTCGGAACGACTTCGGCCAAACTGGTTTTTGGACAGACTCATATTACACTGACAGAGCCGTTTCCGTTGACATTTGTGGATCTCAGGCCGACGGAACGTAACAAAGCAATATTAGCCACATTGCTACTCAGGAAGAGTTTGATCTCTTCCCCACTGGCAGACCGAACCTTTTGAAGGCGAAGCCTTCCCGCACGCTCCACGGATTTCCCGATTTTGTTGGTCAGAGATCGAACTTCCACAGCGCCCATCACCAGCGAGGCGTGCGGTGCTTTGGCAACCCCTCGTCCTCGGTGGCCTTCGGCGGGTCCCCCAACATGCGTTTCATCGGCTTCCACTACGCCAGCAAGAGGTCCACGGTTCGCCCGCACCATCCCTTGACGCAAGCGGTGCAAAAGGAACCACGCACTCTCATACTTGGCAATTCCCAACTGCCGTTGCAGTTGCACCGCGCTAATGCCGGGAGTGTGCGTAGCCACCCAATAAGCAGCCCAAAACCAAACTCGCAGGGGAAGGTGGGAATCGTGCATCAAAGTTCCAGCTAAGGGCGAACTCTGATGGTGACAGTTCCGACATTCAAACCTTCGCTGCTTGGCCAGCCACCACCCACCCGAAACACGGCATTCCGGGCAGACAAACCCCTCTGGCCACCGGTTCTGAATGAGATACTCCCGGCAAATCTGATCGTTATGAAATCTGGCCGCAAACTTCAAAAGATTTGCCGGGTAGGTTGGCTGAGTCACACCCCAGGTTATCCAACCTGAAGAACCTTAGTCAAAGTGATAAGCGTTTGCTTCCTTTTTGTACTTACTGCCACTTTATGATTTAAGGGAATTGGAGGGCCGCAACTGCCAACACTGAGGTGAAAGGGCTTACGAACGCTGGACTGCCATCTTATGGTTCAAAACGCTGCCACTTTTTCCTTCAAGTGACAGGGTTGTGACTGGACCCGCAACCTTGCCGCGTCGGCAACTTTATCGGGGTCGATTCCTGATCTATTGGCCTTGCAACTCTCCTTGCTGGACGAGAAGAATCTGGCCGAGATTACCTCGCCCGACTACCCCGGTGAGAGGCTCGTGGTCTGTCATAACCCGCTGCTGGAAGAGGAGCGGGCGCGCAAGCGGCAGGCCTTGCTGGAAGCTACCGAGAGGAGTTTGACGAAGATCGCGAAGGAGGTGGCGCGACGCAAGAAGAAGCCGCTCACGGCGGCGGAGATTGGGCTGAAGGTCGGCAAGGTGCTGGGGCGCTATAAGGTGGGCAAGCACGTTGATTGTAAGATTGGCGAGGGGTGCTTCCAGTGGAGTCGTCGCCAAGAGGCCATCGATCAGGAAGCGAAGCTGGACGGGATTTACGTGCTGCGCACCAGCGAACCCGTCGAGCGCCTCTCGGCCGCAGACACCGTGCGTAGTTACAAGAGCTTGGCGGAAGTCGAGCGAGTGTTTCGGTGTCTGAAGGGCATTGACCTGTTGGTGCGACCGATTCGGCATCGCACCGAGGAGCGCGTGCCCGCGCATATTTTCTTATGCTTGCTCGCCTACTATGTGGAATGGCACTTGCGCCGGGCCTGGGCTTCGCTCTTGTTCGAGGATGAGGAACGGAGAGACGAACGGAAACGACGTGATCCGATTCGGCCAGCGGAACCCTCCGGCTCGGCCGCGGCCAAGAAGCGCTCCCATCAAACGACGGAGCGGCTTCCGGTGCACAGCTTCCACACCCTGCTGGCCGAGTTGGCCAGCCGGGCGCGAGTGACGTACGAGATCAAATCCAGAGACGTGACGCTCACCTGCAAGCAGGTGCCTGAGCCAACACCGCTCCAGGCACGGGCGTACGAACTGATCCGTACGTTCCCAGTAACTGGAAATTGATTTTGCCGCTATCTCTCCGCGAGTGAGTAGAATACCGCCCAAAGCCTCTGGAACTTCGGATTAGAGTTGTGAATGTCGCCGGAATTCGGAGTGTAGGACCAAGGTCAGAGGCATGTCAACCCCTCCAGGGCTCCTTGACTGCTTCCCTGGGACCGCCAAGGAAGGCAGCGGCGGAGAGGCTCAAGATAGGCCCGGCGACGTTGAATAGCGCTCGTGAAGTATTGCCCCCGGCATTATTGTAGGCGCCCAACGCTAGGGCTCCACAAAATGCCACGGCAGTTGCAAGCACCCATGGCCGGGGGAAGCGGCGCAAGCGGACCAGCCCCAAGGGAAGTAGCCAGATGAATATGTAGTAAAAGGTGTGGTCAAAGACGCATCGCCACAATCCAGCCAGGAAGCCGTGGTCGGCATGCATATAGCCTGCAAACTGCCAGGGCCAAACCAGGGCACCCGCGACAGTTGACATGGCGAGGGTTACCGTGGCGATGCTCACCACACCTAATGCGCATATCCACGCAAAGCGAGGGAGTTGAAGGCGCTCCCGCCGTACCTCCGACATCCACCAGCCGAAAACGAACATGACGGAAAGCGGGGCAAAGGTTTCCTTGGCGAGTGCACCGAAAAATCCCCAAAACGGCAACAGAAGCCAGCGACCGGTCAGCAGCGACCAGACGATGAACATTACAAAACAACCTTCGGCGGAATCGACCAGCCCGGCCAGATTGAAATTGGCAACGCAAAAATTCAGCAGGTATAGGGTTGCGCCCAGCAAGGCCGTCGAATGATCGAGCATCAATCGTTGCCCAATGGCTACCAGCAGGCACGCGGTAGTGGCCGTGAATATCGCATTAGCCACCAGCAATGCGAAGAGGGCCGCGTCCCACGTTCGCAAGCGACCCCTCGCCAGCCAATAAAAAGGCTTGGCGACATAAGGCACGAGCACGCGGTAGTGGTTCTCCCAGTGGGCGAGCCGCTCATACACCCCACTTGCGCCGGAGACAGGTTGGGGCTGGCGGCCCACAACGATATTTCTATACCCAGCCACGTCAGAAGTTCCCTCAAGCTGGGCGGGATCATAGCGATTCAGGGGGGGATACCCCAGCCCCAAACAAATCAAGAAGAAAAGCACCCACAATAACGCTTTTTGTTCGAGCCTCAGCGGCGCCTTCTGATCCTGGCTTGGATGACGCTGGCCTGGCGTATCGAACATAGGAAGCAAACCATGAGGAGGAGATCGGCGTCGGGTAACCTCTACCCATTCAATCCGTCGTACCGGGCGAGGTGAACAATCTTGCCGTCGAAAGCATTGAGGTTGGCTCGGATCTCCGTGTCCGCACTCCAGTATACACGCTGCACACCCAGCGGCCTCGCGCTTTCGGGCCTCCCAGGCCAAGCAATAACCCGGCCATGGAATTGCCACGGATTTCTATAAACACCGGTGAGGACATGGTATTCTTAGCCGGGTGCAGGCTTCATGCTTTCTTCCCTGGAGGCAGGCGAGAGTAATAGCGGCGCTAATATGGCACTTGATTCCTTATCTGGGCAAGCAATTGGACAAGCTGATGGACATCAGAAGGGGCCGATGCCGAAGGAAAATGCGGTGCTGCCGACTCTGGGTAAACGCCTGCGCACGGTCTATCTCTGGACACTTTTCTCACTGCTCCTGCTTGGCGGCGTCACATTCACCCTCGGATCATTCCATAAAGTTTTCTATCCCTTCGGATGGGATGACGACGAGGGCGCCGTGTGGTGGGAGGCCGCCCATGTGACGAACCTTCGAGTTCTCTATCACCCCCTCCAGGAGTACCCCTATTTTGTGGTCCCTTATCCGCCTGTTTTCCATGCGGTGACGTGGTTGGCCGCCAAAGTTGCCGGCGACTTCTTGGTAGGGGGACGGTTGGTTTGTGTATTTTCCGCTTTCGGCATCAGCGTGCTTTTGGGGCTCCTCGTCTTCTATTCTTCGCCGCGGAGAATCCCCGCGCGTATCCGGGGAAGCGGCGCGGCCATCGCCACTTTGCTTTGCTTCCGCCTGGATTCACTCGGCCAGTATATTCCCGAGATGGGTGTCGATTTGCTGGCCGTCTTTTTCACATTCTTGGGAGTCTTCCTGTTCATCCGTTCATTGCATAGGACCGGTGGCCAATATGGGGCCTTTGTATGTTTCGTGGTCGCAATGTTCACGAAGCAAACGATGATTGCTGCTCCTCTCGCGTGCCTGGCTGCTTCTGCTCTCGTCAATTGGAAAAGGGCCCTCCGGTATGGGGTGTTTTGCGTGACCTTGGGGCTGGGGGTACTGGGTTGTCTAACCTGGGCTACCGGGGGAGAGATCCTCAGGCACCTGTTCCTTTACAATGCGGGGCAACCCTTCAACATCACACACTGGATCTTGGGCCTGCAAGCAAACCTCCTCAGCATGGTGCCGATTGCCGCGGTTGCCTGCCTGGCGTTCCTGCCGGTCGCTCGTCACGCCATCTTCAGCAAGCGCGCCGCTTTTGTCTCTTGGCTACGCGCGGGGTTGCAGCGAAGTCCGTATCGTCGAACCCTAATTGTCATCGGCATGGAGATTGTCATCGCACTTCTCGCGTCAGTAACCTATGGGAAAATGGGTTCGGGCATTCACTATTTCCTGGAGTGGAACTTTGCCTGCTGTCCTTTGGTGGGTTTGCTCTGGGTGCGAGCACTGAACAGTTGGGGGCCCTCCTCTCGATACACTCTGGGGGGCGCGGCGCTGTTTTTCATGATTTTCCTCGCCGCGCTCACAGGTTTTCCCGATTCGCTCCGCCGCATTAACAGCGTGTTCCGTCTCACACATGGCGAAAGGCTGATCCAGGACGCGAAGTTTTCGAGTGCGGCGGCGGCCTTAGAGGTCGTCGAGGAAACGCCAGGCCCCGTGTTCTGCGAGAATATGGTCTTGGTGATGAAGGCCCACAAGGAGATCCCAATTGAACCTGGGATCCAGTGTTTCCTGGCTAAAGCCGGCAGTTGGGACCAGTCCGGGTTTGTGAAAATGATCTCCTCGCAAAAGTTTGGGACCATCATCCTGCGAGACGTCAATTCCGACTTCTGGACCAGTGCTATCGTTGACGCCATCGAGAAGAATTATGTGCCCAGCGAGCAAATCGGCGATGAGAGGATCGAGGATTGTCACTATACTGTCTACAGGCCGCGGCCCCAGCGGAGTGAACCCTGAAAGAATTCCCTGCTCGATCGTCCGAGTACGTTCTTAGAGGAGCGCGGTGAGCGATGCCGGGTGATATCCCAACCCTCGAAGTGCTTTTGCCTGTTCATAACGAGGTGGAGAGTATCGAAGGTACTATTCGGGAAATTCTCGAAGCCGTGTCGCCCCACGTCCGGGTGCGTTTCATCATCTCTGAGGACGGGAGTGTGGATGGCACAAAGAAAGTGTTGATGCGCCTTGGTGCGTCGCTTCCCCTTAACCTCCTCATTAGTGAAGAGCGCAAGGGATATTCCCGTGCGGTCATTGATGGTATGAAGTCACTGGAGGCAAATTACCTGCTGTGTTTGGATTCAGATGGTCAGTGCGATCCTGCGGACTTCAGGAAGTTCTGGGAGGCGCGCGACCGCCAGGATGTGGCTATCGGCTGGCGCATGAAGCGCGCCGACACCTTGTTGCGCAGGGTGCTGTCGCGCGCATTCTATCTTGTCTATCAACTCTTCTACCGGCTGCCGGTCCACGATCCAAGCTGCCCCTTCGTCCTGGCGCGCAAGCATGTGATTGAAAGTGTGGTGTCCGAGTTGGGGGAAATGCGACAGGGATTCTGGTGGGAGTTTACAGCACGTGTTTACCGTCGCGGCTTTTCGGTCCGGGAAATTCCCGTGAACCATCGCAGACGGTCAGCGGGACGAACGCAAGTCTACCAACTCATCCGGATGCCAGGGATCGGCTATCGGCACTTCGTGGCGCTGTTTAGGATATGGTCACAAACGAGGAGAAGGGGCTGAGTGACACTCTCAACTGATGGTCGGGACTATGCGGATGCTTCCTTCTGATGCATACCCTCGCAGGCTTGCCGATGACAGAGGCGGACCCGCGAAGGCTCAGACGATAGGGTTCCCGCAGTGGACAGTGTTGGTGTTTCTGGCGGCTGCGTTCGCCTACCTCTATCTGATTCTGTTCGTTTTTCCCCATATACCCATTTATCGCGACGGCGACGGAGATTTATATCAGGCGAGCGCCAGACGGCTCTTTAATGGCGAGGTAATGTATCGAGATTTCAGCCAGTTCACCTTTCCCGGCACCGAAGTACTCTATGTCACGTTGTTCAAGCTCTTCGGGCCGGTCCTGTGGGTGGGTAATCTCGCGCTGGTGGGTGTCGGCCTGGGTTTGTCATGGCTGACTTTGGCAATCTCGAGCAGACTAATCCGTGGCTGTGCGAGGTTTGTTCCTGCGCTTCTGTTCCTCACACTGTTGTTACCCTCCATGCTCGACGGAACACACCATTGGTACAGCGTAATGGCGGCGATGGCTGCTGTGGCAGTGGTCCTCGAAGGTAGAACTTCGGGACGGCTGGCCATGGCGGGAATTTTGTGTGGATTATCTGCCTGGTTCACTCACATGCGGGGGTTCATGGCGGTTGTGGGGATCGCCGTCTTCCTAGGGTGGCAATGGGAGCATAAGAAAATGGCGAGCCGCTGGCTTTTCGGCCGGTTGGCACATCTGTGGGTGTCCTTCCTGGTAACGGTCGTAACTCTCAATGCCTACTTCATATGGCGCGCGGGCTTGGGGCGATTCGTACATTCAACGATCATTTTCGGGTTAAAGTATTACCACTGCGAGCATGATAATTCCTGGGGAATGTACTTGGAGGAATTCCCAAGGTTTTCGGGGTTGCACAATCTCGGGCCATTTCTATCCGGTTGCTTTGTGCACTTGCTGCTCCCTTTCGCCTATCTGGCTTTTCAAATTTGGTATCGCCGCAGTTCAAGAGTCTCTACTGATCAGGGCTGGGACGGGCTCGTGCTTCTCCAGGCTGTCGGATTGTGCCTTTTTCTGGGAGTGGCACCGGCGGCCGAAGGCCAGAGGATGGCGACGGTTGCTTTGCCCGCGACGATACTTTTCGTCTGGATGCTAAACTCGTCGGGAAGAGTGGGCCGAGGCTTATTGGTGCTTTTCGCGGTCGGTGCTCTGGCTTTTGCGGTTGCATTCCCGCTGCGGATGCAGACCCGTCGCTGGACTTATCTTGACGTTCCAGCAGGCCGGGTGGCGTTTTCAGACACCTCTCGGCTGGAATTATTTAAGTGGGTTCTCGGGCACACCGATCCAGGCGATTTCTTCTTCGACAATGCCGGCACCCAACCCTTCGCTTTTCTGGCAGGGGTTCGCTCCCCTGGGCCGACGCTGTTTCTGACCACCTCGGACTACACCCGCCCCGAGCAGGTCCGACAGTTAGTCGAAGGTCTGGAAAAGCACCAAGTCCGGTTCATCCTGTGGGAAGCGAGTTTCGATGTCCCCTCGGACTCCGGGGTCCCCGGCGATAACCAAGGGCCACTGCGCAGCTACTTACACACGCACTATCGAGTTATCAAAACCTTCCCTGGACTCATCCAGGTTTGGGAGAGGGTTGGCGATTCAACTCCGCCGCCGCAGTGAAATCGCAGCCGAAGATGGTTCCAGAGGGAAACGGAATGATTACAGCAGACCGAAAGGTCATTCCACCTTGCTCCCGAATGTTCGACACCGCCACCGTCATCTTCCTGGTTGCGGCGTTGTTTTTCCTGTACTGTTTTCTTTTCATCCCACCCTTCCTCCCCATCGATCACTCCGGGGACTACGTGATTTTCATAACCAGCGCCAAGCGCATGTATGAAGGGGAGGTGATGTACCGGGACTTTTTTGAGTTCCTCACCCCGGGCACACCCTTTTTCTTCTGCTGTCTCTTCAAGGTTTTTGGCCCAAGACTCTGGATTCCTAACCTGGTGCTCCTGCTCCTGGGAGTGAGTCTGGCTTTGACCACACTTTTTATCGCGAAAAAACTCATGCGTCCTGAAATCGCGTTCCTGCCAAGCGCGATTTTCCTGGCCCGGGTTTACAAAAATTACCTGGATCCGACCCATCACTGGTTCAGCCTGCTGGGCGCCATGGCAGCAATAGCGGTGCTAGTGGATCGTCGAACTCCTGTACGGATAGCTGCGGCAGGTTTCGTCTGCGGCCTCACCGCATGGTTCACGCAATCGCGCGGTTTGGCTGTTACCGTCGGGCTCGGCGTTTTTTTGTGCTGGGAAGCCTGGAAGAAGCGTGACGGCTGGCGTGAATGGCTCAGGAAGGAGGCTTGGCTAGCCGGCAGTTTTCTCGCCACTCTTGTAGCATCGAACGCCTATTTCGCCTGGAACGCGGGGCCAACCCGATTTCTGTGGTGCACCGTTGTCTTCGTCATCCGCTATTGGCCTAAATTCAGCGCGAGGAGCCCACTTTTGGCTTTTGTGCAAAATCTGCCTGACCATCGATCGCTCGTGAGTCTGCACTATGCTTCGGTGGAGCGGGTATTTATCTATGCGGTCATTCCCGTCATCTACATTCTGTTCTTTGTTCGATACCGCCAAAGGTCGCGCAAGATGCCAACGGAATTCTGGGAGCGCCCGATGTTGCTGGCGATCGTGGGCTCCTTCATGCTCCTGAGCTCCGCACCGACCCCTAGCCCTTTTCGTCTGACCGTGAGTGAGCTTCCGGGAATCTTACTGCTGGGGTGGTTTATCGATTCTCCCCGCAAAGCCGCTCGGGTCCTTGTCCCCCTGCTTACGGCGGGGATGCTGCTTGTAGGGGCCCACGCCCTCATGAAAGCACAACCTAAAGAGATGGAGATCCTAGCGACACCGCAGGGGACATTGGCGGTGACGGACCGGGAAGCCTACGAGGAGTACACTTGGGTTCAGCAACATACCCAACCCTTGGAGTATTTTTTCGCCGTCAATACGAACATTTACTTCTACCTGAACCTCAGGGACCCTATCCCCGCGGCCGAAATAACGAACTCCGCCTATACCACTCCTGGCCAAGTGGCGGATGCGATCCGTGACCTGCGGCAACATCACCCGCGTTACATCATGTGGTCACCCGAGTACCTTGACAACTTCACAAAATGGCAAGACCCGTCCGAAGATCATCTCGGCCCCTACCGGGATTTTCTTCGGGCACACTACCGGGTGAATAAAGTATTCCCCAACTCCAATGTGGTCTGGGAAAGGAGGGACTGAGTGAAACTCACTATTGATTTCTCTCCCAAACCTCTAGCGAGCCGGAGAATCTCTTCGCGACGTGATAGCGGGAATGAAGGTAGTCACGGAGTGGACCAAGATGGTCGCCCTCCAGACGATAGTCGCCTCCCAAAATGGTCTTGATGACGCGGTAGCACCGGCGTATGTAGCTGCGTATAGTCCCAACGGGAACCTCTCTTGAGTGCAGGGCACCGTTCACATCGAAGCGCGAGTCCCAAAGTACAAACCGCACTCGCTTTGCTTCAAGGGCCGCTATAACATAGCGAATTTGCTCCGGACGCGTGAAATCAGTGTTCGTAACGTAGCGCACTTCTGCTGGATTTCGAAGAGCCAAAGGGAAGAGAATCTCACTGCCCGCCGCGGTGAACATAAACTCACCTGGATGTGTTTGCTGGGACCACCAAAGAAGACTGTCATAATATTCCGAGTCTAAAGCTACCCGACCGCGAGGCAGGTCAAGGGATCTCATCGGCAGGTTCTGAATCTGCAAGGGAATAGAAATGGCAATGACAGCGGCAACAACCCAAACAACAATGTTCAAAACACGGAGAGGCTTCCTTTGTCCATGTATCAACCGGACCAGAAGGATTAAGCTTAGCGGAGTTACGGTGGACAACCGGAAGGTGGTGGGAGCGGGCGCAAGGCCCGCGAATAGGAGAACTCCCACGATGCTCAATAGCATGAGGCGGGTCCCCTGTTCCGGGGCCAGACCCTTCCGCCGATATCGTACCCAAAACCAAACATAAACCAGCGGCAGCAGCGTGTGAATAAAGAAAAATAATCCTAGAGGAAGCAATGCATTCCAATGTATCAAATTGCGAAGTTCGAACACCGCTGCGTACAGGGAGTCCGCATCCCGACCGGCGGACCAGGACTCGATCAGGAATCCCACTGTGCAATATAGAAATCTGTGGAAACCAACTTTCCAGACGAAATATGCATTCGTAAAGAGGACTGTTGCCACAAAAGTCGCGAATAAATAGCCAAGGCGCCTCGAAATCTCCCCCCACCCTTGGCCGGCCCTTTGCCCCTCCCATAAAAGAAAGATGGCCAGGCCCATCGCGGCGAAGGCTCCCTGAGTTTGCATGAAGAAGGCAGCGATACCACACAGTGCTCCCGCTGCAACAAGGCGCCCGCGGGTTCTTTTTTCGATGACGGTCGCAACGGCGCCCAATTCCGCGAGGGTGCAATACCAATGCTGAGTATCATCAAGCATGAGGCCATACGCACAGGTGAGAAAGAGCACAGCGGGAAGAAAGGCGGCTGCCCCGGTGAGCACCTTTCGCGAGATGAACACGATCAGCGACGTCAAGCCGAGCCCAAGTAGAACAAGCGAAACTTCCGGAACCCATACACGCACACCGAACAGTTTGAAAAAGCCAAGGTTAGCCACAGTAAGTCCGGGAGCGACGAATTCGAAAAAGTCCCTATACATCATCTCCCCGTCCAATATGCGCGTCGCGTTGGGTAGATATAGGTTTTCGTCGCCTCCGGTAAAAATGGGAGTAAACGGCAGCCGAAATAGGCTGAGATAGAGAAAAACGAACACACCGAATAGGAATACCGGCAGAGACCAGGCTTTCAATCTCTGCCCAACCAGCCCCATGTTATCAATAAGAGCTCTACGACGCAGCGGCATATATAGCGAACGTGCCCCAGTCTTTCGGCTAATTCATTTCATCAGCGACGCACCATTTCGTATCAGGACATGCATCGAGCCCACGGGGGCACCGGCAGCGTGATAATGGGTGTGCAAATATTCACGGAGCGACCCCAAATGATCATCAGGCCGAATCCCAAAATCAAGATTGGTGCACCATTCGACCACGGGAACACGATTTCTCTCAAGACTCTCTTCCACGTCGCGCGCTTGCTCGGGCCGCAAGTAGTCTGAATCGGTGAGGAATGAAACCTCCGCGGGAGATCGTAGCCCAAGCAAGAAGTACGCCTGCCCGGAACAGTCGAAGAAGGGCTCGGGGGGATGTGTTTGCAACACCAGCCACTGGTATCGCTCGAAGTCGCTCTGATTAAAGAAAGCGGCCCGACCTGTGGGAGTATCAAGCGAAGCCCGCCAGCTCGTCTGTTGGTGCATGACAATGCCCACCATCGCAGCCACCGTGCCCAGCCAAAGAACTCGCCGAGTGAGAACCTGAAGCTTGCCGGGAGAGCGCAGGAACCAGGCAAGAATGATAAAGCCGGGGAGCGAAACTACACACAATCGCCAATAGACAGGCGCCGGCGCCACGCCCACAAAAAGAAAGAGACCTGCCAGGTTCACCAGCATGAGCCGGGACCAGGGTTGCTCTGGTTTTCTGGGGAACTCCCGCCAACAGCGGGCAAAAAAGAGCAGATAGATAAGGGGCACGAGGGCGTGGATGAAGACCCAACCGGGATCAGGAACATGGCGCCAGTTGGCCAGTCTGGGAACAACCGCCATGTATGCCTGGAGACTGTTCATTTGCTTCTCCGCTGGGTAGTATTTGATCCCAAAAGTGACGGTGCTCCACAGAAAACGCCGCAAGCCAACATTCCAGACGAAATAGAGATTCAGTGCAACAGTGACGGCGGTGAAACACGCTGCCAACACGACTTCAGATCTGAATAGGGTCCCGTCGCCTCGTGGCCTTTTCCGGTGTTCCCATGCAAGAAACAAGGCGAAGCCTACAACGGCAAGTGCTCCTCGGGCTTGAGTGAAGAAGGAGGCCAATGCACAAAGCACCCCCGCCCCCGCCACCCTTGTCAGATTTCTCTCCGGGATGATCAGGGCAGTGGATGCAATTACCGCGAGCACACTAAACCAATGGTGAGAAGCATCCAGGTCTGAATGGAATGCCAAGACTAGAAACAACAAGCCCGGGAGATAAGCCGTCAAACCCTTGAGGATCTTGCGGGAGATGAAGACACAGAGCCACGTGAGGCTGAACCCTAACACGGCCAGCGTGGCATTGGGGATCCAAGCGCGAATGCCAAATAGTTTAAACAGGGCGAGATAAACCAGCTCCGTGCCGGGAGGAGTAAACTGGAAGAAATCGCGATAGATCATCTGCCCGTCGAACATTCGCATCGCGTTGTGAAGGTACAACGATTGGTCGTTGTCAGTGCCGGCGATTGGCGTAGCGGGCAGAATGAATAGATTGAGATAGAGGAAAACCGCGGCGAAGACCAGAAAGCAGTAGTGGAACCAGCGGAGAGGCTGCCTATGGTTTGATCCCATATCAATGGCCCCAGCGAAAAACCAAGCGCACCGCACGTTTAACGCGGGAACGCAAGCGGAGCCGGGCGCGCAATCGGAGTAATGGACTGAAGCCCCAGCGTGCACGGGACTCGACATCCACCACCGAATCGCCCGGCTGAACCATGGTCCGCCACAAGAGGTGCGGGTCCGTTACAAGATAATTGATGCCCTTGAATTTGGGATCGATGGCGAAGGCCAGATCGAAATTTGCACGTACACAGTTGAGCGCAGCGTAGTTGTAGTGCCCGTAAGGGTAGGCGAACGAGATCACACGTGATCCCAAAAGACTCGCCAAGGCATTCCCACTGCCAACGACTTCTTCCTTCAACTGTTCCGGAGTCAGTGATGACAAATCGGCATGGCTTTGGCTGTGGGCACCGAATTCGATTCCCTGCTCAGCCCAATAGCGAATCTGTTCTGCCGTCATCAGCCGGTGCGTGCCGGAACCCCGCACCTCATCCCATGCGTTCGTACCCCCGAAGCGTCCGGTAACAACGTACACCACCGCCCCAAAGCCGTAACGGCGAAGCACGGGCAAAGCATAATCGGCTAAATCTGCGTATCCGTCGTCAAAGGTGAAGAGAACGGGTTTATCGGGAAGGCCTTTCCCCTCAAGACGCCAACGCAGCCAATCTGCGGGACGAATGCCTTGATAGCCCCGGCGAGCGAGCCAGCGCACTTGGCGCTCGAACCTCTCGGGCGAAACGGTCAAAGTAGGGAGAGTTCCCGGTTGCCCGGGACCCACATGGTGGTAGCATAGCACCGGCAGGCGCCTAGCGAATTCGCGATGGAAATTCTTCCAAGAGCCCGCTTCCTTGAGGGCGCCGCGGAACTCCGTAATGCGACGCCCAATCTCCAATAGCCGAAGACCCGTCTTCTGCATGATGGGGTACCGGCAAAGCTTCTCGCACAACCAAATCGGAAGCGCAAGAAGATGAGCTGCCGACACTGGAGACTGTAGGACAATCCGCCGAGCGAGCCGCTTCCACCACACCGTCGTTCCCAATCCCGCCAGCAAGTGGGAACGGCCGCGGTACTCAGGGTGTTTTCGGCCGAGCATAACCTCGCTCCTGCCGAAAGTTTCCCCGTCCTTAAACAAAAAAGACCGCCAGGACTTCACGGAAAGTTCATAGGCCACGGCGCCAGGAAGGTATCGAAATCGGACTCCCATCTTCCACAATCGCAGGCCCAGCTCGAAATCATCCTTCGCCAGGAGGGTTTCATCGAGACCCCCGCAAGCAAGAAGCGTCGAGCGAGGTATCGAACTATTGCTGATCAGATATGTGCCGTCTGGCCATGCCGCGCCCCGTGATACGAGGGACGAATTGTATCGATGGTACCAGTCTTTGTTGGCATTCGTGAGAATCGAGGCAGAAGCCCCCGGGGCGAGAAACAGGGCGCCGTGAACCACGACGTGCTCGCTGCCAGTGTGTGCCTCGACATGCCGTCTGAAGACGTCAGGGCTGCAGATAATGTCGTCATCGATGAAGATAATCAGGTTGCTCTGCGCCGCCGCGATCCCGGTGTTCCGGGAGGCACTGAGGCCGCGATTTGGCTGCTCGATGATGCGAAACGCACAGGGTGGCCGAAGCTCGCGGAGCGCCGCACCCGTGCCGTCGCTCGACCCGTCGACAATGACAATCACTTCGTATTCGTCCGCCGGCAGGTCCTGGTTGAAGATGGCGGGCAGAGTTTGTGAGAGCAGGGCGTCCCGGCGATTGTAGGTTGACATCACCACCGAGAGCTTCAAGGCAGTGGTCATGCCAGCTCCCCAATTGGAAGAATCCCTTTACCGCCCGCCAATGATCTTCTTCCCTGTATCACGAATGACTCTCCTGCGTTTCATGACTCCGAATTACTGCTGACCCGTGGATCACTGTTTGTCGCCACCGAAAACAAGACGCGCCGCGCGTTTGAAACGTGAACGTAGGCCAATGCGACCACGAAGGTTAAGGAAAGGGTTATGGCCCCACCGTGCGCGGCACTCCATTGCCAGCAACGAATCGTTGCTCTGAACCATGGTTCGCAACAGTTGGTGGGGATCCGTCAGCAGGTGATTCATTCCCTCATTATTGTCGTCGGCGATGAAGGCCAGATCGAAAGCTCTGCGCGCACAGTCGTCCACAGCCTGGTTGTGAAAACCGTATGGATATGCGAAAGAAACCAATCGGGACCCTAAGATAGACTCGAGATCCTTCCCGCTGCCCACGACTTCTTCTTCCAGTTCATGGGCTGAGAGAGTTGGCAAATTGGCATGAGTCCGGCTGTGGGCGCCGAATTCGATTCCCTGCGCGGCCCAGCAGCGGATCTGATTGGCGGTCATAAGCCGAAGCGCGATGGAACTCGGGGCCCTATCCCAGGCGTTCGTGCCTCCCAGTTGTCCGGTCACGATGTAAACGGCCGCTCCAAAGCCGTAGTGGCGGAGCACGGGAAAGGCATACTCAACTAAATCTTCATGGCCATCATCGAAAGTCAACAATACCGGCTTATCGGGAAGGCCCTTTCCCTCGCGCCGCCAGCGGGCCCAATCGGAAGGGCAGATACCGGTATAGCCCCGGCGAGCCAGCCAGCGCACATGGCGCTCGAACCTCTGGGGAGAAACGGTCAAACCAGGGATGATGCCGGGACGCGAGGGCCCCACATGATGATAGAGCAGCACCGGCAGGCGCACCCCAAATTCTCTCTGTAAGGCTCTCCAGGAGCCTGCTTCTTTGGCCGCGCTGCGAAATTCCACCACTCCTCGCCCGACACCCAGCAGGTAATGGCCCGCCCTCCGTAGGCGGGGGAAACGGCACAGCTTGTCACAAACCCAAATGGCCGGCGTGAGCAAACCCACAGGAGCCACAGGGAGCCCCGCATAAAAGCGCTGCCACAGACGCTTCCATCCTGTGACTTTCCCTAATACCGCCAACGCCGAATACGGGCGGTACTCGGGGTGTTTGCGGGAAAGCAACACCTCTGTCTTCCCGAAGCTCTTTCCGTCATTGCGCAGAACGTAGCGGCTGGGTTTCACGTAAAACTCGGAAGCCCTAGCTTGCGGCAAATACTTAAACTGCACGCCCATCTTCCAGAGGCGAAGGCCTAGTTCGAAGTCTTCCTTTGCTGACATGTTTTCATCGAACCCGCCACAAGCGATTACCGTGGCCCGGGGCATGGAACTATTGCTAATCAGATAATCGTCTTGAGGCCACTTCAGTCCATTTTGTGAGTCAAGATGGCAATAGTACTTCTCATACCAGGCTTCGATGGCATATTTGAGAATGGAAGGGGGAGTTTCTGGCGCAAGGGAGATGGGCCCATACACTACGGCAGGCTCCGGCCCGCTGTGCGCCCCGATGTGCAGCTTGAGGAGGCTCGGGCCGCAGATGATATCGTCGTCAACAAAGAGCAGCAAGCCACCCCTCGCCGTTTGGATGCCCTTGTTTCTAGCTGCACTGGGGCCACGATTCGGTTGTTCGATGATCCGCATCGAACACGGCGAATGCAGCTCGCGGAGGGCTTGGGCGGTTCCGTCGGTTGATCCGTCGACAACGACGATTATTTCATATTCCGTTACCTGGAGGTCCTGGTTGAACATTGCCGGAAGGGTTCGCGAAACCAATGTGTCCCGGCGGTTGTGGGTCGGCACCACGACGGAAAGCTTTAAAGGATCTGTCATGCCGACTCCGGAAGATGAAAGGCTACCCATGGATGTTACCAGACTATGACTAAAGTGACCGGACCTTTGGATCGGGGTTCAGTTTGCTGGAGGTTCGGTCTATGGCCACCGGCAGATTCTTAAAACGCCTTTCGTAAAAGAACGTCGTAGGCGACATAGTCTTTCCCCAAGTAGAATTCCGCAGTCCGGACCACTTTTAACGCCGGGTGTTCCGTAAAGAAATTGTTAATTCTCTTGCCGCTGCGAAGGAAATACCGGCCCCACCAAGCATCCTCATATATCTCCGCAACTTGCATGGTGCCCACCAGCAGGTAACCTCCGGGCCGGAGGCTGTTCACTAATTTAGTACGGGCTTTGTGGACGTAAACCGGATTCCGAATATATTCGAGCGCGTGGATGATTACGATGACGTCATATGTGCCGAGCACAGAATTAACCCGAAGATCCCACTCCGCAAACTGAACGCGCTCATCCCCCTGGAGTCGCCGGCGAGCTCGGTTTAAGGCAACGGGTGATATGTCTACGGCCAGCAGGGAATCACACCGAGGTGCGAAGATCTTCGTAAACATCCCTTCGGCGCATCCCACCTCCAGCGCCCGTCCGAAGCGAGCCGTCCCCCGAACAGCATCGAGCATCTCGACTTCGCTGCGGATTCGATCTCTTTGGTAGGAGACCGTTGCGTAATCCCAAGGGTCCTCGCGGGGCTCGAACTCATGGTTTAACTCCGCCTGTCCCCGCGCCGGGCTATCCATCACGGCCTCTCGGATTGCGAGCAAAAGATAGTACCCACTGCGCAGGAATCCGATGCGAGCGAGTGAATGGCGCAAGCGCCTGTATGCGCGGTATCCCGCGGAGCGAGGAGCCTCAGCAATCTTGCCGCCCGCCATTATTTCTTCCTCCCAGGCTCCCCCCAAAAGAGCTTTCCCTTTCGTCCCACCCGCAGACCCGCCTGCTTCAAGCGGTAAAGTATGGGGTGATGATAGGGCCACAAGCGGCGGCGGATTATGTCTTTGGTTTCTGCATCGAACGCGCCCTGGCTGGAGAGATATTGCGTGATCCAATTCAGATAAAAAACAGTGGCGGTTGGCTGCTTCCCACCTCTTATGGTCCTGGCACAAAGCTGGTTCGGGTGTATTCGATATCGATCCCAACACTCGTCTGACACAAATACAGGCAGATGTAAGTAGACCTTGGCTAGAAAAGCTTGGTCTTCATACATATTGGAAACTGCCGAGAAGGTTTCGGCAAATCCACCGAGTTTGGTGAAGATCTCTCTGCGGAAAAGCCAATCAGACGGGCAGGGGGCGTTGGCTTGTCCTGACAACATCAGTTTCAGAAGCACCGGCGGTGGGTAGACTCTGTTGGTAGCGACACCCGGCGGCTCTACGTAGTCTGGCTGCGCACCGGTCGTACGAACCTCCCAACTGCACCAGTACTGGGGTACGCCGTAGACCATGCCCACTCCGCGATGCGAATCCAAGATGGCGACTTGGCGCTCCAGTTTGTTCGGCAACCAGACGTCATCAGAATCCAGTAGAGCAATGTACTCCCCCACGGCGCTCCCGATACCCAAATTGCGAGAAGCTGGCAGACCGCGATTGCGGTGATCGGGGTGCTCGAGATATTTCACGATGTCAGGGTGCGCCGTGGAGTAGCGACCCGCAATTGCCGAACTCGAATCGCTCGACCCGTCATCAACGAGCAAGAGTTCCCAGCTCTTGAAGGATTGAGCAAAGACACTTTCGATGGCTTCCTCCAGGAATCTCTCCGCATTCAGGAAGCTCACGACAACCGACACCTTAGGCTTCGTATCCATGATTCCGCTGACGCCCCTGGCCAGGCGGGGGCTGGTATCCTGACCCTTCTTTAGAACTGCCGCGGCGTAAGAGCTGACCGTTATTTGACGGCGCGGAGCGAAATCGAAACCTCGTAATCCGGGTCGTGGCATTCCAAGTCCTCGCGCCTGAGGTCTTCGACCGCAAACCCATGCAGAAACGCAACGGCCGCGAATACATTGCCGTATGTATTGACTTCCACTTGGTTCTTCGGGAAGACTTCCTCGAATAGACGACGTAGGGATAGCGAGGTGAATCGCCAGAATTCTTCCCCGTTTTCCATGTCGATACTGTCGATTTTCTGGATGCCGGGTCCAGTAACCAGTACCACACCCCCGGGTTTCAAGATGCGATGAAGCGTGCGGACGGCGGCGGCGCAGTCGTAGATGCAGTGGAGAACCTGTGTGCACAAAATGCAGTCAAATGTGCCAGAAGGAATTTGATCGCCGCAGGCCAAGTCTGCCACGATGGTCGCTTTCGGGCTTTCGGCCGTATGGTGCAGCACATCCACCCGCGTCACCTTGGCGCCGCCGAATTTGCGAGTACAGGATTCGTCGGCGAAATCCAACACGTGCCCCTTCACATCGCCTGAGTGCAGTGCTAGAAATGATTCAATGTAGTAACGGTCGATGCACTGGCCGCGACTCTCCCCATAGTCGTAGGCGTTTGCAGGCGCCATCCGGCGCAGGCTGCCCAGGTCGCCGCCCCAGAACCGACGCCGCGCCCGCTCGATGGGCAGTTGCTGCTTACTCAGCCACTGGCGAGTGGGGGAAGGTAGAATCGTTTTCAAGACCTCTTTGGGTGTCATAGCGAATGACCGCAAAGGTGCAACGGCGGATTCAAAACTTCAGGGCTCCTCCCAACTCGAATTAATGCCCCTCCACCGGCGCCATCTCCGGTTTGACTGCCCGCAGCGCAATCGAGACCTCGTAGTTCGAATCGTGGTATTCCAGATCCCCGCGCCGAAGATCTTCCACGGCAAGCCCATGGAGAAAAGCAACCGCCGCCAAGACGCTTCCGTAAGCTTTGACCTCAACGTGATCCTTGGGGAAGACTTCCTCGAAAAGCCGACGTAGGGAGAGCGAAGTAAATCGCCAGTAATCTCCGCTCGTTTCCATATCATCCCGGCTGATCTTTTGGATCCCGGGGGCGGTCACCAGAACAACGCCTCCCGGCCTCAGAATGCGGTATAAAGTTCGGATGGCAGCCTGAAGATTGTAGACGAGCAAGAGAACCTGGGTGCAAAGGACACAATCAAAGGTGTCGGAAGGAATTTGCCCCCCATCGCTCAAGTCCGCAACGATGGTGGCGCGCGGGTTATCTGCTGTAAGGTGGAGGACGTCCACCTGAGTCAGTTTGGCGCCGCCAAATTGACGCGCATAGGAATCGTCGCCGAAATCCAGCACATGGCCTCGCACGTCCGCAGCATTCTCCGCCAGAAACTTCTCAATGAAGTAGCGATCCACAATTTGCCCTCGGCTGCCACCCCAGTTATTGCTGATGGGGGTGGTCCGCCGGAAGCTGCTAATCGCGCCCAGGCTCAGCAATTGACAGAACAAACGCTCGGCTCGCAGGGGTTGGCGCCGTAGCCAGCGGCGAGCAGGAGGGGGTAAAACAGTTTTTAGGAGATTCTTGGCTGTCATTGTCGATTGCCGCAATGGTGCAGGGGGGGATGTCCACCCGCCTCGTCGGAAGGTCCACTCTGCCCAATCCCCCTCAGGCAAGATATCGGCTGCAAAGAGATTGTTGGACCTCTCGCATATTCTGCGTGAAGTTACTTCCGCCGTCAACCACCGTACCGACATTCAAAACTGTTGCCCGCAGGCCGATTTTTCCGTATCCTGAAGAGTATGGAAGTAAATTTCGACTCGAGTCTCGAAGCCCGGCTCACCGAACGAGCGACCCAGCAGGGGCGCAAGCCCGATGAGTTTGTGCAGGACGTTGTCGCCCGGTATCTCGAGGAAGAGGACCGCTTTATCGAAGCCGTGAAGCACGGCGAGGATGCTCTGGGGCGCGGTGAGTATCTCACGCATGAACAGGTGGGCGAGCGACTCCGACGCTTTCTACATCCTTGAGGGAAATCCGTTGGTCGGAGCCAGCCGCGGAAGACCTTGAGCGCATTTGCCTGCGCATCGAACGCGACCACCCGGAGGCCGCCACACGGGTAGCCAGGGCCATTTACGAGGGTTGCGCCCAGCTTAGGGATTTTCCCTATCTTGGGCGAACCAGTCGCCGCATGAGCGGGCGGCGCGAACTGACCTTCCCACCCTTGCCGTATATCGCGGTATATCAGGTTAAACAACACGCCATTGAAATCTCGCGGATTTTTCACGCTGCGCAGGATTGGCCTTGAACTCGTAGCGCTCCCAGCCCCCGTTGTGTCTTCAATCGGCAATCGGCAATCACGAATCGACAATGTTCCGTCCCGTGTCCCGAATCCCGTACCCCGTCCTTTCCCGACCTCGGCCTTCTGGCTCGTTCTGTTCTTGAATTTTGAATCTGCGTTTTCGAATTCCCTAACCCCCAACCGCCAGTCCCAAACCCCCAGCTTTTAGCCCCTGCTCTTCTCGGCTCCCGTGAACCCTTGAGCGCGACAGGTCGCAACGCGAGGCTGGGGACGCAAACACAAAAACCAATGCATGCGCCGCGTGCGTGTTACGATTGGCCCTGGTGGCTTGTCGTCAGTTGTGACGAACGACGATTGATATTGTACGAGGACCCTGTTCAATGAACCATCGGATAGCCAATGCCATCAAGACCATCGGACAATTCCACTTCATGTCCGACACCGCAACAATGGAGAAGAGGAAGGATTTCCCCGCGACCAGGCTTCGCATTCCGCTGCTTGTTAGTCTCCAGGCTTTGGGTTTTCCAACTCGTTCTATTAAGAGCCCCACCACGGCGAGCGACTACGCGAAGCTCGCGGCGCATTTGCACGTTAGATTCGGGTTGTTCGCCCTCAAGTCTCTATACTTTTGGGAAGCATTTCAGGTTCTACGTTCTCTCCTCAACGGAAACCCAGATATGGATCCGAAAAATGAGACTCTTGAGCTTGTGATGGGAGACCTTCTGAAGGCTTCAACAGACGCCGGAATCGTGGGCGTTGAGGCGGAACCAATTGATGCCCTTCTGAGGAACTTACGTCGGAGGCCCCTGCACGGCCCCAGCAAGTGGGGGCCGGCTCTTGAAATTATGCAACAACAGATTGAGCCCATCGCCTCACGCCATTTCGGCATCACTACGGAAATACAACGCGGGCCCACCGAGGTCCCAGGCCTCTCTTACGAACAGGTTTACCGCATGGCTGTTCACGCCGGCGTCCTGCGTGCCAGGCTTATTGCAAAGGAGCTTGTGGATGAGTCCGCTCACGAGACCCTGCGAAGCCGCTATGAGTTGCGTGATATCTTCAACCGACTGAGCGTCTACGATTCAATTCCGCACGGCGCAGTCGAACTACGCAAGGCAATTCGGAGTTTGGCCGACCCCGAAATCAGATTATCATCGCATGACGTGACCGCTCTCTTTACGTCGTTTGAAACCTTCCTTGACGCTTTTTTTGGCGGCCAGGCGGGGCTTATATACCTCATCGCTTACGAGGCTGAGTTCCTTTGTCTGGCACTATGCGAGCCGGCCCGTCTTGGGGAACTTATCCGGGACGCGAGAGGGAACCTCGTCGAACTTTGCGAGTCGCTTGAAGACGCACCCATCGCTGCGCTGGACGAATTCGTCGAAGCCGCCTCGCGCAAGCCGATAACGCCCGCGGCGTCCTTGGAGCAGTCAGCAGCTCTGCGGGAAACGATCCATGCCTGGCTGCGCAGGGTTGCGCCAATGGACGAAGGAGGTGAAGAGATGTTGAACAAGAGGATTTTCTTGTCTCACAAGTCGGTAAACAAGACTTTGGTCAGACGTTTTCGGGATGCATTAATTGAATGCGGTTTTCAACCCTGGCTTGATGCGGACGAAATGCGCGCCGGCGACGTGCCGCTGCGGGCGATTCACAGGGGTCTGGAAAAGTCCTGCCCAGCGGTTTTTTTCATAACACCTGAATTCCAGGACGAGCGCTGGCTGTCGGAAGAGATCGACTACGCCCTCGATCGGAAGAGAAAGGAAGGCGACAAGTTTAGTGTCATCACGCTTGTATTTCGGGAGAAAGGCAGACCGCGCCCCGTGGTACCGTCTCTGCTGAAGCGTTACGTATACAAGGAGCCTAGTTCGGAGCTGGATGCTCTCGCACACATTGTACGGGCCCTACCGATCAAACCTGGGGCGGTTCAGTGGAAGTGATCTGCCGGGCTGGCGCCGAGCGGGGTAGCGGGGTACCGCAGAGTTATTCGGCTCCGAGCCGAACCACTCTGCGGCCCTTTCTCATTGCGCGCAAACGAACCGGTTGAGATTTCGATTTTAAATGCCGCGGAGGAAGGCAAACGATACCTACCCTGCGCTCAGCAACCTTCCGCAAGGCGGTCGTGTCATTGAGAATCATGGTCCCGGTTTATGGTCGAGGTAGTATTCCGTTAGGTGGCTCAGAACAAATTCGGCCAGTTGTTCCGTGGAAATCTCTCCGAGATCTCCCGTCCAGATGATCCTGTCAGGTGAGATCTCCATCGCAGGGTGAATTTCATAGCGCTCGGGCTCCGGAGGAGGAGAGTCGAAGATGTCTAGATAGACTCCTCCTGGTTCCCTCCCGAAAGAAAGCCGTACAATTATCGGTCCTGTGTTGAGCATCGGCTGGTAAAACAGGAGATAAGCAGCCACGTTCCCTTGCTGCATGTGAGGGCCTGGTCCTCCTCTTCCGAACTCGAATCTTGGAAGGTCCCGCAGATCGGGGTTAACCTCAGAGACTCTACGTTCCAGCACATTCAGCAAGTTTTCGAACTCTGCTTTTGCGTTTCCGAGAATGTATTGATTGACCTGTTCCTGCGTTCTCTGAACCTGTTTCTCGGCGTCCTGTTCAGCCCTCTTCTGCTGGGCCAGTCTATTCAAACGCTCTGCTAGGGATTCCTTGTCGTCCATGTCTTACCTCCTGATCCTAGCCTGCTCTAAGCCGGAAACCTGCAGCAACGAGCTCACGACGAATCTCTTCTGCGCTCTCTCTGATGTCCTTGTCAAATTCGACTCGGACAATGCCATGTAAGTCCGAAGGTAGTTCGACGCCCTTGCGATAGACACAAGCAACGCGGTCCCTGCCCAGCTTCGCCATGAGATAGCCCCACTCAAAAACTACGTTCTGCCGCGCACGTGGGACTAGGCTGTCTCTGCTGCCTCCACCAAGATCGTCGGGGGTAAGAAGGACAACGGCATAGCCGACTTCCGTGTATGCTTCCACCTTTTCAATAACAGTAAGACCCATGCTCGGTTTGTCCCTTAAGATGATCGGCTCCAGACCCCACCTGCGAAGAAGTAACTCAATCTGGTCCACGGCTGTGATGTCATGACCGTGGACAACGAAAATGCGATCATTCGTTTTAGGCCCGTTGACACTTTGTTCTGAGTTCCGTTTTTTCAATCTGCCTCTTGCTTCGTCCAAGACTCCCCTCGTGATATCGGTGCCCTTGGTGGTGACGTCCCATTCGTCCGGTATGAAGACGATCACGTTGCTATTGCGTCTTTCCGCCCGAATAAACGGCAATAGCTCCTTTGAGGATTGCGTGGTTTCGTTAAAGTGCAAATCCTGAACACGCTTTGGGTCGATGACCTTTCCTCCACAGAAAAAAGTTTGCCCCTCGAAGTAGGGCGCAGCGATCTTGGAAATAAGATCCTCGTATGCGAGATCGAGTTCCAATGCATCGGTGGGACTGCTCTTCCTATCTTCGGGTTTAAGGGTCAACCTTGCATGATAGAACATGGCGATCTTCTCGCGCGTACCTAGCTGGCGCCGTTTGGAGCCTCTGATTTCGAAGGGGCATCTTCCCCCCGTATGGCGTGTCCACATCATACTCTCCGGGAGCTTCCTTTTCAAAGCAGAGCGGAGGTGGCTGTACTTTGGCCTCCTTCGCGGCACTAGAGGGAAACTGACCGTTGGGTGGCGGCATGGGGTGTGGCACAGGCACTGTTGCTTGTGTCCAATGTGTGGAGTGCATCCGCTTTGGGCACAGGCAAGGGAAGGGTGACAGGCACCACCGTCCCGAATGTTCCGCATGTCACGAGCATGAAATCGCTGCTGCCGCACGTGACCTGCATGCCGTTTTTTTATCTCGACGCGGCATTTGACCCATCACACCTGACAATGGGATGACGTATTAGTAAGTCTAGCTATATTAACATGTTACTAGGAATTTCCGAGTAACCCGCAGTTGCCAAGAGCAGGCAGCACCGAGGTGGGCGAACGTGGCCCTCCTTCGTGGCACAAGGTCCGGAAATGACTGCTTGGGGACGCGGGGGCAACGCCTATCAGGAGCGGCATGTTGCGTCGCACAGGCACTCTTGCCTGTGTCCAAGGTGTGGAGTGCATCCGGTTGGGGCACAGGCAGGAGTGCCTGTGCCACCACGCCACCGGTCAGAGCACCCGCGTGTCATGGCCACGCGAAAACCGGTCCGCACACAGGACAAAACGGCGATCCGCGGAGAAGGTCACGGGGGTGTCCACCTCCATGCTAGGTTGCAAGCTCACGAGAGCCGTGCTGCATCTCCAAAAAGTCTGCTAACGCGGCTTGGGTGATGCGAATTTGGAATTCCACTGGGGAACGAGTTTCCGGGCTTCATCGAGAGGTACGACCCGGCCCGCGTCGGCGTCAGCAATGCCGCGGTCGATCGCTGCCAGGGTCTTCGCATCGACTTCGACTTCCTCGTTGATGGGCACTTCCAACTTTAGATCGATCATACCGCCAGAGCACTCCAGACTGCCGCGGAACGCAATCGCGTCGGGAGTAAACATTCAATTGCTCCAGGCCGCCCCCGCTCGGCGGGGAACGCATCAGCCGGACGCCAGTGCGGAGGTGGGTACACCTGGCCTTCCTCCACGGCACTACATCGGGAAATGACCGCTTGGGGACGCGGGTGCAAGGCCTATCGTGGGCGGCATGGAGTGTGGCGCAGGCACTCTTGCCTGTGTCCAATGTGTGGAGTGCATTCGCTAGGGCACAGGCAGGAGTGCCCGTGCCACCAGGCCACCGATCAGAGCGCCCGGGTTTGATGGCCATGCGATAGCCGCTCCATACATGGGAGCAGATGACGAGCCGCGGAGGAGGCCACAGTATGTCCACCTCCGCGCTACCAGTTCGATGCGCTGGTCAGGGGCGGTCTGCCAGCGGATCGAGCAGCTTGATCTCGCTAATCCAGCGAAAATCTTCGGTATTACGGGTGACCAGGACACGCCCGTGTTCCACCGCTGTGCCGGCAACAATCGCGTCGCCCAGCGTCATTCTGCGCCGCTGCCGTAGCTTGATAGCCCATTGCACCACGGCATCTGAAACCGGCAGCACCTCAGTTGCCTGGAAAAATCGCTCCAGAAACTGCCGCTCTTCATCACCCAGACGGTGGTAGCCGAGCACCTCGATGGAGCTGATGACCGAGACCGCGGGGGCATGCTCGGCAATGAACTTCCTCAGTGCAGCATGTTCAGCTTGTGCGGCGTAAATGATGATATTGCTATCGAGGAGCATCACCCCTCACGGGCAGGTAACGTGCGCTCGTGCCGGACCTCGCGCTGCCAGGCAACCGGATCGGTAATGGCGGCAAATGTTCCCCGGCTGGCCAGGGCAGCGAGAGCCTCCGCCATAAGCCGTCCCCGTTCGTGTGCCGGTTCAAGAGTGGCGTCTTCCAGGGGGGTGATGTGTACCGGCACCGGCTGCGTCTGCTCAGGGCGCTGGTCGAGCCATTCCACATGGTCGCCGTGCAAGATCGCTTTATAGGTGCGCAACATACTCACTCCGTAAGAGCCGATGCCAATGCCTTCACCCAATTGTACCTCGCGCAGGCACGAGTGTCACTCTCCATACCACCGAGTCGTCAACTTCGCCGTACTCATGCGCCAGAACATTGCGTTGCGCGATGATTCGCTGCCAGGAGATCTCCGGGTGAGCGGCCCGAAAGCCTCGCGACAACTTAGGCCGGGAAATGCGTGTCAGGAATCATTTTATTATTGAGGGAAAAGCGATAATCCCCTGACATTATTTCTCCCACCCCTGTGGGCACCCACGACGGGTGCCCCTACGAGGTAAATTCAACAGAAATATCCTCCGCCGGAAGATTTGTCCCTATTCACCTAGCCTCTGGTCGCCATCGTGCTACATATCTAGCGGAGTATTGTCGTGTGGGTAAAACGGCGCACCGCAGAACGGGTTTTGGGGCAAACGGCTGGCTACCCAGGAAGGCTCTGTAATCCAGCACGTAGCCCCCAGTGCCCAAGCTTTGGGGAAGTCCCGCACGTGAACAACGTGCTCCTGAGCGGCAACGGCAAGCGCGGTGGGAGCAGGGACTCGGAAAAACTTCCCGGGAACCTTGAATGTTTATGAAAAACAATAACTTGGATCGAAGTCACGAACCTGGTGAGGGAGGGCGGAGTCGGCCCCGCCGTGGCCACATTTTCCGGCAGGGGATGAAAAAAAGATGTTAAAAAAATACGAACGAAGCCGGTATGTATATGAAAACACACAAATCTCGGACACAATACCCGGAAAAATGTCGGACATTTATGTCTTAGATTCGGACATTTACGTCTAACCGACACCCATTTTGCAGAAAACTGCTCCTTTGCGACGACCATTTGTCAGATCAATTCGGTTTTTCGCGGGTTTTTCCGTGCACGATACAGCCCCTTTACGAAGGATGAGCCGTCCTAATTTCGGCTGGCTTCCGACCGGCATTGAGCCGTCAAGATGGCGGCGCTGGCAATCCTGAGCCCGGGTCGGACCGGTCCTGCTCGGAGGGTCGGCCAGACGAAAAGAACGCGCTCGAGGACAGGCGGCCCACTGCCGCCGACTCGCGCTCGAACTTTGGGACCCCTTGGACTATACTCAGCTTGTTTTGGAGGATCAGACAACTTCATGGGCTCGGTCAAAACCTTGCTGGGAGGCGTGCTTGAACTGGTCGCCGCCGGTGGCATCGGCCTCGGGGTTACGCACCTGCTAGGGCCCATCCCTCCTCGTTGGCGCCTCTCGATATCCCTCATCAGCGGCGTGGCAATTATCGATTTGGGCGTGATGCTGGTCCTCTTTCTGGGAGGGGGTGTAACGGCGGTGAAGTTGGTTGGCGCCGCGCTAGCAATAATTGGCTGCTGTTTACTTTTCAAGTTTAGAAGGCACCTGTCCTTTACCTCCGGCCTAAGAACCCTGCGCCGCGCTGACGGGTGGTTCATTGCCGTGATCGTTGCGGTGATCGCAATCAACCTCATCATCGCCATCGCGCCCTCGACGAAGATCGACGAGTTGTATTACCACATGCTGATCCCCAAGCGAGTGATGGAAGATGGGGGCGTATACCTGTATCGTTGGCCATTTGAAGCGGCATTCTTCCCCCAAACAGCCTTCCAGTTGGGACTCAGCGCGGCCTACGCCGCAGGGTTCCCCGAGGCCGGGAACGTGGTCAGTTGGGGGTTGGGAGTGGCGTTGATTCTGCTTATCGTTGGCATCACTACCGACCTGACCAGAAGTGTTTCGGCCGGATGGATGACGGGAGCGATCTCTGCCGTTGGCATTTACTCTTCCGTATGGCATGTCACCAGCGGGCCGCATGCGCTGGGAGATCTTGCCACGGCAACGGCGTGTCTTCTCGCCATGCTTCCCGACGGCGTAACGGGTGAGTTGAAGGCGCATACGAGACTGTTTTTTGTTTGCCTCGCGGCCTACGCCGCCGCTTCCACAAAGATCTCAATTCTGCCTCTCTCGGTGGCCGTCACGTTCATCGGTGTCCACCGGGCAGCGGCCGGTATCGGTTGGAAGAAGGCCGCGGGAAGTGCCTTGGGCGTGTGGGCAACGTTCTATGGCCCAATCGTCCTTTGGACCTGGATGCAGTGCGGCTCACCGTTTGGCCTTGCCACCGCGACTTTGTTTCACTCACACTACTTTGGGCCCGAAACAATCGCAAGATTCTTGGACGCCCGCGACCTAAACAGGACGGGGTGGATAGTCCTCCTGACTTGGCTGGCCCCGTCTGTCTCCGTAGGAGTAATCGCAGCCTTTGGCGTCGTTACCTTTGCAGCCTGGAAACGCGAGCGGGTCTTCAAGGTCCTTTTCGGACTTGTCTGCGGGCAGGCAATTCTCATCGCCTGGCAGCTCCCGCAAGAGTTTAGATTCCTGGGTGGACTTCAGTACGTCGTGCTCATCCTTGGAGCATGGGTATTATGGCCGTCCCAACTTGGAACGCGCCTCATCGCCCGATGGTGGTTGATTCTGTTTGGAGCGTGCCTGCCGTGGCTGGCCGTGCAGATCTACTACGCAAGACCCTTCATTAAAGTGGTGTCGGGAATCGAAAGCCGCGATTCCTTTCTGCGCGATTACGTCGCCTTGGAGGATGATTTTCGCGCCCTTAACCGCATTTTGCCTGCCGACGCCGTGATCTACGTCGTGGATTTTCGGCTTCCTTCTTATTACGCCCCGCGCCCTGTGATCTTCACCTTGGAGGATTTGAGAGGGCGGAGGCATTTGTATAGATTCTTAGTAGGCACGGATGCGCCCCCGGTGGAGAATTCACTTACCTGTGCGGAGACCGTCTATGAAAACAGCAGCGCAATATCAGATGTCTACCGCACACCGGGACGGGCGGCAGAGCGCGACCCGCTTAAGGTCGAGCGTTGTGAAGCCGTTGACGCAATCGGGCCCTGACCCGAGTGCCCAGACTCCGAGAGAAGTGATGGCTCACCAAGTACTTCATATTCTTGGCACGGCACAGCCCGAGGGAACGGGCATGGCCCGTATCGTGCGTGCGCTCGCGGAGGGCCTCGATCCCGAACGATACCGCATCCACACCTGGTTCCTGGAGGGGGCAGGACCTCAAGTGGCCATGCTCCAGCAGGCAGGCGTGCGGGCAAATAGTCTCGATTGGTGGCGCGGGATGCGCGATCCCATGGGAGCCTGGAGGTTCTGGCGCAGACTGCGTAATCAGAGGTTTGCGATTGTCCATATTCACTTCGGAGGAAGGTCTGTCGGCTGGCTCGTGCGAGCAGCTACACAAGCCAAGATCGTCAGGCATCTGCACGGCCGGATTCTGGAGCCGCGGGGCCTCACGCCGGTCCACTTCTCCGCGCGTGGCACAGATGCAGTCGTCGCCGTCTCTCAGGCAGTGGCAAGTCGAGTTGTCGATGGAGTGGCGCGAGTGATTTATGCCGGAGTGGCCGTCCCCCCTGGCGACCCTCCTGCCCTGCGCCACCGCGACACATCTGAGATCATCCTCGGAACAGCGGGGCGACTGGTGGTACTGAAAGGGATCGAGTACTTGCTCAGCGCCGCCGCCATGCTTCGGCGTGAATTCCCTGCCCTCCGAGTGGAGATTGCCGGCTCCGGGCCGCAACGCAAGAAACTG